>Ga0181356_1000011_pt1 | contig 71172 bp, 116 predicted proteins | sample Fa13VDMM110SN_FD_130104 | JGI IMG/M metagenome (GOLD analysis project Ga0181356, IMG submission 130104) | Freshwater viral communities from Lake Michigan, USA - Fa13.VD.MM110.S.N | ecosystem: Environmental > Aquatic > Freshwater > Lake | place: USA: Michigan | collected 2013-09-24 | reverse complement strand
CTAAGTTTAATCGTAAACCCAGAAAAGGAACTAGTAGATATACTACCATTATGAATAATATGTCTAGTCACTCCCAAAATCTATGGGGTAAGACTTTACGTCGTTTAGGTGATGGGAATACCAGAAACTCTATGACCTACAAGGAAGGGTCTAGAATGAGGAATATGACTACCTTTCAGTTTCTTAAGAAATATCCTAAAGGAACTTATATGGTTATGGTTAGTGGACATGCTTTCACTATATCTAATGGTGTGGTTATTGGAAACCATGAAGATATCTTAAAGACTAAGAGGGTTATTTTACAAGCTTGGGAAGTAGTTTAATAAATTGTAAAAACTAATATATACTCAAAAGAGAATATTTTTATGAAGCACTTGAGGTTATATGAACAATTTAGACTTATATTAGAAGCTACATTTGATTCCATATCTGTTCAGATTTCAAATAAAAAAAGAGGAGTCAGTGAACCTGGTGCAAAATCTTTTGATATATTTTTCAATAATAAAGAGCTCATGAGAAAAATGATGACTCATAAAATGGGTAAACCTGGTTCTATGCAATCATTTTGGTATGAAGGACTTGAGACTGATCGAAATAATCAATATACTACATATGAATGGACTGCTGATACAACAGCTTGGGAGGTGTGGAAGAATATGAACTATATTGTATTGACTCCTAAAAATCAAATACATTGGTATCACGGAAAACAGCCAGGAGGACAGAAGTTTGATCCTATTCCTGAAATGGGATTCAAAGGTTCAACAGGTGAAGTGTTACCAACACTAGATGTAGAAAGATTCGGTTTTAAAGTATATCGTGCTTTATTAGATGATCCAAATGTTGGGTATATAATAAGCGAGAAAGGATCTAGTGATAAAATTAAAACAAGTGTTTATCAGTGGTTATTCAAAAAAAACGACTATGTTTGGATTAAAACCGGAGATCCAGATTTATTAAAAACTAAGCCCTTGGAATATGATATGGTTGTAGTTATGAATCCCAAATATTGTAATCCAAAAGAAGTTGAAGAAAAATTTAAAAATATTGAAATTGAAGGACCTACTTATCCAAATCAAAATGCATCTTTTACCTATTCAGATAACTATAAGAAAACATCTGATTAATTACTTCCTCTCTATTAAATTATAAGAATAGTTAATATTTTCATAATTTACAATAAAGCAAACTGAATCTCCTTTACCTATGAAAGTGGCCAAACATTCCACTCCTTTATTATCTTTAACTTTAAAGATTAGGTATTCTTCACCATTATCGGTGGTATCGTTTTTAATTAACTTCTTAAACCTATAAACAAGTCTTTTTTTACCTTTAATAACTAATTTAGATGGTATAGTCCTAAAGATTGGACTTTTTAATTTTACATTTACATCCATTGGTTTCCAATCATCAAGGTGACTCCATTGGTTATCTACTTTAACATGGGTGGAAAGACTGGTACATTTTAACTTTAATGGATTACAAGAAGTAAATAATAGTAAAAGGATAGGTATAAGTAACTTAATCATATTTATTATATGGGAATTGAATAAAAGGTTATGTTTATTTGGAATTATAAAAACTATTGTTTACCTTTGTATTATAAAAATATGAATAAAGAACAACAAGAGCTATTGGATGAGGCTTATAAGAATTATAAGAACAAAACTGAAATAATGATGGGACATGGATTTCATGGAACATTATTAACAAAAGAAGAATTCATCAACAAATGTAAAACCGATACAGAGTTCTCTGAAACATGGGGATTAAAGATTGAGGAACGAGAGTTGAGTTTGGAAGAAAGAAATGAATGGCATGTAAAATACAGATGTGGTGGTAATAGACGTGGATGTAAAGATGATTGGAAAGATTACGAATTAGATCAACAAAACATACCAACCAAACTAATCACAATAACTTACAACGATAAAACAATAACGAGTTATGAATGATAAAATAGTGATTGGTACAAAAGGAAAATCAGATAGTGGATATGTTTTTTATCCATACATAAAAGTTTTTGAATTTAAATTACCATTAAAATTTGAAAAACTTGACTCAAAAGGTAATCCTATATTTACAAAAATAGAAAATTATGAATAAAGAACAACAAGAATTATTGGATGAGGCGTATGAGAATTATAAAAAAGAAATTCTTCGCCAAAGACAACTGCAAAAAGAAGAAGTTAATAGGTTAAGAAGTCAAGGTAAACGATTAAAGGTTTCTTTGATTGAGTTATTAACAAAAGAACAATTCATCAACAAATGTAAAACCGATACAGAGTTCTCTGAAAAGTGGGGATTAAAGATTGAAGAACGAATAGTATTAGAGCAAGTAGATCAAAACAACCCAGTATTAAAAGGAAGTACTGCATTATGGTCAACCAAACTAATCACAATAACATACAACGATAAAACAATAGAAAGTTATGAATAAAGAAATTAGCCCTATCATTATAGCTGCCGTCGATTTAATGAAACAAGTTAATAAAGGCTTAGAGGTAGAATTTATAGGTGAGATGAAACGAACAGCACCTTCTGAACATTACCCAATTGGTCAACTCGGTATTTCAACAAAAATGACCTTACTGGGTTTAGAAGAAAATGTTTTCTTAGGATGTCAGCATTGTGAAGACATGCTTAATCCAGTTGGACATCTCTTAGCTGAGGATTTAGTGATGACAGTTTTTAGAGACAAGATAAAAGTATTATTTGAGCAGATAAGCCAAAATAATTGAAAGTTATGAATAATTTAAAGATGTTTGAAAGTTATTATATTTATTCATATTAGAAAATAAATTTGGAAGTGTAAATAAAAGGTAGTATCTTTGTATTATGAAAGGAGTATTAGATAAAATAACACAAGAAGTAGAATTGGAAGGTAGAAGTGTAACTATTAGTTGTAATGGTTGGGAATTGGAATTATCATTAGACCAATCTAAACAATTAATTGAGTTTCTTGACCAGATAGGTAATGATATCTGTAAATCCAACGGCGCAGGTTCGAATCCTGTCCTGACTACTAAAAATATAGAAATGGAAAATTATATAGGTCTTATTTTAGATGAAAGAAATGACCACTACACTATTGGTTATAGACAAACATCTAATTTACAGAAACTCAAAGAGTGGAAAAAAGAAATGTTAAAATGTTCTAATGTTACAGATTGTAAAATACTAAAAGTTGAAGAAATAAATTAGTTAGGTAGTGGAATGGTACCACATAGTAAAACACTTTGCAGAATTGCATATAAATTGGAGTAACTAAGACGCAGGTTCGAATCCTGTCCTGACTGCACAATCCATCTAATCAATGGATAATATGCCCAATATGATGAAATAGGGTGATTCCTATATGGGTATCGTGGTGAGAGTTGGTTTCACCCAGATTGACTATCTGTACTTGTTTGTAAAAGAGCGAGCTAAGTCTATTCCTAACTCCAACTTGTACTCTTTTCGGGTCAAGCTCTAGAGGACAACCATAGAACCTGTAAGTTGGAAAAATTAGGGTTCTTTTTTTAATATAAATAAGAAAAATAATTAAACATATATGAAAAAGTATATAACCCTTGAAGAAGTTGTAAATAATTTTAAAAAAACTCATGTTTATATTAATGAGATAAAACAAGAACAAGAAAGAATGTATAGTGAGGAAGATATGAAGAAATGTTGGGAGCAAGCACAAGAAAGTAAATTTGATGAACAAAATACTGATATTGGAGAGCAACCAAAAAGAACCCAACCCGACTTTGAAGATTGGTTTGGACAATTTAAAAAAATAAACTAGAATTATAAAAAATATTAAATACCTTTACATAATGAAAAAATTTAAAACCTCCGAACTACTTATTTTAGCAATGGCCATAATCGTCATCTTTATAAGTGAATACCACTTCCTTGTGGAAAATAATGTGGATAAAGCAATCTTTATCGGCCTCTGGCCCCCAACAATCATTGGTCTTCTCAATTATTTCAACTCTAAAACCAATAATAAGTAATGGTAGTAGCTATCTTAACATCAATTGTAGTAACCCTAATTCTCAATTATTTCATCTCTAAAAACAATAAAAACCTATGGAAATAGTAATCTTAAGTTCAATTGTAGTAACCCTATTTATAGTGTTCGGTATAACCGTATATAGGGAAATCAATAAGGAATATACCCCACCAGTAAAAGAAATGGGTCCAAGAGCTAATATGGTCAATTTTATGGGTAGGTTATTCGATGATAAACAAACCATCAAAGAACAAGAAACTATCTTCAAAGCAATGACGCGTACCATATCAGATATGGAAGGTGATGGTGTTTATTTTCCGGATAGTGTGAAAGAAGAATTGGAAAAGAAAAGAGAAGAACTTTATTGTGAGTATAGTAATCTACCATCTGTTAAATCTTATGCGGACTAAATTTTTGTTTTTTCAATTATAATATATAATATAGAAAAAACAAAAAGATATGAAACATATTAGAAAGTTTAACGAAGGAATTTTTGATTCTTCAACAGACATGAAATTTTACTTTTACCTCGAAGAAGGTGGAAAATATACATTATATAACTTTTTTAACGATGGTCCATTACCAATAGAGATTGAAGAAATAAACGGCAATACTATTGATTTTTTGTGTTTGTATTCATATGGAAACAAAAACGAATGGGAGGAAAAGTTTATAGGAACTGAAATGGAAGGACTTGTTTATGATCCAAATAGTTCTGATTTTGATACCACTGATATAGAAAAAATAGATGGTGATAAAATATATCTAAAAAAAAAAATAAAATGATATAATGAAACATATTAAAATATTTAATGAGGGTTGGTTCTCAAAAAAACAAAAGGATACTAAATTGGAAGAAATAAACGACAAAATAAGTGATGCTGCTTATTCTGTTGCAAATTCCTTTGGGACTATGAATAAACAAGGTGCTTTCATTAATGGTGCTAAATGGGCTATACATAACTTAACTGACGAAGAGATAAAGTATTTAAGAGAAAATAGTGATAAAGATGATCACAGTTTTTTAGGTATTTGATAATCTTTTTATTTACTTTCTTTAATATATAAATCAAATCGAAATAGGAATATGAAACATATTAAAAAATTTAACGAGTCAGAATTAGCTGCCTATTATAGAAATGGCATAGGTGGATCATCAGAAGAAAACTTCAATACGAATCTTACAAAAGTCATTTTAAGTCGTTCAAAAGTTTAATATATACTAAAAAATAAATTTAGTAGTGAAAATATTAAATTATGAAACTTTCTTAGAAACTATGCAATCTGTATTATTAAAGAATGCACAAAACTTAGCGAATCAAGAAGAAGAAAGAAGAAAGTCAAAACAACAAAAAGAAGATAATCCAACTGTCTCAAAAAAACCTTTTGATCATACATTCGGAGAAGAAGGAATGGAAGGTGAGTTTGAAGAACCAGGAATGGAAGGTGAGTTTGAAGAACCAGGAATGGAAGGTGAGTTTGAAGAACCAGAAATGGAAGGTGAGTTTGAAGAACCAGGAATGGAAGGTGAGTTTGAAGAAGGATTTAATGAACAAATTGTTAATGAGAGTTTTAAGACTAAGGCTAAAAAATTAATAGATGATACTAAAAAACTAAAAGACGATTATCCAGAAAAACAATATAATAAGATTATAGAATTAGAAAAACTTATAGATGGAACAGATGAAGATAAGAAAAAGTTTGTAAAATCTATTATGAGACTTTTAGGCATGACCAAATCGGATCTACCAGATGATTTGTATAGGTATTTATAAAATTTAGAATTGATGGGATATTTTCCCATCTTTTTATTATGATTAATCGAATTTTATTAAATATATTTGGTTATTCTGTTTTATTGTTATATCTTTGTGGTATGAATAAAGAATTTATACCTTACGAACAATCAGTAGCTTTGAAAGAACTTGGTTTTGATGAACCTTGTTTAAAATACTGGAATGGTATTGGAAAATATTTCGACCAAAAAGATTGGTTTGATTGGAACCAATCCAAACCATTATCTGAATATTTTGTTTCTGTTCCACTTTACCAACAAGCCTTCCGTTGGTTTAGAGAGGTATATGGTTTACATAGTAATATCATTAGTACAAATATGTGGACTACTTTCTCATTTTATATAGATGATATACCAAATAAAAATCCTATAGCAACTCATTTGGATTTTAATACTCCAGAAGAAGCAGAACTTGCTTGTTTAATTAAATTGATTGAAATTGTAAAAAATTCTAAATAAATTTGGTTAATCTGGGTAATTGTATTACCTTTGTGTTGTTGAATTAGAGGAGAGGAATTAAAAAAATGTGTTGTTCCCTTGAGAAAGGAATGAAACTGGAATGCAAAGAGAAGAATAGATGTGTAATCTTCTACAACACAGAGGACTTCTCATCCTCAAATTTAGTCAGGTGGCGAAATGGTAAACGCAAGGCAATGAGTAAGTCCTTTATAGTGTGACGACTATATGAAAAGTAAGTACGAAACCATCAATGGTGGATTACAGGTTCGAATCCTGTCCTGACTACAAAAATATTAAAATATGGCATTATCAGATTGTGTAGAATGTTGGTCAACTCCTTGTGAGTGTGGTCACGAATTTAAAAATTCATCCAGAGAATATAAAGAACGTATGACAAAATCAGTAAATGGTCATACAATAAAAGAAGTCTTTCAATGGTTGGGTAAAATGGATTATCTAACAGATAATGAAGAAAAACTTTATAATGAGTTTATTAATAGAAATTGAAAATAACAATATAGTCAGGTGGCGAAATGGTAGACGCAGGGTCATTTAAAACGTACCTAAAACCACAGGTTCGAATCCTGTCCTGACTACTGAGTTCACGAAGTTCACTACAATAAAAAAAAATAACAAATGAATAAATTTTTTAATAACTTACTTAACAAAATAAACAAAAAAGAAAAAATAATGAAAGGTAAAAAGGTAAAATTGGTAGCTAGTAAATCTAAAACATCTAATAACGCACATCTCGGAAATGGGGAAGTATATACGGTAGGAGAGCCATCAGGGCAACTACAAGGTTGGTTAGTATATAATTCTTTTGGTGGAGGTTGTGGATGGGCTTATGAATGTGAAATGGTTGTATTTAACTTGGGAATGAAAGAACTTGAAAAAGAACTCTCAGATGCAAAAACAAACCTAGACACTGTTCAATCAAAAATTGATTGGATGAAAGAAACAGGATCTGAAAACTTTTCAGAGGATGAGTTTAAAGTTTATCAAACTTTAAAATTACTAGATGATGGTAAGCTTTCAATGATTGAAAAAAGTAGATTGATTGCAGACTTGATTAAAAAGTAAAAGGTATAGTCAGGTGGCGGAGTGGGCTAACGCTAACTAGGAAGAGTCTGAGGGGTGGTAACCTAGTACCTATACCCTGATGACCGCAGGTTCGAATCCTGTCCTGACTACAAACTTCAATAGGAGTACCTGTTCTAGGGATTCGTAATCCCCCTATTGATTAAAAACCACTGATGTAAGTTACGTTTGGAACGGACGAACAGGAGGGTGACCGATACGCAAGGTCTTTGGGGTTCAAATCCCACCAGTGGTCTTTTTATTAGGTTTTCAACAATAACCTTATCTTTAATAAATTTGGAACTCTCAAACCAAATGACTACCTTTGTCTTATGGAAAATGATTTAATGTATATGATAGCAGATATAATTAGTGATGAGGTGTATACAAGAAATGTACCCTATTCAGATGATGTGGATGTAGATCCAAATTCTATTGATGATGCAGCAAAAAGAATTGTAAATATGTTAAAAGAAAAAGGACTTATTTAATTTATGAACGAGATATTAGATTACTTAGATAAAATGAAAGACCAACACATTGAATTTGGTCACGATGATAGAATTGCTTTGGACCTGGCATACAGAGATATTAAAACTAAATATGGAAGAGGAACCTATAGTAAATTTGTTAATTGGATTGAAACAAGATAAAATAAAATGATTGAAATTAAAGGATTTGATATGTATAGAGATGGTGGAACTATAAAAATAACCACCAATGAAGGAATTTTCTGCTTTGATGGTAGATTAGGTTCCACAACTAAAGGTAGATTATATTATGGTTATCCAATGGATGATGATATGCGCCACCAGCAAGGATTTTTCCATGGAAGGTGTTGGAATCGCGGAGCCCTTGGTAAACTAATAGAAAATTCAGAAGAACTTGAATATAAGATTATTAAATCACTTAAATCCTATAAAAATGACTTCTACCAAACACCAATCGATCATTTGGTAAAATCAAAAGCACATTTGCTTAGAGATGATATTATTGAAGATATACTAAATTAATTTAGGCAATAAAAAATCATTCCAACTTTAATCTCTTTTTTTAAAGAGAATTGGATAGAGCATACTTTTCCTGTTATGACTTTTATACCATTTTTTTCATTTATAAACCTCCCAGTGCCAAATCAAAGAAACCCTAAACAGGCGTTTCACATTTATAATTAACCAATAATTTTCAACCCATCTTCATAAAACCTTACCAGACTTCCACAATCAACTCACATTCAACTCAAATCATTAAAACCACACTCACTATCACTTAACTATTAAAACCTCCCAGAACCTTTTATTTTGGTTTTAAAGACAATACTCAGATAACACAATCCGATGTCGCCCTTAAACCATTTATCCCATTGCCTCCCAAGTTATTCTATTTTACTTTTCACATTACTCAGACTTATCTATGCCAGTGGACTTATTTGTGCTGATGCTACTTTTCTAACTAAATAACTATAATTATATATTAAAATAAATAATTGGGTTTTTCTGTTTTAATATATAATTAAAATTAAACTATAAAGAATGAAACACCTAAAGACATTTGAAGCTACATTCCAATCAGCGGAAGGTTCTGGACAAGTACCAGAAGTTCCAACAGGTAGAAAATTAAGACCTTATATGATTGACAATCTAAAGCCAGAAATGGGTGGTGGTGAAGTTATGAAACCCACAAAAAGTGAGGTATTGGGAAACTTGAATATATCTGATGTTAGAAGTAGTGATACTATTACACTCACAAAGGGTGAATTGCAACAATTTATGAACGATGTTGATAGAGGTTTAGGTATTTGGTCAGATACATCATACAGAATTTGTATATTTTTGGGTATAGACCCAACTGATGGTGTCTAATCATTACTTCTAACTAACACATATCTACAAATCACCTCTACCCTCTACCGAGGGAGTCAAAGAGTGACTATTTCTTTCAGAAAGGGGTCGCCAGTCAAATGAATTAGTTTAGGTTATACTTTGTATCAATCAGATAAAATAAATCAACCTGGGTAGGATTAAATAATTGGTTTTTGTTAAATTTATATATAAATCAAACTATAATACAAAGGTGAAACATTTGAAAAAATTTAATGAATCGAAAGATTATTATGAAGAAATTCCAGAAGATTATTTTTTGGAATCTCAAGATGATATATTACCATTTACTAATAGAGAAATAGAAATCATAAAATCTATATGTGATGAGACTAATACAAAGTTAAAAGCGCCTAAGGTGATAGATTTAGATAATGAGGTATATGAACTTACGCTTAATACAAATGTAAGTGGGGTTGGGTTATCACTTATTTATAAAATAAAAGATGAATATTTTTTATTTGGGTTTAATGTTGATAGACTAGCAAATCGTTTTCCAATATCTTCATCTACTTTTTATAAAGCAGATCAAATAGATGGATTATTAAAATTATTAAATGATAAACTATGAAACATTTGAAGTTATTTGAATCATTTGGTGGTGAATATAAAGAAGTTGATCGTGACCAATGTATTAAATTTGGGGTTATTTCCATTTGGAATGATACTGAACTAAATAAAATAATTGAAATTATGGAAAAAAAAGGTTTCCTAGATTGGTATACTTCAGCCTCAGAATCAAAAACTATTGTTTTCCATAAAGAATCAATACCTAGAACTAGAATGGGTATTAAAATTGAAATAAGTTCTATGGAAGATGAATGGTTTAAAGTTATTACTATTAATATAGATTTGAAAGTCTCAGTTTCTGGTAGAGAACCTTCTTACCACAGTGTTGATCAAAAATATTACTTATGTGATCAGTTTGATGGATTATTAAAATTATTAAGTGTAATATAGATTTTCGGGTGGTCGGTGGTTTACACAAACTCCATTAAAAATTAATCTTTCCCTTATACACAGATTTAATATTATCCAAATATTCTTTAATTCCAATCATGCACTGACGATAATCAATCTCTTCCCCAAAATTAAATCTTATATTCTCTTCTTCTCTCTTAAATAAATTAATAATGGAACTATTGATATCAGATAATATCTCTTGATAAATTCTTTCCTTATCTCTATTGTCCCTAAGAATAGATTCCATCTCAAAAATCTCCCCCTCTAATTCCTGTATTTTATTCTTCTCATATTCCATTTTACAAAGATAATTATTTTCCTAATGTTGTTTATCATTTGTTATATTTTAATAATCACTTTCCGATCCAGCACCACCCATTGACCCATCACCGAAGCTTTTAAAGGTGAAAATATATATTTTTGAATCTAACTCATCACAAATATATTTTCCCATTTTATTTTCAATCTCAAAATCTTCTCCTTGTTTATGTTCTTTATTCATAATAATATAATTAACAGAAGAAAACATAGGAGATTCATAAATTATATAAGTTTCTGATTGGTCATAAATATCTAAATCAGAAATAGAAATACTTTCACTACCTGGAATTGGTTTCCCACTTACAAAAATTCCATTATCCATATCCATATTTGAAGATATCCATATTTTTTGAGTTTTATTTGGTATAGTTATACAATTATATGTGTTAGTATTTTTTTCATCCTCTTCAGACCATTCTGCTGAAATAATACCATCTTCTGATATATTTAAGTTAAATGTTTTATCATTTACATAAACATCATATTGATTAAACTTCATTCCTGATATAACTTCAGTATCTTCTAATTTAGCAAATTTATTTATCTGAGAGGTTTGATAAACTCCATATCCAATAGCACCGGCCATAGCCCCTCCAATTAAAGCCTTTTTGAGATTTATTTCCTCGTTTGTAGAATCAAAATTTTCAAATTTTTGTAAATACTTCATAAAGTTTTTCAATTTTCATTATATATTAAAATCTATTTCGGATAAACATTTGTTGGGTTTTCTTTTAATATATACATAAAATGTAATAAAGGAGATGAAAGATTTAAAACATATAAAAAGATTTAACGAGAACTCAGAATTGAATATATCTGATGTTAGAAGTAGTGAAAATATTAAAGAAGATTTTGACCCTATGGTTGGTATTGATGCCTTTGATATATATGAATAATATACAGGAAAATAAATTTGGAATTGATAGAATATTTCCTTACCTTTACTAAAGACTTTTTATAAAAGTGGCGGTTTTAGAAAAATAAATAATATGATTACAGAACTTAAACAAAGTAAGATTTATTTCTTATATTTGTTGTTATAAGTAGTAAAAACTAAAAAAATTATATAAATGGAACAAAAACTCGAATTAAATTACAATGAACAAATTGATTTTCTAACTTCAAAAAGAGATATAGAGTTGGAAAAATTGGTTAATATGTTAAAAAGTAATTCAGATAGATTAAAAATAGAAAATCAATTTGAGACACTCATGAAAGAACAAAATCAACTATCACTTACAATAGGTGCTAATAGAGTTTTTGTTAATAGTATATATGGTAAATAATTTTAAAAATTGAACAAATGAAAAGAACTAAATTAACAGATTTTATTTTGAAAAACTTACGATGGACTAGTATATTTTTGTGGAATCAAATATATTTTAACAGATTAAGTAAAGTGTTAGAAGAATTTAAAAACAATTCGGATGTGGAAGCTATTTCACACAAAAATAATGATGTAATTAAAAGTTTTTCAAAAGAAAATTTAGGTAATAGAACTATATATAAAGTTGGGGTAGTTTAATTTTAGTTTTTATTACTTATAACGGTTGCAGATAAACTCAGTTTTTATTATGGAAAAGAAAATATATTACAAAAACAATTGGTTAAATCAGCACTTGAATAGAGTTGGATTGCTCGATAAAAAATTGAGTTTATCTGATGTTATGTGCTGTGTTTGTGGGTTGGAACTCACAATTCAAGAGAATGAAGAAAATCTAACTTATGATGTTAGAGAGCGAATATGTGATAAATGTAATTATGAGTGATGAAGAGTTTTTTACTAAAGACTATTTAGATAAACTATTAGTAGATGCCTCTAATTTTTAATTTAGTAAATTAAAACCAAATCAAATATGAATGAAAGTGGACACATATTAGGAAAACTATTTCCAACGCAAAATGACTTGATGAAGCATCTTGCAGAATTTGGAATGCTTACAGATGAACAAATAATTGAAAGAGCGTCAAATGGCGTTGGAATAGATGCTGAACAAGCACTTACATTAACTTTGGAAAGAGATTTTTGTAAAGGTGTAATTGATAATGTTATAAGCAAATTATCAGAAATAAAAAACTCATAAAAACATTCTATATTAGAATTAAATAATCTGTTTTTTCAATTAAATATATAAAAAAAAATATAACAATATATGATTATTAAGAAATTCAATAAGTTTGTTAATGAGGCTCAGGGTGGTAGTGCCTATGACGAATTTGGTGGACAAGAAAGTCGTGATAATGAGTATAGTTTTGAACTTGCTTGTAAGAAGGTGATTTTTGATAAGTTAAGAATACCTAGTGAAAATCAAAAAAATGTAGATATGATAAGTAAGTCAGAACTAAACTCAGAATTTGGTGTTAAAGTTCCACTTGGAATGGGAGGTAAAGGATTTCAACCTGATGGAATCTTTGGAATCGTTCATGATACTTTCCCTGACCTACCAGAGTTTAGAGGACCTGGTGATTATGATACTATAGTTAATGATTTTAAGAATAAGGTTAACGTTAGTGGAGTAGAGGTATATCAGCTCAATGGTGATGTATGGGAGAAATGGTCAAATGGTAAAGTCATTCCAGGTAAGAGTGTAAAAGCTGATAAAGAGTGGAGAGACAGAGGAAGACCAGTACGAGACAGCTGGGAATAATAATGACCAAGGAGGAACTTATAAAAAAAAATAGTTAAGAAATACTCTTAACTATTTTTTTTTATTTGTTTTTCTAACTTATTTCCCTTATCTTTGTTTTATGACCTGGGCAACATGGCATGATGCCGGTACGCATCCACTTAGATTTATACAACATTCAATAGACGAAAAATGGTATATGAACGAATATAATTTTTTATTTGGCTCAAATTGCCACTAACGGTTGCAAATATGAGAAGTAAATCTTTTCATTAAAAAATTAGACAAATTAAGATTTATTTCTTATATTTGTTGTTATATTTAGTATCAAAAATTATTAACACATGGAAAATATAAAAAAATCATTAGAAGTATTAGCTAAGGTTGCTAATCATAGAGCAGTAGTAAATGACTTTGCTCGTAGTAAGTATATTGAACGATTTAGTAATGAAGAAAAACCGATTGGAACATATCACGCTTATGATGGATATGATATAATATCTGAAACAAAACTGAAAGTGAATTATACTTACGGTGCTGGTGATATGGACTTCGATGATTTTTTTATTATAGAATTTGAATAATTTTTGGTATTGAATATAACGATACTCAGATATATTTAGATTTTCTTTTAATATATACTAAAAAATAATAAACAAAGATGAAAAATTTAAAACACGTTAAATTATTTAACGAACATCAAGAAAACTTGAATATATCTAATGTTAGTGATAGTAAATTTGAAATGATAGGTCCAGATATGGATGAGATTTTGGATGGTATAAACTTTATCAATCAAAATTATGATGATTCTGTTAAATTAAAACCTATGGATTGGTCACTATTAGTTTCAGATAACTATTCCATTTTTGTGAAATTTGAACCAGAGGGTGATGAAAATAGACACATCGGATTTATGAATGATATGTTATCTGAAAATAATTTTGATTGTAAGTTATATAAGACTAAATAATTCAAATTTATTATCACTAACGGTTGGGTATATGTGAAGTACCTTACCACAAAACTTTAAAAATTAGTAGAAACTTTATAAGGTATTTCACATATACCTTGTTATAAAACGTTTTAATATGGAAAAATTAACAAAAGAACAAGAAGAAAGAGTTGAAAAATTCTGGGATAAAGCTAAATTAAATGATTTGGTTACATCAAACGCACCATCTTATTTAGTAGAACATCATTTGTTTTCAACTCTTTCTTTGGAAGATGAAACAGAATTTTTAGTAAAATCAAAGGAACTTGGTGTATTGAAAAATGTTTTATAACGTTTTGCAGGTTTATTTAGTGCGGGATTGAACAGATAAATTAATTTAAAAGCAGAAAATATGAAATTACTAAAAATGTTATTTGGGAGCAGGAACCCCGCATTGAATAAACCTATTGTTAGCAGTAGTTGCGGTTGTGTTATTTCTTGGGGTGTAGGGTTTTACGATGTAAAAGAAGGTAAAGATATAACCCATAATGTAACTAATATATTTATAGATAGTTTTAGTTCAATGGTTAAAGTAACAATTGAAAAAGGGTTGAAGGTTTACACAGTTAGTTTTTCAATGGAACACGCCCAAGAAATAGGATTTATTAATATCAAGGCTCTTAGCAATTACTGCTAACGGTTGCGTATATGAGAGGTACGCCACCGAAAAACTTAAATAAATGTAAAACCGCTTTTTGGCGTGTAAAAAATCGTTTAAATGTTTTTTACACATTGTTATAAGTATGTAAAAATAAAATTATACAAATGAAAACAAGATTAATAAGAAAAGAATATGATGGAAATAATAGTTTATTTTTCATCAAAGCGGAATACATAACTGATGTATGGGACACAGAAGGTAATAGACTAAAATTTGATTACAATATACCAAATGAAAAATTAACTATTTTTGGTGATTATGAAGGTATATATGTGTTATATCAATAATTTTATTTTTATTACTTATAACGGACACAGATATATGTAGTTTTTTCTTAAATTGAAATACAAAAATTAAATAATATGAATACAGAAAATAAGAACACAGAAGTTAATGACACAGATAAAAAATTACATATATCTGATGTTATGAAACGTATTGAAGAGTTGATAGATGAATATAAACAAGCAAAAATTAACATAAGTAAATGCAACGATTCTTTTGATTATGATAACTTGGATAGAAGAATCAAATCACTAAAGTACTTGTTTATGGAAATAGGTGTGTGGAAATATGTTTCATAACATTTTGCAGATACCCGAAGGAGGTGATTACGAAGCACAAAATTTAATATAAAAACAAATGTTTAATCGAAGTAAAAATGTTCATATAACCACTAAAACCCCTCTTTTGGGTATGTGCTGTTATAAGCCGTTTTTCTTCACAAATTTAAAATAAAATGAAAATTATAAACGCAACAAAGTCAATCGTTTTTTATGTTGAAACAGATGAAAACGAACTAAACAAATACACAAGGCACTCAAGTGAAAATTGGACAGTAACTATGGGAGAAAGCGATGAGCCTGTATATGACTGTGAAGAACTGGAAAAGTTGTTTCAAGAGTGGGGTTCCCAAAATGGCTTATAACGGTTGGGTATATGTGAAGTACCTTACCACGAAACTTAAATAATTAGTAGAAACTTTATGAGGTATTTCACATATACCTTGTTATATGAATGTAAAAATTATGTATTATATGGATAAACTTAAAGGCAAATTATCAAAGTTCAAAGTTATAGATAAGCGAAATGAGCATTATGGAATTGTTATTGAAGGAAGACAATGGTCTGGTATGGATACAATGTATGATGGAAAAATAAATGGTTATATATTTGCATTCCATATTGCTCAGTTAGAACCGCAATAATTTTTATGTTTTATAACGGTTGAGTGTAAAAAATCGTTTTAATGTTTTTTACACTTTGTTATGTATAGGTGTGGATTATTAAGGTAAAATGTTTATTCGAAGAACTGAACAAAAATTTTAAAAGAAAAAGAAGGGTTGGTATTTTAATTCTTAATATTTATATATAAAAGAAAAGGATGAAAGACTTAAAACAATTTATTAAAACAACCATACGAGAGTTTTTGAATGAATCATATATTGATAAGGATGGTAATTTGAAAGACTTTGATGATAAAATATTTTATGATTTTGATAAAATTAAAAAATTCATAGATTGGTTTCAAAGTGAATATAGTGATTATACTCATAAACAAGGTTGGGCTGTATTCGATTCCGATACAGAAGCACCAAACGAGAAATATCACAGTGAGAGAACTTTTAATGGTAAAAAGTTGAATGGGTATTATTGGCAAGTTCAAAGATTAGATTCTCCAAGTGATGATGAAGCATTATTTGGGAGATTACCAAATGATTATAAGGCTGATGATTTAGCAAGAAAATTAGGTTTAATGGTTGATGAATACGGTGTGGTTTATGGTTGGGATGGTCAATCTTTTTTATAATGTGTGGCGGGTTTTTCTTTAAAAATTTTCTACCTAAATGTTAATTAGAATGATGAACGGAACACTTACACATAACGATACTCAGATATATTTAGGTTTTCTTTTAATATATACTAAAAAATAACTTACGAAGATGAAAGATTTAAAACACATAAAAAGATTTAACGAGTCAGAAGAAAACTTGAATATATCTGATGTTAGAAGTAGTAAAATAAATGAATCTATGGATGATATGGAAAAGGAAATAATAAATGGTCAGATTGACTATGCGATTCAAGTTTTGAAATCTATGTTTGAAAGAATTAAGGGATATAATATTTCAACTGAAGAGTTTAATGAAATACTTGATAGAAAGATTAAAAAACTTGAATCAGAGAAGTTTGATATATAATTTATTTTATTACTTCTAACGGTTGCAAATATGAGAAGTAAATCTTTTCATTAAAAAATAGACAAAGTAAGATTTATTTCTTATATTTGTTGTTATATGATGTATTAATTTTTAAAACTAAATAATATGATTACAGAACTTAAAATTGGCGACAAGGTTAAACTTGAAGGTTATGATGAAGCTTGGATAGGATGGGTTACAAATTCTTCATATCAAATTAGTAAAATAAAGAGTATATTTGACGAAAATGGTAAAATATCGAGAGGTTGGTTGATGAAGAATTTGGAAGTATGTTGGATTACAAAATGGGACTGGCACTCTAAAAATTAATATTTCATATAACGGTTGCAAATATATTGTCGTTTTAATGCAATATATTTGTTGTTATGTTTTAGTTATTATAATATTTTACAATATGAAAAAAATAATAGGGATAATGTGGTGGGTTATTTTAATTTTTATTACAATTATAATAGTAATATTATCATTAATTACTACATTAATTTCAAGTAATAAATTTAGTGATTGGATAACTAAAATTGGAATAAAAATTAGTGATGTTGATAAAAAAATGTCAAAATATTATAATAATTAAACATAACGTCTGATGATAAACAATCGTTTTAATGTTGTTTATCATTTGTTAGGTTTTGTCATTAATTTGTTTTACCTTTGTATAAATTAAAAACAATAAATAATATGGAAAAGGGATTTGTAATTTTAACAGAAAGTGAATTAGAAAATATTTGTGGTGAATTCTTTGATAAAGGATATTACTCATCATTATACCAAACTGATACAACAGACAGGTCGGTTGAAATATTTTCTAAATGGAAAGATGAATTATTGAAGAAAGTAATAGAACGTTCAAAACAAATTAATGATTGAACCTAACGTTTGCAAATATGAGAAGTAAATTTTTCCTATAAAAAACTAGATAAATCAAAATTTATTTCTTATATTTGTTGTTATATTTAGTTAAATTATTGTTTTACAAATTATAAAAATCTTGTTTATGATAAAAATAAGTCTTTTAATTTTAGGTGGTATTATATTGTGGTTTATTATATTTATATTGATGCGTTGTATAGATACAACATGGTCAGGTAAATTAAAAGACTTATTCAAATTTAAAGATTAAGATGGATATATTAGATAAAATAGAAATGGATGGTTTTAAATCATCACACAATAATTTTTCAATGGTTTGGAAAACTTATCAGATACTAAGAGAAGGTTTGGAAGTCTCAAATAATGAAATAGATGAATTGATAAAATATCATAATAAAAACGAGGATTATAGAATATCTGATAAGTTATTAAAAATCAAAACAATAATTTAATTGAATATAACGGATTGGGTGTATGAGAAGGTTTGCTTAAACTAATTTTCAAATTATCACAACTGCTGTAGCAAACTTTCTTATACACTTTGTTATAGGTATGTAAAATTAAACATTATGAATATTACTATTAAAAAAAGAATTGGTTACTTTACTTGTGGGAAAAACGAACTTGAACGTATTGATGAAGGTTTGCAAAACAGGAACATTGATGCGGATGCTATTATAAGTATATTAGACAGTGGTTCGTTTTTGACTATACTTTATAGGTATGAGGTTTAATTTTATTACCTATAACGTATTGCAAATATAAAACGTTTTAACACAGAACTTAAATAAAATGAATAAACTTGACAATTAGTATAAACTTTATTTTGAAAAACGAATAAAATGTTTTATATTTGTTGTTATAAGTAGTTAAGAAAGTGGTGTAACTCAGATGGGAGAGTACGATTTGCTGTAACCAATCAGGAATTTCGGAGGACGTTGGTTCGAGTCCAACCACCACTTTCTTAACTACTTATAACGGTTGGGTATATGTGAAGTACCTTACCACAAAACTTTAAATTTAGTATAAACTTTATAAGGTATTTCATATATACCTTGTTATATTTAGTTATAATATTCAAATACAAATACAATGAAAGATAAAGTAAGAAAAATAATTGAACAAACTTTTTACACAAACCTTAATTATCCTGTTTGTGGTAATAGAAACATCTTAGCATCAAATTTAGCACTAAATAGTGTTGGAATAAATGATATTGACATGATATATCAATTAGCAAAAGTAATGGAAGAAAATTCTTCATTGGAGTTAGAAGATGAAGACTTCAATATCATTTATGAAAAGTTTGTTCAATTATTAAAAACACATATGGATAAACCATTCGAATATTAAAATTGAATATAACGTCTGATGATAAACAATCGTTTTAATGTTGTTTATCATTTGTTATGTGTAGTAATTTTGTGGGAGGGATTTCTATTTTGAATTTTTATATATAAACTAAATAAACTTAAATTATGAAATACTTAGAAAATTTTAATAACTTTGACATTAATAAGGATATTGAAAAATCAACAGATATAGAATATCTTAAAGAATTAGAAAGATATGTTGATATGGATATTGATAATATTGGTAAAGATAGTGATGTTATTAAAAAGATGAAAGCGAAAATGAGAAATCTATCTGTTGAAGAAATGGAGAAACAACAAAAAGAGGGGTTTCTTAATTTAAAAAAGAAAATTCAAAATAGAATTTCAGAGTTAGGCGGATAAAAAATTATTACACATAACGTCCGATGATAAACAATCGTTTTAATGTTGTTTATCATTTGTTATAAGTATGTAAATTAAAAACATTTGAATATGAAATTAGAATATAAAGATTACGAATTTAGTAAAAAAATAGTTGATGAAACATTGAGACTTGATGATGAAAAGATAGAATTTCATATTCAAGTTTCTCTAAAATCTTTTATTGGTAATATGGATACTTCTGACTATGATGTTAGGAGTAAGATTTTTCTATTTTTACAACATATATCATCACTATTTCTTAACTATTGTATCAATAGTGAAGTTTATTTTCTATCAAAAGAAGAAATAGAAAAATCTTACAAAAGTAGAGATATAATTGCTAAGATGTGTAAAGATTTTAGACAAACTGGTTTTTAATTTATTACTTATAACTATTACAGATATATGTAGTTTTTACTTAAATTGAAACAATAAACTTAAATAATATGGATAAAGATAATAATAGCGGAGAACTCGATAAATCAGATAAAAAATTACATATATCTGATGTTAGTAGTAGTGTTTATAACGGATTTAGACCAAACTATCCAATTTCTGATGATTTGGAAGATTTGAAAAGAAGATATACGCCAGAACAACTACAAAAAATGTGGGATGAATGTTATCCAAAATCATCAGAAATTAGTAGTAAAGTTATAATTACAGGAACACCTAAATAAACATTACTACTAACTAACATATATCTACAATAACCCCATTTTCCACCTTTTAACCAAACTGGCAAGTGAAAAAAACCAATCATTACGAAATCTTAAAATAAATTGTGGTTTTTTCAAATAAAGTTAGTATCTTTGTTTTATGAAATATATTGTTTGGAGAACCCCCTTTAAGTTATATGACTATGCACAAGGTGATGGTTATTTCGTAAAGTGGAAAAATAAATGTTCTGATGAATTCTCACAAAATTGGTTTGATGCTAACAAGTATAAAACTATCGGACCAGCTATTAGTAGATTAGGTCTTGAAATAAATGGCTCTATTAAATCATTAGATGATTTTTACAAGCTTAATACAATAGACCCACTTAAAATTAGAGATAATAAAATTTCTGAAATACTAGATGTTTCTCAAGATGATTCTATTTTCTTTAAAATAGGACACATTGATAAAATAGATGATAATGGTAATTTCATTGGAAATGCTGGCCAAGAGGTTCTAAATTATATAGAAAGTATTATAAACCAAAATATAGGGAAATCAAAGTCCTTACAGAAAAAATTTGAATCCTTAGATATCAAAAATCATATCGATAATTCAAATGAAGATTTCTGGGACTGGATTAATCCACGCAAGCAGTTAGACTTAAAACCCAACAAATCCCTTATAATTATGACCTTTAACCAAACTGGCAAGTGAAAAAAACCAATCATTACGAAATCTTAAAATAAATTTGGAAGTGATAGAATATTTCCCTATCTTTGTATTGTCATTGAAACACTATGACAGAAGCCAGAGAAAAATGGAAGGTTAATCGAAGGTAATTCGCTTATTTTTTTTTATATAAAAAAGGGCGACCTGCCGGCGATACACCTTGGGTTTGCTCCCCACCATAATATAAGAACCGACTAAAAATTTGAACCGATACAAAGATAATTGATTTTTTTGAAAAAAACAAATATATTAAATAATTTTTTTATATTAGAATAATTCATTATCTTTGTCGTATGGAAATAAAATTGGAATTTAAGGTATTCGATAACTCAAACTTTATGAAGTTAGAAGTGTATAGAAATTTTAAAATTGAAAAATTGTTAGATTAGTTATGGAGAATTATGAATTCAAAGTAATCTGTATAAAAAATTGTGAAGAAGCACGCCAGGAGCCTTGGCCGTGGAATACGGAAATTCCTATAAGAATAAAAAATGGTCAAATTTTTACTACATCCGATTTCTTTTATTTAAATTTGGCAAGATTATTTTCATCAGATGGGGATTATCTTGGACTATTTGAAAGATCAAACTTTATGAAGTTAGAAGAGTATAGAAATTTTAAAATTGAAGAATTGTTAGATTAATTGGAAATTTCAAATAAAGTTAATATCTTTGTACCCATATGAAAAATATTAATTCGTTATCTGCACCACAAAAGGCGGCCTTAGCAGTAATCTTCTCTATCTTTTTTATTGGAGTCATAATAATCTTTGCACATAAAACATATGACCCTCTTGAAGTAAGAGAAAGTACCCAGAAAACCTTAGAGTATACAGGGTTTGATGGTGAAAAACACCAAGCCATCGTTATTAATACCGGACAACATAATTGGGTCTTGGTTGAAAAGAAATAATAAATAATTTTTTTATATTAGAATATACAGTTTTTTAAAATTAAAAAGATAAAATTATGATAAAAGGTAAAGTAGAAGTAAATGGAACAGAAGTTGAATTAACATTGGATAAAAAATTGGATATATCTGATGTTATAGTTAGTTTATCTAAAAAACTAAATGGTGATGATGTTAATGTTGAAGATTGTATCTACAAAGGTAAAAAGAAATACTACAAGGAAATAAAGATAAATTAACTATAACTAACATATATCTACACTCTAAACTCCTTTTGGAAATCTCAAATAAAATTATTACCTTTGTACCCATATGAAAACAATAGAAGTAACTTATAATGGTGAAAAGTATGTAGCAAATTATTTTTCACAAGGAAAAACTTGGTTTAGCAAACCGTGTTTAGAAATACTTAAAGATGGTAAAATTATTCACAAAGATAAAAGTTATAACACTTTTGTGTTGGAAAGCTTTTTCTGTGAAAAAGGTATAATTAGTTTAATAGATAATCGATAACCCATATGATGAAGAGATTAATGAAAGGATAGTACAATTTCAAAAAAGATTTGGTAACTAACTCAAACTTTATTATATTTGTATTATGAAAAAAAAATATTATAAAGTTATAACATCGGTCGTAACAGGACAGAAAAGCTATTTAGTAGAAAACTCTATTATAGTTTTCCAACAAGTGCCTACTAAGAAGTCTTATAAAACCGAAATTTATTGCCAAGGGCAAGATAGTCTCCTTAATATTGATAAGTTCAATGATCTACTAAATAGTAATCTTATAGAGGAAATCCAATTGACTCAGGAACTTTCAGACACCATAAACGAATATGTTATTGAACCAGAAAAATACTCAACACTTAAAAAGTGGCTGTCTGAATTCACTAATAAATACCCACAATATCAAAAACAGTTCACTACCTTTTCAACCTGGGTATTCCAAGCTAAAGGAAGTCCAGCAGCTACGATTAGTGAAGAAATCTTATTTCAAAAGGATAAAAATAAAGTTTTAAATGAAACCGTATTAAGGACTGGTATGAAAGCTAAACCTGGTTCACCACATAAGAACCGTGGAACTAGACAGTCAAGAGTATCTGATATCCAAAAATGGGAAACTGATGATTCTACCCTTCTTCCGAATGGAATTAGAAAGTCCGACCAGTGTGGATTCTCCCAAGCTATTAAAATATTCGAAGAAAGACTTATTGATATACTTAGTATAATTGACACCCCACAAGATATTAAAGATTTCTGGGCTACTAAAGGATATGCACCAAGAGAATTCTACCTTGTAGACTATTACTATAAAACCCCTATCTCTTGGAAATATTTCGATTCTAATACACACCACTCAAAAGTGAAAGGACTAGAATTCTGCCACATTAACCCAGAACTAGACTATACAACAACATCCAAAAACACAGTTATTGGTACTTCTGAAAGCAATAGACATCAAGGGGGTTATTCACACGACTTTACTTGGAGGAAACAACTCATAATGAGAATCTATGATATGAAAGCTACAAAGGAAAACCATCTAACCCTTCAATCTGAATTAGATTCATACTCAACAGATGAACTAGAAAAGATGTATTTCACTTCTAAGTTTTAGTACATTTTTTGTAAAACAATTTACATTTTTTGTATATAAATAAAAAAACAATTTTAAAAATGGCGAATATTAATATAGCAATTGAATCTTGTCAAGATGCAATTAGAAACATAGACGGCTTAACATCATCAGATGCTTTTGATGAAATGAGTAAAGTTCTTTTTTGTTTGATGAATAAAAATGAAATAATTACACCATCTGATTTAAGAAAAAAGTATCAAGAACTATATGAAGGTAATACTGATATATTTTCAGATAATCAAATTAATTTAAAAGATTCTACTTTAGAAACTATATTAACTGTACTTTCAGAATACGATCTTTTTAATGAAACTGAGGATGTTAAAGGAAGAACTTTTGAGAAGTTTTTAGGAAGAACTTTCACTGGTGATTTAGGTCAGTTTTTCACACCCAAAAAGATAGTCAACTTTATCTCAAAATTTACTCATGAAATAATTAAAAAGTTAGACTTAAATATAGAAAACGTATTTGATCCAACTTGTGGAAGTGGTGGATTCCTAGTTGATTTCCACAAATTATATGGTAATGATATAAAATACTATGGATCAGATATAAATCCTAGAATTATTTCAGTATGTAAAAGAAATCTATTAGCACATAAAATAATTAACTGTGAGATTGATAATAAAGATTTCATTGATAATGATAAAGAAAATTTCTATGATGTAATTCTAACTAACCCACCATTCGGAGTTAAAGAAAAAAGAAAAGATAGATTAGATAACTTCTTCCTATCAATGGGTAAAAGAGAAGAAGTATTAGAAATAATCTTTATAGAAAAAATTATAAAATCCTTAAAAAAGGGTGGAATAGCATCAATTGTTCTACCAGATGGGATTCTGTCAAATTCCTCTGATAGAATGGTGAGAAAATATATCCAATCTAATTGTGATATCATAGCCTCAATAGATCTTCCAGAAAATACATTCAAATCCTCTGGCACAGGATGTGATACTAGTATCCTATTTATTAGGAAAAAAATTGATAATAATACCAACAAAACTTTCCTTTATAATCCCAAAGAAGTTGGATTTGAAAGAAAAACAAAATTCGCTAAAGAAATATCCCAAAATGAACTAATTGATTGCATCGATTCATATACAAATCATAATGAAAATTATTTCAAAGAAGTAAAAGATACTAGATTTGATGCTAAATTTTACCTATCAATAGTTTCTGGCCATAACCTATCTACTATCTGCGATAAATCAGGTACAAGAATAAGACCATTCACAGGAACTAAAAAATATATAGAATTCTCTAATATAGATGATTTTGGATTTATTAATGGATGCGATGAACTCGAATACACAGAACTACCATCAAGAGCCAAAATCGTAGTAAAAACAGGTGATATAATAATTGCTAGACTTAAACAATCCTCAGATAAAATATCAATTATCACAGAAGATTATAACGATTGTGTAGTAAGTACAGGATTTGTAGTAATAAAACCAAAAAACCATACACCAGAATTTATACTCGGTTTACTCAAATCTGATCTAATACAAAATCAAATAAAAAGCAAAACCACTGGTTCTATCATGTCATCTATAACAGATGATGATTTCCTATCAGTTAAAATACCAAATTTGGAAAATCTAATTAAATTTAATGAATCTCTAAAAAATCATTATGAATCATTAAACCTAATAAAAAATAAAATAAAATCAGAAATAAATCTTATAAATAATAGTTTCTGATCTACCATATAACCACCCACTAACAATAATAGTTTTTAAAAAAGAAATATATTAAATCATTTTTTCATTTTATATATAAACAAGTAATTAACTTTTATATATATATAATAAAAAACAATTTAAAATTATGACACAAACATATCAAAAAGCACTCATAGAAGTATCTACTGATCTTCCTACAAAGAACGGTGGTAGAGCTGCTGGATTTGACATTAAATCATCAATAATGGAAATAATTGACAATTCCATCGATGCTGGTAACAGTTATATCCATATTCAAATAGATACGAAAAAAGGTATTACTACTATACTAAATGATGAAAAAGGTCTAGACTTTCCTGAGTTAAAAAAACTCCTCTCAGTAGGTAAGTCTGGTGATTATGGTTCAGATAACATAGGTAATTATGGACTTGGGGCTTTCTATGCACTAACTTTTCTTGGTGAAAACGGAACAGTAGATGTAGAAACAACACTTAAAAATGAAAAGATTGTGGCTAATTTGAATTTCAAAAGTAATAAACCTATGGAATACCAATACCACACAGAAAAGGATCCTAATAATGATAATCTTTACATAACTTGTAAAACTAATAGCTATGATATCTTTGATAGTGTACAAACATTGGGATATGACTTAGGAGCTCATTATCATGATATCTTGAAAACAGAAACATATTCAATACTACTCAAAATTGATGATGGAAATTCAATTGAAGTAACACCCATTGACCTCTTCTATAGAAGTTCTGAACAAACTGTACCCTGGGATAATCCAAAAACACAAACTCTAATAATTAATGATACACCATTTGATATCGACTTCCAAGGATATTATATCTCAAGAAATACCAACAAAAATGAACTAGATAAAAAAGGTAAAAAAGGTTTCCCACACGATTACCAAGGCATTTACATAAGTCTTAATGGTAGAATCCTGAAACTAGGTAACGGATGGGGGATAGATGGAACTAATAATAAATGGGTCGGTGGTAGAATGTTAATAAGTATTGATACATCCAATCTCATAAAAAAAGATAAAGAAAGTGTACTAAAACACTTTGGCATTACCTCCAATAAGAATAATCCAACTCTCCAAATTTCAGAAAAATCAGTTGATAAAAAACAATTGAGGGAAATTATTAAAAAATTTAGATCCTGGGTTGATGGTGAATATGATAGGTTCAATAATGAAAAGAAATCACTAAACTTAAAAACCACCACCAAAAAAGGATTAGATGATAAGTTTTATAGCCTACCCCTAATTAACACAGATATAAAAAATATAAAGAATTATGTACTATTGGAAAAGATGTTCCCAGAACTAGTCCAATCTATCACTGAAGTACAAGAATATGCAAAATCTACTGAATAATAACATCACCAAACAACCACCCAGTAACAACCCAAAACCCCCTTGGGGACATCTTTAAACGTCTCTGTGATAATCTCACCACTCACCCTATAACACACCTCCATAGCTAGCTTAGATGATGGGGTTCGGAATGTCTGAACCCCATCTACTATTTTATAACAATCAGTCTGTAGGAGTCCTTGGAATATGTCATATGGTATGAACTCTTGGAAGAGTTGATTATGTACAATACCATAACTAGATAAATCTTTTACCATCTGACTAGATGAGATCTTTAACCTTAATTTATTTTGATCTGACTTAATGACAGGTTGATTTGAGTTCAGTTTAGTCTGAAGGTCTGTAATAGTCTGAAGGTCTGAACGAACAAATATAGTATGGTCATTTTGTATGTATGAGGTAGCAACCATCTGACCCAATGTGATTAGTTTGTCTGGAGTCAGAGGGGGTGTGAAGTAATTGTGATTGAGTGTATACTTCTGATTCTTACAGGTTTTAGAACAATAGAGTACTGGACGCTTTTCGATGTAATATGAATTGTCGATTGGGAATGGGTTCCCACAGGTGAGACAGTTTCGGATTAGTTTGACCTGACGTGTTGACATTTAGTATTTATCGGTTTTTTACGGTTTCGTTTGGATGTTCATCTGATCTAACAAAATTTTCAAAAAAATCAACATTATCAAATTTATTTCGTATATTTGTGATATGAAAAAGCAATATGTTTACATTGGTAGGTATTACCACATAAAGAATAAGGAGTTACCATTAGACTATAAGTTTGGTGTTACTGATAATTTGGATCAGAGGGAGTTTTCATTAGGCAGGACTAAATCACCTATTAAGTATATGATATTAAAGGCTTGGGAGATTCCCATTAATGTAAATAGGGAGAAGGTTGAGAAGTTGATATCTAATATATTTGCTGAGTATAAGTATGATGGGTGTGAGTGGTATGATGTAGATGGGGATTTATTTCAATCTAAGGTTACTACTTTATTTCAGATTATAAGTGATATGGTAATAGATGGTAATTTTGTTTTCAATGAGGTTAATTTAGATATAGATGTTAAGACTGATGATTTGATTGAGAAGGAGTTAGAGAAGGAGATAAGGGCTGGGAAAAAAGCTGAGTGGACTACATTAAAGATAACATATGGTGATAGGGTAATAACTTCTAATAAGGCTAAGAATTGTTTAACAGATTTTTTATTAGAGGTTTCTGAGACAATTGATTTAGTTCAGATTGCTTTAGACTTTCCAAATATGTTAAAGACTGATAAGAATAATTTCGCTGATTACAAACAGAATGTTGCTGTTAAAGTAAAAGATTTTTGGGTGGACACTCATTCATCTACTGATATGAAAAGAAAATTTATTTTATCTATTTTTGAAAGGTATAATTTAGGTGGTTCGGTAGAAATAGTCTAGGGATTTGTTTAAAATCTGAACTAACAAAATTTTCAAAAAAATCAACATTATCAAATTTTATTCATATATTTGTATCACTATGAAAAAAATACTACTAACAACCTTACTCTTATTCTTCATTATTAACATATCTTTTTCACAACAGGTATATAAGTGGAGGGCTTCTGATTATTCATCGAGACTTAATAATGGTCAAGGTTGGGGAAGTTGGAGTGAGTGGTATACATCTGGGGTTTTAATAGTGGCTCAGAATGAGAGGGTTAATATTTATTCATCTACACCACAGACTTATGATATGATTGAGACTGTTTCTAAATCATATGATGATAAGGGTAATCCTATTTATTCTGTTATGTGTGTAGATGAGAATGGTACTAAGTGTAAGATGATTTGGTATCATAGTGGTGATGATGGGAGTTATGTTATCTTTGGTTTTTCGAATTTGGAGTTAATGTATAAAGTTATATCTTTAGATTAATTATATATGAAAGGAACTTTACACTTAATACACAAGTTAGATAATCTTTGGATTTTCAAGACTTATGAGAAGATTGGTAAGGATTTAATCCCTAGGAGATTTACTTTTATAACTGAGGGGATTGAGTATGAGGATGGTCAAGAAATAGTTGGTCAGATAGTAATGGTTGAGGGAGTTGAGTTTATTAAAAAAAGGGGTTGATTTAAAAAAATCAACCTCTTATTCTTGTTGCTAGTATTGGAACGTGGAGTTTCTTTCTAAAGTCTTCATCCCAAGTTTCATCTGGTATAGTAACAGAGCCATATTTTTTTCTTAGGATTCCGAGAATACTTTGATCGTGTCTATGGTCTCTAAAGACTTCTGTTCTTTTATAATCATTATGAACATCTGAGAATAGGTCTGGTCTTGTTATTGCGATGTTATAATATTCATTTACAATTTCGATTGATATTGGGCATTTTCTTAGGAAAAGAATGCCACCGACATATTGTCCTAACTTTCTTATTGGGTTGTTTTTATCTATTCCGAAGTGTTCAAATACCATTTCATTTGTGAAAGTTTCTTCTGAGAAATAATCCATTGTTAGGGAAAGAAAACCAGATTCGTGATCAGATATCATTTTAAGATATTCATCTAATCTTGGTTTACCATGTATATTTAAATGGCAGCCGGCATCTGCATAAATGATTACATCATTATCTTCTATAGAATCGATTAATTGTTTAAGGAAATAAGATTTCCATAACCAATAACCACCGCCTCTTTGGTGGAATATATGTGGTTGGGTTTTTTCTAAAAACTCTTTTGGTAGGTTTTCTGGTCCATAGATATAAATCTTATCGAAGCCCATATTTTTTGCTTCTTGTTGGATTCTTATTTTAGAGTTTTTATAACCATCATTACCATAGGAAAAGAAATGAATCATTATTAAAATATTTTTCTTTTTATATGTAAAAGATAGTATTTGTTTTAGGTGATTGACTATATGTAGGGCAGGTCTTGGGGCTTCCGCAAGATTGTACTATTCCAATAGATAATAGGATAATAAGTAATATAGTGGATTTTTTCATTATAATCGATTATTTTTATGTTATATATAGAAAATAAATATAATATAAAAAAAAAATAACTAAAAAAAAAAAATAACTATATGAAAAACTTACTAATATTTTGCTTGTTCCTATCAGGAGTAATGGCACAGGCACAAACTAACTTACCTAAAAAATTTAATCTAAAACAAACCTCACCAAAGACTTTTACAGGTAAATGGGGGAATCTTTCTAAACTAAGTGGAAACAAATGGTTTGGTTGGACAGAAGATTCGATTACCAAAGTAAAGACTTGGTATGAGGAACCAGAACCATCCAATAAGGCAGCAAATCGTGCACCTTTGGAATTACCAAATATACCGGCAATTGATGAGATGGAGTTTGTTCCTCTTGTTCCAATAATCAATACAGAACCTTTATCAAGTACTATTGAGAATCAAAACATTATTCCAGGTCAAAAAACAATTAAGACTTTATATGTTGTAGATTTTGGTACTATACAGAAGCAGGGTGGTGAGACAGCAATGATGAACCACTTAATAGCTCTCCATCAAAACAAAGTGGAGATGAATAAAGAAATCTTGGATATCAATATCGATCCGACTTTTAATGTATTCTTTTATAAGAATGCAAAAAACAAGATTGATTCTCTATGGACAAGTCCAAATGTAAATTCTTCTTTAAGGACTTCTTTGGTCTTATCTCAATCATCAGTTGAATCTTGGTTTAACAATGGCAACTATAATGGAGATAGGGTTCATATTATTAATACAACCTTTAATGGTGGTGGTATTGCTTATATTGGAGCATTAAACAATAAATCTGCTAGAGTAGCTGTAAGTTGTATCTACTCAAGTGCTATCTCTCCTAACTGGAGAAGACTAATGAATGGTACAAACTTTAGTCAGTTATGGCATTCTGTGGTTGTTCTTCATGAAGAAGGACACAATGATGGTTCAAGGCATACGCATAGATGTGGTGAATGGAAGAATCATGAGGGTAAGTTTGCACCTATAGATTCTTGTAGAAGTGAGAATTGTACTCCCTCTTCACCAGCAAAGGGAGGTTCTCAGACTTTTGTAATGGGATACGGCCAGAATTGTGGTGGTGTAGTACCAGACCATGGAAATAAGGTGCGGATAAAAATCCAGAATACTTGGAACCAAGCAACGACCATTGCAGGTACTTATCTTGGTGCACCAAATTTATTTGTAGATTCTTTACAGAATAGAGATAACAGGTTTATCTTAAGAACTGAAATATTAGCAAATAGTAGAGCTTCAATCTGTAGGCTATTTGAGAATGGAATACAGATTAAATCTTTTTCAGTTGGTTCTGCTGCGATTAATCGTTTTGATACGATCGTAAAATCTGGAACTAACAGATATAGAGTACAATTAGAAGGTATTGGTCAAGTACATAGATCAGATTCATTTACTGTTAGATCTTCAACTTTAAACCCTGTTATTCCTTGTGTTTATACTTATTCCGCTTGGTCTTCTTGTATCAATGGAATACAGACTAGAACTGCACTTTCTTCTCCGGCTGGATGTGTAGGAACTCCTATATTAACTCAGACTTGTACAACTGCAACAAGTCTAGTTTCAAATCAGGTATGTTATGTAGCAAATGGGAAATGGAGGCTTAAATTCAATATTCCAATTGGATCAACTTCCCCACATGCAATTAATTTGTGTAGATATGGACAAGATTGTAATATGGCAGGTACTGTTATTCCTACTTGTGGTAGTAGAGGAACTTATACTCCAACTGTGAGTGAATCTCAGGCAGGTTTAATAGATAGAGAGTTAAATGGACAACCTCAACCTCCTTCTGCTGGCTCTTGGTGTTATAGGGCATCTATAAAAGTACAAGGTCAATTATTTTGGACTCCATACTTTTTATTTGTGAGATAAGATATATGTATATAAAAAAAAACCCACCAGATTTTGGTGGGTTTTTTTTAAGTTTAGTCTATTGAGACGATTTCAATATCGAATAATAAATCTTCTCCAGCCAATCTGTGATTAGCATCAATATCTCCAAATTCTTCATTGAGTTCAGTTACTGTAACATCAATTGGTCCTTGTTCAGTCATTGCTTGAAGGGAATCTCCAATCTTAACTCCTTCTGGTAATTGTGCGACTGGTACTTGTTGGTTAAGGTCATCTCTAACTGGTCCATATGCTTGATCAAATGGGATATTTACAGTTACCTTATCACCAACAGATTTACCAATCACTGCGTCTTCAAAACCAGGGATAACTTGGAGAGCACCAACTTTGAACTTTAAAGGTTCTCTACCTTCAGAAGAATCAAATTGTTCTCCATTAGTAAGTTTACCTGTATAATGAACATTTACTGTATTTCCTTGTGCGATCATATTATAATAAATTTGTTTTTAACTTATATTATTTCTAGATATATAAGTTTTTAGTTATATTTGTAAAATGTTTCACCTACCTAATTATATCGACTGTTTAGAAATCTGTAAGAAATCAGATGGTTTATTCTATGAGTCTAAGTTATCCATAGAAGGATATAATATCTCTATATTCAATTATAGACTTTCTACCTATAATGACTTTGTTACTTATGGTGCATTTGAATTAAGAGGATTAACCTTTGTCTTTAATTCAGATGGTTCTCTTTATAAGAGATTCATATTAATGGAGAAGTTCTTCAATATAAATGAAAATGAATCTACCTTATTTGATGTTGTAAAAGGTAAGAAAGTAAAGTCTGTATATCTAAAGGAAGATGGTTCTATAATAAACTTTATAGAGTTACCTAATGGTAAGATTTTAGCTAAGAGTAAAATGAGTTTCGAATCAGAGCAAGCTTTAATGGCTCAGGATTTATTTGAATCTAATGAGAATATAAATAAGTTTGTTAAGGATTGTATATCAAAGGATTTAGTTCCGATATTTGAGTATGTTGGTCCAATGAATAGGGTTGTTGTTAAGTATAATAACTCTGATTTGATATTACTTAGATTAAGAGATAATAGGACTGGTGAGTATCTTTCAATAGATGGGTATGATTTATCAAAACCCACTGTATTCAAATTCACTTTAAATGATTTAATGAATCTTAAAGATAACTTAGATGGTATTGAGGGTTGGATAGTTGAGTTTATAGATGGTCAGAAGGTAAAGATAAAGACTGATTGGTATTTCTCATTACATAAGATATTCAAAGATTATTCAAATCGTGAGGATTATCTAATAGATATGATTCTTGATGAAAAGATAGATGATGTTTTATCTGTATTAGATTATGGTTCTGAGAACAGAAAGTTTGTTGAGTTAGTTTTAGATACTACTAATAGGAGAGTTATGGATATATCGAATGAGATTGATAGAGTTTTATCTACTTATAATGGTGATAGAAAATCATTTGCTTTAGAGTATAATAACCATAAATTGTTTGGTCTTATGACTCAAGTAATAAGTGGAAGGGATAAGATGGAAGTTATAAAGTTTCTTATAAAGAAGGTAACTTATAGATTATCAGGTGCCAGAGAATGGTTGAATATCTGATTGGTTAATAAGTTCTGGAACATCTTGGCTTTGAACTTCTATTATTCCTTTAATCCATTTCGAGAAATCAACAGGATCTAATCTGTTATACATATCGTTAAATGGTACTACTTTTTTTAGTAATGATTTTAGAATAAGGGGATATTGTTTATATTTTTTAATATCTCCATATTTTTCTTCCATTTCTTCTGAGATGGTTAATACCATATTTTCTTGGTCGTAATAGAATGTAGCTTCGTAGTATTCTTTTTCTATACTTAGACTAACTAGGACTAAGATACCGAGTTCAAACTTACCAAGATATTCAAGTATGGAAACTTCAACCTCACCCATCTACTAAATCAGTAAGTTTTTGATGTCTTTCAACCTCGGTTCTATTGGCGATATAACCACCCATCTCTAGTGTGTTGAAATAAGATTGAACCATACCTTCAGAGCTTTTATCACCTAATCTATGTACCATATCCCTATACATATCCATAATTAAATTTCTTTTAGGAGATGGTAGGTCTATTATTTTTTCAATAATTAGGTAGTATTCTTTTATATTTTGCATATTAATCAATTAGAATTTCAACTTTTTTAATTTTATCATCTAAGTCAGTAAAAACAACAGATATAGATTGAATCTTTTTATATTCTTTAGCTGTTCCACTAACTTCATTTACTATAACATCTTTTTGATATTTAATATCAAGAGATGGTCTTTCACCAAGGAATCTTTTCATATCTTCTTCTACCCGTACATAAGACCAGTTATCTTTTTTCCAATCAATCTTACCAAGATAATCCCTAATTGCACTTTCTTTCATTGAATACATAACAATAATTTAGTTTTAATTTATATATTAATTAAAAGGATTTGTTCAATACCCAAGTTGAGTTTTTATCTATATCCTCGAATATATTATGCCACTGTTGACATTCCAATTCAAATGTTAATATATCTTCTTCAGTTAAGTTAAACCATTCACCAGATACCTTTTTAAACTTAAATTTCTTATGAAAATGTGATTCTATTTTTGTTCCCCATTTAGATTCAAAAGATCCTAAAATCTTGAACTCATCAGAGTTACCAGTTTTCATTTGTTTTATCCTTTTTTCAATAGAGTTTCTAGTAAAACCAATCTTATGCTTATCACCACATTCTAATAAATAAACCTTATACATGGATTTATATATCAAAACATCATGTATCCATACGTATAAAAAAAATCCCCAAAAATTGGGGATTTTTTCAAAAAAACTGAAGTTTCTATTAATCTTTAACTTCTTCAAACTGAACTTCTTCAGCTGATGCGTCCGAAGGAGTTTCACCTTCTTCGACCGTTGTTTCACCTTGGGTTTGTGAGTAAAGATTAGTTGAAATCTTTTGCCATACCTCATTTAGTTCATTCATAACAACATCAATCTGTTCAAGATTTTGTTCGGAGTGTGCTGTTTTAAGTTTACTCAAAACCTCGGTTAGTTGGTTAGTATCATCTTCAGTTAGTTTCTCACCAAACTCTTTCATTTGTTTTTCAGTTTGGAAAATCATAGAGTCAGCTGAGTTTAGTTTTTCAACTTTTTCTTTTTCCAACTTATCCGCTTCTGCGAATTCTTCAGCTTCTCTCTTCATTCTTTCGATTTCATCTTTAGAAAGTTGAGATCCACCTTCAATCCTAATCTTATTTTCTTTACCAGTAGCCTTATCTTTAGCAGACACAGAAAGAATACCATTAGCATCAATATCAAGAGTTACTTCAACTTGAGGAATACCTCTTGGTGCTGGCATAATACCATCCAAGTGGAACCTACCAAGGTCTCTATTATCTTTAGCCATTGGTCTTTCACCTTGAAGAACATGGATTTCTACAGATGGTTGATTATCTGAAGCAGTTGAGAATGTTTCAGATTTTCTTGTAGGGATTGTGGTGTTAGCTTCGATAAGTCTTGTCGTAACTCCACCCATAGTTTCAATGCCAAGTGAAAGTGGTGTTACATCAAGTAAAAGAACATCAGTGATTTCACCAGAAAGTACTGCTCCTTGGATAGCTGCTCCAATAGCTACTACCTCATCAGGATTAACTGATTTGTTAGCTTTCTTATTGAAAAACTTTTCAACTGCTTCTTGTACTGCTGGAACCCTTGTAGAACCACCTACTAGAATAACTTCATTAATATCATCAGTTTTGATTTTAGCATTTTTAAGTGCTGACTTACAACAAGCGATTGTTCTATCAATGTGAGGTGCAATCATTGATTCAAACTTAGCTCTTGTGAGTGTCTTAACAAAGTGTTGAGGTACACCATCAATAGCAGTGATATAAGGTAGGTTGATTTCAGACTGAGCAGAAGAAGAAAGTTCAATCTTTGCTTTTTCAGCTGCATCTTTCAAACGCTGAAGAGCCATTGGATCTTTACTCAAATCCATATTGTTTTCAGTTTTGAACTCATTAACCATCCAAGTGATAATTGCGTTATCAAAGTCATCGCCACCGAGGTGTGTATCACCATCAGTTGATTTTACTTCAAATACCCCATCACCAATTTCAAGTACAGAGATATCAAATGTTCCACCACCAAGGTCAAATACAATAATCTTTTGGTCAGTTCCTTTCTTATCAAGTCCATAAGCAAGAGCTGCTGCGGTTGGTTCATTGATAATTCTTTCCACTTCAAGACCAGCAATCTTACCAGCTTCAATAGTTGCGGTTCTTTCAGCATCACCGAAATAAGCAGGTACTGTGATTACAGCTTTCTTTACTTCTTGACCAAGATAATCTTCAGCGGTTTTTTTCAACTTTTGAAGAATCATAGCTGAGATTTCTTGTGGTGTATAGTGACGACCATCGATATTTACTCCTGGTACACCATTACCTGAGTTTTCAACTTTATAAGGAACTCTTGTTACTTCATCGGTACAGTTTTTAAAGTCTTTACCAATGAATCTTTTGATTGAGTAAACAGTTTTTGTTGGGTTGGTAACTGCTTGTCTTTTTGCTGGATCACCTACTTTTCTATCACTGTCTGTGAAACCAACGATTGATGGAGTTGTTCTTTTTCCTTCTGCGTTTGGGATAACTACTGGATCCCCACCTTGTACAACAGCTAATGCACTGTTTGTTGTTCCAAGGTCAATTCCGATAACATATTCTTTTGCCATAATTAAACTTTTTTTTTCTTTTAAGATTTACAATTTTTGTGCCACAAAAAAATATATGACACAATGTCATATATTAGTTTCTGTGTGTGTAGATAATATATTGGCGGAAAAGTAAAAAGTTTAAAAAAAATTAATATGGATCTCTAGCACCTTCTGTATCTCTCAAACTATATTGAGCGCTGATTAAATCAGGATCATTAGATAATATACCAGATGAATCTCTAGAATCCAATTCGTTCATACTCAAGTAAGAGAGTGTATCTACATATGGATAAGATTCATGTTCAGCCCATTTCAAATCCACTGAATAGGTAGGCTCTTTGAATGAACTACCCCTTTGTGCTGTGAAGTCAGTGGATGAATTCTGTGTCTTTTTACACCACCAACCATTCTTTTCGGCAAATTGTTTGAATAGTTCTACATCTGAATCATTATTAGTGTAGATTCTATCCATAAACATATCACCTTGATTTGTTTTCCAAAGTAGTGCTCTGCCTTTTATATAACTACTTGTAAATTTACCATTAGTTATACTCGAACCTTTGTCAGAATAAAGAATAACTAATTTACATACATCTGAGTTATCAGTATAGATACCAAAATAGTCTTCACATTCATCATATTGCATACAAGAAGAACCTAATGTTGAATCACTTGATTCATAAGAACTTTGATTATACCATTTAACAATAACATACCCACTAACAACATCAAACTTTGAGAAAGCATCATTCATCATATCCCAAGCTGATTTATAAGCATTTGAGAAATCTTCAACTTGTTTTGGTGTAACAGGGTTTTTTGCTGCTGACATAATAGAATTAACTAATCTACCAATTCTGATTGGGTTTCTATTTGTATTGTATAACTTTTTTTCTGTATCTGAGTATGAATCAACGGCATCTTTATTCAAACAAATAAATTTATCAGTGCCACTGTCATTCCATGCAAACAAAACATAGGTTTTGCCACTCAAAGTACTTATGTGTTCAGACAATATCTTACCAACTACATTTGGACCAGGAACTGGGTGATTTTCACTTATGGGTTCCATTGGTTCAAATCCAAGAGCATCAAATATTTTTTTGTTTTTATATTCACCTTGATCATTTTTATTAAAGGTTAAAAACTTAGAACCTGGCAAACTTGAATTAGTTTTCCAAACTGGTGGGTTGTCTCTTATAAGTTGTTGAGCTCTTCTATCTTGAATAAAAGTAACTTCTTCTTTATTATCAGAAACATCAATATAATTTTGATTTAGGGTAAGGTCAGTACCTCTCATACCCAAAATATAATTCTTAATTTCATTATCATTTGGAATAAATGATAAAACCCTTTTAAACTTATCTGAAAATTCTAACTTACTTTCAAGAATTAATGATTCAAATAACTTTTCTAATGAGAATTCTGAAAATCTATGTAACATAACATATATATTAGTATTTTCAATTAAACTTTTAATCTTTCAGCATTTTGTTTGTCTAAATAAGCCTTTAAATCAGCATAACTTACAGCACCTGGATTTTCAAAAATCTTATCAGCACTTCCTTGAGCCTGTACTGGTTTTTTAGCTTCTTCCTCAGCTTTTCTACTTTCTTCTTTAGCCTTTTCAATTCTCTCCTTGTACTGAGTCTCAATATTCTTAATACATCCACCAAGAAAAGAATCAATACCTTTTTCCCTAATTTTAATTGGATCCCATTCAAATATAAATTCCTCTCTTTCATAATAAAAGATTAATACATCATCTTTAATCTGATGGTCTGTATAAAATCTTATATTACCAATGAAACCTTGTCCGTGTATATTTGTCTTATAGTATTGACTATAAACAAAAGCAAATTGGTCATCTCTATTTGGTTGTCTATCACCAGCTTGGTCGATTTTTGTGGTGGCTAGACCCAATTGTACTGTGTAGTATTTACTACCTTGTTTGATTAATTGATTTAATTTTAAATTTGATACTATGTTATATTCCATAGAACTATTTATTCAGTAGTTTCCTCTTCCTCATTCTCACCACCTTCACCTGGTTCTTCCTCAGTTTCAATCTCAAATTCTTCTTCTTCTTCTCCATATTCTTTATCTATCTGAATCTTCAATTCTACCAATAGATCTTCATCTACATCTTTAACATCAACTGTCTTAGTCATCTCCCCAAGTAATTCAAATGTATCTACATCATATTTCTTGAATTTAACCTGACAAGTTTTTATATCATCGTCAGTAAAATCTTTCGTAGCATCTGTTGGAACAGCATCCTTTAAATCTATTGTTACTAATAAGTCATATAAATATTGTTCATCAGAAAACTTAACTCTAAGATTATCAAATACTTTAGAATATTTAGAAAACTCACAACTCTGTAACTCTAAGTTAAAATCCTTTAAAGAAACTTTTTCTTTCTTTTCTTCTTCCTTAGATACTTCACCAAACTTTTTAACTTCACCATCAACAGCAGTATCAAATGAAAACATTTTCTCAAACTTTGTCTTAAGTTTTCTCAAAACATTCTCAACATACTTCTCAGGAACATCATTCATGTTTTCTTTTAGATATTCATAGAATCTATAAACTTTATCTTGCTTCATAGTGTATATATTAAAATATTCTTTTATATTTGTGTTATGAATAATATTGGGTATTGCTGCATTTGCTTAGGTGTAAATGAAGGTTTAAAGAAGAAAGATCATATCTCAGTTAATAGAGGTATGGTTAAAAAAACATTTGAGGCCAAAGGTCTAAGCTATGTTTCAGAACTTGTGGTTCTCAACTTAGAGGACACAATCAAAGTACTCAAGTATAATATCAAAAATAAGATTAAAGTATATAGAATGTCCTCAGACTCATTTCCTTGGATGAGCCACTACACATTTTTTAATCTACCAAACTTCACCAAAATACAAAGACTCCTTTCACAAATCGGAAACATTGTAAAGGAAAATGATTTGAGAGTATCATACCATCCAGGTCCATTTAACATATTGGGTAGTGAGAGACCAGATGTTGTGGATAAAACTGTTGATGAACTAAACAAACATGCTGAGTTAATGGATCTAATGGGATTGGACCAATCAACATACTATCCAATAAACATCCACGTGAATGTTACTACACCTAACCACCAAGAATCTACAAGAAGATTCTGTGAAGGGTTTCAAAAGTTATCTGACTCTTGTAAGAAAAGATTAACAGTTGAGAATGATGATAAACCATCACAGTATTCTGTTAAGATGCTTTATGATATGGTACACAAGGTTATTGGAATTCCTATTGTAGTTGATAGTTTACATTATGCTTGCCATACTGACAATATGTCATGGGAAGATACTTTGAAACTTGGTTTATCTACTTGGACAACAAAACCACTTTGTCACCATTCATCATCAAAGAAATTACATGAAGATGAAAAAGTTATTTTATCTGCACACGCAGATTTTCTATATGAATCCTTTGATTCTTGTGGTTTTGAGTTAGATATTGAATTGGAATGTAAGCAAAAGGATATAGCTTTGGTAAAGTATATAAGGGAATTCAATTCTATTTAGTACTTTTTTCTTCTGAGGTTAGAAGTCCCCTACCAAATTTACCGAGTCTTTCATAGTATCTATCTTTGACTCTTTCAGATATGACTAGGGGGTTTCCTTCTTCATCTATCCTAACAAACTTTATATTAGTATGTGTAACTATATCTTGAACACCGGTATATACATTATGTTTTCTAACCTCGATATAGAGTTTGATTGATGTTTTTCCAAACTCTTCAACTTTTCCATATATTTTAATCAAGTTACCAATCTTTACTGGTTTCTTGAAAACTAGTTGGTCAATCATAACAGTAACCATTCTTGGTGTATCACAAAGTTGCATAGCATAAACCACTGCTGATTCATCTATAAGACTTAACATATGACCACCGAACATATTTTGATGTAATCCTGTTTCTGATGCTTTACAAATGTGTGTTGATATAAGTTCCATATTTTTAATTTAATTTATTATCTAAAAATTCAATTTCTAGGCCAGATTCCCAAAGGAACTCAATACCTTCGTTGTCTCTATATTCTATATTGTAGACTAATCTTTTTATACCAGATTGGTATATTAGTTTAGCACAATCTTTACAAGGTGAATGTGTCAGATAGATTGTAGCATCTTTACAAGAAACACCATTCTTAGCACATTTTAAGATTGCATTGGCTTCTGAGTGTAATACATACCAATGTGTGGTATCATCACAATCTTCACAATCGTTATTATAACCTGTTGGAGCACCATTGAACCCATCTGATATAATCATACCATCTTTTACTATTAAAGAGCCAACTTGGGCTCTTTTACAGTATGAGAGTTTGGCCCATTCAAGGGCCATTTTCATATAAACCTTATCGTATCTTTCCCTTTTCAAATCTAACAACTCTGTTATTTTTCGATCTCGATCATTGAATTTTCTACTCTTTATCAATTCTTCGAGCCATAATTTGTGTAGAGCAGACATTTTTTATTTAGAGATATCTGCTAAGGTTAAGTCTACAATGGTGGCTCGTCCGAAGATACTAACCTCTAGTTTTATTTTATCTTTCTCGAAATCAATAGATTGAATTTTACCTCTGAATGTGGAAAATGGTCCATTTATTACTGTTACTTCTTCTCCCAATACAAATAAATCTTTACTATTTCTATTTACTTCTTCAATAATGCCGGTCATCTTTTCAATTTCAGATCTCCTCATGACTATGGGATTGCCTTGTGGATCTTTAAGGACACCACTCATACCATTAATTACTTTAACAAAGTGTAATACTTTATCTACAGATGCTGTTTCAACAAAGATATATCCAGGATACATAACTTGTTGTTTGTGTTTAATCTTACCTGCTTTTACTGATGAAACTGTTTTGGTTGGAATTAGGACATTAACATCTTCATTAAAGTCTCTGATCATTTCAGTTTTTAGTTTATCTGAAACACTGTTTTCCCTATTGTTTTGTACTTTTACTGTGTACCACTTTTTATCTATGGTTTCCATTTTATTTATCTGTTTTTTTTAAATATTCAAGTTCTTCTATTACTTCATCTTTATGATGTTTTATTAAAAAGTCTAATTCTTCTGATTTTATTTCAAGATAACTTAATAACCTTTTGAATTCTTTTTCAGAAATATCATCTTTAGTCTTTTCTTCTTTAGGTTTAGACCAAAACCATTTTGGATATGGCTGGGTTTTCATAAACTCAAACCATAAATCCATTCCAATACTCTTATCTATGTTTTTATTATTTAAGAATTGAGATTGTTGTGGATACTTCTTGGAAAAGTATCTATTAAAAATAAAGAAGAATTGATCTTTTTGATCATCAGAAACCTTTGACCAATCTTCTTTATTTCTAAACATAACATTTGAAATTGCTAAGATGTTATTATCAATCATATATTTTCGTAAACATTAGACATTTTCAAAACAATTTCATCTGGCATATATTCTGTATTTAGTAATATCAATCTCATATTATCTTCAATATTTGACTTTATATTATTAATAGAACTCTTTGATAACTTTTTCTTTTCACAAATCAAATCAGCTATATTTTCAGTAAAATCAGGATCCTTCAAACTTGGTTCACCAAATGAAGTCAGATATTCATCAAATATAGATTTAGCACCTCTCTCAGCAATTCCTCTTTTCTTACCATTCTTTACTTGTGACCAAGCAGATGATATATTATCAGAAGTATCACCAGAAATTAATTTTATAATCAAAGATTCCATTGGATCCACCTCAGATGTTTCGCATCTATCCGTGAATGTAGAAAGTAATTTTATAAATTCTTGATTATCATTTAAATTAAAAATATCATCGTCAATTTCTTTCTTTAGGTTAGATATAAACAATTTATAATTCTTTGGTAAGAATAACTTTTGTTTACTATACATTTCATTTGACATGATATTAATAAATGGTGGATCTAATACATATTTAATCAACTGTTTAATATCGTGGTCATTAGTAACTGTGATAGTGGATCTACCATCATGGTTGGACTTTTCTATCAAGAATGAAATCCAATCATCACCTTCTACATTAGGTGCTTCTAAGACTTTAATACCTTTTGGTTTCAAAGATGTTTTGAATTCATTATAACATTCATAAACAAATTCCCAATCAATATCAGAGTCTTTTTTTCTATTAGCCTTATAATTCGTATTGATTTTCTTCCTCCAAGATTTTTCTTTTGAGTCTGAAACTAGATAAACATTTGCGAAAGGATACCATTTTTTGTAATTATTGACAGCCGTTTCTAAACTTTTATGTAGTGCTCCAAATAAAAGATTATTCTTATGGAGTGTGAAAACCATTTTGCTGAGAAGATAATTCCCATCAATAAGTAAATCACATAACATATTTTTATTAATATTTTTTATTTATACTAAATGTAATTAACTTTGTTCAGTCATGAGAGGAAGAATGTGGAGAAGGTATAAAGAAGAATGTGTTGTCCTTAGAAGGGTTAGAAAATGGTCTAGCTACCATTGGTATAGATTTACCGATGTTAATAAAATCAGAATAAATAAACCTACTTGGATTGATTCAATTGGACTTCAATCAGCTTACAAAGCTAAATCTATAACTACTACCAAATGGGATTCAAGACATAAAAACAAATGGGGGAAAAAAGGTAAAAGACACTGGGATTATAGTTCTGACCCAAATACCAGAGTTAAACAAAAGATAATGTTCTTAAAAGAATTGAGAGAATATGGATATTAGAGGGATTATACCCAATAAAGATAAGAATTGGGAAATAAGAAATAATATTCTTTACTATAGAAAATATGGTATGATACCCCTAGCAAATATAATTGATGATGAACTTTATATTTGTCTTGATAGAAGGTGTGTAAAACCATTTATAAGTCTTATAATGTATTGTGAGAATAAAAAAATTTATTACTTATTTTGTGATAGAACAACAATAACTGAAAAACATATCTATAATGAAAATTTACAAAGTATAATATCTAATACACTTATGTGTATAGAAGAAGATAAGTTTTTTGACTTAATAGTTTCTGGTAGATTTGACTATATTGAAATCTTAACTAGGTTTTTAAACTTATACGATTGTCATACAAATTTCAAGGAAGTTTATGAAAAACTAAAATCATCACATTTTGAAAGAAGTTGGATGGATTGGTATGCAAATAAAAATTACTTTGTTGTAAAGAGAGAAGATGTTAGGGAATATTATCAAACAATTGAGAGGGAGATAAAATTGAGTGTATTTCTTTCTTAGATATATTTGTATCCTTTAATAGATTTTGGTACTTCAATTTCCGTTTCTTCACAAGCATCTATAAATCTTGATTTGACTATTTTATTTCCCCTGATATAATCCCAATCTAATGAATCCATAAAATCTTTGTGACTTTTGAATAGTTCATAAATATTAAATACTGGGTTAGATCTACAAAGAAAACTCTGACCAATCCTTTCTGGTGCTCCTTTTAATGTGGTTAATTGGTTATTTTTACAATCAAAAGCCCCACCAACTTCTCTAGGCGCTCCCTCTAATGTGGTTAATTGGTTATCATAACAATTAAAATGCCGACCAACCATTTCTGGTGCTCCTTCTAATGTGGTTAATTTGTTAACACTACAATCAAATGTCAAACCAACTTCTCTTGGCGATCCTTCTAATGTGGTTAATTTGTTAAGACCACAATCAAAAACCCCACTAACTCTACCAAATTTAAGTGGAAGTTTTGCAAATCTATAATTAGATAGACTAACATGACCATCAACATCAACAGAACCATCAGGATTTATAGTATAATTTTTTATATCATACTTTTTACAGATAGATTTAATGTCTTTAAATGATTCAAATAATTTAAGATGTTTCATATGAATCTATATATTCATATCCATTGATAGATTATTCGATGTTATTAGATAACAATTCAGTCTTCCTTAGATCAGCGTCTTTCCCAAACCATATATTTAAAGAACCTTTAGACATTTCATCTGATGTTATTTGTGTAAGTCTTGGGTTATTAATAATCTCCTTGTACTCATCATCAACAAGAGCACCCAAACCTTTCTTATATTCAATTTCCCACTCCTTTATATTAACTGAATTCATCCAGTTATTATAATCCTCTTGGGTATAAAATGAAATCTTTTTCTTTGTTTTATTGTTCTTTGATACTACAATAGGTGTCTCAGCTTTAAAAACCATTGGATTTTCAAATAACTCTGGCCAATACTTAAAAAGGAAATTAATAAGAAGTCCAACAATAGAACTACCATCATGGTCAGCATCACAATAAAATAAAATCTTACCATACCTTAAAGTCCCTGGTACTACCTTCTGCCCTAACTTCAAACCCAAAGCTCCCATCAAGTTCACCACTTCATTATTACCAACTAACTTCTGGTTAGTAATCTCCATAGCATTTATGAACTTACCCCTCAATGAGAAAGCTCCTTGTGATTGTGGATCTCTATATTTTCTAAATGCTGAAGAAGCTGAATCACCCTCAAAGAGTGCTAATGAGCACTTCCACCTGTCTTTACCTTTAGCATCAATAAGTTTCTCAACTTTAATCTTTGAAAGGTTTTTATTTAGTTCTCTTGCTAATTTATTCTCATCAGCAGATTTCTTTTGTTGAATCCAATCAAGGACTGAATTAACAATCTCTGATTTTAATATGGATTTTATTAACTTTTCAGATACTTCAAATGTAAATCCAAAGTCTTTTACTTCTGTAATAAGTTTCTCCTTTGTCTGTGATGAGAATCCAGGATTAATAACTGTTGAACATAAGAATATCTGAATATGATTTTTTAATTCAGATGGTTTTATATCTACTTTATGTTTCTTTTGAAAGAACTCTCTTAACTGAGATATGATTTGGTTTAAAATATAATCAACGTGATTACCCCCATCATAAGTTTCTGTTGTGTTAGCAAATGAGATTTGTTGAAATCCATCAGTTGAATGAGCTACACCTAAACTCCAAGATTTATCTTTATTAGTTTCAAAGAAGTAATCTTCTCTGTAAAACTTAATATAGTCTTCAAATGATTTTATATTGATTAACTCATCATCTAAATAGATTTTTAGTGTTGGATTACAACCAGCTATATCATAAACTCTTTTCTTAATAAGGTCAGCATTTGCCTCATCTAATCCATCTAATCCAAACTTCTCATAGTCTGGTTTAAATGTTATACAAGTATGGTTGTTCTTATTTCTTTTGATTGTTGGATTAGTCTTATCTCTCATATTATTTGAGAAGACTTGTAGGAAAGAGTTCTTACCATCACAAGTAGATATGGTAAACTCTTTAGAGAAGATATTAGTTAAACTAGAACCAACACCATTTGTACCAGCCCAAGTTCTATCTTCTGTATCATCAAAATTGGAACCAGCCTTTAGATTAGAGAAAATCATTTCAGGAATCCATTGGTCTTCTTCTTTATGTTTAACCACAGGAATCCCACCATTATCCCATACTTCAAACTTACCATCTCTTATGGTAACTTTAATAGTATCTAACTTAGAACCTTCTCTTTTGTGTTCATCAACAGAGTTTGTAATGATTTCATCAAAGATTTTAAGAAGCCCAGGATTATAAGTTAATTCAAGTGGACACATCTTACCATCAACTAAAATATACTTTTTAGATGTATGTGGTTTTATAGAACCAATATACATTGACGGTCTTTGTAAGACGTGGGTAATATCATCAAGTTTCCTAAATTTCTTTTCTATTGACATATTTCAGTAAAATTTCAGTTTATATATATCCACTAATAACTTTTGTTTAGAAACTACATATATTGAAAATGATGACGACCTCGAAAACCATATCAGAATTTCTCTCACAAGAGTATAAGAACTTCTCCTTATACACCATTGAGAATAGGGCAATCCCTTCTGTAATTGATGGTTTCAAACCAACACATAGGAAAATTATATTTATTTCAAATGGTATTTGGAAGACTGGTTCTGAGAAACCATTAAAGGTTTTCCAATTAGCAGGTAAGGTTGCATCAGATGCTTTCTACCATCATGGTAATACATCACTTGAAAGTTCCATCATAACGATGGCGCAGAGTTTTAAGAACAATCTACCACTTCTTGAAGAAATAGGTCAGTTTGGATCATTAAGGTCACCAGAACCTGCAGCAGCTAGGTATATTGGAACAAAACTCAATAAGAACTTTAGACTTCTTTATAAAGATTTTGAACTCTTAACATATAAGGAAGAAGAGGGTGAATCAATTGAACCTTATTTCTTTTTACCAATTGTACCAACTGTTTTGATTAATGGTTCTTCTGGTATTGCTGTTGGATTCTCTTCAAATATTTTAAATAGAAATCCTTTAGATATTATCAATGCTTGTGAGTCTATCCTAAAGGGTAAGAAGTTAGTTGATATAAAACCATTTAATCCTTTTTTTAATGGTGATTATGTTAGAGATACTGAGAACCATAAGAAATGGTTTATTAGGGGTAAGTTAACAATCGCGAATACTACAAGTGTTAAGATTACTGAACTACCACCATCTATGACTTTTGAGAAGTATGAGAATATATTAGATGCTTTGGTTGATAGTAAGACTATTGTATCATATGAAGATAATTGTAAAGACTCTATTGATTATACAATTAAGTTTACAAGGGAAAGTCTTTCTCAATACACAGAGGATAAACTTATCAAGTTATTGAAACTTGAAGAAACTGAAACAGAGATATTCACAACTCTTGATGAAACTGGTAAACTTAGGATATTTGAAAGAGATTCAGATATCATAAACTACTTTGTTAATTTCAGGTTAGATTTTTACCATAAGAGAAAATCCTACCTAATGGATAAATTAAAGTCTGAGTTAAAGTTATTGAGTAACAAGGGTAGATTTATCAAAGCAATTCTTGATGGTAAAATTGAGGTTAAGAATACACCCAAGACTGAAATCATATCCAATATAGAAAATCTTGGTTTGGATAAAATGGATGATTCTTATGATTATCTTTTAAGAATGGCAATTTGGTCGCTAACCAAAGAAATGTTTGAGAAACTCAAGGAAGATTACAAAACTAAAAAGTCTGAGTTGGAGGAACTTGAAAAAGTTGATCCAAAAGATATGTATATTCAAGATTTATCAGATTTGAAGAAGAAGATAAAATAAGTTATATTTCATTCATTATATTTCTGAAAAAATCCATTTGAAATCCCTTTGCTGCATATTCATCAATCTTCTGGCTTATCTGACCCCTATCCACATATGATGAAAGGTTAGATTCTTTTTCATTTAACCTTAATTCTTTCTCACTCAGTTCTATTTCTTTAGAGTTTAAATGGATTTCTTTATCTTCTACTTCTTTAAGTTTCTCCGTGTAAGTTTTTTCTAGTTCTTGCGCTCTTTTCTCTCTATTAGTAGCTTCTATTTCTTTTTTATTTGCTTCTTCAATTTCTTTATCTAATTGATTTTCTTTTAATTGTAACTTTTTAAGTTTTGTTTCTAGCTCAATAGATAAACTCTGATCACTTACCATCTTTTCAACGATAACCTCCTTCTCTACAACCTTTGGTTTCTCAACAATAACTTCTTTTATTACTTCCTTCTCAACAATAACTTCTTTTATAGTAGTGTTTCCCTGGTCCATCATTGTTTCTATAAATGGAACTAATTTCTTGGTTATAACTGCTGGTTGTGGTATCTTATTGACTTTAAGATAGGACTGAAGTTCTTCTTTCCAATCAATAAAAGAAAAGTAATCTGGATTATTCTTTATAATATCCACTGGTACAGAGACTGTTTCTGATTTATTCTTAAATTTATAATCCTCTATTACAGTTTTAGCCTTTAAAATTATTATTTTCTTATCATCGGTTAGTAATTGGAAGTCTTTCAGAACTTTATGTTTGATTGCCATTGGTAATCTTATTTTTTATTTATATATCAAAATTATCAAATTTTCTCAGAAAATTATTTTGTTAAACTATATTTTTGATTTACCTTTGTAATATGGATACAATAGAAAATACTGAAAAAACCACTGGTTGTTTTAAACCCTCAACCAAATTTATTGAATTTGTTGGTGGTAAGGGTTATATAAACTTTATTTCAAATCAAGCAACTATTGAGGGTAAATGCCTCTCTGGTCTTGGTATGGATGATATTAATTTCAAACTAACTATTTATGAAGATGGTACAGTTGATTTCGATGAAGTAGATACAACTAAAACTACAAAAGATGAAAGGGAAAGACTTTTAAATGTTATCTTAGATAAAACACTAACACCATATAGAAAGAGAACTGTAGTTAGTGAACTACCATTTTTATCTATTGAAAAGGTTAAAGATAAAAATGTTCCTTTATATCTTGCTGTTGAATACACGACACCAATTGAAAAACTTACATCCCTATTTGAAGATGAAACTATTGATATTTCTGATGGTGCTATGGACAATCTCAATGACCTTTTGAACTCTTGGTTTGAAGATGAAGAGTTCGCTAAAGAGATTGAGGAAATGATTAATGAGGAAAATACTGAGGTTATTGATGATACAATCATGAAACATCATGATACTAATATTAATACTCTGGTTGAGGACTCTTTTTCTAAAATGAAATTAGATAAACTAAATGAACTAAAGTCTAAGAAAACTAAGAGAGAAGATGAGATTATGAAATATTCTTTTCAAATTTCTTCTATTGAGAAGATCTTGGAAGAAGCTAAAAATGACTTGAGGGTTATAGAAGGTAGGATTGATGATATCCAACCAATCGAACCACCAATTGGATATTACTTTAATGTATCTGAAAAGCAAAATGAAACTGTTATTTTGGAACCAGAAATTGAAAAGATTATTAAAGATAAGGTATCAAAGGTAAAGGGTATAAATACAGAAAACTTTATGAAGCTCTTTACAAGTGGAGAATACCACATCAAAATAGCAAAGAAAACTGATGATGGATTCTCTTTGGTAGAAGATTTTAAAGATATTACATCTGATGTTCTTGAGAAGTTATCAAGTATTGATTTATCTATTGATGATAAGAAATTGGTTTACATGGGCGAAATGTCTTGGGGTGAAATGGTCAATAAGATGATTAAAATGGGGTTTGAACAAAGTCCAGATTTTGATAAACTTTGTGGGTCTAACTCATATACTTCTACCGATGAAACAAAAGAAACTATAAAAAACAAAAAAACTACCTTTTAAGAAATGAAATCATTTAAAATATTTTTATTAAGAAAATACATTAAGACAAAGGAATACTGTAGGTCTTTAAAGGATAAAGTAACTGAAAGTAGAGAATCACATGATAATTTACCAATTCAAGTTAAGTCAGCTAAACTATGGAAATTACTTTTGAGAGATAATGATAGTGTTATTTCTTGTTCAATGGTAAATAAGATTAGACAAATTGAAAGAGATAATATGTTAATCATAATGTCTCCATTAAATGAAATGGATTCTATGATGACTATTATGGATGTCGATAACAATAAAAGTTGTTTATATGAAATAAGATTTGGTAATAGGTCATCATCCAATCTTATTGAATTATTTGATACAGAAAATGAGAGGAGAATGTTATTGGGACAATCTGAAAAGAGAGAATCTATTCACAATGATCTAGATAAGTTGTTGTTTCAACAAGAAGACGTATTGAGGAGACAAAAAAGAAATCAACCTGTTATGGGTTGATTTTTTGTTTTAGGGGTTTAATATATAAATATATACAAGATAAAAAATAAATAATCTAAAAATGATTAACCCAGAAGTAAAATCTAGAATCAATAAAATTGACTTTGAACTTAAACAAGTTTTTGAAAATGTTTTCATTAAAGAAAAATATTATAAAACTGGGTATTTCGAGATATCAGCAAATAAAGTAGTTTATTTGAAAGAGTTTAAAGAATTTAAAAGACTTGAAGCTAAAGTTATTATTAACCAACCAGACTTATTACAAGAGCAAGTTAGATGGTCTTATTCCACTAACCCATTAGTTGAAAGTGGTATCTGGTTAGATAGAGTATCACCTATTGAAGATTTATCAAAAGACATTACAAATATAGTAGAAGAAAGAAGGGTTAGTGAAGATTATATCTTTAACCTTGAACCTATTGTTGATATGATCAATGAAGATGTTTCTTTTGATGAAGAAATAGAACAAAAGACAAAAATTGATGTTATATGTGATTTTTTAAGTAATTTTAATGTTGAAGTTAAATCTCACAATGTTATGGTAATTTCTAATGAGAGTGCTTTCACAACAGTTTCTGATAGAATTATTACTTTAAATCATAATTCAGACATCAAGATTAGTGATATGTTTAAGATTGAATCTCAAATCAATTCAATTGAAGGAGTTAACTGGACAGTCTTCAAAGAAGGATTTATTGAGATTTCTTGGACACCAAGTAATGAGGAAATTTCTTTGAAATAATTTTTGACTTTCTGATTTTTTCCTCTATCTTTGTATTATAAATCAGAACAAGAATTATGCACATCAAGAATATACACGAAAAACTAATGGAGTCAATCCAAACCATGTTGATTGACACTAAAGTAAATCTTCCTTATTATGGAAATTTCAACCTTTTTGTTTCTTTTAATGAAAGAAAGGATATTGACACTTGTGCTGTTAATATGACTGCAAAGGGTATGAACTTCTATTATAACTCAGAGTTCTTACAAAACCTTTCTCAAAAAGAAGTTAACTTCATTACCTTACATGAAGATTTTCACTTACTTTGGAACCACCCAAAGCGTACTATTACTGGTCAATATGATCCAAAGTTGTCAAACATTGCTCAAGATATGATTATCAATCACATCATTTGGGAAGATATTCCACATACATTTGTTGAAATCCCAAAGGATAAAGATGGTAAGAATATGGCTTTATTTGTTCCTAAAGAGTATAAAGGTAAACTTATCTTTGAGGAAATCTATGAGTGGTTGCGCGATGAAAAGGAAAAGCGTGAGAAGCAACAAAAGAAAGATGGTCAGTGTAAATCTTGTAAAGGAACTGGTGAGAAACAAGATGGTCAAGGTCAACCACAAGATAAACAAGATGGTGATGGAAAAGGAAACGATCCTTGTGATGATTGTAATGGTAGTGGTAATCAACCAGGAAAAGATTCATCAGGTGGAGATTCATATGGTCCTTATGGTAAGAACCCAAGGAATGATTCTGAAACCATTGATACTTGGTCTTTGGATCAAATCTTAGACAACTTGGATAAGAACCAAGGTCAGTACCTGGACCAACACTTGGGTGATGAAATCCCAGAAGAAATGCGTGAGTCTATAGTTAAGGACGCTATGGAAAGACTACAAGCTCGTGGACTTGAAGGTGGAAACATCGAGCAGACTCTTGGTAAATTGAGAAAGCAAAGAAAAGATTACCTAAAGTATATCAAAAGAACTATATCAAATGAGTTGTTTGGAACTACCAAGACAAGAACTATATCTAGACCAAACAGACGTGGTATCTTTGGTGTAAAGGGTAATAAGAAAATCAAGAACAAGATTAATTGTATCCTTGATACATCTGGTTCAATGGGTGGAACATTTGAAAGGGTTCTGTCTTATATCTACAGAAATGATATTGAGGTAAACTTGATTGAAGCTGATACAGATGTTAAATGGGTTGAGAGTATCAAGTCCAAGAAGAAACTTGAAAGTATCAGAATCGCAGGACTTGGTGGAACTATGTTGATGCCAGCTGTAAAGTATGTCGAGGATAACTTCAATCAATACAATACTCTGATTATTACTGATGGATATTGTGATAGTCTTGACATCTCAAAATTGACTGGTAATGTTTTGATTATATCAATAGGAGTCGATGTACCAATCAGTAAGTCAAATGGTAAATTGAAACAAATTAAAGTTAGTGTAGATGATTAATAAAAATGGGGGTTATTGACCCCCATTTTTTCTTGTATCATATGATGATTTATCAGAGTCTAAGAAATTAAAGTTATCTCTTGATAACCCAAATCCAAATCTATTAAATAGTCTTAATAAATCTTGTATAGATTCCTCATAGAATGAAAACTCATAACCAGGATCAAACTTAGATCCATAACCGTTATAGTGGAAAACATCTACTTTACCATTACTAACTTTAAATTCAAACATCATAGCATCTCCATAAGTTATTTCAACATTTATTTCAAAACTCTTATCAACTTTCATAAAGTTTAGGTCGATACATAAGTAATCTGGTTCTCCATCAGATAGAGCATCACCAGTTTTTTCCGGTGTGAAATGGTGATATGCTGTATATATTTTTGGTAGATTAATAACATAATCTGAAATAACTAATTCAAATTCACCATTTGACGTACTTATAGAAAGTTTTTTGGGAAATAACTTCTTTACATCTTGACTAATAATTGGGATTTTTATATCCTCATTAAATCTTTTTAAATATTTCATTCGTAGTCAATTCTATCTACATCTTTTAATTCCACCTCATAATGGTTTCCATCTATCTCAACAGTTATTGAACCATCTTCGTCTATATTTACAGGCTTTATTGGATTTTCTGGGTCATTATCAGGGTATTCTTTTACAATCTGAGCATAGATAGAACCACCCTTTTCTATACATTCTATTATATCATCTACTGAAACTTTCGAATCTTTAAAATCTTCAAATAACTTTAACCATTTCATATGTTATATATTAAAATATATTGATTAAAATGATTTTTCCAAATAATATATAATCTAATGAAATATAATATTACACACTTGAAAGATACTCTTAGTTCAAATTACTTGGGTATTAAGATACAAGAAACAGAGGTTCAACCATTCCTTGGGCAATTAAAAGATATTTTGGGTGATCAGTATGAGGAATATACTTCTAACCAAAAGAAAAGAGATTCTGATGGATATCACATAACAGTAATAAATGTTATTGATTACAACAGACTATCCCAAGAAAATGGAATGGATAAGTTTATTAACTCATTGGATGGTATATTAAAAGCACAAATAGATGATTTGAAACTTATGGGTCTTGGTAAGGCTCAAAAGAATGAGAATACTGCTTACTTTGTAGTGTGTAAATCTGATTTATTAGATGAGGTAAGAAAGATGTATAACTTACCAGAACAAGATTTCCATATAACACTTGGTTTCAAACATAAAGATGTACATGGTGTTAGAAAGAATGAATTGGTTAAATTGAATGAACCATTTTTGAGAAAGTTGAAAAATGCATATTATAAGGAAGGAGAAACATTTGAATTTGTAAAGGGGATTAAGAATTTTGATTTTGATATTTTCAAACTTATTGAACCTATTCAAATAAATGATACCACAGCTACTTTTAGATGTGGTGAGAATGATTATCTAACAGTAGCTTTTATAGACAATCAGTTTTTCATAACTGGTAAATGGCAAGATAATGAGAAATTACCAATTCTATCTGATGTGGTAATTGAAAAAAAATTTAAAGAATTATAAAATGTTAAGTAAATATTATAGTTTAGATGAATGTTATGATAGGAATGTTGTCATGGATTATCTAGAGGAATTACAGAATGAAGAAATGATTGTATTTGAAGTTGTTGATTCTGAAGTCATAAAGATAAAGGATATCAGTCTTTCAGAAAAGCAAACAAAGGAATTGATTTTATTCTTCCATGATAATGATGTTATAGATTATCTTGATTATGAACCTTATGATGAAGATGATGACTATGATGAGGATGAGGATTACTATGGAGAAGATGAGTTTTAATTATGATTACACTAACTGAAAGTGCAAAAGAGAAAGCACTTAAACTTTTCTCAGAAAGTAATTTAGATCCAACTACAAGTTTTATAAGAGTTGGTGTTAAAGGTGGTGGTTGTTCTGGTCTATCATATGTTTTAGATTTTGATAGTGAAATAAAATCAGGTGACCAAGAGTTTGAAGATAAAGGTGTCAAGATTGTTTGTGATAAAAAAAGTCTTCTATACCTATTAGGAACTGAATTAGATCATTCAGATGGATTGAATGGTAAAGGATTTGAGTTTAGGAATCCAAATGCCGAGCGTGTTTGCGGATGTGGTGAAAGTTTTTCTGTATAATTTTCAAAAAAAGTATTGACAATCCCAAAAAAACGCTTACCTTTGTATTGTAATCAGAAACACTACAAAAAATATGGCAACAAAAAATCTCTTCTCCTCAGCAAAATCAGTAGCTCCTAAGACGGCAGCAAAAAAAGATGAAAAAGTTCGTGTAGATCTAAATGATCCAGACTTCTTCACCAAAGTTTATAAACTTGAAATCCTTCAAGATCGGATGAAGTCCGATAAGGCTCAAGCTGATATGTTGGCTGATGAAATCAAAGATCTCTCTAAGGAGGAGTGGGTTCGTCTCTATGAGAAAACTGGTAAAAATCCTGGTTCAATCTTCGTGGAATCAATCGTAAACGAACAAGTCGCTCAAGTTATGTTTGTTCCCTCAGATAAGTACATCACAGTAAATGCTGATAAGGCTGAGGTATTGATTGAGAAATATGGTCAAGACATCATTGAGGAAAAAACTACATTCTCATTTGATAATGATATGATTGAGAAATATGGTGAAGTACTTTCAAACTTGATTATGAGTTCTAAAAGTATCTCTGACTCTGATAAAGAAAAAATTATCAAGGCTTCTACGTCTTATTCAATCTCTAAAGGAACTATTGATAAGATGAAGTTCTATGGCCCGATTGGTGAGATTATGGAAGAAGTTAAGCCAGTAGTATCCCTTAAAAATGTAGAAGTAGTTAAGGGATAATTTTTAAAAAAACCCTTGACAAATCTAAATAAAAGTATTACCTTTGTGAAACAAAAAAAATCAAATAAGAATATGACAAACTTCGTAAATATTACCACCGCCCCTCAAACAGATGTAATGTCACAAGAAATGCGCGACATCCTATCAACACTAACCGCCCGTGAGCGTAAATACTTTATGACTATGTGGCCAAAGTCTGGTGTTCTATACATAACTTCCAAACCAGGTATTGCTAAGTCAGCAATTGCTAGGACCATCGCTGATAAGATGGGATTCCGTTATATGGACCTACGTTTATCAATGGCTGATGAAACAGACTTTAAATTCCCTTTCCTAAAAGACGCCAACTATGATGGCAAAGATATCAAAGTATCGGGGTACGCTGTACCAGAATGGGCATTCGAAGCTAATCAACAACCTACTATCATTCACTTTGAAGAGTTGAACAGAGCTCCACAATTTGTTAGGAACGCAGCTCTTCAAATCCTACTTGAGCGTCAGATTGGAGACTTCAAGTTCAATGGTACAGTTCTTATGATGGCATCTGGCAACTTGGGTGATGAAGATGGAACTGATGTAGAAGAGTTCGATAACGCTTTGAACAACAGACTTATTCACTTCTCACACACACTTGGTGCTGACGAATGGATTGATGGGTTTGCTAAGGACAATGTCCACAGTGTTATTCTTTCCTACATCAAGGCTTATCCTGAGAAGCTTTATCAAAACCCAACTGAGAACACTAAGGCATATGCCACCCCTCGTTCTTGGACATTCTTGAGTGAGTTTATCACCAAGAACTTTGGTAAGGATTGTTCACCAAGAGAGTTCCTACCTTATGTTCAAGAAGTGGCTCACGGTTATATTGGCAACTCAGCTCAGAGGTTTCTCCAATATTGTCAAGAAATGGTGAACATTACCATCCAAGACATCATCGACCGTTATGATAAGGTTGAGAAGGAATTGGATAAGTACAACAGAGATAAGAACTCTGAACTTATCAACTCTCTGAAAGAACATGACATTAAGAAGATGTCTGATAAGCAACTGGCTAATGTGACCAAGTTCCTCAATAGGGTTGGTGAAGATGAACTAACAGCTTATCTACTTCACGTACTTGATAATGTACCTGATGTGTCAGATGCGAAGGTTAAGAAGTTTATGCAGAGTTTCCGTGATGTTCTTGTCAACATCAAAAGGATTAACAAACCTACTGATAAGAAATCTTCTGATAAGTAATCTTAAAAGTCCCTCATTATTGAGGGACTTTTTTAAACTTAAAAACAATTTATATTAGAATACTTATGAAACCACTTAGGGAAAGATTTAAAAAGTTCGGGGGAGATTTTATACCGGATATTGTTCAATATCTTAAAGACTATGTAAGTATAAATCCCAATGTAACAATTAGTGTTGGATGTGATTCTGTACAAAGAAGAAGGAAAACTATCTATGCTGTTACATTAATGATGTATAATGAAGATTATAAAAATGGTGCACACTTAGTATTTTTTAGACAAAACATTCAAAAGGTTAGGGATAACTTTGATAGACTGCAGAAAGAAGTAGAGATTGTACAAGAAGTTGCTGACTTCTTACAATCAGAATTAGAAACTTTTTATACAAGACAAGATTTGACTATGATTGAAAGAAGGAAATATAAGTTCCATTTAAATCAATGTAATGGTGATTATACTCAACTAACATTGATGAATGAGTTAGACTTTACTAGGAACTTATCCCTAACAGAACATGAGAAAGTACAAGATTTTAAACTTGTAGATATCCATGTTGACTTCAACCCATTTGAGGGTAAGTTAGATTCTCGTGGTTATTCAGTTAATAAATCAAATGTATCTTATAAAAGCTTCGTTCCTTGGTTGAGGGGGATGGGATATAGAGTTTGGTCCAAACCAAAAGCTTATGCTGCTAGTTCAGCGGCGGATTTATTACTTCAAGATTAAATAAAACTTTTAACTTTTATTAAATAAAAATATTATGAAATTAGTAGAACTCAAAATTATTGGACTATCATATAGTCAAACCCAAGTTGGTTCTTATGTATTAGTTCTTTCTGAGAAAAGGGGTAAGAAAAAATTACCCATAATTATCAATCAAGAATATGCACAATACATAGCTTTAAAGATTGAGAAAATGAAAACTAAAAGACCATTTACTCATGATTTATTCCAAACAATCACTGATAAATTAGGAGCAGACTTATATCAAGTCAAAATTACACATATACTAGAAGGTATATTCTATGCTAAACTAGTATATCACAACATGATAGATGAATTTGAGATTGATTGTGTCATTGGAGATGCTCTATCATTGGCCGCTTTATATAAATGTCCGATCTTATGTAGTAAAGAAGTTTTGGATATGGCTGCAATTGAAATGGATGATGATGGAACAATGACCGAGGATCAAATAGAGGAAAATCATAAAGATAGAAGCTATGCATCAGTTATTAGTGTTGATAATCTTGAGAAGATGTTGAATAAAGCAATTGAAAATGAAGAATATGAGATAGCATCACAACTTAGAGATAGGATTGTAGAATTAAAACAAAAATCAAACTAATGCCAGTAAGTTACATAGGAGGAAAATCAAGAATAGGGAAATGGATTAGAAACTACATTCCAAATGATATTGAAACATACGTTGAGTGTTTCGGAGGAATGTATTGGACATTCTTTTGTTTAGACCTACCAAAATATAAAAATCTAAAAACAGTTGTTTACAATGACTTCAATCCATTGAATGTTAATGTATTCAATTGTTTGAAAGATCATAAAAAATTTAATGAGGTTATAAAGGGATATGATTCTCAAAATAAAGAACTCTTTAATCAATTTCAAAAAGAGTTATTTGATCCAAATTTCAAGATTGATTTAACTATTCCTGATTATCATTCGGCTTGTAAGTATTTATATTTACTTACCCAAGTTTGGTCTGGTACAAATCCAGAAAGGGGTAAGTTCATTGACTTGAAGGGTAAGTACACTTCCAAGTTTGATTCTTTCAAAAACAAGTTGAATAGTAAGAAATGGCAAGCATTTTTTGAAAAGATTACAGTTGTTGAGAATCTAGATTTTGAGGATGTAATAACAAAATACGATAGTCCGAATACTTATTTCTATTGTGATCCACCATATTATAAAACAGAAAACTATTATGCAAATCATGAGTTCGGCATTACAACACACGAAAGACTTGCTAGGGTTTTGAAATCCATAGATGGTAAGTTTTCATTGAGTTATTATTACTTTGATAACTTAGCAGAGTGGTTCCCCTCAAATAAATATGCTTGGGCTAATAGACAGTTTGCAAAGGCATCAATGGCAACTGCTGGTAAAGAACAATCCAAAGCAACAGAACTTTTAATAATGAATTATTGATATGTGATGAAATCAAAAGCTTGGGTTAAAGATAGATACTTCAAATATGAACAAGGGGACATTGTTAAATTGGTTAGGAAGAAGGAGAATGGTCACCCAAGGTCTTTATCATTTGGTGTAAGTTATAAAGTTCTAAAAGTTGAAAATGATGATTTATTTGTTCAAGGGTTAGATGAAAAAGAACTTCGTATTACAAAGGTGAATAAAAATTATCTCATACCAGTTGAAAAATTAAGGGATGAGTTGATAAATGAAATTCTTAAAAATGGTGAAGGTTGGTGAGATAGTAATAAAAAACACAGGAGGCAATAAAATGAGAGTTATTTCTATCGAAAATAGTATTGCTGAATGTGTTTGGCTCACTGAATCTTTTAACCAATCCTATTTCAATCTAAATGATTTAGTACCTATCAGTCAATATGATAGTATATTCAAAGACCAACATAGAGAGGAAAAAATAGATAAACTACTTAGTTAAAATTAACTCTCTAGCTTTACTAGAATAGCTCTTATATCTTCTATCTCCAAATCTACTCTGGTTATTTCCGCAATGTCACCTATGTTTACCAAAGTAATACGCAAGTTATTCAAATAATTAATTTTATTATTCAGTATTTCAATCAGACTTTCAAAATTCATATTATATTATTATTTTTATTACCAGAATATTAAACATCTGAAACATTCTTGAAAAGATGCCCTATTTATCCACATATATTTTAAACCATCTTTAGTAGTGAATATTTCCATTCTGTTACCAATAATTGCAGTTGGTACTGTATAAGGATACATACTTCCACCGTTAATTTTCCCACTTACTACATTAAGGGACATAATTCTTTGTGTAGCGTCTTTATGAAAGAACAATAAGTCTTGACCATCATAAGCAGTATTTGTTCCTGTCGTGAGGGTTTCTGTTAATGGTGTAGTATAAATCAGATTAAATCTATCAGTTGTTATATCCAAACGGTCAAATCCAACAACACCACCACCTCTAACCATAAATATATACCTACCTTTGTAATTAGCATCACTTGTACCAAAAGCCCAGTTAGTACTCAGACCTAAACTTTTAACTGTCTGTTCTAATATTGCATATCCAGTCTGTCCATTAATTGGTGTACCACCCATAGTACTAACTGTTAATGTAGTACTGGTGTTACTTGATATTGCAACTTCTTGAACTACACCAGTTGTAGTCAATATCCTACAACGCTTACCAGCCCAAATGTTTACTACCCAGTTCTTACCACTATCAACAACTGTTGTGGTTGAACCACCAGTAGCAAGTCCAAAGTCAGCAGCACCAATTGCAGTTGATGTGCAAATACTATACCTAGAAACTCCATTTGTTGGTGCAGTACCAGCAACAACCAAAGTTAGTGTGGTTGCTGTATTACTTGTAATTCTAGCTACTTGACCAGTTACACTACCACTTGATGCTGTCACAGCAGCTGTATACATATATAACATAAATCCAGCCCATTGATTTGTAGTCCAGTTTTTAGTAACATCTTGTAAAACAGTTGTTGAGTTGGAATTAGTTATAGTATTTGAAGCTGGTGTACCAGCCATTGTATATGTAAATGTGGTTGCTGAAGGAACAGTGGCTATTGATACATTTGTCACATTATAATTTGCGTCGGATGCTCCTCTAACAGTAACTAAATTACCAACTTTAAATTGGTGGTTGTGTACAGTTGTAACAGTTGCAGTTGTAGTTGAATTAGAAACAGATGTGATAGCGATGGGTTGATGACCAGCAACTGTAGCAGAAGCTGACCTAGCTATACCAAAATCTTGTTGTCTACCAAAAGATGTAACCATTGAATCTGAATTGTGAATACCCAAAGCTGCAATACCACCAAGTTGTATGTAAAATTTATCAGGATCCCCCTGTATTGCATACACAGAAGTACTATCTGGATTGGTGGTCCAAGAACCCACAATTGTGATTACTGTAGCGGTGTTACTTACAATTGGCCTTACTTGCCCAGCGCCAGTACCAGCTAATATCCTTACAGCATAATTAGTCCATCTATTAGCAGACCAAGATTTTGATGAATCAGTAATTGTGGTGCTAGCACCTGCAGTTGCTATTCCAGCATCAAAACCAAGTATTAGATATCTACTTGTTGAATCAGCAGCGGTACCAGATGACGCCCAAGTAAGAGTAGTAGTTGTATTACCCGTGATTTGCCTTATCTGTCCAACCCCAGTACCAGAAAAAATATAAACCCAATAGTTTACCCACTGGTTAGTTGTCCAAGCAGCCCTATCAATACCAAGACCAGAATCAATCAATGTTGTTGATGAACCACCGGTAGCTTTTCCTCTGAACCATATAGATGTAGATTCTGAGGTTCTTTCAATAGAAATATCAGTTCCTGAAGCTGAGAAAACTTGTTGATTACACGGTAACACATACCAAGTATCAGTTAGAACATCATAAGCTTGTAATGTAAAAAATGGAGTAACACTAGGGTTATTTGAAACAACATAAATCAGTCCTGATTGTATACGGTATACTGAAGTAGAGTCAGGCACAATAGTCCAATTTGAATCAACTGTTATGACTTGGGACTCAATTGCGTAATTAGCTTGAGAACCAGCGGTGGCGTTAATAGCTGGTGCAAAAATTGCTGGATTATTAAATGGCTTATTCATTTGTAATGTATCACCAAGAACTATTACAGTCGCTGAGTTTGAAAGTATACGCCTCACTTGTGAAACACCTGTATTACCGGTTGTTCTTAGTGTGTAACCAGCCCACTGGTTAACTGCCCAAGTTTTAGTTGAATCAGTTATTGATATTGAACCAAGTGTATTAGAAATTGCAGTGACTATACCTGAGTCAGCTATTGCTGGTTCTGCAGCAGCTGTTATTATTCTTCTTTGACCAGCACCAGTTCCAGACACAATAACAACATCATATCCAACTAAAGATTGTTGGGTCACCGCTGCTACAGTTATTGTATTAGAAGATGTTCCTAAAACTTTATCCTCAATACCAAGACTACTATTGTATTTCATTGAAGTAAATGTACTACCCAAAGCTGGTGACGACAACTGTTGATACATATCAGTCCAAGTATCATAACGGAAAAATTGTGTAAGAGATATGTAGTAATAAATATATCTTCCATGCTCTTCTTGGTAAAAGTTAGCATTTTCAGCAGCACAAGTAGAAGATAAAGCTGAACTAACTGCTGGAGCAAAACGGGTCCATTCCCAGGTTGGTAAATCAACTTGTCTAGTCAGAGTATTAGAGGTTAAAGCTGGCATTTATAATAGATTCTATTTTTTATTGTATTGTTAGTCTAGACCTTATGGAATTTGCATAAGTTTGTTTAGCAATATTTATATATTGTTCACGATCCATACCTGCATTTGATGCGATGTTAGTTACACTTGTAACAGTACTGACTGTGGTAATAGTACCGAGTGAAGTAACACTACCAACTGTAGTTACGGTACCTAGTGTCAATGAGGCAGCTATTGAGTCAATTGTAATACGTTGTCTCTGTGCGGAATCAACAACCTGTAATGATTCAGCTATTTTAGTCAATCTCTGTAACTTTGCCAAAAGATCATTATTCCTTGCCGAATCTACTACAGAAGGATAGTCATTAGTAGATTCATACAAAAATTGTAAGATATCAGTTGAGCTGTGACTAGAAGTGTTATACTCTAAAGTTATTGTATCAGATGATATAGCAGTATATCCTCTACCAGAAAGACCAGGAGCATATATTATTTCCTCTTTTGTGACATTTAATATAACTATTAGAAATTTTATATTGAAATTTATAATACCTGTTATCACAGTCCCAACACCGGTATCACCTGGAGTGAAAGTATAATTTGGTGAAATATAGTTTTTCATATCTTATATATTATTTTTTCCTATTCACTCAACCAAAAATCAAGGAATATGCAATTATTTGGTCAATTGGTACTGGACCTGTTGGACCTTGTGGGCCGGGTGGTCCACCTTCAGGTCCAGTGGGGCCAATAGGACCAGTAGCACCTTGGGGTCCAACTATCGACAATCCAGTAGCACCTTGGGGACCAGTAGTACCTATATTTCCCTGTGCCCCAATAATTCCATCTATTTTAGAAATAGTAATTCTTGAATTTGGCTCACCTGCAAAGTCTATGTTTCCATTTATTTCTGTCAAACCACTAAGGTCAGACTGTATATAAACTCTTATATCAAAATATTCATTTTGATTCAGATTTATCAAAAAGGAAAATTGAATGCTCACAGGAAAACTATCATAACTGGTTAGAGTACTATTCATACCATACCTATTATAACTATTTGGGGTACCGTCACTAAATGGTTCAGCAGGTCCACCATTTTTTACACCATAAACAAATACCATTAAACCAGAAGTAATACTACGTACAGTAATGAAACCTGTGACAGATAAAGAAATAGTTGATGTGTTTGTATTTCTAAAAGAATATGAGGCACCACTGTATGTTAAACCAATATTTCCAATAGTTTCTGTAGAATCTACAGTAGCCCAATTAACAATATTTTCTATGTATAGATCAGTAGTAATAGATTGGGTTTGACTACCAAATCTACCTATACTAGCAAAACTGGTACCTGCATTCGGACCTTGAACACCGGTGGCTCCTTGTGGGCCAGTTACACCTTGTAGTCCTTGTGGTCCCTGTGGTCCTTGGAACCCTTGTGGACCACCTGGTGGTCCACCAGAAACCTCAGATAATGTATATACTTTTCCAGTGGAAAAAGTACCATTTCCAGAGACAAATGATACAGACCAACTAAAATTTGGAGATGGTGTTCCAATGTTGGTAACTGTGTATATAGCGTAATTTGAAGCATTTCCAACTTCCGATAGTTGAGCAGTAATCGATTTAGAACTAGTGTAATCAGTATAAATGTTTGATAACCAACCAACTATATTTGTTCCATTTACGTCTGTTCTTAGTGTGTTAAAGAATATTATAGTGGTACTACTAAAACTAAGTCCACCAGTTACATTGAAACTACCAGAAGTGCTTGGGTTAGATGATGCAGATGCTCCAAAACTAAATCTCACAGAATTTGGTCCGTCAGATCCTGTTGCTCCAGCCGAACCAGTTGGACCTTGGGACCCAGTTGGCCCAGTTGACCCAGTACTACCTCTAGATCCCTGACTACCAGCAGCACCATTAGATAATTCCGAAATAGTGTATATAGCCGAACTTGATATTGTACCACCACCGGAGACGAATGTTAGACCCCATCTCCAATAAGGTGTGGGGGTTAAATGAGAAGTAAGCTGATATATGCCATAATTTGAAGCATTTCCTACTTCTGATATTTGTACAATTATTGGTTTTGCCGCCACAAAGTCATTATAAATATTCGCTAACCAACCCATGGTCAATCCAGCATAGATAATATTTCCATAAATATCTGTAGGATATCCTGTGGGGGATGGTGGTGAATTGAAAGTAATTTGTGAGATAGAGCTAAAACTATAACCACCGGTTGTAAAGTTAGCATTAAAACTTCCAGTCGCACTTGGTACAGCTGAGGATGAAGCCCCAAAAGAAAGCCTAACTGAATTCGCACCATCTGAACCACTCGTGCCAGTTGTTCCTTGACTTCCAGTCGCACCCTGTGGACCAGTTAAACCTTGTGGACCAGTTAAACCTTGTGGGCCAACTACACCAACTGGTGTTGTAACTAAGATTATTTCATTACCATCTGGAAAATTAGTATAGCCAGTACCAGTTGCAGTTATAAGACTTACTGGTATTTCAATATGTTCATTTGGTATTGTATTTATGGGCCCAGAAACTAACCATTGTTGATAGGAAGTAGAATCATCCCTATCTTGAATTGTTATTTTATCACCATCTGATATTAATGCTAAAAATATATCTATGGCATCACCTAATTCATCTATGTGACTAACATTTATTTGAGTTGAATCAATTTGAGTTAGATTATTCCATATTATGTAAGATGGTAGTGGATCACCAGAGGTAGAACTTGTTTTTCCTATATAGTTGAAAAATGTTGATGAACCACCAGGTCTTCCTTGAGGACCAGTATTACCTTGTATACCAGTAAATCCTTGAGGACCAGTATTACCTTGGTTTCCTGTTGAACCTTGGGGACCTGTAAAACCCTGCACACCGGTATTGCCCTGAGGACCTGTGTTTCCTTGATTACCTGTTTCTCCCTGGGGACCGGTACCTTGTGGTCCAGTATTACCTTGTACACCACTAAATCCTTGTGGTCCTCTATCTCCACCACCGCCTGTTACTATTGTTCCAGATGTCATAGTCACAAAAGTAACAGTGTAATCATTGACTGAATTATGAACTATCGATTGTGGTATAATAACATTACCAATATCATCAACAACTGAAACTGGTGGATAAAATCCTAACCCATGATTAACATTGAATGATGTGTCTGGGCCAAATGAATCATTTCTACTAGAACCTATTGGGCCAGTTGGACCTTGAAGTCCTGTTTCACCTTGTGGTCCTGTTTCTCCCTGAGGACCAGTGAATCCCTGAGAACCAGTTTCGCCCTGTAATCCCGTAGAACCTTGTAATCCCGTAAATCCTTGTGGACCAGATATGCCTTGAAAACCTTGTGGTCCTTGGAATCCTTGAGGTCCAATTGATTGTGTATTTACAGAATCCCAAGCAGCACCGTTAAATACCCAATCCTTTCCATTATTGGAGTAGGTTTGTCCAGAAATAGGGTTTAAAGGGAAATTTAATGCCATTTGTTTATATATCTATTTATTATTATATTAACCACCAGTTATTATTTCTTCTCAATAAAGTCTTCGAACCATAGTCTGTGGTAATTTGGGACTGAGTAGAATTATCAATGGTTTCACCTGAATAAGCTACTATGTAAATATTATTCACAGAGGCACTTCCACTTTCATCCTTAACTGTTATACTTTTACCTAAACCGACATTTGTTGGTAGATAAACATAACTAGTTACACTTGATGATACGCCAAAATATTCTGGTCCATATTGTGAACTTAATGTTATATTATATGTTTCTGTAGTAATACCCGAAGTATAATGATTTAAACTACCAGCAATAGTACTCGTTGGTTGAACCCATTGGGTAGAATCTCCATCATTTATGTAAACATACTCAACACCGGTATCAGAATGAAACCATCTAGAACCAGCAGTCAGTGATGATGCTGTTGGAGTTACTGATTGATAGAAAAATGGTAGAGAAGAAGAACCAGTACCACCAGTTCCAAATCCAGTTGGTCCCTGTGGACCTTCTTTACCGTTAGCAACCCAAGTAAATGAATATAAAGAACTATCTACTAATGTACCACCAGAAACAATTGAATTTAAGAAACTTACAGTAAATGAGTCTATACCACTAGAAACAGTACCTACTCTAAATAATCCAATGTTACTTGGAGTTCCAACTTGAAAAAGCTGTAGGTATGTTGAAAATCCAGATGTGACAAATGCATTTAGCTCATTGAACCAACCACTATAATCGACACCGTTGTAGTTATATTTAGAGAAATTTAAATCAGTAACAGATGATATAGAATCGTTATTTGAAACAAATGATTGTGTCACACTTCCCAAAGATCCACCAGATAGATATTTCCACTCTACTAATGACTGAATTGTAGTTACAACTATACCATCTGCACCGGTTGAACCTTGAGGACCTGTTTCACCTTGAACGCCAGTACGACCTTGTGGTCCTGTTTCACCTTGGTTACCTGTAAATCCTTGAGGACCTGTGTTTCCTTGGGGACCTGTGTTTCCTTGTACACCAACATTCATATTCAATGGATTTCCTAATCCATCATAATACTCGTTGCCTGATCTAACTTGGACAAGATATTGATAAGTACTACTTACGGTATTCCCCGTTAAACTATAAGTCATGACTGATTATATATTAAGCGCAGGAGGCTTAAAAGCATTTATAGATATATACCTATATGATTACTAAAGTTTATTTAGAGTGGGAAAATGTTGACTTTACTTGGGATAATCTGGATATGTTATGGGAAGACGTTGCCATAATCAAAGAAGTAGGTGAATTAATAAGAAGAGGGGGTGGTTCAAGTGCTTATGTTAGGGGAAATCCTTGGGACAAAACTAGAAAAGAATTAGGTGAAGAAAAGACTAAAAAGTTCATAAGAATTGTTTGTAGGGTAAATGGATTAGAGTATGAAGATGTTATAGATCCAAACCCAAAAATAAAAGTTACTGCTAACCATATTGAGAAAGTATTTAATGAATCAATTAAGGTTGGTGTAAAAATAGATTTTTAAAAATAATATATAAGTTTATGGAAAATAAAGAAATTGTAAACTTTTCAAAATTTTTTGAGAGTGATTTTACCAAGAAAAAGAATTCTTTTAAAAAAGAGGATTTTAGTGATTTTTTCTTGAATGAAGATGCTGAAGATGAATCTGAATTTTTGGTTGATACTGTGGATGAAATTGAGAAAAAAGAAAAATCTGTTAAACCAGATCCTGCTTTCAACCCACCGGTTCAACCAGAACAATTTATCATTGATGATGATGAACCTGAGGAACTAGAGGTTGAAGATTCTTTACGTTCTTACCAAAATAAGAATAACTTTACTAAAGTACAAGAACAAGTTGATAACTATTATCCAGTTTTCAAAGATAAATCCGAAAACTTTACTTGTGATGTAATGGTCGAGGGTGCTAAACTAAATGATACACAAGCTAGACTTATTTTAGAATCAGATGATTGGACTTTAATGTTCGAAGGTGAGATTGATAGAAATGGTAAGTGTAATATACCAATTAAAAAACTCAATATATTTGACGAAGGTGCTATTGGTAAAATAAGATTGGAAGTTATTGCCGAAAATACTATATTTACTCCTTGGGAAGATGATTTCAAAGTTAAAATGAGTAAAAAAGTTATGGTTCAAGTGCATGAAAGTAGATCTACACCTAAAAGACCTATGATTACTGAATCAAGTGTTAGGGTAAAAGTTAGGAAATAATGAAACATCTATTAAGCTTTCAACAATTAAATGAGAATCTACCAAGGAAACAAACGGTAGATCAGTTAAAAAAACTTAGAAAGCTAACAAAGGGTATTGATATTGGGGATAAAATTTCTGATATGAATAAACAAGGAGCTAACATTCAATACATTAAAAATCCAATTGATACTGGTATAGAGTCTATAGAAGATTATTGGAAACATAATGATCCTATCCAACCAGTGAAAACTAAATCAAAGTAATGATAAGATTGAAAAGGTACTCAGAGTTCATGTCTATCTTAGAAGATAAATCTGGAACTATGTATGAATATGGTTGTTTAATGTTATATGCTACTTTTCCGAATTGGGATAAGTTCACTGGTGGTATTGATAAGAATCTTTTGTTTGACCCAGAAAATGAGAGATATGGTGTTGAGACTGAACCACATCTGACTATTCTTTATGGCATCCACAAAGAAGTAGATGATGAACAAGTTATTGCAATGTTCTCTGATATTAAGAAATCTGATTTTGATATAGAAGCAAATGGTTTGGATTGTTTCTATAATAAAGATTATGATGTTCTTAAAATGAATATCAAATCTGAGAAACTAAATGAGTTAAATAAGTTAGCCTCAACATTACCACACACTTCAACTTATCCAGACTATAAACCACATATTACTGTCGCGTATCTAACTAAAGGCAATGGAAATAGCTATGTGGATTTAAACTTTAAAATGAAAATCAATACCATTGATAAAATAGTTTACTCAAAAACCAATGGTGAAAAGATTGATATCCCTCTTATCTAATTTATTGGATTCCTTCACAAGGAGTAGAATTAATGGTAGAAAAATGTGGTAAACTTTTTTTACTGTATTTGATATAACTATTAACCAACTCAAAATGATTTGGTATAAAATAAAATAATAAAAAGCAATTATGGAATTAGATGATTTATTTGGAGGCAATCTAGACAATACGATGGACTTCCTAAAGGAAAAAAAAGCAGTAAATTCAGATGGAATTTACAGAGTAGATTTAACTAAGGTTAAAGACAAAAAGAAAGGTTATCGTTCAGTAGTACGATTCCTACCAAACTTGACTAAAGATGGTAAAGTTGGACAATCAGCAGTTGAGAAAATTACTCACTATGTTGATATCAAAAATGCAAAAGAACTTTCTGGATGGTTTGATTCACCAAAGAACTTCAATGAGAAGTGTCCTCTAACTGATCTTTACTATAACATGCAGAATTCAAAGAATGCTATTCTACAAGAAAGGTCAAAATCTTTGAAGTATTCAAAGAAGTATTATTCTTATTTTTTGGTTATTGAAGATGATCAACAACCAGAGTGTGTTGGTAAGATTATGATTTTCCAATATGGGAAAACTATTAAAGATAAAATCCAAGCTGAAAGAAATGGTGAAATCACAGGTGTACCTTGTAATGTGTTTGACTTAGCAGCTGGTAAAGATTTTGTAATGTTGGTGAAAGAAATCTCAACTGGTGATGAAACTTATCCTGATTACAAGAACTCAATGTTCAAACCAGAGGTAAGTTCAGTCCCTCTTTATAATGAAGAAAAGTCTACATTCAAAAATGTTCCAGTAGCTGATGGTAAGGTAGATGCTAGGGCTCAAGGAATGGTTAAAGATTTTTTATTCAAAAGAGAACATGAACTTGAAGAGTTTTCTCCTAAGAAACTATCTGATGAGCAACAAGCTAAGATCAATGAGATTACTGCTTATTTGACTGGTAAAGCTTCAACTTCATTTGCATCAAGTAAGGATTCAAAACCTTCTAGTGATGATTTTGAATTAGATGGAATCGTTTCATCTGGTAGTAAGGAAGTTCCTGCTGATGAAGATGATTTCTTTTCAGACTTCGCATAACAAAATTAATATAAGGGTGGTGGGGAAACTCACCTCCTTTATATTTAATTAATTTTCTAATTTATGGATATGTATACTAACAAAAAATTCACCGATCTTATTAATGGAAAAGTTGTTCAGGTAACTGACCAATTCGAAGATATAGTTATTTTGGATAATAAAACCAAAATAAAAGTTAACAAATTGTTAGATAATAATCTTTATGATGAATATATCGATCCTATGAACTTTTTTAGAAATGAAGGTTTAGTGAATGCTTTTGCTGAGAAGATTAGACAATTACCAAATAATGTACTACAACAACAAGAAAATTTCGACTCACCAAGACAGTTATTGAATAACTATGGGAATCCATATGAATATATGGATGATTCACCTGCTGTTTTGCCGTATGATCCAGAGGAAGAAAAACAACAATTGATTATGAAAGCTAGAAAAATGTTTGATAACAGGAATGAAGTTTCTAGTCAATTTGATAAATTTAAAGATATTTTGGGTGATGATGAGATTAACGACTTGAATGATGAAGTTAATATAGAGGATTATGATAATTCAGAAACATTTGAGGATATAGAGATTCCAAAAAAACCAAACCCAATAAGAATGGAAAATATAATAAACCAACAACTATCTACTTCATCACAAATACAACAACAATCTATGGATCCAATTATCCAAATGTTTAGGAATGTTAAAAGGAATACTGATTTTAATATAAAGTTTGAAGTAAATAATAAAATACCTAGGCTTGATTTTATAGAAATGATGGAGGATTCATATAACACAAGTATAATCGATTTTTTAGCAGAGGAATTTACAAATCAAATTTTATTAAATCCTCAAATAATAAAGAATAAAATTAAAGATCAAATTACATTAATGCTTCATAAAAAAGCAAATTCAGAAGCAAATAAGTCAGAAACACAGGTAAAACAAACTACTACTAGAAAAAAAACAGTTATAAAAAATGATTGATCGCCAGTTATTACAAAGTGCTAGAGAAATAAGAAAGAAATATTTATCCATAATGGGTGACCTGAGTGATTATGAGAAAGAAATTAAAAAACTTTCTAACTTTTTATTAGAAAAAGCTGAGGTATTCAAAAACATGAATGAAAAAGATTTGAATCAGAAAGGCAGTAAAGATCAATTATTAGTAATAACTCAGAAAATTGTTAATGAAATTCAGGAAATTGAAAAGGAGGAAGAAAAGATTTCAAAAAGAATTGAATCGTTAAACGAAGGTTTGCTTAAACTACAACAAGAAGAAGAAGTGCTTTATCAAACCATAAAAAAGAGATATCCAAGCTTATCAGATGAAAAAATTAAATCTGAAGTTAGTGATACTATAAAAGACCTTGTTTGAAGATAATGACTTTTTAATATATAAACCAAAATCTTTTTAAAAGATGAGGGTTTCTAAATTCATAAAAGTAAATAAAAATATTTTATTAGAATATATCTATGACGATAGTAATAATATCGGCGATTCTTATAAAATTCTATTAAACACAAAAGATAATCAATTAAACTATTCCTATATAGCTGGTGATAATAGTGTTACTAATAATACTTCAGAGAATCAGTTATTTAAAATTGATTCTATAAGCAATACTTTTGGGTTGGTTAATCCAACTAATTATTCCTTTCTACAGTTAAAAGACTATTCAGAAGGTTTTCCAGCTAGACATGATACAATAAAGATTCACTTACCGGTTAACTATGCGTTTGGTGAGTATATTGGTTT
>Ga0181356_1000008_pt1 | contig 78692 bp, 76 predicted proteins | sample Fa13VDMM110SN_FD_130104 | JGI IMG/M metagenome (GOLD analysis project Ga0181356, IMG submission 130104) | Freshwater viral communities from Lake Michigan, USA - Fa13.VD.MM110.S.N | ecosystem: Environmental > Aquatic > Freshwater > Lake | place: USA: Michigan | collected 2013-09-24 | reverse complement strand
GAGGTTAGGAAATCACCTGCAAGGACGTTAATTTCATTAAAAGGTTTAACATAATTATGAAATAGGTCTCCTGCAATTACAATTAAATCAGGTCTATCACTTAGAAGAGATTTGATTGTGAGACTTGAAATATGTTTTTGCTCTGCTAACCTGTCCAAATTATTTTGAAAGTGTATGTCGGCAAGGTGAGCGACTTTTTGAATCATATATCAAATATATGTAAATTTTGAACATTTTATACCAATTGGGTCAAAATTATCACCACTATTATAGTTAAACCATCTGTCAGGTGCAATTGTGATAGGTTCGTTTTGATTTAACCAAGCAGCCCACCAAGAAAAAGATGAATTAGGTATTATCATATATTTTGCTTGAGTAAGCATGTAAAAATCTTCTTCCACCGAATTACTTATTGATTCAAATTCAGGAAACATTTTTTTTGATTCCTCTAAATCATCCGTAATAATTAAAAATTTAATATTTGCTTTTTCTTCTTTTATTTTTAATATAGCATTTTCATAATAAGATTTTGGTAGAAAATACTTATCAATTGTTTTATAATCACCACCTCTAAAATGAATATAACAATATTCTTCAGGTTTATATTTATTGATAATTGGTTGCGATTTTTCTTTTAATTCGTCTTTAAAAATTAACCAATTATTTTTTATTTCATTTTCATATGGTAACATATAACTTTCAGATTGAAAGAAACCATATAAAAACATACCATCAGATATTTGTGAAATATCTAATTCTCCAACAACTTGGTTTAGGTAATTGTCATTAAATCCTAAATCAACATTAAATATTTTATCACCAGTCCAAAAATGAGGATTTAAAGGGTAATTTGGTAATTCAACATAAAAATTAAATTTTCTTATACAATTATTATATAGATTGGTAGCATCTTCAATATTGGATGGTATGCAATAATTACATTTATTTATATTTGCTGCTATTCTAGCAAAAACATATTGAAATAATTGATTTCCTAATCTTCCGTTTATATATGGTGTAATCATGTTTATTATTTTTTAAAGTATTCTTTCCAATAATTATAAGTTTTGTAATCGTTTGGTGTTCCCCAACAAATATAATTTTCAACTTCAAATGCTTTTACTTTAAGACCATCTTTTATATTTTGATTTAAGACATCATCAACATAAAATTCTCCATTTGTGCGAATATTCTCATTATAATTTTTTTGAAGTCCTTCCATAAAATATTTTCCTTTTCTGAAAAACATAGTGCCAATAATTGCATGAGTTTTTAATGGGTCATCATAAATAAATTTCTTACAAGAAACATGATGAATGAATCCTTCTTTATCCACATCAAGCCATGCATACATATTTGGATTAACTTTACTTGTCTGATTATTCCTAAATGACCAAACAATTATATCAATTGATTCATCATTGACTAATCTATTATATTCTTCGGAATCATAGTAAACACCATTATCGCAAGCTGAAATCATTATAGGATTATTCAAATCTAATTTAGATTTATTAATACCAATTTCAGATGTACATGCTTGACCTTCGGTTACTTGTTTAATACCCCATACTTCGGTATTATCATAATAATCACATAATACCGTATCAATATCATAATTTTTTATATGTTCATCAAGGCAAATAAAAACATTTTTATCAGATTTTGGTAAACAATTAACAGCTTTAAATATCATAGGTAAACCATCAACATCAATTAATGGTTTTGGATTAGTAAATCCTTCTTCGCTAAATCTACTTCCCTTACCTGCCATTGGTAAAACTAAAGTAGTATTTGCAGGATTGGATTTAGTTTTAAGGAATGGTTTTGAAAAATAATTAGACCATCCTTTGTAAATCTCCAAATCGTATGGTGTACCCCATTGAAGCATCTTTTGAATCTCAAATATACCAACATTTAAGTTATCTCTTACAAGAAGATTATATACAAGACTAACATAATACTCACCTTTTAAGTTTACATCTAAATCAATTAATTCTTGAAAATATTTTTTAACAATTGCGCCTGATTTGAAATAATATGTACCATTTGATGCATATTCAGACATTTTATTATCAGTAAAAGGTTCTTTTTCTTTAATTTCTATAAGTTTTTTATCATCTACTTTGCAGAATGCATAATTGTCAGAACCAAGCATATGAGGATGAAAACCAATATAGCAAGGAATAATTGCATCCCAATTTTTAGTTTCTAATAAGAATTTTTCAAAATCCCAGACTGTACTATAATCACAATAACTTATAATAATTTCTTTATCATCTTGAATATTATCAAATATTTGTGAAACTGAATGTACTGGACCTTTACAACCAATAGGTACTTCTAATATTTTAGAATTTGGTGCAATTTTATTTAGAACTTCACATATATTTGTTTCTTTCAAATGTTGGTCATTACAAATGAATGTAATATCTGTCACATTTGGAAAAAGATTGATAACATGTTCAATAATGGGTTTACCATCAACTTCAATTAATGGTTTTGGGTTGGAATATCCTACGTCAATGAATCGTTTCCCAATCCCTGACATTGGAATTATTAATTGTATATTATTCATAATATATAAGGTAAGTCTTTTTGGTTGAAAATAAAAATCCAATTATTTAATTTTGGTTCATCCATCATTTTCCATGCATAATCTAAATTCATATTAGGATGTGTCCAATTTCTATTACGAAGCCAAATGTGAAAATAAATTTTTTTATCATATTTAAATATATTTTTATATTGTGAATGATAGAAAAAATTAACATTATTACCTTCTACAAAATGTATTGTTTCAGAATCTTCTAATAATGTAAGTAAATCTCCTGCACATTTAGCTAAAAAATTTATATTTACAATTGGTAAATCATTATTAATTAATTTCTGATTATTATTAACTGAGTCATTTATGATATTATATTTTTCTTTTTCATTAATTCCTATGCTTTTTAATATAGTATACTTAATTTCTTTTTCTTTTTCTATATTTCTTTCATAATTAAAATAATCCATTCTAACATTATTATTAATACCAAGTAATTTATAATAAATTAAATGATTAGTTTCAATATTTTTATTCGGTAAATGTAAATTTGGTGAAAAAATATGATTTTTATCAATATTTAATTTATTATATAATGGATTTAAATCATTAAAATAAAATTCACTATCAATATTTTTATTATCATAAAATAAATAATTTGCTTTATCCCATTCTGCTGTTAATGTATTACATATATGATACTCACCATATTGGCTATTATTTAATAATATTTCGGGATTTTTTATTACAAAAATTCTCTCATTTAATAATTTATCATTGGAAAAATAGCACAAATAATATTCAAATATTAATGTATCGTTACCAACATAAAAATACACTTTTTCATAGTAATCTAATAAAAAATATAACATACCAATTACTGATAAACAATCTCCATATGTAAAACATGGCGGTATTAGTATGATATTTTTTTTCATTTTATACTATAATTAACAAAATCTGTGCAAATTGCGTAGGGTTCGCTATTTGTATAATTATTAATATCTTCTTTTGATAAAAGAGGAATTATACATTTATCGTTAATATTAGTTGTTAAATCATGAATCCAAAGATATTTATGACTTGTACATACATATGGTTCTTGTGAATGACAAAAATATTTAAAATCTTCATCTAATTTAGCTAAATTTAATGCTGAATTAATATTTTTACAATGAAACCAAAGATTATCTTTTCTTAATCGCATCCATGTTAATTGAATTTTATATTGAGGTTCATCATGACCTAACCAAAAATCATTATCAATAATTCTTAAATCAACTTCAACATCATAACCAAGTTGGATGGCTGAATCAATATATGATGGTCTATTTTCTTTTTCAGATATAGAGCCGTTTATATTACCTCTATGTGATATAATTTTCATATTTCTTCAATTCTTAAAGTTTTATCATCAATAAATAAATCATAATAAGGTTTATCAACTCTTAATTCATGAAATTTAACATTCCATGATACTAATTGTTTGTATGTTAAATCATACCAATTGATTTGTTTCCTACTTCCTCTTGAGGTCCAATAAACAATAGTGTTTCCTTGGTCATATAATTCATTTATCTTTTTGATATTTGAAAAAATTGGTTGAGCATCCTCATATTTTCTACTTTCAGGTGTTGTGCAGATTGTTTCATCAATATCAATATAAATTATTTTCATATTAAAGATTTCCTATATTTTTCCTTTTCATCAAATATAAGGTTATTAACTTGAAAACTTGATAAAAAATTCATATTATCAATTAATTTAGAACCTATAAATATTTCGGCAGCCTTTTCACAGATTTCACTTATTATTATACATTCTTCTGATGTTTTACCACAAGCAATAATTCCATGATTTTTTAATAAAATTAATTTTGGAAATTCATTGTTTGTTTTTATAAAAATATTGACTTGTGTTTTAATCTTTTCTGTTAATTCATCTCCAGGTTTTGCATATGGTACAATACAAGATTTTTTTCCATTGAAAACTACTTGGTCAGGAAATAATCTATAATTTGCAAATGTATCTATATCTTCTGTACAAAGTATTTTTAATGTGTTTATTGGATGTGTATGTGCTATAAAATTAATATCTTCTTGTTGTAATAAAAAAATATGAAAACCAAGTTCCATACTTCCTCTTTTTTCAAAATTATCAACCTGTTTACCCAAAAAATCATAAGATACTAAATCTTTGTCATTTAGATTACTTAATTTAGAACCACTTGCTTTTATAGTTAAACCTAAATTGGTTTTCATGGAAACATTACCTTCCATGCCAACGCAAAATTTTGAAACAGAATGTGATAAATTTATTAAATCTTTCATTGTCTTTTCATATTTAAAATGATGTAAATTATATAATCATAAAAGTCATTAAATTTTGGTACTATAGAATTTTCCCAAAAATCAATATAAAAATATTTATTAAATATAATTATATTAAATTTAATATCATTATTATCATAGATAAAACCAATATTATTATTTTTTAATTTATCAAATAAAAAATTAATATTAAAATCTTTTTTAATTAAAAGTCTAAGACCGATTTCATCATTAAATGGAAAAAAATTAATTATAACATCTGATTTATATTTTTGTGGGTAAATATATTTTATATAATCTTCTCTTCTTTTTTCAATTTGTGCTAATACATTTTCCAATTTATAACCACGTTCATTTACATCTCTTTCTATTTTCCATTTTGTTTTTAAAATTTCATCAGTATCAATAAAAATTTTTATATCATATAAATTTTCATTTTCTTGATATAAACTATGTAAACCACATATTATTGTATTTTCACTTGGGTCAATTATTTTATTTTCCGTAAACCTACCGTTTTTATGATTATAATCAACTTGATAAATTGAATTTCCAACTTTTAAATTAAAAATATCTTCATTCATTTTAGAAATATAATTTGCATCAGGATTTAAATGTGTAAATTTAGACCAATTTTCGTCACCTCTCTCCCATTTATGATATCTATCACATTCTAACATAAATGAATTAGAAAAAAATTCTTTTAACCTATTTCCTAAACGTGTTTTACCTGAACCTGAATCACCACATATACCAAATATATTACAAGATGATAATATAAACTCATAATCAATATCAATTAAATCATATTTTATATTAAAATTCTTTAAATATTTATAAAGACTAGTTTCCGATACATTACCATATTTATCTAAATATTTAAATATATCAAAATATTTGTCCATTATATATGAATCACCAAATGCTAATGCATCACATATATAATTATCATCAGGATTTTGAAGTTTTGATTTATCTATTTTACTATTTTTTGGGATATAAATTTTATTAGATTCTATATTATTAAATACATGATATGTTTTTAGCCTTAAATCAAATCTATAACGTATAACTAAATCGTATTTTTTATTTTCTAATATTTCATTAGTTATTTTTAATTGATTTAATTTATAAAGTTTTGACCATTGATTTTTCAAAATGTTAGCATCTGCATTATTTTCAACCAATAAAGATTTAGGTTTTAAAATAGAAACAATATTTTTTACATCATTTTCTTCATCAATAAAATTTAAATATTTATCCTCTTTACTTTCATTTTTTGTAATATGTAAATAAATATCAACATCACTAAAATTACTAATAATTTCATCTTGTATATATTTTATATTATTTTTATAACTTCTTAGATATCCTGATATTAATAATGCTACTTTCATAAAATCTCTAATAATTTTAGTATATTAACTTGCCACGCAGAATTTAAACCATTGTCCAATAATTCACATTCTTCTTTTTTAGCAGTAATTGTTTTTAATTCCATTTCACTATTCCAACCTGCAACTTTTTGGTCAACATATGAAATTAAAATTTCATCATTATTTATATCTTCTATTTCACCAATAAAATTATTAAATTTAACTCTGATATATTTTTTAAACTTATCAGTTTCAACATGACTTGTTTCATAAAAATATACTGTATTAACATTTGAAAATGAATATTTAAATCTATAGTTAACATCTAAAAATGTTGGTGATATAATTGCATATAATTTTGTATTTTTATTAGAAAATAATACATTACAGAGACCACCACCTATAGAACCTATAACTGATTCTGCTTGTGCAAACATTAGTATTTTTTCAATAGTTGATAACTTTTCTGTAAATATTTCTTTATAACCTATTTTTTCAAGATTATTAACTAATTCATCTTCATTTATAAGTTTTCTTCTAGTTGTATAATTTGTACCAATATTTGATAAATCATTATGAATCCAAGTTCTTCTAGAAACATATATTTTCTTGGGTAAATTATCTATTTTATTTTTAGATTTTACTTTATTTACGATTGATTGATAAAATTCATAAATTTCTTTTCTTGGTGGTAAATTGGATTTTGAATCATGAGTATATGATGTAGAAAAATAAACTTCACTATAAAGAGTGTCTTGATTTCCTATAATTATGTCATCATAGCTAATACCTAATATTTCTAAAAATTCTAACACAAATTTATAATGTTTATTTTTTGATATATTTGGATAATTCATTAACAATTTAAGATTTTTAATCTCTTTTTTAAGTTCAAAAAAAGAAATTAAATAAGGTAATGTATCATATACAAAATGATAATAGTTATCTGTATTGTAAATAAAAAAAAATACAGGAGATTTTATTATATTATTATAAGTAATATCAATATTAAATGAATAGTTATCTTCAAAATTTAATAATGACATGATATTTTCATTAATTGGTTTATATATTTCATTATTATCTAATGAATACATTAAGCAATTTGGGTAAAATATATTATTACCTATTAATTTAATTTTTTTTGTTTTGTAAATATTAATTTCTCTATTATTATCTTTTAAAAAAAGTTTCATGTTTATCTATATGTAAATAACAATATATTTTATCATATTTCCTGTTTTGATAAATTGTAATTTTTTATAGGTAGATTTAAATTATATTTATCTTTAATTTTATTAAAGTCACTTATTAAATCAAAATAATTTTCCTCATTCATAAATTTACCTGAAATAGTTAAATGTAAAAAATTAAAATCAGAAGTATATACAAATCCTCTATGATAAATTAATTTTAAATTTTCATTTTTTTGTATACCATAACAATTTAAATTATCATTAATATATGACTGAGCCAATTCATTATGTTCCAAATTTTTATAAGTTTCTGTTCTGAAATTTTTATAAAAATCTAAAATTTTAATTCTATTATAAATTGATGGTGCATAATCATATGGAGTTAAAAAATTAGTACTCATATGTTTTTCTAATTTACATATTTTTAACATACCATCTTCAATAATATCATTTCCTACAAATACACCCATACTTAATCTATCTATATTATTATCTTTGATAATGTTTAGATATTTATTATATTTAATAATATCAAAATTTAATAATATGTCAACATCATGACTTAATAAAATGTAATCAGAATCTATATTTTCTAATATAGATATTAATCTAGATGGATATGATAAATTTAAATCATATTTTATAATATTAATATTATTATTAAATTTAAAACCTAAATCATCATCTATACATAAATATACTTTATTAAAATGAGATGTGGTATCATTTATAATAGGCCATAAATGTGAATAATGACTATTTGATTTTATTATTATATCACAATTCATTTTTTTATTTATAAACACACCAAACGTGTGATTCTAAGTAATTTACTTCTTTGTTTAACTTAGAAAAAAAATCATTTACACTAGTTGTAACGTATGGAAATGAAGGATGGTTGTAATCGTGTCCTGATAAAATCCCACCCTTTTTTACTTTATCCCACCAAATTTCAATGTCTCTTTTTACATATTCTTCATAATGATTGCCATCAATATATACAAAATCTAAAGATTCATTTTCAAACATATCAGAACATTCGTGTGACAATTTTCTAACAAGTTCAAATCTATTATCATAAAATGACATTCTAAGTTTAACAAAATCATGTAAGTCATTGATTTTAGTATTTTCAAAACATTGTGTATCACCTTTATAGGCATCATAATTCATATATGGGTCAATGCCATATAATTTGTCTACATTAGTTGTTTCTAATATGCTTGTTGAGTGACCACCATATGCTACACCAATTTCAACACCAATTTTATAATTATTTTCATTGATGATTTTTGTAATTTTATTGTGACTATCACCCCAAGATGTTAACACCACTTCAGGATATTTTTTAATAAAATCATCCTCAATATTTTTTTTTTCTTCTTTTATCATTTTTTTACTTATTTAGTATTTTAATTATTGCTTTATAACATCCTTTATAATCAAAAAATTCATTATAAATTTTAATTCCATTATTAACATAATTTTGAATATCTTCTGAAGTTTTTGAAGATAAGATTTCATCAATTTTATCAATCTCACTTTCATGAATCAAGATTCCGATATCATTAAAATCAAATTCAGTATAAAACGGAATTAATGGTTCATCATAAATATAAACAGGAATAGATTGAACTTGTAATGCTTCACAAATTCTAAAAGATGTTTGACCGTAACCTCTTGGACATAATGAAAAAATGCTTCTTGACATTATTTCTCTAAATTGAGGGTAACTTATATGTTCAGAAATAATATATTTATTATTGTCTTTTAAAACATTTGCCATTTTTTCTCTAATAATATGTCTACCATTTATACTACCAATAAAAGACCCTAAAATATCTTTATTCATAATTTGTAGACCTTTAGGAGGTAAACAATTTAATGGAATTGGATATGACTTATCTTTATATTTTCCATGACCACCCATAGTAAATATTTTAATATCTAAATCTTTAAAATCATTTAAAATATTATCATCATATTGAACAATTGTAAAATATTTTTGATTTCTATCTAAATTATCAATAAAATTCTGTATATCAGATAAATCACCATGTCCATAATTTCTATTAACATATAGACTTGTCCAAAATGCAGGTATATAAATTCTATTTGTAATTTCATTATTAGATACAAATTCTCTATAAAAATATTCTTCAAAAAGAACACTATTATAAGGTGGATAAATTGTATTAATATTTACTCTTAAAAAATCAGGTGACTGAAGTATCATATTTTTATTTGATAAAATTTTGTCTTAAAATTCCTAATTGTAATGCCCCATTATGTGCGTTATTCAGATAAAAACTTCCATTATGTACTCTATGTACATAATTTAAACCCTTACAAACTTCTAAATAATTTTGATTATCAAATAATAAAAATAAATAAGAAAAAAAACAAACATCACAAACATCTACACTTCTATCAAATGTATTATTTACAAATGAATTTACATACATATCTTTATTAACAAAAAAATTACCTGTATTTAGTAATGTTTCTATATTTTTACCATTTAAAATACAATTTTTTACATATTGAAAATCAATCTTTATATTTAAAAAATCAGTATAAGGAATAAATACATCTTTTTGATTCCATATATTTTCTTCATGATGTATTAATAATTCAGGACAAATTATTTTATGTTTTGACCATTCTTGAGAATAGATAGTATCAAGATATTCTTTAGAGATGACATTATCTGAATCTAACAAGATGCAAAATTCATTAGATGCTTTTTTTATTGTTTCCAATTTATTAAACATTGGACCTAAATTTACTTCATTTCTAAAGATTTTTATTTTATTGGAATTTAAATCTTCTAATAGTTTAATTGCTTCTTCAAAATTTGAAGAACAATCGTCATTAATAATAATTTCGCTGATTCTATCATCATTAATAACCTTATTGAAAGATTCTATAAGAAAATGTGTTCTAGTATAATTTGGTATGCAAAGACTTATTTTTTCCATAATTATTTATTTTTTAATAACAAAATTAACAATACTAATTTTTGCGTATTGTTTGATATTTAAAGTATCAATTTTATTGAATTTATTATCTTCAAAATAATAAATATTATAACCATATTTTTCAACAAAATCTTTAACATCATATAATGTAATACCAGCATCTTGAAATGTATTACCATATTCAAAATGGATAAGATTTATTGCATTATTTTGAAATAATTGTTGACAACCTTTTAATACCATCATTTCAGCACCTTCAACATCAATCTTAATAAAATCAACATATGAAATATTATTATCTAAACAATATTTATCAATACTTATTGTTGGTATTTCATATTTTTTATATTCCCATCCCATTTCTTTAAAAACAGGTCTTTCTATAAGTGATGAACAACCATCTGTGACAGGATTTATTAATTCACAGAATTCAAGTGTTTTTTCATCATCTGAGATTCCAAGTTTATTTAATATAACATTTTGATTATCTTTATATTTTAAAGATAAATTATCAAAAAGATTTGTTATTGGTTCAAATGAATGTATTTTTATATTTTTGAATTTGTTTAAAAATAAATCAATAAATAAACCTCTATTTGCCCCAACATCAAATACTGTTAAGTTTTCATTTGTATTGGTTTGATGTAGATAATTTACTATATCAATTTCATTTTGTTCAAGTTGATGATATAATGCCATTGTATTTAGAATTTTTTAATAAATAAACCATCACCCCAAGTTTGGCCTAACCAATTTTCTTCAACTAATTTAAAACCAAATCTTCCTAAAAAGTCGCAAAGTTCTTCAATTTTTGCACAATTTTTATAAACATCAGCCCTATTAATTTCTGAGATAATATAATCAATGTTTTTTAGTGTGTTTTCAGCACCTTTAAAAACTTCAAGTTCATATCCTTGAACATCTATATTGATAAAGTTGTAATTATTTTCTAATCCAACATTATCAAGTTTTTTCATTTGTACTGTTTCTTTTTTATCAAAAACAATACTAGGATATTGTAAAAGATGTAAATCGGGTTCTAAAATTGAAGATGATTGTCCATTATTTGCTGTTTCAACATTCATTTCAATATCACAATCATCATTACCTAATGCAATATTGTATAGCAATGCATCATCTTTTACATTATTTTTTAATACCTCAAAATTTGATTTTAATGGTTCAAAATATACAATATTTTTTATATTGTTTTGTTTGTAAAGAGAATGTTCTTCACCATAATGACCACCAATATGGATAATGCCCTTGATGTCCATATTGTATTTTCTTAAAAGTTGATTAAAATCTAGTATCATAAAGTTTTAAATTTTTTCTTATTATTAATTTCACTATTAATTGACCATTGAAGTTGTTGATTTTTCATATGGTCAGATAATGGATTATGTATGTTATAAAGATATAATATTTTATCAATATATTTCACTTTTTCAAAACCTGCAATTTCCATAATTGGATACATTGTTGCAACATCACCTGCCATCATATAAAAATCTCCATTTTTATCCTTAAAACAATCAAAATTTGGGTCTTGATTCATTAATTCTTTAAAACATTCGTATTTAAATGTTCTAAGATGTGATGCTAAAAATTGTGTTTTTCTAAGATTTGTAAATTCTGATTCTGTGTAAGGTCTTGCAAATCCTTTTCTACCATCTGTCCATAATGATTGTCCATATGTAACTAAACAATTATGTTCATTATAAAAATCATTTAAATAAGAAAGTACTTTATTGCCATATAAAGAATCATCCCCATCTAATACAATTATAATATCATCCTCATTTGCATATAATTGAAGATATGTTGCATAATTATACAATAAACCTTTATTTTCTTGGTTTTTAATTTTTATGAAACTTTCATCATCATCAATTAAATCAAATCCATTATCAGTTGATGCATCATCAACAAAAAGAACACGATAGTTTTGATAATCTTGTGATATAATTGAGCCAATACATTTTTCAATGTATTCAGCAGCATTATAAAAAAAACATACTATTAAAAAATTATTCTTCATTTAATTTAAAAATAGGTTGAATTTCTTGATGGCATCCTGTGATTTCATTGAAATTCATTTTTTCAAGATTTAAAATAAGACCATCCAGATACATTTCATTCAAATCTTCAACTGAATATTTATATTTCATTCCTGATAAATTTTGAAATGTATCTTGAACTCTATTAATTGGTGAATTAACTAACTTACTATGTTCATATGATGAAATTATCATTTCAGGTTTCCCAAAATTTGACAAAAACCCTTCAAATAAATTAGGGTTTGTATATTCTAAAACTTCACAAAGATTCTTGATGTATTCAGTTTTAAAAATATGACCATCAACAGACATAGGATATGCATAATCATTTGTGCCATCTTTTACTTTCCAAGAAATAACTGGTTCAATTAAATCTGTGTCATGAAAAAATGAATGTTTATTAAAATTTTCCAATTTATTCAATCTTTGCATTGTATAACAATTAACAGTATTCAATCCCAAACGCAATGAAAAACAATTTGCTTCTGTTAACATAAAAATATTATGCAACTCATCATTATTCAATTTAAGAGACTGATATATAATATCATCATCAGTTAAAAAAACTGTATATTCAGAATTATTGAAAAATGACATTAAATCAGATTTAAAATTCTCTTCTCTTTTATATAAAAATTGTGGATATAAATCTCTAATCATATTATATCCTCTATTGTATTCATCATTTGATGCTTTATAGAGAATATTCAATTTATAATCCTCAACATTAAAATTTAATAAAATAGACTCAAGCAATAAATGAAGTTGCATTGCTCTGTCTTTTGAAAAAATGATTAAATTTAGCAGCATAGTTTTATTTAAAAGTTTCAAATATATCTAAAATACGTTCTTTTTCCTGCGGTTCATTATATTGTGAAGAAGTATTTATTTCGTGAAGACACAAACCATCATATTCATAACCATCAAGAAATCTATTTAATTCTGTGATAATATTATCAGTAAGTGTATGATAGTCACCATTTTGACACCAAAATCCATTACTGTCTCTTACATATTCTTTATTACCAATGTTTGAGAAACCAACAACATGTGTATTGCAAGCCATTGCTTCTAATGGAAGTGTTCCAAATCCTGCAATTTCATCTGTATAAAGACAAAAAGCACAATTAGCAAGTTCATTTGCAAATTGTTGTTTTGACATTCCCTTTAATTCAATAAATTGAACATTTCTTAATCTCTTATCTGATGATTTAAGAATATTAATAAGATTTAATGTATTCATCTGTTGAGTATTTGACCTTGAGGATGAATAACAAACTTTGAATTCTTTATCTAAATTTGATTTAAATATTGGACTTATGGATTGTTTGTATTGGTCAACCTCAATTCTTGGCATATACTTTTGAATATATTCAGTAATACCTTGTGAAACACTAATTACCCTTTCAATACCTGATTCTTTCCAAGACTTTGCTCTTGGCATTGATGTATAAATATAAATCCAACTCTGTGCAAGAACTGTTCTCTTGCACTTCATATTCTTGGTAGAATCAATCAAATAACCAAAACCTTCTGGTATTACCAATAAATCATTTGAGTTGATTTTAAAGCTGTCTAGGTGGTTAATTCTAACCTTTGGAATATGTTCAATACTAAATTCCATCCAAGTTGGATTGAATGTCTCTTGACCTTCATAAAGAAGTGTAACATCATAACCATTATCAGCAAGAATCTTTGCTTGCTTGAATAAAACACCCATACCACCTGAAGGATGATTCAGATTTGGGCAATAATAATAAATTTTCATATTTTAAGCTGTTAATACTAAATCTTCAATGGTTCGTATGGTTTCAAAACCATCATATTCTTCAATACAAAATATTGTACCAATTGGTAACCAATGAATTTCTAACCCATCAGAACCACCTGCATACATATCAATGCCTAAATTTTCAAGAATCCATTGGTCATTAATTTCATTTCTTTTATTTTGTTCTACCATTTCAACCAATTTGGGACTAAACAATAATTCTTGATTATCTCTATGCCAAGTATACCAACCTGCGCCCCATCCTTGAGATATTAGCACAGCAACTTTTCCATCTCTAATAACTTTTTCCATATTGTCAAAAACTTTCAATAAAAATATTTAAATATAATACGATTTTTTCTTCTTCATAAGAGTATAAAACATGTTTATGGTCAGATATAAATCTATCAAAAGATTTGACTAAATATATTTGATTTAAATAATTATTTCTACTATAAAGTTCAAAAAACAAATCATAAATAAAATTTATAACTCTTTTTGAATTTCTAAGTTCCTTTCTATTATAAAAATTATCATAAATATAATTATGCATTGATTCAAGCTTCAATGCCATATGTTCATTTGGCAAATCAAGCATTAAATCTTCTTTCCATCTTTGTAAAGCAAGAACACCCTCTTTTGTTGAGGGTGTTTTTGTTCTATAAAAGTATAGATTGTCATCTATCATAAAGATTTTAACAGGTCTATTTCGGATGGTTTACTATTTGCAGTCAATAATTGTTTATTATTATCTACAATTTCATAATCACTATCAATAATCTCATCATCATCAAATTCTTCAATAACTGAACCTGTTGGTGGAGTTAATTCAAATCTCATATGAGCAGTATCAAAAGTAGAATCCTCAAAATAATGTCCTGATGGAGAGATGTTTGATTTTGCTAAGTGGAATGTAGCACGATTATTATTTCTATCATCCGAATCACGACCAATGGTAATAACTACTTGTGCTTTCTTTACTTTAGCAACAGAACCACCTGAATCATTCAAATCGAGTCGTTTTTTGTTATTAGATTCTTTTTTTGCTTGTGTTGCTGTCCATCCGCAGATATCAAACTCAACAAGCATATCCAAAATACCTCCAACAACTTCTTTTTCACCTTGATATGGATTATTTTGATTTGAAAGATGTGAAATCATCTCATCAACATAGTCAATATTGATTTGGTCAAATTTATAACCAACCTTTTGTTGATACTTAATAACCCAATTCTTCAACTTAGGAACTGTCATTTCGCTCGATGGGAATCTTTTTATTTTGATTAGGCCAAGTTGTTTTGATTTAATCTTTTCAATTTCCTCATTTGCTCTTTTTGCTGCTTTTTCAGGATTCTTTTGAGCATCTCTAAAAGAGATACCTGTCAATGCAGTTGATACAAGTAATTTGATATCTCTAGTTTCGTTTTCACCAAAGATAATATGTAATACTTTTTTACCTTGTTTAAAAGCATTAACAGAAAAACTTGCAAGAACAGTAGACTTACCCACACCTTGACCTGCAATAAGAATACCTAATTTACCCTTTGGTAGTCCTGTAATAATTTTATCAACCTCTGCAAGACCTGTTTGAATAAAGTCTCTATAACGCTGTGTAAAGAGTGTTTCATCAATATCATCAATATCATCAGGGTCTTCATCTTCAGTACCGATGTTAATGATTTTACGCATTTTTTCAAGGACTTTATCAAGTAATAGTAAATCATTGCTTTCAACAATATTTCTAATATCACCTTCTGAAAGATTCTTCAGTTCTTGAACCTGAATAAATGCATTTGTTGTTTTTTTAATGAAATCAAAATCATTTCTTTCATTTCCATCAAGAAGATTTTTATAATCTTTATGGATGCTAGATAACTCATTTATCCAAGCATCTTTTTGTTCTTTTGTATGATTTTTATTTGCTTTAATAATTTCACCAATGTTTCTTAATGTGGGAAGATTGGTATATTCTTCTACATATTGTTTAATTAATGAAAAAATAATTTTATGTTTTTCTTCTGTAAAATGACTCGATTCTAGTTTTAGAATAACATCTTTAGGGAAGTCACTATAAAAAATATGAAATAGTATTCTTCTCTGATGTCTATCAGAACCTAGCGATAACATGTTATTACGCATTATTGTTAATAAAAAATTAAAAGTTTAAAATTAATTTAGGATGTAATCCATTCTAAGAAGTTTTTTCTTCTCATCTTGAGATAATACCTTCAAATCATTGAAAGATATATCATGTTTTTGCATAATTTCATAATCAGCATATTGCATTTTAATATCTTCTTTTTTAATATGATTTTTAATCACATTGCAAATGTCATTATTGATTCTGATAAATTCTTCGGAAAGAAAAGAATCAGGATTAAAATTAAAAACAGTAAACTTTCTTTGAATGACATAATTATCATTAAAGTAAAGTGCAAAGTCGAATTGAAGTTCTTCAACAAATTCAATTTGTCTAATATTTGCAAAAGGAATACTTGATTTTGCTTGTACATCTTTAACAGAATCTTCAAGCACTTGAATATTTTTCTTGTAAAAAAGTTCAGTAGAACCATCTCTCAAAGAAATAACAATCATATACTTGTCATTAATCTTACTAAGATTACTTTCAATTGAAACCTTATTAATATTTTTATCCTTAATAGAGGATGTGTTTGTTTTATGCTTTTCTTTAAGATATTGAAATCTATGATTAAGTTTCTTATCTTTTAAATCATCAATCTTAATTGTGACAGGTTTATTGTTTTTATTAAAACCAGTATAATACTCATTTGAAAGTTTTTGACTTGGTGTTGATAATACCTTTTGTAAAACTTTACGGATTTCAGGAACTAAATCCTTGATATTGACCATTTGTCTAATTTGTGGATTATAACAATCAGCATCAAAAATTCTTTCCGATACAACTTTGTCTCTATAAGAGAGGGAAAACTTGAAATAGTTTTTATTCATTTTAAAAATCACTTAGCTTTATTCAAATATATGATTTTTTTTTAAAAAAATCTTTTTCTCTTAAAATAACGGGGTAAAAGGGTTCATGAAATCTTAAAAAATCTGCATTATAATTTTCAAGATATGCATCTTCTGTCATCATTTTTAATAAATTCTCTTCACCTCTACCATTTGGGTCTAATGGTTCTTCTGCTACAAGTACTAATTCTGCCATTGCTTCTTTTGTAAGAAATGGTTCAAGCAAATTAATTATTTTATAATTTAATTTATATTGTTCTAAACCTATCTTACCATATGTTTTGAAAACGCCTTCAACAATATTTTCAAGAACTTTAAGAGGTTTCTTTTTATTGGTGATTCGTTGTTCATTTATTTCTCTTGCTTCTCTAATAATAGTTGCTGCTTTGACTTTTTGAGTTTGAATCTTTGGAAAATGCTTGAGAAGAGTGTTTTCGCCCAAACCATCAATACCACTAATATTATCAGAATCATCCCCACACATAGTTTTAATAACTGTGAGATTACTATAGTGATGTTTGAAAAGAAGATAGTAATTTTTTTTGGTAACATTCTGTTTTAAATTAGCAAGATAAACAGATACATTATCATATTCAAGAAGTTGACAAATATCTCTATCGTTAGTGTAAATAGTTATATTCTCTTTATCATGATACTTTTGACAATAATATGCAATCATGTCATCTGATTCAATTTGGTCAACCTGAACTTGTCTTATAAATAATTCCTCAAGATAGTTTTTTACTCTAACCATCTGCCAAAGATATGATTCTTTCTCCTGCTGTTGTTTTCTGAGTTCATAAGGGGTCAAATCAATCTTTTTATACCATTCTTTTCCTTCACGATTTGCTTTATATTCTCTATAAATATCATATCTGAGTTTACCACCGTTCTCTCCATCCCAAAATACAACAACTTTATTAATATTTTGAGAACGGACAAGACTTCGGGTTTGCATTATGAATTGATAGAGACCACCAATGTGACGAGTTCCATTAAATGTGTGTTTAGCACCATTAAAAGACCGTTTTAAAAGGTAGTTTCCATCAATTAATAATGTATTTATAGGGAATTTACTTACCATTATTCATTATCTTCTAAAGAAGATTCAAGTTCATTTATTTTGTCACTAACATATCCCTTCATTTTATAAATTGATAGGAGTAATTGTACCCTTAATTTATGAAATTGTTTATCTTTAATTTCTGAAAAAGTTGAATAATTTACAAAACAATATTCTAAACCTTCATTATCTATGCGATAATCAACATTTTTGAACTTTTCTAATTCTTCTTCTAGTTGTTCTTTATTCATTATTCTTCTTTAGAATTATCTTGAATGCGTACCAATTGAACATCATCATCACCATCTTCACCGATTTCGGAAAGCAATTCGGACAAGTGATTCTTTTTGAACTCTTCAAGTTCTGATTCCAATACAAGCCCATAACTTGTTGATAAAATCTTACCTTCAAAAGAAATATTTGAAACGTGATTCTTTGCAACTTTTACAGGTGCTAGAATACCAAGTGAGGTTACTTTTTTATTCTTAGTGATATTAATCTTTTCAACACCTCTAGTTTTTACACCACCAACGTGAATGATTAATCTAGCAACTGAATATGCTGATTCACCACCTTTATGTCTAACAACACCTTGTCCACCTGCTTGTGAATCAAACCAAATCTTTTGAACACCAATAGCGGTTGCTGTATATTTTTTACTTACTTTTCTTGTGGATGGAATTCTTTGATGGAAAATACCTTTAAAACATTGTTCCATTGCACCTGCATTCCACATATTATTTGCTTCTTTATCTTTCTCTTTTGCGGATAATGTTTTTCTACAATCACTTGAACCAAATGAGTCAATACAGAATACGACATCCATTTGAAGTTCATCTTTTTCTTGTGCATCTAATATATCATGCATGAATTCTGAAATATCCTCAATGGACGATTCTTTAAATTCTTTATTATATTTTTTACCGTAATTTTGAAGTAAATAATCAGTATCAACATATAGATGAGGCAAATCAAAGTCAAAACCCATTTTTGTAAGGTGGTCTTTCTTCATTGCGTTTTCAGTATCAATGATAATTGGTAGTTCACCATTTTGTTGACCAGAAACTGCTGCTGCATATACAAATGTTGATTTACCTGTATCTGAATATCCTCTTACCAATGTTAATTCACAACGTGGTATACCTTCAAGACCAATGACTTCTTGATAAGCACTACCCATTGGTAACCAAGATAATGGTTTTACATCTTCATCATTAATTTTAAACTTTTGTTTAAAATCTGCTAATGAAAACTCTTTCTTTTTGATTGGTTTTTTTTCTTCGGAATCGTTTATTAAAGTTCTACCCATGATATTTAATTATTTTAATTATTGTACATAAAAAAAGGATACAACAACAATAAGTAAGAGGGGAGTTAGACTTATTGTGCTGTATCCTTAAAAACCCTTAACTAGAAGGGAAGGTCATCATCTTCATCGTCACTACTGACTGATACAGGACTAGTATCTTTTGTAGATGATGTTGTCATTTCAAAATCAGCACTAGTGTCATCATCGTCATCATATATGACTGATGGTGTGATTGCATTATTCATAGATGCTGATGAATTCTCACCAATATCGTATTTAGCCTCACTAATTGCTTTATTGATAACTTCAATTTCTTTCAAAAAGAAATCTTGTTGTTTTTTTCTATTGTCAATAGTTACCATTTCACCATCAACTGTTTTAGTTACTTCAAATGATGGAATATCTTTTGCATTGTATTTCCAATCAACTTTAGTTATATCTTCTTGAAAGATACCAAAGTTTTTACTACCTGCTGTCCATTGTGTAGAACATCTTAAAGAAAGATTAAATCTTTTTACGTCATTTTTATCGGCAGCTTGGTTAATAAACATTTTAATGTATCCAAGTTTCTTTTTTTCGGCTAAATCAGCAAGAGAATTAATAAAGCCAAAGATTTGTGGAGACACTCTTTTATCTTGAGTTATAAATGGAATGTCCAATACATAGATTTCACCGCAATCATCTGTAAATTCAAAGTTTATTTTTGGTGAAGGGATTCTTGTTCCATCTGTTCTTGTAATTGTATTATCAAGTAGTGGTGTAATCCTTGTTAAAAACCCATAAAAAGGTTTTGGGTAGTTGGTTGAGTCAAGCATAGGTAGTTTTTCATACTGACCTTGGCTATTCTTCTTGGTAATGACAAAGAACTTTGAAAGTACTTTATTGTCATTTGTTTTTGTTGTTCCTAAAGACATATATGTCTTTATTTTTCTTTCGGATGATTCAAATCCCATAATGTTAAAAAATTTTAAATGTTAATAAAAATTTATTGTTAAAACAAATATATGTGTTTCATTTATAAATAGTCGAATTTTGGTGAAAAAAAATAAAAAATTTAATTTGTCACTCTAAATTTAACATAATTCGTGTTCGGATATTGAACACCATTTCTGTCTAAACCTCTGATTTCTATTGTGTAATCGTGAGAAATGAACCAAGAAAAATCAATTTCGGTAAAATATTCATCATTGACTTTTGAAGCCTTTGTAAAGGGAATTACATCAATCTGATTCTTTCCTTGATTGACATAAATTCTAAATTCAATGTCACCAACTATATTTTTTAATATTCTTGATTGGATTAAACTTTTTGGTTTGAAAATTAATCTTTTTACACCAACTTTTTTTGTTATAATTTCATTTGATTTAATACCTAAAACATTTATAAATACTTCTGTACTATATGTTAAAGACATACCATCATTTAGGTCTATTTTAGATATATTAAATTGTTTTTCAAGAATTTTGTATTTACCATTTTGAATATAATACCATTTGTATGTAAATATTTCTTGGTCTTGATAATTTTCAGAATCAATTGTGGCAGAAACTTTGTAATTAAAATTATTAAGTTGTGTAAATGATGTTATACTTGAATAAACTAAATCATCTGAATCTACTATTTCAAATTTATTTACTGAAGTTATAGGTGATTGAGAAACAAAAAAGAAATCATTTGGTACATCAAAGTTCATACAACAAAGTTCATCATTTACTCTGTCATCATAACTTGTTTCTAAGAATGGTTCAAAAAATGTTTGAGTATACTTAGAAAAGAATGTGACAACATTTTTTGTGATTGGTGTTAATGACTCTGTATTTGCTGAATAAGCAATACATATACCATTATTTGGTTGTCCTGAAAATAATATACCATTTACATAATTGGTAATGTCAACTTCAATATCTTCATTACCAATTTCAAATCTTTGTGTTGTTAATATTGATAAATTTGTTGCTGCTGTTGTAAATGTATATGATGTTTTAACTATTGTTGAAAAATCAAAATTATCAAAAAAGAAATTATAATTATCACTAACTCCACTTGTTCCATCTATCTTTACGGATAATTTATAAGATGTATTTCCTGTAAATCCACTAGGAACTGTAAATATTTTTGATAATGTATTCCATGTTGCTGCACTTGATGATGAATTATATTCAATGTTTGAATTTAATGTTATACCACTATCTAAACTAGGTGATAAATCAAGATAAATACTTTTATAATTACATGTGTAACTATTTAAATCTAAAAATTTACCAGATAATGAATATATTGTACTTGATGTTGTATTAGCTGATATACTTAAAGGTGTTGTAAATGTAAAAAGAGTATTTGTTGGTGAATTAAAAGAGTAATTTAATGGGTCAGAATTTTTTAATAATAGTGAACTGCTTCCACTATATTTATATAATGTTGATGATGTTAATATAGTATTAAGTGTATTACTAGTTATACCTGATATATTTGTTTCAAAAGTTCCAAAATCACCATCAATGAATTGATTTGGTGTATTTCCTGTTGTGATACCTGTTAATGTTATTATATCATCAATATAATCAGTATCATATAAGAAAACACCTGGTTGTGTCCAAGTAATTTGTGGATTTTTTCTATTATACCAATTGGCTGATGATTTATTTAATTCAACTTCTCTATATTGAGAATCATTATAAATATAATCATAACCTGTTCCTTCATCAAAGGATTCGTTTAATTTAATAAATGCTAAATCAAAACCACTTGCTCTTTTTGATGTAATAAGGTCAACACCAATATAACCATCATTTAAAGAAATGCAATTTTTAATTTTTAAAATATGAGATTGAACAGTACTTTGATTAATTGTATTGCTTGTTATTTTTGAAATTAAATTGTCTAGGTCTACATTAAAAACATAGCGACTAACATATGTGGTAGCTGAATTGTTTGTACCACCATATGATAGTTCAAATACAGGATTTCTTGAACTATTAGTAAAAGAATTTCTTATTAATGTTGCTTGTTTTTTAAAATATGACCTAAGAATCATTATGAATTTTTGATTATGTCTTTAATTTGATTGTCGCTTATTTCAGGAGTTCTATAAACACCTGATGTCATACCTTTTTCATTTTCATCATATTGTTTATCATTGTAATAAATAGAACCATTTACCATATCAGCCCTACCATGTTTTCTAAAATAGTCATTCCAATAATCTTCAATTGATTGCCCTCCTGTTGTATTCTTAACCATTTGATTTAAAGACTCAAGAGGTGTTGGAGGTGTTAGTTTATCAACTCTTTGATTTAATTCACCTATTTTATTACCCATCTCATCAACATTTGATGTAATATCATTAGTTTTTTGTGATAAAACTTTAAGTATATTAACAGAATCATTAATGTATTGAGTTAAGTTATCAATTTTAGATGCATGAATTTTTAATAAATCACTTGCTGTATCTTCAAATGTTTGGTTATCATTTACATCCACATCAGCAACCACTTCATCTGAAATAGGTTGTTCTGCATCAACAGATGCAGGTGCAACAGGTTGTCTGCCATCCATTGCGCCTGATATTTGGTCAAAGATATCTCCACTTGTTTCTGTTTCAGGCTCTTCTTGTTCTATAACATTGCCCCTTTTTACCTGAAACTCAAGTAAATATCTAAAACGGTCATATGATTGATTTTTCTTTTCTCTGATTCTCATAATTACTGTTCAAATCTTACTTCTTTTAATAGTTGTCTGCCATCAGTTGTTACAAATTTCTTATTAATAACTTCTGCATGTTCAAATAAACCATCAATCACTTTTATAGTTACTTGTTGTTCTTCATTGGTATCCACCAATTCATTATTGTCTTTTGAAGAAATAATATCAGAAAGTTTTTTGTTTAAATCTATATTTTCCATATTTCTTTTCTTATAATTAGTATCTATTTAGATAGATTTATAAAAATAAAATACGGAATTGTTTTCTCAACAAAGAAAGTATCTTGATTATGAAATAAATTAGTAAAATAATTACTAATTTTTAATTCTGAATCATTATGGTATTGTTTATCACTTAAAAAATCATATAAAAAGTTAATTTTTAATTTGTCAAACCAAACAAACTCATTAATATTTATTATATAAATTTTATTATTTGATTTTGAATAACAATAAAGCATCTTATTTAATTGATAATAATTATCAATATTAGAATCATTCAAAAAATCAATTAATTTTCCATCTTCATTGATATTCTTAAAAAACAAATCAATAATTTCAAAATCTAAAAAATCTAAATATGAATTATGTATATTTAAAATAAATTCTTCATATTTTTTTAAGAATTCTGAAAGATATTCTTCAGGTGAATAACACCAATAAATATTTTTTTCAATGTGGTTCTTATCTAAGTCAATCTGATTTGGATAAAGTTCTCTAGCCTTTTTAATCCCCACAATAAGCAGGGGTTTGTCATCTAAAATCTCATCAACAAATGAAAATTTCTTTGTCAAGGGATAATGAGAATAAGTGGACAGATACGGATTTGTTGGTTCAATTCCGTACAGATAGGCTAATTTCATAATTGCACAAATATACGGCAAGTTTTTACATTTGCCGTAGTTTTATTTACCCAAAACTAAATTTTTAGTATATGGGATATAAGAAACTTTTTTATTAGTTTCCCAAGGCATTTCTCTAACTTCAAAATGCAAATGAGGTCCAAAATAACTTGCTCCTATTGTTCTTGGTCCACCTGTTTTACCTGTTTTACCTATTATCATTGTGATAGGAACTGGGTCTCCTATTTTTAATTTTTGTAATTCTACACTAAATTCTTTTAAATGAGCAAATATAAAATCAACTTTATTTTTCTTAGACCTTAAAACAATATAATTACCATAACCACCTTCATCAAACTCAGTAGTAACAAATGTAGTATCAGGGTTTGTAAATGTAATAGATGTACCAGTAGGTGTTCCAACATCAATACCACCATGCAAACTACCATCTTTGTTTCTTAAAAATCCACTTGTAACTTTATATCCACTAACTGTTTTAGGTGTATCTCTTTGAATAATTTCTATTTCTTGTGATGTTAGATTTGTTTTATTAGAAACGAAGCCAATTTGTCCAAGAGCATCTAAATATGCATTATTTTTACCAAATTCAACTAACTCTTGTGTTACAATAGGATTAACATCTTTTTTAAGTCTATATCCTTTAAATGTGGTTTCAAGTCTTTGATTATCAGCGTCAATAGAATGTGTTACATTATAAATAATATATAAACCTTCAAATATTGGTATAAAATCTTCATAATAATATTGTGTAGGTTGAATACCCATATTACCGAATGGAATTTTAATTGTAGATGAATAACTTTGTTTTTGATAAACAGTTAATAGTGATTGTCCTTTTGGTATTGAAAATGAATTACTTCCATTTTTAATAATATCAGATTGAATTCTTAAACCTTCATCGGTATTTTTTAAAGATTCTGTGGAATGCTCAAAATTTGAAAAAACCATTTGATTTTGTGTACCTGTATATTTAACTAAAAACGCATTCAATGAACCAGTTTTCTTTTTAAAATCAGATGGTATATTATTTTTCATAATACCATCATTTTCTAAGGTTGAGTTTACATTCGCATTTGGATTACTTGATAATCCACCAACATACATTGCAACAAATAATGGTCTTACTTCTGTTTCCTTATCATAATTTATTTTAAATAACTCATCATAATTTTTTGTTGTTGTTAAAAATCCTTGAAAAGGATAAAACCAAAAGTTATTATCACTCAATACTCTACTAATAGCGGTTAGTAAATTAGCATTACTATCTTCGGTTTCATCTATTAATGTTTTAATATCTAATATACAAAGGTCGGATATATCATTATATGCTCTATCAACAAAAATAAATGAACTATCTTCTTGATTGGAATTTACTTTTAAAGTGAATTCATTTTCAGATACACCATGAAGATAATTTTCATAAATTACTTGAAAAGATTTGTAAGCAGCTAATTTAATATCATTATCATAAATCATTGATTTATATTTATCTATCTTATCATTTAATTTCTTTTCATCATCTGCAATTAATGGTGATAATTTTTGTAAAAGATTTTTTAAATATTTTACATATAATCCACTATCAGGATATTTAGAATTTATTAAAGTTGGATTATAATTTTTATTATATATTGTTGTTGCTTGTATGTCATTAATGCTTACATATCTTTTTTGATACATATAAGCAATAAGTTTATCAGTCTCTTCTGGTGTAACTATAGTACCTTGGGGTAGTGTAAGTTTAAAACCTTGATTAGGGGCAAAAACATTATTAGAATCTCTAAAAAAAGTTGATACATATGATGGAAAGGCTTCTTCAAAGTCTTCAGCTTCTTCATAAAGATATTTAAAAAATGAACTATTCCTAATGATTTTTATTGTATCAATATCATCAATAATATTCATATTACCAAAATTTAGATTATACATTTCTTGTCTAATTTTTTCTTCACTAAGAAGAGTATTATAATAGGTTTTTAATATTGAACCTAATATAACCAAAATACCTCTTGGTACTTGATATAAACCTGTTGTTTTTATGTTTTTAATAAATTTACTAACATCAAAACACCCATATACTTTATCCCCAATATTTTGATAAATTATCTCTATTTTTTTCTTATCTCTTTTTTGATATGCAAGACCAAATACAGAACCAAATCCTGAAACTTTATCATAATCACTTTCATTACCCTTTTCAGATAATAAAGAATCAGGAAAATAAAAAATATTATCTTTTGTAATTTTTACTTGGTCAAAATCTTTTAATTCTTCTGTAACAGATTTCATATATATACTTATAACATCTGATTCTTGACCATCGGTATTTATTAATTGAGGTTTTACACTTGCAACTGTTATATAATTATAATCAAGAGAGCCAAATGTTATAATATTTTCGAGATATGCTTTACCCATATTAATTAAATTATTATTAGATGGATTAATAATACCTTTTGTTATTATATCTTTCGGATTCCTTGTTAAAAAATCATCATTAAAATTAGTATTAAGATTTTTAAAATAATCTTTTACTTTTTGTTCTGAAGCCGCAACAGCATATGCAATATTTCTTGCTTCAATTTGAATTGTTGATAGGAATTGTTGTTTTTGTACATCGTCATCACTAAGGTCTAATTTTCCAAAAACATCTTTAAAAAAACCAAGAAATGTTTGAGACTGTGAACCGTTATTCCAACTTTGATAATCATTTGTTGTAATAACTGCATTAATATTTGTAAGAATTAAAAATCTTTCATAAATTAATTGACATATTTCTTCTGCTGATTTATTAAAATAAACATTTTTTGGTTCATTTAATATATCAGAACTTGGTGAATTATCTCTTGTTAGTTGATAAACTTCTCTTGGGTTTATAGGTATATATCTACTTGAACCATCCTCATTCTTTGAATTTAAAAGTGTTGTAAGTTCATTATTAATTAATGCTTTTGAATATGCTTTTATAAAGTCTTCAATAAATTTAACTTCGGGCCAATCTTGAAATTGAGGTTTTGAACCAGGGTATATTAATGTACCAACACCATCTATTGTATCTATTACTTTTGGAAAACCAATTTTATCATATGTGTCAATACCAAATCTAAGATTATTTGCACCTCCATCATCACCTGCTTTTTTAACTAATTTCATTAATGCATTATAATCATCAATCATAAATTTAAAAACAGTCCCAATGGTCAATTTTGTGTCACCTAAAACTTGTTTTGTTAATGCCCTCATTTTTCTATTAAGTTCATCATTACCTTTAACGGCAGATTCTTTAATTTGATTATCTATATTTTTAAGTTCAGTTGCTATAGCATTAAAATCAATATTATTTATAATGTTTATTTGGTTTAAAAAAATTGGTATAAAAGCAATATCAATTCTTGGAGTAAAAGTTTTAAAAGGAAAAACTGAAATGGTTGAAGGAAATCCTGCTGATTTAATATTAGTGTTAATTGTATTAATATAATTGATTACAATTTTATTGATTACATAAAAAGAAGTTTCTGTTAATGGTGGATTAACTAAATTATTATTATTATCTATAGTTATGGTTTGATTAACAAATGAAATTTTGTTACTGTCTTTTAATATTGTTGTTTGAGCAATATAATTAATAATTGAATTAATTTCATCAGGTTTTATTGTTTGAATTGTTTCTTTTATTGTTTCTTTTGTAAAGAGTGATTTAAATTTTATTATATCAGATATATTACTATAAATACCAAATATTGTACTTCTTTTTTCAGTTATTTTTTTTAAATCTTCTTTATTTGCATTTTCTTGGTCTGATTCAAGTACTTGATTTGCTTTTTCATATAATCTTCTTGAAGATACAATTAAATCTTGAAATGATTTAATTTGATTATCAAGTAAATCAATTGTTTTATCATCAAAATAAGAAACAGTATTTAAATATTGTAATGGAACATCACTTAATGGTGCGAATTTATCACCAATAAATTTACTATTAATAATAAAATTACCTGATTCATCAACAGATATATCATCTTTAATTTTTTGAAGTCTAAACTTTATCAATGGTCCAAAACCTCCTTTAATTCTTAGTTGAAAAACTGGATAAGGTAATTGAAACATTTTAGCAAACTTACTATTAAAATCATTTAATACATTTCCTCTTAAATCATAAAAAACAACTGAAACTTGAGGTATTTTATTAGCATCAAACACTATATCAATACTTTTAATTCCAAAACCTTCATATTCTTTTTGTTCAACATTACTACCCATTATTTCATCAGTATAATTTGTTGAATAATAAGATTGAATAACATTTCCTTTACTATCTTTTCTTTTATAATATCCACCTAAGATAATATTATTATCATCAGAAATAGCTGCATTACTTGTGATTCTTTGATTAGTTATTTCAATGTAATTTGCATTCTTTGGTCTCATTGAAAACTCAACAAAAGACCTTATATCTTCAAATCTAGGTATACCATTAGTTTTATATCCATCTGCTAATAATGGATTAGTGCTATTAATATCATACCAAGGAGTTCCTTTTAGTATTTCATTATTAGGGTCTATTAAATTAAAATTGATATCAGCCATAGAGTATTGATAATAGAATATTGATAATATAATATTTATAATAAAGTATTATATATTTCTAATAAATAGTTTCTATATATTAGTATTTAATAATTTCCTTTTATATATGGTTTCCAAATTTTCCAAAAAATCATTATTTACTTCTTCTTGTAGTTAACTTAACATTACTAATGATTTCATCATATCCTGTTTCAAATACTAGAATTGTATCATTATCTTTTCTTGTAAAGTATCTACCATATTTAACAGGACTATTAATTGATAAATATCTCCTAACATTAAATGTAGATGGAAAAGAATCAACAAATATTGATTTCTTATTGTACTCTAATAGTCCTAATGAACTTGATTTCTTTTTAATCTTAGAACCCCATGATTTAGTTCTATTAAATTTATCAGAAATAAAAGAGTTTGAAACACCTAAATAATCTCTATCATCTGTAAAAAGATTTAAACCAAAGCGGTTGGGATTTTCCTTTTTCATTGAATCTCCTTTGGTTTTCTTTTCTGTCCGATAGATTTTTTTTAGATTGGTCTTTGTTGATTCGTTCCCATTCTCATAACGTTCTATTAAATTGTTGTCAACTAAATATTCTTCAAGTTTCAATCTATTTTTGTACTTAGATTGTCGCAAAAGAATATATTGTTCCATTGCACTAAACGTTAAAAACTTTAATTTATCAAAATCAGATATATCTAATTTAAAACTTGTCTTACCTAAAATACGTTCATTGTAATCATTATTAATAAACACTAACTTTTTGATTTTTGATAAACCATTTATAAAAAGTATATTTGTCTTTGAATTATATCCAAAGTATCCCTTTTCAATTAAAGATTTTATATGTTTATTAAGCGTTCTTTGACTAATATCAAGATGGTTACATACCCTTTCCTTAATCGTATTATTTAATTTACAATTGCCAGAAGTCCTGAATGCAAAACTTAGATAGGTCTTGAACTCGTTAAAATTATATGTTGAAGAAGACATAATACATCCCATCATCTGTAACGGAATGTGCATATGTGTCCTTTCAAAAATTTTAATCGTATTCAAAGCCAAAAACTATTGAAACCAAATATAGACTTTATTTTGACAAATAATTACCCACCCTGCGGTTGAACACCTTTTTTAATCTGAATTGGTATCATTTGTTTTACCTTCTTATAGAACTTCTCCCCATCAACATCAACAGTAATCATATTGTTAATTGTCGGAGAACCAACTAGTTCCACTTTCATAGTACCCTCTGAAAATAGTTTACCAAGAGCATCAAGTTTACTTGTATCAATGGAATTTATCTTATTCAATAAATCGACCATCATTTTCATATTTTTTATATCGGCATCAATAAATTTTAAATTTTGCAATGGCATGACATTATCAAAATTAAGTGCGCTTATCCCTGCTAAAGCAACCCCAATAGAAGCCAAACCAAGCATCGCTATAGGATTAGCCAACATTAAAGCCGCACCTGCAATACCCATCATTCCCAAACCAACCTTAGTTAAATCAACATTACCAAGTGTTGAAAAACCTTTAGCCATTTCACCAATACCCATAGCTGCCAATCCAATACCTGCGCCCACCATCAATGCAGCAGCACCAAAAGCAAGTAATCCATAGGAAGTTGCAGTAGTTGCAGCACCCAATGCTAAAACACCCACTACAAGAGTTCCCCCTAATAAAAAACCAAGAGTTTTTAGTGAATCTGTTAATGCAGTTAATTGCGGTCCTGTTAATTTACTTATTGAATCAGAAAGTGAGGCAGCACCTTCAGCAGCCATTTTAAAACCAAAACCAATACCAACTGCCGCAACACCTATTGCAGCCATTTTTGCAGCACCACCCAAACCTGAACCCAAAGCCTGTCCACCACTTAAAGGGGTAGTAGCTGCTACTGGCCCTGTTCCTTTCCCAAATAAATTACCCAAAACAGGAATTTTTGATAAAACATTACTTAAAAGAGAAGGTATTCTAAGTACCATTTTTGTTAAAATACCTACAATACCAGTTGATAATAATAAAATTGCGGCAGGTATAACAAGTCCAATCTTATTCATTTTTCCTGTAGTTTCATTTCTGAAAACATCTATAATTTTATTAAAACCTTTTAAAACATAATTTATAGCATCTAATATTGGTAACAATGTAGACTTCAACTGCATAATTGTATTTTCAAATGTTTCACCAAATGTTTGAGAATCTTCTGCCCTTTGTTTTAATGTTTTTTGTGTTTGTCTCAATATTTCTAATTGGTCACTTGTTAGTTGGTCTATTCTTACATTCTTATCACCTATTTCAATTGTACCTATTGTTGAACCTTTACCAAAGGAAGCCAACTTTGCTATCATTTCTCTATCAGCATCATCACCAACAAATATTTGACTTTTTGCAAGGTCAATTTTAGCCATTTCTTTTGTTGACTCTACCAACTTACCAACTTCTTGACCTGTTAATTCTGCAACAGACCTAAATTTATCCATATCAACATCAGCGACATCAAAAACACCTGTCTCTTTATTGAAACTAGCCATACCTTTTGTAAGTTTAGCCATTTCAACAGCAAACTCTTCGGGTTTATTTCTTGCAAGGAATGAAAGTTTAAATTCATCCATTTTAGCAAATTCACCACCCAATACCCTTAAATTAGCACCTGCTTCAAGTAACCCTTCAAGAGTTCTAAACTTTTCAGCAGCAGCAAAAGCACCATCAATTGAAAATTTAAATTTCTCAGATGATTGAACCATTTTCTTTAATCCTTCAACACCATTTTGGAATCTATACTTATTAAGATTGCCAATATTTGCTGTTATTCCTTTTAAAACATTTGAAGAATTTAATCCAAGTTTGGCAGTTTCATTTACAGTATCTTCAATTAATTTAGTCGCATCTTCAACAGATGAACCAAGTGATAACATATTACCAACAAATTGTCCTGCTTCTTGATTTGCCATACCTGTTCCCTTGGCAATTAAAACCATATTTGCAACTTGTTTTTCATTAAAAACAGTTGCTCTTCCAGTTAATTCATTAACTTTACTTTGTATTTCAACAATATCAGCAGCAGAAGCACCAAACCTTTGTGCGGCATTTGTTGCTTCATACATTTGCTCTCTTAATGATTCAGCCCTATTTCCCGATAATCCTAAATTTAATGTTAAGCCTTTTATTTGTTTATCAACTGTCATTAAATATGAAGACATACTTCTAATTCCAAATTCTTGTTTTGCCCAACTTTTTGCTTGTTCATATAAATCAGTACGATAAGCTTCTATAATATTACTATTTTCTTCAAGTGCTTCCCTATTCTGTATTAATAGTGTTTTTTGTTTTTGATATGATTTTACTTCTTCATTTAATAATCTTAATCTTTCAATGTCCGTATCAAGTATTGAACCTGTTAGTTTAAGTATTTCGGCTTCTGCTTTTTCTATTTGAGTAGTAAATAATAATTCATTTTTTTTATATTCTTTAATTATTTTTTGTGCATTTTCATAGCTACTTATTGACTTATTTTGGTCTTCTAAAATACCACTAAGACGTTCATATACTTGACTTAATTGTTCAGCAGTATTAAGATTTTGTATTGATGTACTCAATATTTCTTCAGGTGTCATTGCCATATTTTAAATTATTAGATTTGAGATAATGAGTTTATTTTATATTTTATTTTGCCTGTTTTTTTCCATGAATTATTGTCATAATGAACAACATGACATTCTACATCTGTATTAGGTGTTGTAGTAAATGGTTGTTGTGTATAAATATAAAAATTTACAGCACCACTATTAACTTTTCCAAATGATGATACATTGGGAAAACCTTGTATAGTTCCAAGTGGGCTTCTTGTATTATTAAATATAATTTTATAATTTCCTGTAACAGGATTAGTAACTCCTGATATTGCAGGGTCAAGTTCTATATCAATAGCATACTTATTACTTACATTACTTTGTTGATTCCTTGAAATTGACAAATCACGCATAATTGTATTTGTCATTTTTATTTTAAAAGCTGCTGATGGACCACCTTGAAAATTTGATAAAAAATCAAGATTAGCAAATCTATATAATTTATTTGCCTGATTAAATATAGTGGTATCACCAACCTCAAAATGAAATCTAAATTCTAAGGCTGATGGGTTTAAAAAATATCCTTCAATGTCTTGTATAGCAGTTTCATCATTTAAATCATACAACTCTAAACTACCCCATTTTTTAGCATTTGTTTCTTCTAATGCTGCTACCTGTTCGCTATACCAAGGATATAAAAACATTTTATTACCCTCAAAATTTACTGCAAAAGTTGGCGATATAAAATTTTTAACATCATCATTTATTGGTGAAATTCCAAAAGTAATTTTAACCAAATATTTAAAATATGTTAAACTATAAGTTGGATTACCTCCTTGTTTTGTTAATAATTTTAGCTTTGCTATAGTTTTAATATCACCAAATGCGGCTTCACTTAATATTTTATAAGATAATATCTTCATATTACATTTTTAATATAAATAGAATTAAATATCTTTGTAACCTGCTGCTCTTTCTTTTTCTTTCAATAACTTTTGATTTCTTTCTAAAAGTATTGAAATTATATTTTTACGCATATATACAGGCATTGTATATAAAATATCATTATAAGAATATTTACTTTCAACAAGAAAGTTAACTTCGTGTGCTATAACTTCCTCATACTTTTGCTCTTGGATAAAAAAAGTCGAAACCAAGGGTAAATTTCTGACGAAAAAAGTCCCCTGTGAATTTGCCTTCAAATTCATAATTGTAATCTAACCCAGGTTCTACACTTAATATATACGTTCTTAAATCCAACGAGTCTATCGGTGGCATAAGTTTAACAAATTTCTCAATAAAATTTCTATCAGACTCACCTGCTATTGTTTGTATTTGAGCAATAATTCTTTCTTGTATTTCAAAAATTGGAGAATCACTTTTATACTTTGAAATTTTTTCTAATCTTTGGTCTAACTTTTTCTTTTCACCATAAGTTAAAAGTTTGAAAGTTAAATCAATTTTACATAATGGTAATTTAAAATTATATGTTAAATCAATATTATCAGGTCTTACAACTTCTTTATATTTAATTTCTGATAATTTTACTACAGTATCAAACATTTTTCCATCTGTATCACGAACTTGAACAGGATAATCATCACCATAAGCAAATCTTCTTAAAAACAATAGAACAGCATCTAAATCACCTGTTAGTAAGTCTTCAACACGCATATTTGAATTGAATTCAGGGTCTTTGATTTTGTTTTTTGCTAATAATTCCATACCTGTACCATTCTTGATATAGTTTTCAGAAAGAAGATATTGTTCATCAGAAGCGGTCATATATTCAACCATCAACTTATCAATACCACTCTCATAAAACAAACCTTCAGAAGGTAAATCAACATAGTCTGACACGACTTTAGGCAATAAGCTATCTAGCTTTGCCTTTAAATTTGAAACATTTTCCATAGATAAATAATTTTATATAAATAGTATGATTTGAATTTACTATTTATTAAAAAATATATACATGAATACTGCTCAACCAATTTGGTTACCACAAGTAAAAGATGATAATGTTAATGAAATCCTTCAAGAATTAAAGGATAGTGGAATCATTGTTAAAAAAGTTATGGTAGAACCAAGTTATTTGAAACCTTTACAGAAAAAGGTTATGAAGTCAAAAATTGATGATATTAATAGAGTTATTGATAATGATGAATATTTACCAAAGTCTTGGGTTGATGCTAATAACAATATATTAGATGGACATCATAGAGTATATGCATATCAATCAAGACCAGATATTGACAAAGTAGAATGTTATAAAATATTTTTGAATTCTCAAGATGCTTGTAGATTATTGAATAAAATTCAAGATAGAATTGAATTTAAAAATGAATTTGGTATAACAACACAAAGTACATTTAATATACTTGACCCTATTGAAAAGGTAATGAGTAGTATGTCAAAACCTCAAGCAAAGTATTTAGGGGCAGATAAAGAACAACAACAACAAGAAGTTTCTGATAGATTAACATTTGATGATGTAACCAATAAGGCAGTAACACTTTATTCTGTTAGACCTTTTGATAAAGGAAATACTTCAGGTTTTATTATGTCATTTACAAAAGACAAAGGTTATGATAAAGAATATGAAATTCTTTTTGATAAACTTTTAAATGTACCTGTTGAACAAATGGATTTATATGACCCATTTTATTTAGCTGCTATGTATATTCTTGACCCTAGTTTTGAAAAAGACTCAGGAAAAATTAAAAAGATGGCTTCAGATGTAAATAAAGTCCATGCCGAATTCATTAAGGATAGATTAAATGGTTTTGCAAAAAGAGCAGGATATGATGGAATCAATTTTGGTGATAAATTAATGCTAATAATTACATAATGGCTAATAATAGAACAATATCAATAAATTTTCCATTTAAAGACGATACTGTTGATGGTAAGTTATTTAAAATGAATACAACCACAGTTGATGATATTCGTTCTTCATTATATTTTTTTATATCAACAAAAAAGGGTGAAAGATGGTATGACCCTGATTTTGGTACTAGATTATATGAATTTTTATTTGAAAAAAATGATGCAATAGTAGCTTCAGATATAAAATTATCGTTAAAAACAGATATTGAAAAATATTTTAATAATGTAAAGATACAAGACATCAATATAGACCAATCCGAACAAACAAATAAACTACAAATTAATATTTCTTTTCTTTACAGTAATTTATTCAATACTCTTGAGGATAATATTTCATTTATATTTAATGGATAATATTTTGACGTATTATACATCAAAATTTATTTATGAGTAAACCAAAAATATTGATTACAAATCAAGATGTTCATGGTGTAAACTTTTACCGTTCTGAACAACCTGCCATTTCTCTTTCAAAACTATATGATGATGAATTTGAAATTGATTATATCAAAAACCCCGATTGGAATGATGATGCTTTTTTAAAGCAATACGATATTATTCATGGACACAGAACCTTATGTGATTTTGCACAAATGCCATTTTTGGTTCAAAAATTACAATCGTTTGGAATTAAAGTAATTCTTGACATTGATGATTATTGGGAAGTATCAAAAGAACATCCTCTTTATCATGCAGTTAAAAAAGATGGTTTAAAAGAAAAGATTGTTGCTAATCTTAAAATTATTGATGCTGTCTCAACAACAACACCTGTATATGAAAATTATATTAAACCTTATAATAAAAATATTTTAGTTATTCCAAATGGTATTAATAGAAATTTAAAAGAATGGACTCCTGCTAATGATAAGTGTTCATATGATAAAATGAGAATTCTTTATCTTGCAGGTTCTTCTCACTTACAAGATGTTTCTTTATTGAAAGACAGTATAGAAAAACTAGTTGATGATATTTCCGTTGCAAATAAATTTCAATTTCATCTTTCTGGTTTTGACCTTAGAGGAACAACCACAAACTATAGTGTAAATGAAGATTTTATTAAAGAAATTCAAGCAATGGGTATTTTTAATGAACAACTTTATAAAAAACTTATTGCAAATAATTTTGATATTATTAATACACCTGAAATTCCAAGAGAAATTGTACAAAAATATAATGGTAATGTTTTAAACGAACATACACAACCAATTAAACCTCAAGATACTGTTTGGACAAGATATGAAGAGATTTTTACAGGTAATTATAAATTAATTAAAGATAAAGATTATTATGATTTCTTAATGAAATTTGATTTAGATGCAGTTTATGAAAAACAATCTGAACAAAACTATTTTAGACATAAAACACAAGGTCTTTATAAATTTGCTGCAAACTATAAACATGGTGACGTTGCACTTGCACCAATTAAAGTATATGGTAAGGGTGTAATGGATGATAATTCAGATAATCGCTATCAATTTGCCAAATCAAATCTTAAAGTAATTGAGGCTGCATTCCATAAAGTTCCTGTCATTGCTTCTGATGTTCCAATTTACAATCATGATAAGGATTGGGTTGATGGAAAAAACATTTTATATGTAAATCCCGATAGACAATATAAAGATTGGTATAAGAAAATTAAATATTGTATCAATAATCCAAATCATGTTAAAGATATGGGTGAAGCAGCATATGAACTTGCTTGTAAAAGATATGATATTGATGTTCTAAGTCATATTAGAGCAGATTTTTACAGAAGTATGATTAAACAAGAAAAATTAGAATTGGTTTAACTTGGTTGCTCAGTTGGTGGTTCTATAGGTGGTGCTGTAGAATCACCTTCTATATTTTTACTATTAATATAATTCTTTTGCATAATGATTGCACTAATGAAAGCAAAATCTTCCAACAATAAAGCATGGTCAATTTCTTTTTTCTCTATCATTATTCTAATGGCTTCAACATGAAACCATAAAACCATAATAAATAAAAGAAAAGCAAGTAATCTACTAAATGATGTTTTTTTAGAATTACTATCTCTAAACAAATCATTTATAAATTTCATAAATTTTGGGTTGGAAAAGAAGTTGAACATAACTATTTATTATAAATAGTTTTCTAATGAGTTTTATACAAAAAAGTGACTTAACTGTAATCAACACAAAACTAACAAGTACAGGTAGACTTTTGTTAGCATCTGGTTCACTAACATTTAAAAAAATTGAATTTGGTGATTCAGAAATTGATTATGAATTCTTGAGGGGTAATGATACGATTATTGATGGTACTGATTTGATTATAATTCGTCCAAAAGATGCAAATCCGTATATTAAATACCCAATTCCAATTTTAGATACTTTACCTGATACTAAAACAAGTATAGGTCAAGTCAGTCCCGATATTAAAGTAGTATTAAATACGGCTTCACAAAGAGGATTTTTTACAGGGTCAACAGATAGTGGTTTTACATCTTTTACAACTAATGCATATATTTTAGATAAAAGAATTATTGCATCAAGTGGATTAACAGGAAACACAATTCTTAGATTAGACTCAGCAAGTGCCGTAACAGTCGGTAATATGCTTTTAGTTGATTGGAGAAATCCAAAAGTTTCAGCATTTACAAATACTACAGGTGCAATCGGTGAATTATATCCAAGACCATTTATTTGGTATAAAGCATTGGCTGTAAATGGTAATGATATTACAGTTGATAAAACATTACCAAACTTTTCAGGTCAAGGTCAAACAGTAAAAAGTATTGTTTATGTTTATCCTACAAACAATGCAATTGATACTTATTATAGTACAGGAACATCAGTATCATATTGGAATGATAATACATTAGCATTTAATTCAAATTGTAATATAGCAAGTGATAATGTAAATGTATGGAATTTTAATATTCTTTATAAATATGCACCAGCAGGTGTAAAAAATGGTTTAATACCACCATATTATGATAGTGCTATTTTCTCAGGGTTTAAAGAATATATACAAGGTTATACAAACAAATCAGGTGATACAATGTTAGGTGTTATTCACTTTACTAATAAATCCATCTCAAACTATTATGGTGAAGGATTTAATGGTAACACATTTAAAATTGATTTACCAACTGTTATGTATCATAAGAAAAGTGCTACAACAATGGGTATTACTTTAAAATCTTCAGGTTCTACTTTAACAGGTGCTAAAAAACTACAGCCAACAACTTTAACAGGATTTACAACAGAATATTATGACCTTATTGAAACATCATCACAAAATATTGTTGGTAAAGTATTTAATGACTTAAAAATAGCAGTAATTGAAGACCAAGAAATTTTAAATACACTTTCACTAAAATCAAATAGGTCTTGGACATTACCTGATGCTAATTTTAGATTAAGACCATCAAACACTAATTCATTATTAGGTGCATCATCAAGTGAAAATAATTATTTAGCTATAACATATTTACTTGGTTCAAATAATAATTATAGTGACACAACAAATTATGGCTATTCAACAGGTATTCATTGTGGATATATTACAAAACTTTATCCACAAATTTTACCACAAGTTGTTGAATTTAATATACCATCCAATGAATTGCAATTTATGCAATCTTCAGCAGGATTAACAGCAGGAACAGGATTCAATGCTAATACATTTAAAATTATTGCACAAAAGGTTCCAATAGGTTCAGAACCTAACCCTGCATTGTGGATTGAATATGATTACACACCAAAATTACAAAACTATAGTTCTTGGAGTGCAACTACAATACCGCCAAATAATTCAGGTCTAGCTGATATAATCTACATCTTTACAAATGCAGAATATACAGTAGGTGCATCATATGATGTTACAAGTTATATTGGTGCTTTACCAACAACTGCATTACCAAATACAGGACTGGCTTTTGGTGAAGAAAGTATTTTACTTGGAAATATTAATTCAGATATAAAAGCACTTGTTTATAGAACTAAAATTGTTTATAAACTTAATTTTAACCAATATAATACATCAAATAACCCAACTTTTAACGATAGTGAAGATGATGTTTATATAACTGAAGCAGGTATTTATGATGATAACAATAATTTAGTAGCAATAGGGAAGTTGAATAACCCAGTTAAAAAGAATAACAATAAACTATTTGCATTAGAATTAGACATGGATTTTTAATATGGGATTTATACCACAAACTAACACAAAAACACTTTATGCTTATCTCACACCAAAAGGTAGAGAATACATATTAGACGGTAACAAAGAAGATTTTCAAGTTACATATTTTACTCTTCACGATGATGATGTGAATTATCTTGTTTCTTCAAATATTTCAGCAGGTACAACCTCAACATACCTAACACTACCAAGCGGATTTGTTCCTGATATCACAGGCGATGCCGATACCTGTATTAAAAGTATTGCAAATGGAACAAATGTAAATTTAATGTCTTCTCTCTCAGGCTCAACTATCACCGATTCCACAACTAGATTAACAGTTGGTAGAATCGGTACAGATGGAAATATTAATACAAGAGTTTGTACTATTGGTGCATCAGTATCAAGAATTAATGGTGGTTCATTAAACCCTAATTCCACAACATATACTGCACAATTTAATGTTGTTATATCACCTCCTGCTTTAGATACTATTGTTATTAATAGTTCTGAAATAGGAAATACTCAATTTTATATTGAAATTAAAGATAGTGATGGCGGTGCAAATAGTTTTACAATAAATGGAACTTCATCAACCAAACTTTTAATTAAACCTTCAGCAGCAACAATACCTATTAATATTACCTTTAAAAAGGGAAGTGTAGTCTCTTTAAGTGGTTCTATACCAGTAAACTTTACAATAGTAATAACACCTTTTCGTTCATTTGTTGATTTAGGTACAAACACTTCTGTTACATATACAGCAACAATATCCACAGGTGGTGGTGGAGTAGGGGAGGAGTAGGAGGTCTGTAAGCGCAATAAAATAAAAAATTAAAAATATGTTTTACAAAAAAGTAGAGAAACCAAGCGATAATCCAACTGAAAGTTTAGGGTTTCAAAATTCGGAGACAACCACAGAAAATCAACTTAATAGTCAAATATTATTTACTTATGCCAATTTAGACACAGTAACAACACCTTATGCTAATTTATTTAAGTCTTTAAGACTTCCAATTACAAATGATGAAATAAATTTATTTTCAGACACTCATAAAGAGAGTGCTATGTCTTGGTTAAATAAAAGAGAAATAATTGTTGCTGAAATTCCAAAAGGTCAATATGGTGAACTTATTGATGGTAAAACTTTTAAATTAACAATACCTGTTACATTAAATGGTGTTCCAACAGCAACTACAGTTTATGGCTCTTATTTTGGGTTTGATGGAATAGGTACACAAAAAATATTTGTTTCATCATTAAATAATGAAAGGTGTGAAGGTAGAAGTTTTGTTGGAAGTTTAGGAGCAGCAAGTTCACCAAATTCAAATATTACACTTTTATATTCCAACGAAATACAAAAACCAAAAGGGTCAAGAAATGTTACCACTATATTTGAAGAACCAATCTTTACATTGAATAAAACCGCAGTTAGTGAAACAACAGCATATGTTTTTAGCGGAATTTCAGCAAGCACAGGTGATATTATTTTTTTTGAAATTACCAACCTTTCAAGAATTCCAGATATTAATGATATTAAGGTTACAGTTGATTCTCAAGTTATAACAAAAAATCTTGTGACCGTAATAACAAAACAAAATGTTACAAATAAACCATTAAAAATGTATTTTGACGATACAAATTTTTTTGTAGGAACTAGAGTTAATAAAAGCTTAAGCATTAAAATAAGTAAAGTAACAGCTAGTAGTTTATCTTGGAATCAATATACAAGTAGCAATAAATTTACAACAAATTCGAATGATGATACTTCAGGAAAAAGATATGCAATTTATGATGGGTTTTATGTAAATTTTGGCAATAATACACAATTTGTAAAAAGCTATGATAAACCTGTTGGTATATTATATAATGATAAAGGATTAGCAGTTATTACAGATTCTGAATTAGTTTCAGGTTTTAGATATTCAGCAGCTACAAGTTCAGGATATAACGGTATTGCATCAGGAAGTCCATATAATGGTGATACGAATTTTGCAAAGATTTATTTTACATCATCAACACTATGTGAATCAAATTATAAATCTATAACAACTGAAATTGTTCAAAGTGTTATGTGTATTGCTATGCCAAATGAATTTTTTTATACGAATAATTCTACATATCCAGATTCCTATGATGAAAATATAACAAATAGACCCACATTTATAACATCTGTTGGTTTGTATAATAAGTTTGGTGAATTGATTGGTATTGGAAAGATGAGCGAACCAATTAAAAAAGAAAAAAGTAGCATTATTCCTTTTAATGTAAAGCTTAAACTATAACGTATTTTAAGTTATGGAAATTATTGATTTTAAAGATTTGGGGATTATGATACCCAAAGATAGAGTATTTGTGTCTTTTGATATTTCAACAAGTTGCATTGGTGTTTCAATTTTTAATGAAAATTTTGAACTTACTTCTGTAAAGGCACTTAAAATGACAACAAACAAAGATTGTCAAGATGACCCTGAAATCACCAAGGGTGATGGATTTAAAAAATTTGTTGAAGAATTAAAAATTTACGAAATTATTGATATATTTGTTGAAGAACCTCTTGTGAAATCAAATAACGTATATACCGTAAATAAACTCCTTAAATTTAATGGAATATGTTCTTACATTTTAAGAGATGTTCTTGGTATTATTCCTAAATTTATGAGTGTAGATGAAGTTAGAAGGATATTCTGTCCTGAAATGACAGAATATGATGAAAAGAAAAACAAGTTTACATTAAAATTTAAATCTAGGAAAGTAGACCCCAAAACTTATATTTTTGAAAAGATTGCAAAAGACTATGAAAACATCTCTTGGTTATTTAACAAAAACGGTAAGTTAAAAACTGAAAATTTTGATATCACAGATTCTATTGCACTTGCAAAATCATCATTTAAAAAATACTATGAAAAAGAATATTAAAAAAGATAAACCAAAAATATATATTGATTTGTTAACAACGATTAATATGTTTTCATATTTCTCTTGTGAAATGATATTACCAGAAGATGTTGATGAGTTTTTTGAAGAGTATGGTAAAGAGTATGAAAATACAGAAGAGTTTTTTGAAACACTTGACCCAATACTTGAACAATCACATAGAGTAATGTATTTGACAGGAACTCTTGTTGATACTGAATTTATTGACTTTATCAATACTTGGGAACAGATATCAATAGAAGATAAAAAGAAACATATTAAAAAAGATTACATTGATTTGCTTATTCCTGTAACAGTTCACTATGGTGGTGATGAACATTTTACAACTCTTTATGTTGTTGACCTTTTTAAAATAAAAACAAAAAGAAGGAAAAAAACGGAGATTGAACTTCAATCGGAGTTGGATGATGCTCTTAAAATAGAGAATTACGAATTAGCTGTTAAAATTAGAGAAAAAATCAAAAAGATTAAAAAATAGTTTATATTTGTCGTATGAATACACAAAATTATATTTCAGTTGAGAATAGAATTGAAAATGCAATTAAAATCTTCAATTACTGTTTTCAAAATAATGTGTCTATCAATAAAGCCGAACTTGATTTAGGTTTTTATGAGGGTTTTATTAAAAAAATATTTATAAGTAATTCTATAAAAGAATCTAGTAGATATTTTGAATTGGTTGAATTAAGAAATAAATATAACTCTTTAAAAGGTATTAAAACAATACCTAGCATTGTTCATAGAGTGGATGTAGATAAAGAAGAGAAATACGATAATAGAAGTACTTGGATAGGTAATCGTGATGAGGATAACAAAATTATTGATTATTCTTTTACAATCTATGTTCAAGGAGAAAAACCATTTGTTGGTAAACTAACAAGAGAACAACTTGAAACTATTCATCAATATTATCCTCATGTGACAATGATGAATGTTTCTTCTTACTTTCCTTATTTAACATTTCAACAATTTAAAAGAGTTATCAGATGTTTTAACATCACAAAAGATATGCTCTTTCCTTTGCATATTCTTGAAGAACATACAGAGGAAGAAATTGCTGAATTTGCATTGAAAAATAAAGCATCAGCAAGTCTTAATAAAATTGTTGAAAAAAGGTCTTCATTTATTGAAAAGAAATATTTTGAAAGTCAAGAAAAAATTCATGATTTAAAAAATATTCAAAAGTTTATTGAGGAAAGTATTGAAAAATATTATACAAGAGAAGAAACAAATGAATTGTCAAAACCTCAAATTTTTGGTCAATATACAGATATTTGTTATCTAATGTATTCTGATATTCACTATGGTAAGAAATACAGTAATCCTGTATTTGGTAGAGGTTACAACAAAGACATTGCACATGAAAGAATGTTACAAATTGCTAAAAAGACAGTAGATTATATTAGATTTAAAAATCTTAATAAACTTTATGTTCTTTTTGGTGGTGATATGTATGAATCAATCATGACAGGTGGAATGAGAGCAGAACACCTTAAATCAATGGATATTACAGGTATTGACCAACTTATTTTTGGTGTTGATTCTCAAATTGAATTCTTAAATGTATTAAGAAAAGAATTAGGAAATGAATTCCCAATTGTTGTTACATACATTGGTGGTAATCACGATAGAATTGGTAAGGATAGAGATGATGACCAAGAAAGAACTGGTTCTTTAATTGCTTATCATATGATTGAAAGAGAATTTAAAAATGATGATTTTATCAAATTTAATATACCAAGAAAACAAGTATATGTTGAAAAACATCAAAATCATGATATGAATGATTTGTGTATTATTGCACATCATGGTGATGCTGAAATCATTAAGAAGAAAGGACATGAACTTGTTAATCTTTATGGTATTGGTACATCAGGATATCATTTAGTTGTTAATGGTCATTGGCATTCAAGTGAAATTTCATTCAATGCAGGAACAAATTATATGGAAATCTCTTTACCATCTGTCTGCTCAGTAGATGAGTTTATTTTGGATAGACTAGGTAATAATCAACTTCCAGGATTTCTTTTAGGAATATGTGAAAACTCAGGATTTAGTTTTACAAACGAAGTACTTTATTAATTTATGATTACAAGATACGATATTGAAAACGGTATTATCATTGACATTGAAACCGTACCCGAATTTTCGTCATTTGAAGAATGTAAAAAATTAAAACCTGCATTAGCAGCAAGTTTTCAAAAAAGAGCAAAATGGTATGCTGATAATGAATATCGTTCTGACTTAACTGATGAACTTCTAAGTAAAATTTATTTTGAGAAAGCACCTCTTTATTCAGAATATGGTAAAATTGTTGTAATCAGTTGTGGTGGATTCAAAGATGATGAAGTAGTAACCATTTCATTCTCATCTGTATATAATGAAGCAGAAATTATTAACAACTTTTTTACATTTATTAACAAAAAGATTTCAAAAACTCCAACAAGTTGCATTGTTGGATATAATATTAATACATTTGATGTACCTTTTATTATAAAAAGGGCATTTATTAATAATATTAAACAAATCCCACCTATTTTTAGAATTTTTGACAAGAAACCTTGGGAATTATCAGCAAAATTTAAAGATATATTTCTTTTATGGCAAATGAATACAAGAAATTTTGTTTCTTTGGATGCCGTTGCCAGTTGTTTAGGTCTTGAAACACATAAAGATACAATGGATGGGTCAATGGTTGGTTCAACATTCCACAAAGAAAAGAATCTAAAAAAGATTGTTGACTATTGTGAAATGGATGTTGCTTTAACAGGAAAGGTAATGAAAAGATTGTGCATTGATGCTTAAAGAAATTCTAATCAATCCTATTGATAATTTTATAAAGTCAGAGACTGAGAAAAAATATATTATCATTTGTGATTCTTTAAGAAGCAATTTTGATAAATACATTTTATCATTAAAAAAGAAAGATTACACCCCTTCTTATATTGTAAAAAGAGATGGTAGTATTCATAAATTATTTGATGAAAAATATTATTCTGATTTCACAACAATAGAAAAAATAAACAAGTCATCAATTTTTATTGCTCTTGAAAATTCAGGCAAACTTTCAAAAGAAGATGATGTATTTTTTAATTGGTGCAATGAAATTATTGATGTTAAAGATGTTGAGGAAGTTGTATCAAGTAAAGAATTTTCTTATTATGAAATATACACCAAAATCCAAACCGAATCGCTTGGTCATTTAATATTATATTTGGGAAATAAACATGGTTTGAATTTAAAACAAATAAATATAAAGAATAAAGAAGATAATTCAATTATCTTTTTAAATCATATAGATATTTTTTCATATTCACCAAATCCAACATTAAATACAGAAAAATTAAATTCTATAATTTTTAGTTAGAATTTAGTTTGCTTCATGGTCATAAGTTCTTGAATCATTTTCTGAACCTCATCTTGGTCTTCTTTACTTAAAGAAGAATCATCACCACTAGTATTTTTAGATTTATTAGTTTTAATATCTAAATCACCAAATATTTTAACACTATTAAGATGTTTGGTAATTAAGTCTGTTTTCATCTTTAAATACTCTTTAAACGCATTCAAAGAATTGTTCCTTGACTGCTCAAGCTGCGCCATTAATTGAAGCCTTACAGGGTCTTCAATGCTGTCTGAGCCTAACTCTTCAATAATACGAAGCACAAAATTATAATGCCTCACACCCATTTGTTTATAGTTCTCAAGAATGCTATAAACCTCATTCATATGTTTCTCAATACTTTCTTGTGTTAATGATAATTTGGAGCGTTTAAGTCTTGGCATATAGTTTATTATAAATAGTAAAAAATTTACTATTTAAGGTAAATAACTATTAAATGGCAACTACTGTTCTCAATTATAACAAAAGAAACTTTTACGAATTAAAAGATGAGATAAAGAATTATGTTAAAACCAATTATCCCGATGTTTTTCTAAATTTAGAGGATAATTCAGTTGGGTCTGTCTTTGTTGATATTCTTGCAGGTACAAGTGAAATGTTATATTTTAACCTTGACCGTACTTTTCAAGAAACACAACTTGAGAATGCACAATTAAAAAAATCTCTATTCAACATTGCTAAAAACTTAGGTATTAAATTACCAAATAAAAAACCATCAATTACATTAATTGATATTGAGGCTATAGTTCCTGCTCAAAATGACTCATATAACGATAGTTATTTACCCATAGTAAAAGCTGGAACACAATTTACTAATGGTAATGTTTCTTTTGAATTATTACATGATGTAGATTTTACATTACAAGTGTCTAACGAAGGGATTAATAATAGAACTATTATTCCAATCCAAAATAATTTTAGTGAAATTACAGCATATAGAATTGCAAAGAGAGAAATAGTTTATAATGGTACAAGTAAGATTGCAAGAAGATTTATAAACATTGATGAATCTGTACCATTTTATCAACTTATTCTTCCTGAAGATGATATAATTGATATAACATCAATTATTGTTAAAAGTGGTAATATTACCACATTACCAACGAGCGATGATTTTAATGACCAAGATTTACAATATTTTGAAGTTGATTATTTAGCTGAAACTGAAAAATTTGTTGAAACATCACCTTTAATATCACAAAATGGTGTTAGAAAGGGTAATTGGAAAAAAATAAAGAAAAAATTTATCAAAGAATTTAATGAAGATGGAAATTGTAGATTAACATTTGGTGGAGGTGATGGTAACTTAAATATATTCAATAATACATTAGAAAATTTAGATAATTTTTCTAAAATTGAATCATATTTATATAATAATGCATTAGGTGAAAAAATACCTGCAAATAGTACTATTTTTATAAAATATAGAACAGGTGGTGGATTTAATACTAATCTTGGTCCAAATAGTGTAAATATTATTACAAATAAAAATGTTGTTGTTAATGGAATAAACAATACAATTAATCAAGCAGTAATAAATTCAATAACTTGTAATAATCCAATTCCTGCTTTAGGTGGAAAAGATTCACTTAATATTGATGAAATAAGAAATATGATTTCTTATAATTATTCTGCACAAAATAGAGCAGTTACATTAGAAGATTATTATGCAATTTTATTTAAAATGGATGGTAGATATGGTGTTCCATTTAAATTTACAACATCACTTAAAGATAATAAAATAATTTATAATATTATTGGTTTAGGAAATGATGGTAAATTAAATAATACATCTACTGACCTTTTAAAGGGAAATATTGCTGAATTTTTGACATCATACAGAATGGTTAATGATTATATTGAAGTTGAAGATGGTCAAATTTATAATATAGCATATAATATTAATGTTTTGGTTGAAAAAACAACAACAAATGATTTGGATATTATTGCTAGAGTTATTAAAGAAGTTTTAGATTTTCATTCTGTATATAAATCTAAAATTGGTGAAAATATTTATGTTGGTAGATTGATTGAAGCAATCAATAATGTACCTAATGTAATAAACATTAATTCAATTAAATGTTTTAATAAAGTATCTGGTACTTACTCAAAAAATCAGATGAATACAAATTTTTTAGATGATACAACCAAAGAAATTGATTTATCAGATGGTACACTTTATAATTCTTATGATGGAATTTTTGAAATTAAATATAATACGGATATAAAAATAACAGTTTCTAAATTAGGATAATATGAGTATAGCATCAAGTAAATCGGAAATAATTAGTAAAATAAAAATATACTATAGTTTAGCTAATAGTGTTGATACTGATAGTCAAAATTTTGATTCGCTTTTATCAACTACAAATAGTCCTGTTGATTTTTTATTTGATATTGTTAAAGCAAGTGTGGGTGAAAACGGATTAGAAGTTTTAACACAAGTAGTTCTTAGTAAAATTTTATCACAGAATAAATTAAATGATTTAAGTGATAAATTATATGATTTAATTGGTAATAGTTTAGCCGAAAAAGGTGTTTTACCACCCGACATAAAACAAAATGGAATGAAAATTCCTGTTAAAAGTATTGACCCTACTGATAGTTTTAGAAATAGTAATTTAAGTGGTGGTACAAAAAATACAAATGCATTTTTTGAATTTATAAAAACTCAAGTATTACCAAAAGCAAATTCAGATGTAACTTTTTCATTAGTTGGTATTCCATATAATATTTCAATGAATTATAATGATGCTACAAATGAAATAAGACTAGGATTACCTGATATAAAGCTTTTAGAATTATTTGAGGGAATGAGAGGTATGATAGGACCAATGTTTAATTCATCAATTGTTGTTAGTGAAATTATAAAAATTTTATTTCATACAAATTTTAAAAAAGAAGATGCACAAGTTTTGACACTAATTCGTTCATATACAAATTATGAAAGTGATGATATTTTTAAGTTAGATTTAAAAAAATTATTAGATATTGAAAATGATTCTACCATTGAAGGATATAATATTGATATAAGTTGTTACAGGGAGAATATAACAATTACACAACAACAAATAAATGATGTAATTACCCAACCAACCGTAAAAAAATTTACAGATTTAGTACCTGAACTAAATGTTTCAACAACTCAAGAAACATTAACAAACGCAAAAAATGATTTCTTTAAGAAATTAATCAACGCATTAGGTGAAGCATTATTAAGTATAATTTTAAAACAACCTGTTATATTATTTATAATTAATACCTTTGAAAAATTACAAAATTTAAATTTTAATTTTGAAAGTAACATAAATGATATAATGCAAAAATTAAAACCATTATTAGAAAAAATTTTTGATATGATTTATGAAGAGTTCTTTTGTGTAATTTTTAATTGGGTTAAAAAGAATATTTTAAGAGTAGTTGTTTCAGTTGCAATAAAATTATTAAGAGAACAATTAGAAAGACGTACAAAAGTATTACTTTCATTAACAGGTGTTGGTAGTATTCCAACAATAGCACAAATATAAAATTATGAATGAAAAATATACAAAAGTATTAATGGACAATGCAGTCATTGCATTAGATAATATATTATCAATAAAAGAGTTGCCTAATTTTGGTTCAATACCATCATTTACTGTTACAAATTCTAGAATAAGACCTGGCATATCGGTTGATAGAGCATGGTTTAAAGTTTTAGAAAAGAAAAAAGACCTTGGTTTATTTGTTGGTACACTTCCTGATGGAAGTAAAAATTATGATGATGAAATAATAAGAGAAATTATAAAAGCTATTGTTGATGAAATTACATTATACAGTAAAGTATACACAGCAGATTTTCCTGGTACTGACGTTCTTATTGCAACACCAATAGGTCCATTATATGGAAAAACAGTAAATTATTCATTCGGTGGTGGTGTTATTCAATAAATTATTTTATATTTATATATTATGAAATTAAATGAAATCTTAGAAAGACCTATCTCTTCCTTTTTAAAAGAGAAAAACGAAAATATAACTCAAACAATTAACTACCTAGTTGATGAGTTTGATAAAAACCAAAATGAATTGAATTCTTTATTGGAAGATATTGAAAATCAACCAATTGAGGATGACTTCTTTTTCAAAAATGTTAAAAAAGAAGATTACAAAAAAAGAGGCGAACATCTTGAAAAAAATATTATGTCAATAGAAAAACGATGGTCAGAATTGATTATCATTTTAAATGAAAGATATAATAAAAAAAGCTAAAATTTTATTTGCTTTTATTTATTTTTTTCTTAGATTTGCTATTATCTCCTTTTCATGAAAAGCATCAATTCAAAATCAGTCAAAATAACAAAAGATACATCAGAATCATTAAAGCTTTATTATCAGGAAATCAGGAATATAAAACTAATTTCTAAAAAAGATGAAATGGTTTTGTTTTTTAAATATCAAAAAACAAAGTGTCCAGAAATAAAAAAATTGTTAATAAATAATAATTTAAGATTTGTTCTCAATGTATCCAAATATTATCATAATGGTTATTTTTACGAACTTAACGATATAATTAATACAGGCACTATTGGACTAATAAGGGCGGTTGAAGACTTTGACCCATATAAAGGATTTCAATTCAGTACATACGCTGTATGGTGGATTAAACAGTCTATTTTAGAAGGTATTGGTAAAGAATCTAAAATGATTAAACAACCAATCAAATCACATACTGTAAATCAAAAATTTCTCAAAGCAAGAAACAAATTTTATAATCAATATGGTTTTGAACCAACTATTGATGATATAAGAGAAGATATTGGAGAAAATACTGCAAGTGAAATATTGGCAAAATCAATCAATGCTATTGATGATAATAATATTGTTTCAATTAATACTTCTTTAAATTCAGACGAAGGTTTAAATTATGAGGATTTATTATTATCAACAATCATGGATGAAAATTTCATATATTCTTTATCTGATTTAAATAATATTAATTTTAAGAAATTGAATATAATTGAAAAATTGGTTATCTGTTACACTTATGGATTTGATGAAAAACCTGAATTAAATTTCAAACAGATTGGTAATTTACTCAATATAAAAGAAAAGCAAATTAAAAAAATTCACGACAAGGCTTTAAAAATTATTGGCAATGATTTATAATTTGCTTGAATCTGTCTTTGGATATCCTAAAGATAACTCATCAGTCCAATTACAATTTAATTGTCCCCAATGTTCCAAATTAAATTATGGTGTTTGTGATAACAAATACAACCTTGAAGTTAATATTGCATTAAATAATAAAGGAAAATACAATAAAGTTTGCAAATGTTGGAAGTGCGGTCTATCAGGTCCACTTTTTTTTGTTTTTAAAAGATATGCAAATAAACAACAAATAGATGAATTTTTAAAATATGAGAATGAACCTATGATTCTTTCTCAAATAAAAAAATTTAAAGTATTTAAACTACCAAAAGAATTTATTAGTTTTCAAAATGTTGACAAGAATAATCCGTTACATATGGAAGCATATGATTATATTAAAAATAAAAGAAAGGTTACTGATTCTATTATTAAAAAAGATAAAATAGGTTTTTGTCTTGAAGGGTTTTATAAAGATAGAATTGTAATTCCATCATATGATTCACAAAATAAACTCAACTATTATATCACTAGAACATTTAAAGATGATGTTGAAAAGTATCAAGCATATAAATTACCTAAAGCTGATAAAAGAGAGATAATTTTTAATGAAAAAAATATTAATTGGAATGCTACTGTTTATATTGTTGAAGCATATTTTGAATATACAACTATACCTGTTAATACTATAGTTTTATTGGGCAAATCTCTTTATGATAATATACTTTCAAAATTAATAAAATATAAACCAAATGTTGTAATATTATTAAATCCCGATGCAATAGAAAAAAGACAAAATTTTAATTATAATATGACACCAAATTCATCTTTAGAAATTCAGGAACGATTATTGAGTCTGGGTTTAACAAATGTTAAAGTTCAAACGTATAATGATGATAATGATTTAAATAAAAATATGCAAAACTACGGAAAAAATTATATATTTGACTTAATGAAATCAAATTTAAAACAATAATTAAATGTTTTATTATATGGAAATAAATGTTAGATATACAAAAAGAAAAATTAGACAAAGAAATTTTTAAAAAATATGAAAAATTAGTACTTAATTATTTTTATTCAAAAACATCCGATGCACAATTATCAAAAGATTTAAGTGCAGAAACAATGAGTAAGATTATTATCAATTATCACAAAAAACTAAATAAAAAAACTTTAGATAATTGGGTTTATACTGTTACACAAAATCACTTTTATGATTATGTTAGAAAAATTAATAGAAAAAAATACAAAAAATATACATCATTAGAAAATAATATAGAAAGGCTTGAGCCTGTTTACATTACTTCTGATTATGAAACTCAATTCAATTCTGTTAGTGAAATTATGAAAATTTGTCAAGATGAAACATTAAAAAATTTTTATGAATATAAATATTTGAAACACTATGACAATAAGACGATTATAAAAGAAATGAATCTTTCTTATCAAAAAATTAAAGATTTTGACCAAAAATTAGTAAGTTTTTTAAAGACAAATCTTTCAGACAACCTATTTACATGAAAACAAATGCGTGTGAATAGGAAAGTAAAAAAATACGGTGGCGAAGAAACTGATGCCGATAGGCTAAGAGCAAAGAAAGAAGAGATTAGAAAAAAAGTTGGAAAACCATATCTAAAGATAGTTCCTAAAACTGAAAATCAAGAAAAATTTATCAAAGATATTTTGGACGATGAATCAATGTATGTTATTGCAACAGGTATTGCAGGAGCAGGTAAAACATTTTTAGCTTTAGTTCAAGCAATAAACCTATTATTATCTCATGATAATGAATATACAAAGATTAGGATATTTAAACCTCTAAAACAATTACAAAACGAAGACATTGGTATTCTACCAGGTGGTGTTGAAGAAAAATTAGAATATGTCTTAATGTCATATTCAATGCAATTAAATAAACTATTATCCCCAATTGCATTAGAGATACTATTCAAAGAAAAAATCATTGAAGTAATTCCAATGGGTAATCTAAGAGGTCTATCCCTTGATAATATTAACATCTTTGATGAATTCCAAAACGTATCAGTTGATAATACTGAAACAGTTTTAACTCGTCTTGAAGAAGATGCTAAAATGATTATCATTGGTGATATTCGCCAAAGAGATTTTAAAGATAAAAAAGATAATGGATTAATGTTTTTAACTGAACACTTTAGAGATTTTGATGACCATGTTAAGGTTATTGAATTCGTTGATTCCGATTGCGTGAGAAGCCAACTAATCCAAAAAATTACTAAATTATTTGATGAAAAAAAACCAATATGAAAAATTTTTTAGATAACATAGCAAACAGCAGATTGGGCAAAATTTTAGACCATCTTTTTGTTGGTTTTGATTTCTTTTTGCCAAAATTTGCCGTATATTTGATTGTACCAACATTTATACTCTCATTTATGAAATTCTTTGGTGTTAAATTAATAACGGATATTTTTTTGATAAATTTAACATTAGGAATCTTACCAATTTTTCTTTTAGGTGCATTTTGGTTCATCTATAGAACAACAAAAAACTAAACAATTAAAAATACTATCCTGTTTATAGTAAAATATAAGCAGGATTTTTTTATACATAAAAAATTATAAAAATGATTACAGAACAAAGATTAGAATTTAAACCATTTGAATATCAATGGGCTTATGAAGCATGGTTTAAACAGCAAAATGCACATTGGTTACATACAGAAATCTCTATGCAAAAAGATGTTAAAGATTGGAATGATGGATTAACATTGGAAGAAAAAAATGTTATTGGTAATATCCTAAAAGGATTTACACAAACAGAAACTGTTGTTAATGATTATTGGTCAACATATGTAACTAAATGGTTTCCTGTTCCTGAAATTAAAATGATGGCAAGTACATTTGGTGCATTTGAAACAATCCATGCAGTTGCTTATTCATACCTTAATGATACATTAGGTTTAACAGACTTTAAATCATTTATGGAAGATGATGCTACTATGGCTAAACTAGAAGCATTGATGGAAATTGACCCTAATGATACTAATCTAACTAATATTGCAAGAAGTCTTGCTTTATTCTCTGCTTGTGCTGAAGGTATTCAATTATATTCTTCATTTGCAGTTCTTTTATCTTTTAGAAAAAAGAATCTAATGACAGGTATTGGTCAACAAATGATTTTCTCAGTTCGTGATGAATCTTTACACTCTGAATCAGGTTGTAAATTATTTAGAACACTTGTAGAAGAAAATCCTTACATTTGGACTGAAGAATTAAAAGATACAATTTATCAAGGTGTTGATTTAGCATTAGTAAATGAATTCAACTATATTGATAAAATATTTGAACTTGGTGATTTAGAAACAATTTCAAAAGATATTCTTAAAAACTTTATGTATGACAGAGCAAACAGAAAACTTAAAGAGTTAATGTTAAAACCTGTTTATACCGTTGATGATGAATTACTTAACGATATGGAATGGTTTTATATTACAACATCAGGAGAACAACAAACTGATTTTTTTGCAAATCGTGAACACGGATACTCAAAACCAAATGAAGATTGGAACGATACTGATGACTTATTTTAAATAAAAAATGAAACTAGAAACACACGACATAGCAAAAAACATGGGTTGGAAAGTTGGTATTGACTTTCCTGAATGGGGCAACAATGCACTTTACCTAACAACAATTAAAGGTGGATATCTTATTGATGGTGAAACACCAAAAGATGGTTATGTAAGAGTATCATCAAGAGCAGCAGAGTTATTAAATAAACCTGAATTGCAAGAAAGATTTTTTGATATTCTTTGGAAAGGATGGTTAATTCCTTCAACACCTGTAATGGCTAATCTTGGAACAGATGTGGCATTACCAATTAGTTGTTTTTCTTCTCATGTTGGTGATTCTATGTATGAAATCTATCGTAAAAATCTTGAGATGGCAATGCTTTCAAAATATGGTGGAGGTACTGCTTATGACTTCTCTTCAATTAGAGCAATGGGTACTAAAATCAAAGATGGTAGAGGTGGAACTTCCGATGGTATTATTCCATTTATTAAATCTTATGACTCAACTATCTTAGCATCTAAACAAGGAAAGACAAGAAGAGGTGCTGTAGCTATTTATTTGAATGCAGAACATGGAGAATTTAAAGACTTTCTTGAAGTAAGAGAACCAAAAGGTGATGTAAATAGACAATCACATAATATTCATCAAGGTGCAATCTTTACAGATGAATTTATGAATAAAGTTGTTGATAAAAATGGTAAAGAAAGGGAAATTTGGCTTGAAACTCTAAAGAAAAGAGTAAAGACAGGTGAACCTTATACTATGTTTATTGACAATGCCAATAATGCTGTTCCTGAGTGGTGGCATAAAAATGATTTAAAGATTAGACATTCAAATCTTTGTTCTGAAATCTTTTTGCCAACAGATGAAAACCATACTTTAGTATGTTGTCTTTCTTCTTTAAACCTTGTTAAGTTTGATGAATGGAGAAATACCGATACTGTATATCTCTCTGTACTGTTTTTAGATGCCGTAATGGAGGACTTTCTTCAGAAGGGTAACTCATATGCTTACAAAGGTATTGAAGACGCTGTACGCTTTGCTACGAAGTCAAGAGCGTTAGGATTGGGTGCTTTAGGATGGCATAGTTTCTTACAAAGCAAACTAATTCCATTTGTTTCTATTGAGGCCAATTCTTGGACAAATATTATCTTCAAATATATTAAAGAAGAGTCAGAAAAAGCAACAATGGATTTGGCTAAAGAATATGGTGAACCTGAATGGTGTCAAGGAACAGGAAGAAGAAACTTAACACTTCTTGCTATTGCACCTAATCGTTCTTCTAGTAAGCTTGCAGGTGGATATTCACAAGGTGTTGAACCAATTGCAGCAAATATTTATATGGATGATGATGCAAAAGGTTTACACATTAGAAGAAATCCATTTTTAGAAGAATTATTAGAATCTAAAGGTAAGAATGTACCACAAGTATGGGATGCAATTTCTGAAGATAAGGGTTCAGTTCTTAATGTTAGGTGTATGAGTGCTGAAGAAAAGGCCGTATTTAAAACATTCAAGGAGATTAATCAACTTGAACTTGTTAGACAAGCAGGTATTCGTCAGAAATACATTGACCAAGGACAATCATTGAATCTTGCATTCTTTAATGATGCACCTGCTAAGTTTATTAATCAAGTTCACATTGAGGCATGGAAACTTGGATTAAAATCTTTATATTATCTTAGGTCAGAATCCGTATTAAGAGCAGATACAAAAGAACAAAGAGATTTATATTCAGAATGTATAATGTGCGAAGGATAAATGGAATCATTAATTAGAAATAAAAATTATGTAAAAAAAGTTATTGATTTTACAGGAATCAGTAATAAAAAAATACATCCATCTGATATAGATTGTGTTTTAGAATTTAATGATACATATTTAATTCTTATGGAGTTTAAATTTGAAAAAGAAGGTGTTATTATTCCAATAGGACAGCAATTATTATTAGAAAGAATTTCTAAAGCATGGGATAAATCTGATTCAATAAAAAAATCAGTTATCTTAAAAGTTATTCACAATTCAAATGATGATGTTATTTTAGCAAGAAATTGTAAAGTTACTGAAATCTATTCTGACAAAAAATGGTTTAAAACTAAAATGGACTTAAAAAAATGTTTGTTGAAACTAGGTGAAAAATGGGATTGCGAAAAATTAAAATTAATGTATTAATATTAATCCCCATAATTTGGGGATTTTTTATTTTTAATATTTATGGTCAAAGAATGAGTATACCTATTGTTAGGATAAATAATTATATTGAAATTGAAATAACAAATCTAAGAATGGGTGGTATATTTCAAAAAATTGAAATAATTGATTTAAATAGAAAAAATTATACCCATGTAATAAATTATGATAGTTATGATGATTATTATCTTATTAGTGAAGATAATATTGGTTTTCAAACAAAAATATTAAGATTAAATATGTTAAAAAAGAAAAGAGGGAAATACAATTTTATCATAAAGGTTTACACAAGTAAAAAACGCTATGAAAAAACTTTCAATCCCTCTTCAGAACGGTTGAATAAAGTAATTAAAATTAAGTGGAGACCCTAGCTTATTTAATTACAATTTTTACCACTTTTGATTCTTTTTCTTCTTTCAATTTGCATTCAACAGTTAAGATACACTTTTCAAATTTTACAGAAATGTTATTAACATCATAATGTTTTGATGGTAGATAATATTTTTTACTATACAAACTATCTAACATGACAGATTTACCATCAATTGTCAGATAGTCATTCTCATACGATACAGAAAGTTCTTCTCTATCAAAACCTGCAAATTGTAATTGTTTTTTAAAATCTTTGTACGGATAAGATTTTTCAAAATAATCCTTTAGTGTTGTGCTTGCTGTTGTAAGCGTATCGAAATACTTCATTTCGTTTGTTAAAAACTGGTCTAATTTATAATTTATCATAAAAATAATTGTTTTATAATTATAAATATACAATATTTATACCAAAAAAAATCCCATCGGAAACCAATGGGATTTTTAATTTTAGAATATTACTATTGTTAGTAATTATTTTCAGCTATATCATAGCTAAGTGTCAATGTAATCTTTTGTACGTCATCACTTGAGTATTCATTTTTACCGAAGTCAAGATTAGAGATGAAAGCACCAAAAATTGTGAACTGTTGAACACCTACAAGAGTCGGGTCAAGAGCAACAAGTCTCAAGTCTTTCTTATAACCTGAAGCATAACCCATTCTACCTGTTAAGTTTTCAGCACATAGTCTGTACCATTCCAGTATTAACTGTACTGATGATGGTCCTTGCAAATCAATTAATTCAACTGTTAAGTCATCAAAAGTTACATGACCTGCAACCTTCTGCTCATAGTTCAAATATTTAATCGGAACTGAGTTAACTTTCATTTTAGGTCTATCAACAGCATTAATAATCCAAGTATATTTACTCAATTCAATATCTTGAGGGAAGAACAACTCAAACCTATTAGGTCTGAGTGGTTCATATTGGGTAGGTACATTTCTAAATCCTTGTGGCATTTTATTTCTTTATTTTAATTAGTATCTTTTTATTGTTTATCCATTAAATTGAATTGCAGTTGTTGATTTATTTACCACAAATGTCAGACCAATGAATTCAACAGCACCGATTGGTAACAATTCAATTACAAAGTAAATTTCATTTCTATCTCTACTTTCAGGTGTATTTAAACTATTATCTAGTCTAACTCTGAATGTTTGCAAACCTCTATTATCTTGGATAACTTTAAGTTTTTTATTTGATTCAGCAATAAAGTTTGTTGCTAACACATCATCATTAGGTTCGAACAAGTAAACTCTAGCTTGAGAAGAAATGATTTGTTTTGCATAAAGAAGTAGTCTTCTTACATCAATTCTATCAAGTTTAGAATCAGCAACTTGTAAAGTCTTTTGACCATAAACGAAAATTCCTGGTGTATTATTTGAGAATTTAACGATTGGATTAAGTCTACCCAAGTACAATGTATCTCTATCAGATTCTTTAAAGGTTTTTCTAACATCTCTAGCATTAGGTAATCCACCTCTATTTAAACCTGCCGTAGCAAACCAAATAAATGAAGTTCTATCAGAAAGAGCCATAGCTTTTAAGATTTCACCTGTTGGAGGAATGAAGATATTAGTATTAGAATCAACATCTTTTCTTTTAATGTAAGGTACATAAGTAGCAGCATAAGAAGAATCAATATTTGCACTATCTAAATCATCAACATAAGAACCTGCAACAACTGTTGAAGTATCAGTTAAACTTGCATCAGGAGCATCAATAATATAAAGTGAATCTTGACGTATTTCTTCAACAATTTCAAGAGCATCAGCAACAAGGTCAGAATTACTTAACCAATCAATTCCTGGAGTTGAAAATAAGTTAATTGGTGTTCTTTCAGTATCTTCATAAAGCTGATATGCTTCTAAGTAAGCATTATAATCAGAACCTATGAATGCGTTAACACCACCTTGTGCGAATGTAGCACCAATAGACCTACCTGCCACCATTTCATAATTTACATCCCAACCATCAAAACCACCTGCCGGAACAACTACAAATTTACGTCTATTTGAATCAGCATAGTAAGTTCCTGCTGCAACACTTACAGTATTTGAAATTGCACCTGCACCTACACTAAATTGACCAATTTCATTACCAACCGAATCAATATATGTACCAGTAGCACCTGAATCTAAGTGGAAACCTTTAGTTTTGTAAAGACTAGTAGCAGCAATATTAGCACCTAAGAATTTAAATAAGTCATCATTAATAGATAAACCATTAGTTGATGAAGTATCAAATGCTTTTTCAGAAATTCCAAGGTATGTTTTAAGTACCTTATCAGTTGTAGCATATCTTGTTTTATAAATTATTGTAGGAGTTAAAGCCGAAGTAGCAGCACCTGTGGATGAAGTTGAATAATTTCTTAAATTATAACCTTCAAAACCACAAGGAATTGAAGTTATTGGAGCATTTACATTAACATTTACATAAATGTAAGCAGATTTTGCATCTTCTAAGAAAGAAGTATCTGAATCACTATATACACCACCAATTCTTCTCATGATAAAGTTATTATCATCAGGATTCATAGTACATCTTCCAAATCTTTCAAGAATTGAAGGATTAGCATCAGTATCAGTAAAATCTCTTACAACAATATCAAATTCTTTTGTAGTTGGATTAATATTTTCAATTGCAATTTTAACTTCTCTATTTGCGGCATTACCATCAGAGAAAGAAATAAATTTGAAAAGTCTACTTACTTTACTACCATTAAGTTCGGAAACTAACCAAGGAGTTTCAGGATTAGTATATTGTGATTTATAATTAGAAAATGTTGTGCTTGTTAATGTAAGAACATTTTTAATATCAAGAATTAAATTCTCAGTAGCAATCTTTCTAATTAAATCAGGATAAACAGCATCAACCCAAAGATTGGATTTAGTATCAGAGTTTCTAGAACCCATTGCTTTAGCAATATAATTTGAAGATGTTACATCTAAATTAAATTGGAAGTTTTCAGTAACATTTGTACCAACCGCAGTTAATGTAAAGTTTGAAAGAGGACTTCCTATTGTATTTCCAAAACTTCCTGTTACAGATGAAATATTAAATGTGGCAGCATCTTGTAATCCGCTACCTCTACTTCTTAAAATTGCAACGACCATATTATCATAAGTTGGGTCAGTTTGAGCAGTATAAGTAAATGAAGTAAATGAAGCTGAACCACTTATTGGACTACCACTATATGAACTAACCGTTACATAAGCACTAGATGCCGTAAATACATTGCTTGAATTTTTTACAAAAGAAATACTTGAAACATTATCGTATGTTCCATTTCCTGTTATTGAAAAACTAAAATTTACTGAATTTGAAGTAAATGTAACAACATTTGCACCACTAAAAGTAGTTGTACCCGTAGAAGACGAAAATACCGATGTTTGTGCTGATGTAGATGTTAAACAATTACCACCAACTGTAATAGCAAAAGCCTTACCTGCATTATAACCTGATTTTCCAAGAATTCTTGTAAAATAAAGTTGATTACCTTCTTCCAAAAAGGCATTAGCATATGTTGGTGCTAAGTACTTCATTCTTCCTGAAGTATCAGGAAATTTTACAGTACTTGTACCACCAAAGTATCTTCTGAATTCAGTTCTATCTGTAATCAGAACAGGTGAGAAAGCTGGACCTTTCAAGGTTTCCCCAACCATACCAACTGATGTGATACCCAACGATGGAGTTGAAGCAAAACTCCTGTCTATTTCTTGAAATTTGACGCTAGGTGATTTAAAATTAAAATTTGCCATGTTTTATAATATGATTTATTATAAATAGTTTAGAAAACCAAAACTTAGTTAATTTTGACGTTTTTAGCTAATAAATTTTCAATGTTTTTCAATTGCTCTCTTAATTCATCTATCCTACCTCTTTTACCATCCTTATATGTTGGTGTTTCTTGTGGATGTGTATGTATATGATTTAAAAATACTTCTGTTAATGTTTTTAAATAAGTAACGGTTAATTCACCATAAAGCATTGATTGAGAATTTTGTCTCATTGAATCAATATCATCTTTTGTTAATACTTTTTTAAAACTATATTTACCTTTATGACTTATTAGAAATATTTCATCACCAACAGTTAATGAATATGAGTTTTTTTCATTTTCGTTTTCATTTTCACGAATAAATTCTAAAATAGAATATGCAGGATTAATATTATTAAAGTTTGTTGGTTTATCTTTTTTATGTTTACCTGCTCTTAATGTAATTTTATTTTCAGATTGAGTAATATCCGTATTATTTCTACCAACTATTGTCACATCATCTAAATTAGATTCTCTTTGAGGTGGTGTGTTAGTATCAACAGGAAAAATATCTAATTCATCAGACTTTCTATTTTGTGATTTAGAACCTTGTAAAGGGTCAGAAGTAATATTTTTATTTATTGCATATGTATTTTTTGTGGTAAGTAATGCAGTTACATCTGTATTATCATAATTAATAAATTCATAATTGGTAAGTAATGGACCAATCCAAAATCTATTACCTGTTAATTGGTCTTGCTTATCAACTTTTATATCTGCCATCAATATTAATACTGCCTCACCAACTTTTGGCATTACATGTAATACTCTTGACATTAATGGATATGCATATGGTAATGAAGTTACAGGTGTTGTTACTTGGTCAATACCATCAATAAAAACTTTTATTCTTCCTCCATTTTTAGGGTCATCAGTATCAAGTACCTTTGCAATAACAACATTTTTATTAATTGCTAATGGTTTATTATTATTTAATGATGTTTTAATATATTCTCTTCCGTAAGTTAATTCTGACATATTATAATGGTATTTTTAGTCTATATGTTTCACTATAAGTTACTGAACTTAAATTAATATTATTTATTGTTGTAAAATATTTTTCAGATGAAATTCTATAATAATACGTTGTTCCTGGTGTTAATGATACACTTTGCCATCCAAATGTATTTGAGAATTGTGTTGTATTATAAGCATATGCTGTTTCTGCTGAATAAAGAGTCGTTCCTGTCAATCCTGTATTTGCTAAATCATAAAATTGATGAACAAATTTACCAATTTGATTATTAGATATTATATTATTCAATGACCAATTAACAGTATAATTTGGACCTGTTGCTTCAATTAGTGTAGAGGAATCAAATAAAAAATTTGATAAATACGAAACAGATATTGTAATAGGATTAGTTGGTGGTTGAAATAATAATATTACTTTATTATCATCATATGATGATACTTGATAATCAGTATTTTTCATTAATAAGCTACCATTTGCAAAAACCGCAATATCACTATTATTAATTCTATTCTTTGATAAAGTTATTTCATAAAAACCCGTACTTGCACTAACTATTTGACTTGAACCTGTATATAATAAATCTTCTTTAACCAATTGTTGCGTATTAGCAACATTTCTATAGTAAGCAACAGTTAAAACATCACTCTGATTTTTTATTAAAGATTGTGATAACGTAAAAGACCTGTTTCTTATGCTTGTAATTGTAATACTAGCATCATTACTATATTCTAAATTTTTTTGTAATGTTAATCCATTTACAGAAACTAAAACTTCACCAATTGGTTCATATGTTATTGTAAATGATGAAAAAACATCATTAGTAACAGGTATTGTTTCTACAAATAATGAACTTTGGTCGTCAGGTCTTGTTGACGGAAAAGATAAAACAGGTTTTTCAGGTTCACAAAGTGAAACAAAATAATAATCATCTAATTTATTGTAATAATTAAATGATGGTGTATAAGCAGTTTTATTAATTAATGTTGTAATATTTGAACCTGTATTTGCAGTTAATGTATTATAATTAAAAAATAAGTTACTTTCTGAATATAATTTATTTTCACTTGAAATAACATTAATTGGTATTGATGAAGTTATTGTACTAGGTTCAATAAACTCATATGTGGTTCTTGTAAATGATTGATATGGATAACCTGAAATAATAAAATATTCATATACTGTACTTGATGATGGTATAATTGTAATTGTTGTACCTGTATCAAGACAAGTTGTATATTCAAAATATGGTTTAATTATATATTCTGAATCACAAGATAAATATGAACCACTTATTACATTTGTTAATATACTAGAACCCGTAAATGCTGTATAACCTAATGTCTTAGCAGTATAAACAGATGTTTCACTAAATCCACCAATATCTCTATCATATTTGTGAATTGAATAATAGAATAAAGTAGTATTTGCTGACAATGTTGAAGTAGCAGATGTAAAGTTAAATGTTAAAGTATGTCCTGTTTCAGTTGTTTTATTAAATATTGATGTTTGAGTTAAACTAGACAATTCAATTTTTGTTGCACCTGTTAAAGCAAAAGAAGATTTTTCGTTTTCACAAACCTTTGAATTCCATAATGGTGATAAATTTACATTTTGTTCAACATTTGCAAAAAAATCAGTATCAATATTACCATTATCACTAACACTTACACTACTCTCTATTGTTGCTATTGGTATATCATTATCAAATGTATCAAAAAATTCAGACTCAATACTAACTAAAGATACATCAGTTTCAATTGGCAATTGTATTTCAACTTCAAACTCAGAACCATCATCAATACCATGTTTATATGCATATTTTTGAGGTGTAAAAACACTATTTCTTATATTAAATGCACTATCATTGAATATGGTCGTAGCAGGAATAAATTGTTTAACAAAAGTATCGAAAATATTATCTAAATTATCAATATATTTATTTAAATCAGCAAAATTTCTTTTATTTGAATTATTATTTGAATAATAATCATAATAAAGTTTTGTTAATGAAGGATAGTGAGAACCAATTGCCGATTCAGTAACTTTTCTATTCTGTGCATTAATAAATTTAGAATATATTTCTTGTACATATTCAGCAAATGTTAATTGTGTTGTACCAAATATATTTGAACTTCTTTGTGGATATGGAGAAGTTCTACCTGTACTTGAAACAGGATAATTATAATCTTGATTAAAATTATAAACATCACATTCAATTGCTCTAGCTGCATCAATATTTATAGTAACTTCTTTGGTGTTAATAATTAATCTTGAATCATTAATATTGTAGTTTGTATTTCTACCGCTTGACGAATGTGTATTTGCACTTTCATAATAAACCCATGCTTTTTTATTATCAACAGTTTTTGTAACATTATAACCTAGTCTTCTATATATGTTGATATATTCTTGACCTGAATCGGTATTTCCACTTACTTGAAAATATTGACTAGATTTTACACTAGGTGCAATAGGAAAACCATTTTCATCATATGGTGGTATAGCTAAAGTATTATCTTCAGGACCGATTAAATTTGATAATGCATATCTAGCACTAATTGGACTATCAACCACATAAACATGTTCATCAAAAGAGATTAAACAATCGGGTGCGCCAATAAAAGTAAATATAGTTTCAATAGCCTTTCTTGTACCTTTTGATTTTAAAAACCAAGCAGTATTAATTGTAAGTCTTCTCCAAAGTTCAATATCAACTTCAGCAAGTGAAGCAGATATATCCGTATCACCACTTCTATCATTGGCAAAAACTGAAGATAATAAATCCTTATCATTAATAATATTCTGAGCCTTCCACCCTAAAGTTCTTGCAAGATTTTTAATTAAAGTATCAGGAATATTATTAATTTTGTCATAAGTAACAGTATTGATACTCATTAATGAATCAATGAATAATTTAATTTCGTCAATTTCTTTACCATAAATTTTAAACATTGATTCTGATTTAAAAGAATCAGTACCATCAAAATCTATTAAAGTTTTTGGAATAAATTTTCTTATAATTAAATTTGATTTGTATTCATCATACAAATCACCAATTGAAAATAATTTTTCTAATAAATCAACATAATTTAATGAATCAGTATCTAAATTATAACCATCACCTTTTACAGGAAATTGAAAAGTATAATTAATAAAAGTTAAATCATCATCTTCATCAATTTCAGGTATCTTAAAATCAAAACTATATTTTGGATTTGCATTTTTATTTAAAAAATATCTCTCAAGTTCATTTAATGAATTGTAGAATTTATTAAATTCAATATCATTTGGTTTAATAACAAATTCATCACTAATTGAATTTGCTGAAAATGCACCAAAAGGGTTACCATTTATACTAAAATATAAATAAGAAGAATTTGAATTACTAAAACCCGTAAAACCATTTATACCATAATCAATGTTATTATATAATAATACATAATCAAGATATCTTGTTGTAACATTATTAATTATTGATGATGATAAATTGGAATTAGAATATAAATTTAAAAAGAATGGATTATCAATTATAGTTATTGGACTTCTAAATGTTGAAATATTATTTGCTGAATCATATGTGTAATCTAATATATTAAAATATGATACACCACTCAAATAAGTCTTAACTGCTAAACCACCAGGAAATTTATTAATAATATTATTTACCGCAACTCTAAATTTCTCTTTTAGTGACCCATAAACCGCATAGTTTGATAAATTAACAGTATCAAGATTTAATTTTAGTTTATTTGTAATCTTAATAAAATTATTAAGTTCGGCTATGTTATTAATTTTTAAATCATTAAGTGTAACATCTTTTTGTGTTATAATAATACGCTTCTCCCTACTAATCTGTTGGTTAGTTGCAAATTTGGTTGATAGCTTAATCCCACCATTAAAAATAGTGGTTTGAAAGGTATCATTAAAAACTGAAAATGATGGTAAAGAATCTTTGTTAACAGCTTTACTACCAATATATTTAAACTTTTTTGCCACTTATAATGATTTTATATAAATAGTTAAGAACTATTTATTAGAAACTATCATGAATTTTTTTAACTTTCTAAGAAGTAACAATAAGAATCACAAATCCATTAGAGTAAAAACAAACATAGGTGATAAGTTCATTAATGTGAAACTTGACCAAACCTATGAATCTCTAGATATCCTATCATTAAAGATATTTCAAAAAGATATCTATAGATTATTTGATGCAGATTATGGTGTTATTGTCGGTAGAGTTTTAGGTACAGGTATTGGTATACCAAACTGTCGTATTTCAGTATTCGTCCCAATTGATGAAAACGAAGAAATAATTCCGACAAGTTTAGATGATATTAAAAAAATCGAAGCATTAGCGTTATATCCCTATCAAACAGTATATGATAAAGATAGTTCAGGTAAAGTATATAATCTTTTACCAAAATATGCTAAAAATAGAAATGTTAATGGGTTTCCTGATAATGAATTTGGTATTGGTGCAACACCAATAACACCTGTGGGTACATTCCCCGAAAAAGAAGAAATATTAGTTAATGAAACTGTAGCATATGTCTATGATAAATATTTAAGATATACAACTGTTACAAATGAAAGCGGTGATTATATTTTAACAGTACCATCAAATAGAAATTATGTTGTTACTATGTGTTGTGATATTACCGATATTGGTAAGTTTTCAACCACAGCAGCATTATTAAAATTAGATGGTTATTCTGAAAATTATTTTAATGAAACAGGTACATTAATCAATGAAGATATTCCATTAGAAAGATTACCAAATATTGATATACAAAATTTACCAATATATGTAAATCCATTATGGTCACAAAATCAAGAAAATACAAGTGTTGGTATTAATAGAATTGATTTTAATATCACAAAAAAGATAAGACCATTTAGTACAGTTATCGGTAATTACTTTACACAAAACAACTCTGCTTGGTGGGGAGATAGAATTGTTTTTAGAGCATTAATTGGTTTAAGAAGTCTTTGTGTTGATTTAATTGGTAATTGTACCCCAGATAATACAAATAATTGGATATCAATTTATTATTCAATTAGTATAAGAATATGTTTACAAATTATTGGTTTTGGTTCAGATAATGACATTGTTAATATAAATAAAAATACACCTTATCAAAGAGCAGATTGTAATAGTTTTAAAATTTGTCTTGGTCTAAGAGTAAAATATATAATACCATTTTTTAATTTTCTTTTCTTTCAAAAAAGATACTGTACTTTAAGAGGTGGTAAAGTTAATTCTGAACCTTTTGATTTAAGATTGAAATTAGCTGATGCTTGTACAAGAGATAAAGCAATAACTTTATTAGGTGGAGAAATAACTGATACTTTATTTTTAGATAAACACAAAAGAGGTGATATTGATATTAAAGTAATGTCAATAAAAAATACAGTACCTGATGCAATTTGTGATACTTTAAATAATTTATCACCCGATAACACTACAATATCAACACAATATGATAGTGATAGTGATATTGAATTATTACAAAGCAATAAATATATAAAATATATTAATGATGGTAATTTTGTTGTATTATTGCCACCAAATAGAAAAAAAGTTATTACTAATGAAGAGGGTGATTTAATAGAAGTTGACCCCAATTCAGATATTGGTATATTTACACAATTTAGAGGTTATTTTCTTCTTTCACATAAAGAAGAACCCGATAACCCACCTACAAGAGATAGAACTGCTAGAATTAAACTAAAAATACCACAATATTTTGATTATAACATAAATCCAATTACTTGGATATGGAAACACTTTACTTTTGATTTTGGTGAGATATATAGTGTAGCACAATATAATGAAGTTAGAAAAGCTACTTTTGACCAAAATCAAGAAAGTGGTGATGATGATATGTTAGAACCTAAAACAATTGGTTGGGATGAACAAACTAATATATTATTTACAGGTGCTTTTAATACTCCTGATGACACATATTCACCATCAACATATAATAGAAATAATAATTCAGACCTTGAATATACATCATTTTATAATCATTTAACTTATTTAGGTATTGATGGTAATATAAATAATATTGACAATGGTGACTTTTTAACTGATGTAGAACCTCCAGGACCAGAACCAACTAATAAACCAAGTTTTGTTGGATTTTATAGGATAAATGAAAATTCGGCTAATTGGGAAAATGCTAATTTTGCTATAAAGGGTTTAAATATTTATAATTATAACGTGACATATCCAAATGATTATGTTAATCTTTTTATAACAATTTTATTAAATAGCACTTATGTTTCAAGCACAAATGATTTATGGGATTTCCAAATAAAACCAAATCCGACACAATTATCTGAGTTTCAAAATCGTTTTTTAGATGATGAATTATTAGGGCCAAATAATGATTGTTTAGTATCAATTCAAAATTTAGCACCATATCGTAATTATGAAATAGGAGGAAGTGCGCCATATAAAGTTAAATATTTTCAAGTAAGATTTGACCCAATTAATTTTAAAAATTGGTTTTCATTTACAAACAATAGTGAAATAACAAACTGGACTTTTATTGCAGGAAAAGCGTCAGACCCAACCACAGAATATATATCAACATTTTCTAGTATCTATAATACAACAATGTCACCAACATATCATGGTCCTGTAAATACACCATTAGCTATTAAATTTTATCAATCAGATTCAACCCCACCTGTAAGTGACATAATACCATCAAAAGAAAAGTTAGGTATAAACATTTATGATATGATAGATAATAATAAAGATACATATCAATTAACATTAGCAATTGAATTAGATAAGAATTTTGTTGTTGATAGTATTGGTAATATTTTTAATGATAAAGATTGGAGTTTTAGAATAAAAATTTCAGACCCTTCACAAAAAACTTATTTTAATACATATGTTGGTAATCTTTTAGATATTAATGGTAATGAAGATGTAAATGGTGAATATTTGGTTGTTAATAAAGATAATAATAACGGTATTGTAAGTTTTGGTACTTTATACAATAATAATAAAATACTTTTTATTTTTAGAATAGATTTATTTAATCTTTATTATTTCAAAGAATGGCATCAAAATGTACCAGCAGGTTCTTCAGACCCAACAATAACAAATTGGAATATTGAAACAAGAATTAATGCAAATACTGAAAGAGTTTCAGATAGTACTACATTTTATAGTGGAACTTTTCAAACTTATTATGGTTCTTCAACAAACAATAATTTTCTTACAGTTTAGTAATATATAATAAATTATGGCAGACCACACATACGCATACGCAATAAAAAATCAATGGTTAAACATGAGTGTTTATTTTATAAACTTTATGTATAATACTTCAAAACCATTTGCAGATACAGCAGTTGGAAAACTTTTAAAAAATCCTGTTTTTAAAGGAGTTGTGCAATTTTATAGATATGCACCATTGGTTTTAAATCCTGTTGGTCTTGCAATAGCAGCAACAGAAATAATTGCAACGAAATATGCTACAGATTATAATAATTCATGGGCAACTGCTTTAAATGATAAATATGTATGTTCACATATTATGACACCAAATAGATTAAAAGATAATAATGACCTTTTGGGTGGTAAACAAAGGAATAGTAAATGGTTTGCTAATGGTGATTATATTCAAACAAAATTTATAAAATTAGATAAAACCGATATTGTTAATTTTTATGGTAATCCTGATAATGGTTTTGCATATGATAAAAGTATGTTAAAAAGCCCCAATAATTATGAAAGAAAAAGTAATATTACTTCAGGAAATGGTCCAGTAAAATTCAACATAACCAATCAAGAAAGACAAAATAATGACCCTGCTTCACCTACTTGGAATGATGATAATCTTTATTATTTTTTAAAATCAACAAACAACAATGATGTTATTAAATTTTTAATTGGTTCGGGAATAATTTAATGGAACACATAAAACCTAATAAAAGATATTTACTTGCTCAAGATGAGGATTTAAATTTAAATATATCATTAAAACAAAATTTAAGTGATGTAAATGAATTTAATAATACGAGAGTTATTTCTTTAGCTGATTTATTTACAAAAGAAAGAAACGATTCAAAAAATTATAGGATTTATGGTAATATAAATTATGTTTCTTTTTTGAGAAATAAAAAAACAATGCCAACTGAAATTGTTGATATGTTTAATGATGATTATCTAACAACAGGTTTTAATTTTGAAGATTATTTTGATATAAAATTATTTAGACTAACTGATATTCAAATATCAAAAACAGCAACAACAAATCCAAACACATCAATTAGTGCAACAAGTTATTTTTATACAGAATTATTAACAGCAATAACAGATGATAATAGTTTTAAATTAAGTTATTTTGGTTTTTCAAGAAATATTTACAATGAAAAACTTTATAATTTTAAATTTGATAATATAAATGTTGACCCAAATAAATTAGTTAGATTAGGTAATGATTTTATTTATGATAATAATGTCTATTTAGGATTTATTCCCAAAAATATGACAACCTATGAAGCTTATGAAAAAGTATTATCAACCGATTATTATTTAAATGAATTACATCCTAATACAATATTCGGATTTTCAATAACAGGTATGACATTGAATATCGCTAATACTATTATAAATGGTACAAATTATAATGCAGCAGAATTTAGAAAATATTTTTATGATAAATTAATTAGTTGTTTAAGTTATTATAATATAAAAATAACAAGTGATAATATTAATAAAAATTTAAGATTTATAAGAAATTATCTTAATATGGGTAATGGTGATTATAATCAAAAAGTTTTATTAGATACAACAAAACCTACTTTAAGTGGTAATACGATTGAATTTGATAAAACAAATTATTTATTTAATGAATCAGTTAAAAAAGAATATATATTACAATTAACATTGGAAGATACATATGTACAAAATACACCATCTGATTTAAGTTTTCAAGATTATCAAAATCTTTATTATTCTTCATTTACATATACTGTTGTAAATAATACAATAAAGGTAGATTTTTCTTTTGTATATAATCCATTTCATAAGATAGAATTAAAAAAATACCTTAATACAAATGATGTAACATTTGATAATACTTTATCTTTTGTAACACCACCTGAAAATGCTATTTATGATAATAATAGATATGTTTGGAGAGATTTAATGGTTTATGGAGACCCAAATAATTATGATTTACCATTTATTAATAATAAACATTATTATTTTAATGATATTAATCTTTATTTAAAACCAAATTTATCAGATAAAAATACTGTTTCATTGCTTAATGATTTTGCAACTAATTTTGAGGTTAGAAACTTTAAATTGAATAGAGCAAATATAAAAATTGCCCCTAAAAGAAAAACTATATGTTAAGTATTACAACACAGGATTTAAGTAGTTACACTTTGAATATTGACATAAATCAACAGCATGATTTTGGCCCAAAAAGTGAATCAATTTATAAATATATTAATTCAGAAATTGAAAAAGTTATTCAAGAATCTTTAGCAACAAATCAAGACCAAGAAAACATATCTTTCAAACCAAGTAAAGATTTTGTAATAAGACCATATTTCAATAATACTGCAACTTATGAAGCAGCAGGTTTTACAGGAACAACAGGAAGAAATAATTATACAGATGAAAGTTTTTATATATTTGATTTATTTGATAATTACTCAAATACAAATCAATTATTACTTTCAAGAAATTTTGTTAAATTAACAAAAATTTATACTGCTACAACAACTGACATAAATTTTTATTTCAAAAAAATCGTTAAAGAACACACGAATATTTATATTCCATCGTATTTTATACCAACAACTGCTGATACGTTTTATTTGAAAATATCTTTTTTTAATGCTTTGACAGGAGACTTTAGATTTTTTGAATGTTCTAAAACAGAACAAGATGCATTAAAAGATTATTTTAAAATAAAAATTAATAAAGTTAAAAAAACTTTTGATATATTAAACGGTGATGTGGTTGCTATTAATTCTAATATATATAAAATAACTGAAGTAATTGAACTCACAAAAGAACAAAAATTAATAAATACTAATAGAATTAGTAAATTAAGAACAATAAAAAGTAATAAGAAAATAATAACCTCAAGAGGTATAATAATATAATGACAGAATTAATAACATTTTTTTTAGGTAATTTTTTACCAATATTTTTATTCTGCGGTTCTTTAATATTCAGTATTTATGTCTTATATATCTTTATAAGATGTATAATAAAAATTGAAAAATTATCTGAATCACTAACTGAAAAAGAAAAACAATATTTTTATTTAGCAATAACTTATTTATTAACATTTATCATACTATGAAATTTAAAAAAATAATTGAAGAATTAAGAGAATACATCGTACAAATCAACTTTGATGATTTTGTCGATTTATATGTATCATTCCCATCTGATTGGGATATAACACCATTTTATGATGAAAATGAGGTTTACATATTGGAAAATCCAAAAAAGACATTTGAAGATAATGGTAGAAAATATAATATCTATCAATTTCTTTTAAAAAATGTTGAACACACCGATGAACTTTTTAACATTTTGGTTCAAATCAAAAATACATTCTTGGAAAAAGAAAAAATGATTAATGAATTAAATCAAAAAGTTGAACAAGAAAAAAGACAACTTGAAGAAACAATCAGTAAAAAGATTAATTCTCTTCGTGGTGTAACAACTACATCTAAAAAACCTAAAAATGAGATTGTAGAAAAGATTGAAGAAGTGAATGAATTAAAAAACATAGATGATATCATGACTATTTATAATAAATAAGTCATAATGATTTTTAAAGATTCACAAGAGCAACAAAAACTTTATAGGCAAATTAGAGTATCAATAGGTGAACCTGTCCGTGATTACGGAGATTGGGTTACAGAAGATATTATTGATACTCATGTTGAAATGGCTTTAGAAGACTATATCTCTTATTTGGATAATTGGTTAATAGAACAACAATGGTCTTCATTGGAAGGATTAGATATTGGTTCAGCTAACTTTGTAGAAGCATTCACAACAAAATCATTAGATTTTGAAAAATCATTTGCCATTGCATATGGAAAACAAACAGGTATCTCTACATTAGGTGATTGGGAACTTAAAAGTGATTTTGTAACTATTTCAGCTAATACTCAAGTATATTCAATCCCTTCAGGAAGAGAAATTAATGAAGTTCTTTGGTATACACCATCTCAAATTGCAACTAATATTCTTGACCCAATTGGTATAGGTGGTGGTTGGTTTGGCGCACCTTCGGGTTGGTATTATGGTAATACACCTGCACAAACTATGTTACCATCATTTTCACTAATCCTATCCACTATGGATAGATTACAAAAGAAAAAGATTATTCAAAGTGAATTAACATATCGAATAACTCCTGGTCCAAATAAAACAAAAAATTTATATCTATATCCAATTCCTGGTAGTAGAGATGAAATTGTAGGTAAATTTGGTAAAACACAAGATGGTGCTAAAGTATGGTACTTTTATTATGATACATTAGATAATAACCAAAGAGATTTATGTTTAGAAGAGAATGAAGATGTTGTTAAATTACCATCTGATGTTCCTATTAGAATTAAAAAATGGGATAATTTAAATGCACCTTCTAAAAATAAAGTTAGAAGATTAGCAGTAGCATATATTAAAAAATATCTTGCAACCATTTGGGCAAAATCATCAGGTAAAGTTAAACTACCAACAAGGGATGATACTTTGGAGATTGATTACAAGTACTTTGCCGATGATTATGAAAAGGAAAAAGATTTAATATTTAAAGAACTTATTGACCAATTATCAGAATTTACATATGCTAAAATAATGGAAAAGAAAGCAATTATTGGTGAAAACTTAAATAAAGTATTACAATATACTCCACCTCAAACAGGTATAATTTGGAAATAAACCATGAATAGAACTTCATTTTATAATCAAAAAGATTTTGAAGCTGACATTAGAATGTCTAAGGAATATATTGCAGATGATATGGGTATTTCAATATATCTCTATTCAATTAATATAGTTGAATCAAAAAAAGATATATATGGTGAAAGCATGCCAAATGAAAAAGAATTTCTTGGCCCTTACAAACTAAATGTTTATATTTCAATACCACCTAGAGAAAAAACAAAAATTGGCGGTAGTATGTTAGTTAATGAAAATGTTGAAACACTTAAATTAGGTATTTATATTGATGAATTGGAAAAATTAGGTATTGATGTTAAAAGAGGTGATTATTTTTCATATGATGATAATAATACTAAAAGATTTTATGAAATTAATACAGTAACTAATTTAAAAACAGCTAATCAAATGTATAACTATAAAGCATTCTATAATGATGTTACAGCAACATATGTAAAAGATTATAGATTGCCTGATAACTTAAAAAATATGATTTAATATGGAAAATAAAAGTTGTGGATGTGGTGGCACTAAAAAACCATCAGTAATTATCAAAAGACCTAGAAGATAATGGAAAATTTGTTTTTATCAATTGTAATTGGTTTCTGCTCTGCTCAGATAACCAAAGTGGCTGACTTTTCCTTTAATGAAGGAAATATATTAGATTGGTATTATATTTTATTATTAAAATATGTAGAACCAATATCAAAAAAATTAGCAAAACCTCTTGGAACATGCATTAAATGTTTTTCAGTATGGGTTTGTTTTTTTATATTTTTAATATTTTCACTTTATCTTTCTATACCTTGGTATTATATATTTTTGTCACAAGGAATAAGTGCATTTATAATCTATAGAGAGTAAATTTCTCTAGCCTCAAATTTCTTTACATACATCTTAACTAATCTACCTGCAAGAGCATTAGCAGTATCCTCTATTACACCTCCAATGTCAGGTATATCACCAACAATTTTTTCTTGCAAATCTTGTTTTTGGTGAACAAGTTCATGTGCAATTGTTCTTAATACATCAGCAATTTGTCTTTTTTGAAAAATAATATAAACACATTTATCCGTTGGATTATAACCTCCTGTTGTTATATTTAAATGATTTTCTTTCCTCATTAAAAAAACTTGTATGTCATTTGTTATATCTAACTCATCTCTACAAAATTTTAAAAATGTCGATATATGCTTAAATTTAGCAGGATTTAAATCATCAAGTTTTTTTGAGTATGTTATCTTAATCATTTTTTATTGTAAATAGTATAAAAAAAAGGGTGGAATAAATCCACCCTCTTAATTTTTTATTCTAAATTAGATTAGTTAATTGTATCTAACATGAATTCAGAAGGAGAAGCACTTGGTAAACCTTGTACCAATACTTTACCATAGAACCTGTTGTTAACAACTTTCTTCGCATAACGAGTCATGATGCCCATTACAGGTTTGAAGTCAGCAGGGTTAATGGTTTTAGGCATAAGCATCAACGGTACATATGGAGCGTAGATGTAACCTGCGTGGAAGATTGAATCTCCTTTGTGTCCTACAAGAACAACACCAGCAGGAGCATAAGCATCAACATATACTGTGTATCTGTTAGCAACTGAACCAACTTTTTCAATACCTAAAGAGAACTTAGTTTCTTCAGCAGAAGCATCAGTAGCATGGAAGTACTCAAGGTCATTAAGAACAGCAGCAATTTCAGGAGAACATACAACCCAATTTGCACCACCACGAAGAGTAAATTTCATGATACGAGCAGAAATTTGATTAATCTTAGTAATCAACTCTTGGTTGTAATCTTTACGAGTAATTGCAAAACCTGCACCAACATTATTAAATCTTCTATCAAATGCTGCGTAATCAAAAACTTCAACATGTGAAGCAGATTTACGAAGGTCTCTTAGAATTTCTCTATCAATTTCACCCGAAACAACCTCAGAAAGAAGAGCAGTTAATTCAGCCTCAACATCAATTGAGTGGAAAGCGTTAACGTCTTGCTGAAGTTCAGGAGTGAAAGTAGCACCCAACATTCTCTTTTCAACAGAAACGTCAATGAAATCAAAAGTAAAGGTTACTTGAGGAATTTCAGCATCTTCTTCCATAGAAGAGTATTCTTTCCAAGTAGCAGTAAGGTTAGCAGCAGTAAATGCAGCCGCAGATTTTAAACCTGTAAAAGTACCTGTACCATAAGTATTTGAACCATAAACTGTTCCACCACTTATAGGTGAGTTAAGAATTAACTCAACAATAATATAATCAGTTCCTTTAGCAACGATTTCTTTTGCATAAGCTTGCATTGGAAGTCTAAAAGGAATTGGGTCACCTGCTGCAATGATAGTTGAACCATCAGCCTGAGAAGTTAAAGCAGAAGTTGCTGTAATTTTTAAACTCATTAAGAATGATTCAGTATCAACAGGGCTACCAATTGGGCCTGATAACTTACCTTCATTGGTAATAGTAAATCCTGAGAATTTAACTAAAACTCTTGGTGAACCATTTGCACCACCTGGAGTACCTGAAACGATTGTAGCAGCAGCAATAGACCTAGGATTAACTCTACCTTTAGTTCTGTCAAAAAGACCACCAATATCATCAAAATCACTACCATTATTGTAGAATGAATCATACAATGAAGTGGTTTGGTAAGTAGTACCTGCTGATTTTGCATAAGGGAAAGTTGAATTATAGTTAGCAGCAGCATTAGAATAAACACCATCAAATGCACTATGTTGGGTGTTATTGTTAGTTCTAACAGAGATTTTAGGGTTAATGAAATACAAACGACCAATTGGCATATTCATAGCCTGAACTGATACGATTTCATTTGCAAGCAATTTTTGGAAAACTCGTCTGATGATTGGAAACGCAACTGTCTCAAATGAACCTGAAGATGTAGCATCAGTTGATTCATTGATTAGGTAAGACGCTTGGTTCTCATATAACTGAGCGATGTTTTCTGCCATAGACCCCTCAAGGCCATCTAGCAATCCGAATTGATTCCATTTTTCGGTAATCAATTCACGTTGTTCACGAAGTTGCTTGTACTCCTGTCCAACTTTTCCTGAATTTAAAATTTCGGTAATTCCGTACATAATTTTTTTTGTTTAATTTAAATAGTAAGAAAAATTCTGTTTTTTATTTTTTCTTATTAAAATTATAGTTAAGCAATTGTTTAAACCTATTGGATTCATCATTTTCGTTCATTAAGTTCTTTTCTCTAACAACTGCATTGTCAGTTCTATGAACTTTACCAACTTTATTTTGTACTGATTCATTCAACATTGAACCATCTTTAACTGTTTGCCCTTTTGCAAACTCATTTGTTAATGAAATATAAGTTTCTTTAATTTGTTCTTTAGTTTGTGCGTTTGAGAAACGATGAATAATTTCTAATTTTTCGTTTTCTCTTAAAGGATGCTCAAGTAAAAACTTGTTTACAAATCCTGCTTTCAATGCACTAATTGTTACATCATAGACTTTATTCTCTAATGATTTAACTTTATTTACAAACCCTTCTTGAAGATTTGTTTTTTCTTGTTTAATTTTTTTAAGTTGTTCTTGTAATTCTTCAATTTCTTCTTGTACTTGTGCTTGACCTTGTGCTTGACCTTGTGGTTGTGCTTGTGTTTGCCCAATATTTTTACTTGCAAGTGAAATATTACCACCACTTCTAATTTGATTAGTAAGTGTCATAAGCAAACTAGCAGCAGGTAATGGTTGTTTTCCTGCTTTTTGAAGTCTGGAATTTAAAGCACCAACTTGTTTACCCAAATTCATTGCAAGAGTTTCAAGTTTTTTAACTTCATTACTAACTTCAGCACTATTATATGCTTGTCCAATTTCGGCAGCATATTTACCAACAGCTTGTTTAGCTGTTGAACCAAGTTTACTAATACCAGCAGCAGCTTGTCCAAAAGCACCTTTTAAGCCACTAAAAAATTCATCAAGTTGTTCTTCATCTCCATCCATCATTTCTTCTTCAAGAATTCCTGATTGACGATGAGGTCTACCACTAGGGGGCATAGCACCTCGATTACCACGGTTTTTCTTGGTAGCTTGATTTCTTAAACTTGATTCTTCCATTTCATCTGCTTCCATTTCAGAAATCATTCTTTCAATATCTTCTTCACTCGAAAAATCATCTTTTGGGCTATGCATTTTACCTTGATGAGAACCTTCAGATGACATATCATCTCCATCAAGCATTTCTTTAATTTCTTCAAGTTCTTCCATAGTAAGGTCTTCAAACATATCTTTTTCCATAAAATCATCATTACGATTTCCTTTATTTCTTTCCATACCCATTTTACCTCTCATATCCATTCCTCTTTCCATACCCATTCCTCTTTCCATACCCATTCCTTCTTCCATATCCATTCCTCTTTCCATATCCATTCCTTCTTCCATATCCATTCCTCTTTCCATATCCATTCCTTCTTCCATATCCATGTCAGCAAGCATTTCATTAAGTTCGTCATCAGTTAAAGATGATGGTTCACTTTTAGGGAAATTAACTTCATAAAGAGTATCTTCTTCATCCATGTAATCCATTTCATCCATGTAATTCATTTCATCCATGCCATACATTTCATCCATGTAATTCATTTCATCCATCATTTTATCCTCATCTTCTGGCTCGTCCATGTAATCCATTTCATTATCATCTTCTTCTGGCTCGTCCATGTAATCCATTTCATGCATGTAATTCATTTCATCCATGTATTTTTCTTCTTTGACAATAAAGGCATCACTTTCATTCATATTGTAATATGCCTCAACAAGTCTATTAAAACTAACATCTCTTAAATCTTTAAGAGCCTCTTTTCTATTATTTTTCATTACTTTTGTATTTTTAAATCTATTGTTATTTTCTGCTAATACTTTATCATCAACTTCAACATCCATGAATTCATCTTCATCGGATTCTTCATCAGATTCTTCATCATCGAATTCAATATCAGTATCTTC
>Ga0181356_1000006_pt1 | contig 83859 bp, 91 predicted proteins | sample Fa13VDMM110SN_FD_130104 | JGI IMG/M metagenome (GOLD analysis project Ga0181356, IMG submission 130104) | Freshwater viral communities from Lake Michigan, USA - Fa13.VD.MM110.S.N | ecosystem: Environmental > Aquatic > Freshwater > Lake | place: USA: Michigan | collected 2013-09-24 | reverse complement strand
TGATCTTCTCATTTTCACGTTCAATGTCTTCTTCGCTCTGTCTTAGAATCTGTTTACGAACTGTTTGGTGTGATAGATATTTACCAACAATACCGTTACCAATGAGATTGGCGACCATATCAATTCGATCGCGCATTATCTCTAGATCTTTTAGTTCTGATGTATGACTGTCGTCATTAAAAACATACTGGAAATATTGGCGAATCTGCTTCCATTCGTCTTGATTGATGACACCTTTTAGGATAAGTTGTTTCTCCATGATCTTATTGAAAAGATCAGAGAAACGGGAGCGAAGCCGCTTGATAAACTTGGTAAATTTAAGTTCATCACGCGTAATCTCTGTAGCACGGCCTAATGTATAAGCCTGTGTTGGATCAAGACGTGTAATTGGAACGTTGAGTGATTTGTATAAGTTGTTCTGGAAATATTTAATATCGTCGATATCTCCAAGGTTTTGACCACCTGGCAGAGTCGTAATTTCTGTACCCTTACCGCCTTCGCGACGTGGTAGCCAGAAATCCTCAAGCATCGTCATAAATTTACGATCATCACGGATTTCTCCGCTGGATGCGTCGTAAACAAGCTTATTCTTGAACTTGGTCATAATGTCGCGCAGATACTGTTCGGCTTTAAGCTTAGGCAGGTTACCGACATCAATGTAGAACACACGACGTTCTGGTGCGCGAGAGATGCGATAAATGACTAGCGAGTCTTCCATCGCTTTAAGCTGGTTGAGTGGTTTAATGGCTTTCTGCAGATAACCAGTTACAACATCACCATTGGTTGATGTTAGACCGCTGGTGCAGTGAGCAATCGCATCCTTAGAAATCTTAAGACCAGTTAATTGCCCTTGGTCCGGCAACGTGGCTGGTGATACAGCTTTCGCAAACCCTCTTGGGTTGTATACGAAATACTCATCAACCGTCTCTACGACAGGCATACCTTGAATTTGTTTTTGTTTTACCTGACGAACCTTACGGATCTTACGAGGATCAACGTAACGGATTTCTTGTACACCAAGCTGTGGTTGTTTGTTGTCAATGATAAGATGATAATACAAACGACCATCTACATACCAGCGACGAAATAGTTCATATCCCTGGTGTTGGAACTCAAGAAGATTCAATACTGTATTGAACTCACTCTGAATAATTTGTTTGATTTTTGGTGCTACTTCAAGTTCATCCAGATTAAGGATGACTGTCTTTTTTAGATCTTCAAGACAAATAGCTTCGTTGACAATGTCATCAATGGCGATGTCGATCTCTGGGTTGAGAGACATCTCACGATACTTCGTGACAAGCTCTGCCTCATTACGAATACTACCATCAAGATCGATGTATACGCCTTGAACACCGCCAGCAGCGGCCAGAACCGCACCATCATCTTTTACCTCAGGAGTAAAAGAGATTGGTGCTGCGTTCTGGTTTTCTTTACGTGTTATTCTGAAACCAAAAAGGTCCATGTATACTCCATGCCGAATAGAGAAGCGTTAGCCAGAATTACTGACCGCCAGCATTCCCTGTGGTGCCACCAGAAACTCTCCAGTAGTCAAATTCGAATGTTACTCCGAATGTTTCAATCTGGTCATTGTCAGCCCAGTTAAGGCTGATTTCTGAGATATTTGTTGGGAAAATCCCAACAAACTCATACTCACGGAGGATACGTCCGTCTTTTCCGTATTGAATAACCTGGGCTTGTGATTTGTAGTTTGCAAGTTCACGAATGTTACCTTGGAAACGATTGATCTTGTTAGACCATTCTTCCATGGCGTTTCTGATCTTAAAGTCTTCATCGTTGATTACCAGAACTTCCCAAGGACCATATTGGCGGTCCCCAGCAAGTTTGATAGTACGGCCGAAGTAAGGGACCTGAATGGTCCCCAACCCGGCAGCTGGAATTTGAGAAGCTTGTACAAGGAATGGTACTTTGATGTCAGCAGCACCGTTCGCTGGGTTCGTAATACGAACTTGGAACAGGTTCTGACGAGCACCACCACCTGACAGTTGACTTTTGATTTCGTTGATATTAAAGGCCATTTTTCTATTCTCCTGAGTTATTTATTAGAACTGGCCAATGATCTCATCGAACTCAACACCGGTGCGAACCGCAACGAAGTTAAGCTGAATGAAGTTAATCGACTTAGCGGGTTTAATATAGATATCACCAACGAAGCGATTGCTGTCAATAACCTCAGATGTGTTATTTGTCTCGTCGCACACTACGCGGAAATCGTAGATGCCACGGCGACCTTGCACATCACGGAGGAATGGCTCAACAAGGTTCTTGAATTGTGCGCGAGTAAATTCATCATTGAATTCGAACAGCATTGCATTTGCAGCATTTGCGATTGCTTTCTCAAGGATGATAAACAGGCGACGAACGTTAATGCGGTTAAATGCACTTTCTTTTTCCAATAGAGTCTTATCACCGAACAGGATTGTTCCTTGTCCGGGGAAAGTCACAACTGGGTCTACACCTTTACCGTACAGAATATCACGTTCTGCTTGTTTTGGGTTCCAGGCGAGTTTAACAACGTTCTTGATTGAGCCACGATTGAATCCGGCTGGTGAGAACCAAGGATCACGTGTCTGATCAGTACGGGCTGTTAGACCAGCGATATCGCCGTTTAGAGGAACCCAACGATACACATCATTATATTTGTCATACTGATATTTGTATCCTGAGTCCATCACGGCGTAGCTTGAGCTACGGAGACCATCGCGGAACGTTACAACAGAGTCAGACTCTGCGCCATCAGTTCTGACAACGTCAGATTTCTGTGGTGAGATAAAGGCGACGCAATCTTTACGAGCTTCAGAGATATTGTCGATGATGTAATTGGCCATCTGAGTACCAGAAGCTCCTGCCGCTTTACCAGCAATCAGCAATGATACATCTACTGATGCTGTGTCTGCGAAAAGGTCCCAAGCTGCAGCAAGTTCTGCTGCTGCGATGCTTGATTCAGATACTCCAGCAGTACCACCACTTAGTGATACAGTATATGGAACGAGCGCTGTTGAAGCAGAAACGAGAACGGCTGTGTTAGAAGCTGCACCCGAACGATCTGCCGCCCACCAAAGGTAACGAGAAAGATCGTTAATAGCTGTTTTGTAGTATGCAGACGAACCATCATCGCTACGAGAATCTGTTGCGCGAGAAAGGTTTGTAAACACTTCAAGAACTGTTCCTGGAGCTCCAGTAAATTTGCCGTCTTCATCAACAACAACTACTGAAACTTCATCAACAACAGAACTCCCGACGGCTGTGAGGGCAGCGCTTGTTCCTGGTGCTTTTCCAACCACAGAAGAATATTCCCAGTATCGTGAGATCGTGTTAGCTGCGAAAGCCGTTGATAGAGCATAATTTCCATCAAAGGATACTGTGAATGAAGAGTTACCAGAGTTTGTTGTTACAGCGCCGATAGATGTGATTTTTAGTTTCTGTTTGTTGATTGAATTATTTCCAACTTCAAGAACGTCACCAACGATCAGCGAAGTAGAAAGTCCTGTCGCTAGGATGGCGGCGTTTGTTGAATGGAGTGATGCGGAGTTCGCAACATAGATCGTTGCGCTGTTTGCGTTAAGAGCAACAGTAATACCAGCTCCTCCAGGAATGACGGTGCTGTTTGCAGTTACGCCACCAGATGTCATTGAGTATGGGTTAAGTGTTGATTGATATTGCGCAGCTGTATCACATACAGAAACCTTTAGCGAGTTACCGAGATCTGATGGATATTTCGCTACCCACTCAACGCCAGCTGGGAAAGTTACTGTATCGTAGTGATCTGCATTCTTAACGATAGCAGCCGAACGGTTTGTTACTGCAGCAGAGTTTGCTACAGCGTTAAATGACAGTGCCGCATCAAAGTAGTTAATTGTGTTTACGATTGGTGTAGCACCGCTACCGGTTGTCGAGTTTGCACTTAGAACAACACGAGTTACCCCGGTACGTGTTAGCGTGTGGCCAGTGTCCGTTGTAACACCCTTTGTAAGAGTAATAACCGAACCGTCAACGGTGGCGGAGAGATACAGAGTTGTTGAATTTGCGGCGCGCACGAAGTATGTAGCGTTGTTTGCTAGTTCTGTAAGAACTGTGTTTCCGGCAGCTACCGAGTAGCTTACTGTTTCACCAGTTACGAATGGGTTGGCAACAAAAGTGATTTGTCCGTTCGCAGCAACTGATGTGTTAGCGGAGGCGAATGTGTTTGATAGAGTTGTGTTACTTGCTGATACAATAGTTGCTCCTTCTGGGATGCCAGCACCGAATGCACCATAACCAGCTTCTAGTCCAGCAACTGCAGAGTAAACAATCAGAGTTGTGTTGCTTGTAAGCGCAGTTCCAACGCTGTTAGCGAAACCGCTTGTTTTTGCTGCACGGCTGACATAGAGTCTGTTTGCATAAGAAAGATAGTTTGCTGCCGAGAAAAAGCTCTCGAAATTGTTGTTGTTTGGTTTTCCGTAGCGAGCCACAAGGTCATTCTCGCCTGTAATGAGAGAGAACTTACCGACTGGTCCCCAGTTGAATGGGCCTGCGAACGCCCCTACGGCGGTGGCTACGGCTGGTACAGTTGTCGTTAAATCGACCTCCGTAACATTAATACCTGGACTTACTTGGAACGTCATCGACATATTCTCCCTACAATCGTTACGGGTGGTTTAACTATTATTCTTATTTATAAAACGCTAGTTCCACGCGATTTTATTCTATTGAAACGCCTCCCATGAGCCCGCCGAATTCGTCACGATTTCGTCTATCGAGCACAGTTGGAGTATCATTAATTATTTCATCTAATTCGTCGTCTCCAGACGCAAATATCCCGAATGGGAGCATTTCATCTTCGAGCATACGTTCGTTTTGTTCATAGATCTTTTTTCTAACGTCCAGATCAGTAATTTCTCGCAAGTACGACTGAGTTGAAAGCCAGCCGAATAGAACACAACACATAGCAAGGTCATCATTACCATCTTCAGCTTCGTATGATTGACCTTTAAGTACGAATCTTGTTAACTCATAAATAATATCCGCATCTTCAATGATAAACTTATCGGACTCGACAAGCGTTTTTAATGTTGAGCAACCAATTCTTTTAACCTGTTTTGTCGTTCTCACTCCTTTGTGAGTAGAAGTGGCGAATCCCCCAGACAATGACTGACCATTACGACCAGACATAGCTGAGACAAGCATACCTTCATACTCTAGATCATAGTGTAGAATATCTGCAACCTGTTGACCAATATCATTAGTCTCTACAAGTACCAGAGCATTATTGTAGTATTTAGCCGTCTCAAAAATGATGTTTGGTAGAATCAGTGGTGAGATCGTATTGTTCTTAAATACCGCAGCAACCTTGTATGGGAATGTTGAAACGTTCACCACGATGAATGCGGAGTAGTCTGCTCCAGCTCCACGAGCTGTGTCAACGACCATAGCATACACTGTGTTTGGATCAGGCTCGTAGTATTCTTTGAGCCCGAGATGGTTTTGTTTAATTGGTTTTTTCCAAGCCAGTGTACGCAGCTTAGATGGGTGAATAAGTGTGTTGGCTGAACCGAGGAACTCGCACTCGTATTCCTGCCGGAACTTATCTTCCGATGTGTTCGCGATCTCCTGTGCTTTCCACTTTTCGTCACGACCGGGGATGTCTGACCAGTGAACCTCAACACGCTTGTAGCTGTTGCGGCCTTCTTCAGAGTCAATCCAGATCTTATAGAAGAGCTCCATACCCTTTGGAGTAGAAGTGATAATAAGCTGAGTCTTTTCACCCGATGAAATTGTTGGGTACACGGATGTGAAAAAGTCATCTTGAATGTTTCGTTCAACGTGCGCGAACTCATCAAGGTAAACTAGGTTGTATGTGTCACCACGAGCAGCAGATGATGATGTAGAAGTAGCAACGATCTTAGAACCGTTCTCAAGTTCAACGTTACCCTTGTTCCATTCTGTTACACCTTGCTGCATCCAGCTTGGCAGGTTCTCGAACATCTTCTGAATACGATCAAGAATCTCTCGCGCTTTCTTGTCTTTGTTAGCAAGAATGGCGACGTTCGTGTATTCGTTAAAAATAACTTTCCACAAAATGTATGATGCCGTCGTCGTGGTTTTACCAACCTGACGCGGCATCTTGCATATTACGAATCTGTGTGAGACATATGTCTCGATCATTTCTTCCTGGAACTTGTGTAGCTTGAAATTAATCAAGCCACGGTCCACGTGAATGATCTTACAATATTTGTGAATAAAGTAAATAGGATCTTCCGCGCATCGTATGTATTCTTTAAGTTGGTGTGGTGTCCACTCAACGGCGACGTTAGATCTTTTTAGTTTTGGGTTTCCTAGATATGACTGTCTTTCACTACTCATTAGTATTGTTTTTGATCAATTTTAGAAGATCGGCTGTACTCAACACCAGGTTGTTGTTTACCGTTGTTGGGGACCCATCGGTCTTCCTGACCAACTCCCTTTTTTGCTTTCTAAGCGTTAATAGGTCTTTATTGGTATCAACCGCAATCTTCATAAGGTTGCCTAAGACCTCATATGCTCTTGGATGTTGCGATTGTTTTGCAACCTGCTTCATCTCTTGTAAGATTTCTTTACCTTCTTCAATGATTTCTTTGAGATTCTCTCTCGCAAGTTGGAAGTCTTCATTCACTTCTTTCTCATCATCAACAGTAGCAGGAACCTGTTCAACAACAGGAACAAGTTCACCATGCACCAATGGAGCTTCTTCTGGTGCTGGTGCTACATTGAGCACTTTATCTAAATCGCTATTCATTATATATTCTCAATAAATTGATTGATAAATGCATAATCACTATTCGGATTAATATCGTCATATGATACAGTCAACGCAAGATTAGATGTCGGGGAACCGTTCGCAAGCTGGCCAGGTTGAGCAAGAACTGTAGCTACTCTTGGTGATGCTGTATTTGCATTTTGCGGATCATTAGAAAGAATGAACCCGGTGTTAGCAAAATGAATTAAAGATGACTGACGAACAGGACCATATAGATATCCCTTCATTGTGAATGTCAAAATCCAAACAAGTGAACGTCTTGTATCAAAGTTACCTTCGTAGATATCCTGAACAGATGTATCATTCAACACCACTGGAATATCCATTGTTCTTCCAAGTTCCGGTAGAATGTTCGCGGTAACTGTGAAGTCTGGTGTGAAGTAAGGTAAGATCTGCTCAACGATACGTGTACCATCAGCGGCATTCTTTACCATAATGTACAAGTTAAAAATGATATCATATGGTACTGGTTGATAAGCGTACTTCGCTGTACCATCTGCTTGCATATTATACTGTTTTCCAACAGTAGACAGTTTTCTTGATGGGTCATATTGATAGTTGTTAATCTCAAAAGACATATGTGGCAGTGTAATTGCGATCTGATTTTCAAGATCTGGATCAGCACTTACACGAGCGAGCATCTTTTCTTTAGGAGCATATGTCAGAGGAACTTTAATGGTTGCTTGTGTGTTGTTCTGCGAGTTCTCTCTTGTTATGTAGATGTTATTGAACAACGTACCAAAGATGATAACGTACTTTCTCATAATGTCGTGTGACCATGTCTGTCCGAACATTATACATTACCTTCTGAAAATGGATCGCGCTCGCTCCAGTCGAGAATGTCATCACCCTCAGTTTGAAGCTCGCTGCTGTCATCCAAGAAGTCACCAGATTGTTCATCAAGACTATATCCACCTTGAATAATTGGATATCCATCTTGGTCTTTGATCATAAATCCATCTTGCGTCAAGAGAGCGAAGTTTGTTAAATCTGTTGAACGGTTGCGATAGATATTGTCAATCTCATCGATACCAGTATTAAACACTTCGTTGCTGTATTCAAACACTTCACATGATAAATCATAGAATTGTATCTTACCCATCTGGTAGAATACTGGCGTCTTGTTTACAAATTTAATAGCATAGACACGATTATCCATAGGAACATGGATAAGATCTCCTTCGCGAGGGCGGGAAATTCCTTCTATTCCACCTATTTCCGCAGCAAAATTCTTTACCGACACAGTTAATACAAGAGTATCACGGATTTCGAGATTAAACTTGGAAAGAAACACGCCATCGCCTTCATAGCTATCAAAGCTACGAATGTAGAAATCTAGTAAGTATGATCTATTGTAAGTTGAGAGTGGAGCCTCACCATATACCTCATCACGATGTACGAGATCACGAATAATATAGTTGCAATCGTGTCCATAAAACTTGATACTCTCCATTACAAGATCTTCAATTAGATCCTGTTCTGGAGCATTATAAAATGCATCAATATATGGATTCGTTGCCATATTTTAGCCGATCATATCTTCGACGGGAAGCGAGAATTCGGTAATCATTCTTGCTTCAAGATCTTTGATTTCTGCTAATGCTTCTTCTTTAATCTGTTGTCCATTAAACTGGACACCACCAGGTAATTGCATACCAGTAAATTTGGAAAGATTGTTTCCCCACTGTTCTTTAATTTTAGCTGTAGCGTATAGTTGTAACCAACGATCAGACCATGCATCTGTGTATGTGTCCGGATCAACAAGCATATATCCCTCAACAACAATCCACTTACCAACAGCAGCTTGTGTCCAATCCATATCAATGTAGATCTTATCTGTGTGGCGATTAAATCGAACACGTTGGTTTCCAACGAAAAGTTCGTTGATCAGGGCAAGGTGTTCCATTGCCATGTAATATGGTGTGAGTTGGATACTTGTGAGAGACCAAACTTCATTAAGAGCAATTTGGTATTGGATGTTGAAGATATTAGATCCGGCGTAAGATCCTAATACTGGAAACACACCAACAACACCAAGAAGATTCTCTGGTGCGGGAATGCTCTTAGCAGTAATGTCAGGTTGAGTTAATTGGTACTTGTAGTATGTTTTTTCGGTACCATCAAAGTGGTAATCGTAGTAGTATTTAAGAGCCTCATCAATACGATCATCTACTTGTTCATCAGACACGTTAATCGTGATTACGGGTTTACCGAGTTTCTTGAGACACCATTCTTTGAAAAGTGTTCTTGATGTAGGAATGCTCATAATGCCTCTCCAGTGATCTTATCTTCTATTTATGAGATACACTATTTAAATTTTGGCCCCTCAACCCAAGCAACAAGACTCCTACGGACTCCGGATGTTACTGGCGTTACGCGATGACGGAGGAATGATGGAAAAACTAGAACAGTTCCTCTTTGTTTGATCACATTTTGATCTAAAACACCATATTCTGGGTCAATCTCAAATTCACCACCTTGATATTCATTTGGTTCCGAAAGTTGAACTGTAATAGACAACTTGCGGTGACTCATAGTTGGATTCATCCAAAATATATCTTGGTGCCAATCGTACTTTCCACCGTTCTCTGAGCGATAGGTTGTGAACTGGACGTCACGCAAGTAGTTAAGGTCGAAACCATAGTTATTGCGATTAGCATCAATAACAAAATTCCAAAGCGTATCAACAATAAAGCGGTGGCTTTGATCGTATGTATTAACCCAACGAATTTCTGATTTTCTAACAGTTTCAACAGCGTCTGTTGCTCCATTGAAACCGATACCCGTTTGGGCGATTGGTTGTTTGTTACCAGTTTCAATAACAGCATCGGTAAAAACCTTATTGAGGTTTCCCGGCCACATCGTTAGCATTTGATTCATAATTTTCGATTCTCTTTAAAACTTCTTCTTTAAATGAAAAAAGTGTTGATGCTAGATCACTATCCATGCGATCGAGTGTTCTCTCGAACATCGCAAAAGATGGGATAACATCAACACTTTTTTCTGATGCTTGCAGTTTAAGAAGAATGCTATTGAGCATTACTCTTCGTTAGCTACTTCTAGTGGTGGAGCAGCTGCATTAACTTGTGGTTGAACTTGAGCGACAAGATCATTGATGAGAGTACCAACATGCTTGTGTGGTAGTTCACCAAGGCCAGCCATGATGATGTTAAATTGCTGAGCGTTAACAGACAGGTTGACCGTTGGTTCACTCTTCTCAGTTGCTGCGACAGGATCTACAGCTTTCACTTTAGAAAGTTTTGGTGCAGTTTTCATAATTGTATTCCTTCAATTCTCAATTGGTTGTTTAGTTTTTATTAAGTTCGAATATATTTATATCAAACTGTAATGGGGTTAGGTGAATGGTAGAGCTTTTATAGTTGCATCGAACCAAGCATCAATCTGCGTTTTAAGAGCTTCAACGTTAACAGCAGATCCGATAATCTCAATTGTTTGATTTTTTGTAAGTGAGGAAAACTCGACAAACGTTTCTGGATCAGGAGCGCCAAGTTCTGTCTCTCCACCGATCTCATGAAAGTCATCACCACGTGTACCACGTAGAGTGTATCCGATACTTTTAATGACATCAGAAAGCTCACCTTCATCCGCGACTTTAGCGTCTCGAAATGTCCAAGTCCAAATAGTTGGCATCACTTATTCCTTCTTATAGTTATCTAAATTTATTTAGTGGATTGTTATGTATACACTTCCGCCGACATATCAATGGTTTCAGAGCAAACGGTCGCTCCACCACCGGCGACCCGGATCTCAACAGTTATGTTGCTAGACAAGGTCGTACCGGCGACGCTGTTTGTCAATTCCCACGTCCGGTTGGAAGTCAACGCCAGCCACGACCCCAAGGTCCCGCTAGTGGGGGCGGTACCTGAGTTATGGGTTACCCGGACTTCGTATCCGTCACCAATTGTGGCTTCCGTAGGGGTAGTCCATGTGGTGCTGTTTGCTTGCCCACCACGGTAAATAACGAGCGTAGCAGTAGCAGAGAACGATGCGCCCGCATCGATTGGTCCGACTGCCAACCCGAAGATCCGCGATTTTAGCGCCGCAATGAATGCCCTCTGGATGGTCATTAGGTGACCGCTCCGGTAAGAATACATACGCTAGACGAGCGCCAGTAAGCGCCACCCATCTGGTTAGCTGCCAATGTTGCGGTCGCGCTATCAACACCATTGACGTACATTGTGACGCTAGCTCCACGTGTAATAGTACGCGCTGCTGTTCCTGGATCCATTGTTATCATATCACCAGCTGTGAAGACGGCGTTAGGCATAGTAACGCCACCCGTTAAAGCGAGAGTTTTGTTGGCGCTGGCTGCAGTAAGTGTACCAGTTGTTTCAGAGCTAGTTTGCACACGACTCTGAATCGTACCACCGTTGATGGTGGGGCTAGTAAGGGTCTTGTTGGTGAACGTCGAGGTGGAGCTGATGGTAGGAATCTCGACGCTGTTAAATTGGAGGCCGCCACCACCAGTAGTAGCAAGGTTAATTGCACCACCAGAGAATTCGTTCTGGAGCAGGACGGCACCACCGTTAAGTATCTGCAGATATCCGTTGCGCGTGTTGGCAGCGTTGCGGAATTCTATGTACGGGTTATCAAAGCGAATTGTTGGGACGCCAGTTGTCACAAAACCAGCCAGCGTCTTGTTGCTCAGCGTATCGGTCGAAGAGATGGTGGGAACAGCTACGCCGCCAGAAAAGATCGCGCCGGTTGCTGTATTGATATAAGCGCGAATATTTACAGAACCGTCGAAGAAATAAATAGCAGTAGAGTCAGCGCCGATGTATCCGCGTGTAGTGCCGCTCTGCTGCATTTCAATTTGCAGGGACGTTCCTGAAGTGGGGTTTGTGACAATTGGTCGGCCAGCAACTGTGAACGTCCACGCGTTGCTCGCCGTCACAGTCCCCGCGACCGTCCCCGACAGCGTTGGGCTGGAGAGGGTCTTGTTGCTTAGCGTGTCGGTTGAGGAGATGGTTGGAATCGCGACGCCAGATGCAGTCAAATTTCCAGATGAATCTATAGAAAAATGCGCGGTTACTCCACCGTTCGTGCTCATAGAGATAGCACTAGCGTTGGTTGTCCAAATGCGGCCACGTTCGCCGCTAGTTACGTTACCAAAAAACATGTAAGCTGAGTTTGTGCCAGATCCTCTGGAATAAAACGAACCATATCCACTTGTACCCTGAGATGATACAACAGAGTCAGTCGGCGTTGTAAACCTGTGCTCGAGCGTTGAGATACCAAGCGTTAGGGCATTCGTAAGTGTCCCGGCCATCATCGTCTGCAGGTACAGGGCGGCATCCTCAGACGCAGCGGTCGTGTCAGAAATATTCGACTGGATCGAGGAGTACGTGACGGTGGCGGGCGTAGAGTTTTGTCCACGGAAACGAATTGCTGCTAGACCATCTGACGCTGCGGGCGACGCGGAGTTCCTGAACAGGTCAACCGTGAATGCAGTCGCGCCCGCTTCGGTCGAAGTGATCACCAGCGGAGCGTTGGCGGCCGTCGATGAGATGGTCAGTGGCGCGTCGAACGTGTAGCCTGTAGAAGCTCCAGCGAACGCCAGCGTGTTGGCGCTATGCGTGATGGTCACGTCGCCGTTGTTGAAGTTCACAACGCCGCCAGACGCGAGGAACAGGTCGCTCCACATCTGCGCGGTAGAACCAAGACCGATACCATCAGAAGTGTTCGGCGAGAATGCAGAAGACGTTAGTATGGCTACGTTTGTTAGCACACCGGCTGCGCGAACAGCCCACTGCCAGTAAGAAGCTTCCGACGCAGCAGTCACGGTACTGGCGACAATGCTTTGGCGACCGAATTCAGTCTGTGTACCCGCAGAGTTCGACAGCCTCCAGTCCATGTACACGATGTCGTTGGCAGTGGGCGTCGCACGATCACCTTCGATGATCATGCCCTGCACGTTACCGTTGTCGGGGGTCGTCGTGATCCGCAGCGGCACCGCGCCACGGGTTATCGTTACCTGTTCAGTAAAAGCAACTGCACCACTAAACGTCGGTGTTCCAGAGAACGTGCCACTTAAAGCAGCACCGTTGATAGTTGGCGTCGTAAGCGTCTTGTTAGTAAAGGTTGACGTTGAGCTTATTGTTGGAACAAGAACATCATTAACGTAAATGTTGGTCGCATTTAGTGTACCAACACCTTTATTGCTGCCGGTTGGCGCACCAAGAGTCAGGCCACCGTTAAATCCTCCTTCAGTCCGATCAACAACACCGGCAACAGACGTGAAGAAAGACAGCGATGAACCGACGTAGGTAGATGTCTGACTTTGAACAGTAGCTTGTATATAAGCTGAGTTGCGCAAAGTGCCTGTAGTATCTACACCACGGAACATCAACACGCCAAGCGCATCACTAACAGATAGCAAGTTGTCACTTGGTGCTTTATCAAGAATTAGATACCCACCGTATTGGTCAGTATTTGTGTTGCGTAATACAACCTGTGGTGAGAATGTTGTAGCAGAAGTATACAGTGGATTTCCTGAATAAGTTGGGCTTCCAGCGATCGTACCACCAAACGTTGGAGAAGTAAGTGTCTTGTTGGTAAAAGTGTCCGTACTGCTGATCGTCGGCACAGCAACAGCGTTAAACGTTAATGCGGTGCCAGTAATTGCGAGACCAGCTGTTTCCGCTCCTGCAGTAGTTGGGGCAATTTGCCAGTATCCAGCTTCAGCTGCATCGGTTGCGTTTGTGACAAAGAATCTTAGACGGCCATAAGTAGTAGTAACTGCGGCAGAGTCTTTGCCGAGCACGCGAAGTGTAAACAAGGAGTCGTTAGGTGCCGGTGTAGTAGAGTTATGGAACGCATCCATCTGCGCGCCAGAAGATCCATCATCTGTGCGCGTGATAGTAAACTGCACAGTAGCGTTGACGTTAATGTCTTGTGCACCCGAAAAAACATTTGTACCATTAAGCAGTGGAATGTTTCCGCCGCTTGTACCCGTGTTCAGTACAGCAGCAGTGCCAAGACCTAGAGTTGTTCTACCGGCAGAAGCATCAGCGTCATCAACAATTGATCTACCAAAGGATGTAAATGTAGCTAGTGCTGCTGTACCAGAACCTGTAAAGTATGGTAAGCGATCAGCGGCAGATGTTAGGCCAGCAATCGCTGCAAGATCTGCGTCATAAGCCTGAACAGTAGATCCAATACCGGCTGCTGTTACAACTGCACTACCACTTACACTTACAGTAGCATCGAACGTATATCCTGAAGCAGCTCCAGTAAACGCGAGCGTGTCCGCGCTGTGTGTTAATAGAACGTCACCATTGTTGAAGTTGATAACTGCACCAGAGGCTAGGAACAGATCAGACCACATGTTTGCTGTGGTTCCAAGAGCAACAAGGTCATTAGTATATGGAACCAACGAAGTGGCGTTTAGAGTCATACGTTGGGATAGTGTACCAGCCAGGATAGTCGAGAAATCTATGCGTGAAGTTTCAGCGGCGTTTGTTACTACTGTCGCGAGAGCTCGTATAGTTGCAATTTCGCGCTGAACTCCGGTTGAGCTTGAAACGCGCATTCCGAGAGAAATACTATCAGCAGCAGTAGGGGTTGCTCTGTCACTGTCCAAATACAGCGCGTAGTTGTTGGCAGTGTCGGTAGTGTTCGTAAGAGTAAGCGGAACACCAGCGGTAGAAGCTGTAATTGCACCACTAAAGGATGGTGTACCAGAAAACGTACCTGAAAGAGCAGCACCATTAATTGTTGGTGTCGTTAAAGTCTTGTTTGTTAGTGTGTCAGTTGAGCTAATCGTTGGGATGGCGATGCCAGCAGCAGTTGGGTTCAGCGCAAAGTCCATTACGCGGCTAGAGTTAACAGAAAACACAGTTCCGGGAGCAAGATTGTCGTAGAGAAAAAAGTTGTGCGCGTTATCGGTGCCGATTGATCGACCCATAACGTAGGATTGTATTGCGTCGGCCCGCTCGAAAACAATGCCTGACTGGAGAGCGTTACGTATGCGCGGGCTGTTTAGGAACGTCATATTGGTCCAAAGTGGTGAACCTACTACTGTTCCACCAATCGAAGGGCTAGTTATCGTTTTGTTCGTTAGTGTGTCAGTTGAACTGATGGTTGGAATAGCTACAGAGTTTAATGTTGGAGCAACTTTAAAATCGAACGTCGAAACAGTAACAGTAGCCACCGCAGAGCCTGCAGTGTCATAGTCACCCGTACCGATCCAGAGTTTAGTGCCTAAGGCAATTACGTTATCTCCTGCAACCGATCCTGTAAAGAATTGGTTTGCCACACCCACCGTGCCAACAAAGTATTCATGGCCAGTGCGACCGAAACTAATTCCAGTCAACACGGTTGCACTACCAGAGCGAATATTTACGGCAGGAACGTCTCCCGCAACGCTAAATGTTTGTGTGGCGCTCCAGGTCGCGGCACCAGTTATGGTTCCACCAAAAGCTGGCGAAGTCAGAGTTTTGTTCGTAAGCGTCTGCGTACCCGTCAAGGTAACATAATCAGTTAGTGTGGAAAAGCCGAGATTTGTTCGTGTGGTTGCAGCGTCGGTAAACGTCGGAGCAACCGGAAAAGTTACAACACGAGTAGCACGTACAATTGAAAGCGCATCACCCAACGAAGCTCCAGCATCATCATAAGCTCGTAGGTGGAAATTACTTCCAGCAGATGAACCAGATTCAGGAACGGTGTCTGCGTATACTTGCCAGCGAGTCGAGGAGCCGGTTTGATATACTATCGAGCGTGTTTGTGCCGCATTTGCGCGGAGATAAAAATATGCATCTTGTGCGTTGCTGGCGCCAATAGCAATCTGCGACACTCCGGATGCGCCGTAGTTAAATACGTTAGACACACCATTCCACACATTCGTTCCATTCAACAGTGGAATAGTCGCTCCTGTCGTGCCAGTAGCAACATATGCAGCTGATGCTAGTGTTCCACCAGCACCAATAGCAAGTGTTGAACCATCGGTAGCAGTAAGCGTAAGGGTGTTAGAAACAGAAAACGTTTTAGCGTTAGTAATAGTTAAAACACCAGTTGACGAAGTAATTGTCAATCCATTAATGCTTGTTGCGGTAGCAGCGCCCAACACAGGTGTAGTAAGTGTTTTGTTAGTAAGAATCTCTGTTCCAGAAAGTGTTGCAACTTGCACGTTGTTCTGGTATAGGGTGCCGATATTAAGTGTGTTGTTACCCTTATCTCCACCAGTAGCAGAATCATGATATACACCAGCACCGATAAACAACCGATTTGCCTGCGCTCCGGCGACAGTTGTTCGGAAGAAAAACGCACCATCTTCTGATGTGTCTGTTGGGTCGAGTATCGACATACCAAGATAGCCGTACTGTGTATCCGTGCCACCGCTATCCTTACCATGGAAAGTAATGCGTGCTGCCAAGTCGCCAGCTAACGGTGAAGCTGAATCGTGGTAGATTTTGAGAGTAGCCCCGACTGCACCTGCATCAGTTGATTGTACAGTAGCACTATTCTGTCCACTAGCGGTGGCACTAAGAGTAAAAACTGGTGCAGCAGTAAAGGTTACAACACCACTAAATGATGGTGTTCCTGACAGTGTTCCCGAGAGCGCTGCACCATTTATTGTTGGAGTAGTAAGTGTCTTGTTAGCCATAGTTAGCGTGTTTGTAGCATCAGCATAGATCGTGTTGATGTTTACGCCATTGTCGAAATAATCAACAGCGTTGACTGTCGAGATACCTGTAAGAGAGCCGCCGTTGTAAACGAAAGAGCCGTCATTCTCTACAACCCAACGAGCAGACTGTCCTGCCGTCAAGTTAGTCGTGGTTGCCAAAATAATACGAGTACCGGTTGCTGAATCTGTCCAGTTTTCAGCAGCGGCAATAGTCACTGAGCCTCTGTGGGATGCGGAATACCCAGTCGTTCTGTAACCGTAGCCACGTAGTGACGCTAAGGTGTTTCCAGTTTGAACGGCAGTAGGAGCACCTGGCACTCCCTGCGCACGTCTTCCTCCAAAAACTGGGGGGCCATCAAATCCATCAGCCCAGAAAAGTGCATCGTTGCCAGCAGCGCCAACAATACGAATTTCATCAGGACCAAAAGCTGTTGGAACCGTAACACCACTTTTGTTTACAACTAGGTTGCCTGTGAATGTGTTTGTCGCAGCAAGACTTGCGTAAATCGTGTTGATGTTTACGCCATTGTCAAAGTAATCCACAGCGTTGATTGTCGAGACGCCAGTGAGCGAGCCGCCGTTGTAAATAAACGAGCCGTCATTCTCTACGATCCAGCGACCTGCGGCAGCGGCGGACAAGTTGGGCGTGGTTGTGAACGTAATACGAGTTCCTTGCGCGGCGTCGGTCCACGCTTCAGCGGCTTGAAACGCTATACCCGCACGGAGAGTGGCAGAGTAGCTGGTTGCTCCGTAACCAAAGGCTGTGATGTTGCCGATAGTTTCATATAATGCTAGAGCGGTTTTTGACGCATTAGTGCCGCTCGCCCGCCTGAGCGCGATTGAGGCAGAACTCCCGAAAGCGTCAATTGTTGCCCTGCTAAGGCCAGCGTCAGCGGCCCCGATATGCAGGGCGGTTGGCGAGGGCGGAGCGGGAAGCGCGACAGCGTTTTGGTTAATGGTCTGCGCTGCGGTGAAGATATTCGCCAGCGCGAGTGATCCATAAATCGTGTTGATGTTTACGCCGTTGTCGAAGTAGTCAACAGCGTTTACAGTACCATTACCAGTAACTGTCAATCCTTCCGCAATGAAAGATCCATCATTCTCAATGTGCCAACGTACTAATGGTGTAATTGTACCATTAGCAACTGTGCGGAAACTAAATTTAGCTCCTCCCGCCGTATCCGTAAAATTTTCTGTAGCTGTAACGAGACCTAATGCACTAGCAGATGCCAAGTATCCAGTAGCGCCATATCCAAACCCACCAAAGGAGAAAATAAAATCTCCAGAAAGAATCGCAGTAGGAGAAGCGTTTGTTCCGTTTGCTCTTCTACCAAGGAAAGCTGCATTTGCACCAAAAGTATCTAAGAACATTCTAGACTGTGTTGCGTTGGTTCCAATTAGATGCAACACTGTTCCTGAAGGTAAAGTCGGTCCAGAAGTTGGGCTTAAGCTAATTGTTTGCGCCGCAGTAAATGGACTTGTGCCAGCAAGACGTGCAAAGGCTGTTGAGTCATATCCATCTAATGTGGCTGCATCGCCACCTGAAGCAGCATCAGCATCCCAGTATACGCTGTCTCCATCAGATTTAAGAACTTGTCCTGCTGTACCATATGATCCGGCAGCAAATAAACCTTGCAAGGCTATATCTTGAAAGTGTTCTTTTTTTCTAGCCATTAGATAAGACTACCAATTCGGTGTTTGAAATTACTGTAGGTACATACGAGAACTGCAGCGCTGGTGTAATAAACTCAAGACTTATCATGTTATCCAGTATTTCAATATTTAGGTTTGATACAATCGTATTTCCATTAAGAGAAGCGATAAATCCATCTTCATAACTAAAGGAAAGTTTGTTGTTTCCACCAGCTTGCGGACCAACTACTAATACCGATGTGTTTTCAGTTATTTGCACATTACCATCAGAGTTTACCTTTACTTCACGAGGATAACCCTCAACAGTAAGCATTTCAAATAGAACGGTGTTTACTGCGGTGTTTGCCCACTTAAGATAGAACGTACCGAGATCCCAACGATATGTATTAAATGGTACTATCTTATGGAGATAACTGTCGTACATACTCGTTTCGCCGGAGTTAGTGTGACCTAATGAGAAGTACATGCTCGTTACGGTGTTTGGTGTGAAGTCTTCTTCGAGAATAAGAGATAGTGGAACGTTAACATAATTATTATCAGATAAAGTTGAGCCAACAACAAGAGAACCACTGTTACCAGACACGCTTGCTCTGTACGAGTATCCTAACTCGGCTTCAAATGCTTGGTAGATAAAATTATCTTTGTAGATATTGTTTGTTGTTATCACACCATCTATTAGTATAGCATCATTATTTGGGATCCATCCAGATGTTCCAATAAATTCCGGATTAGCAATCAAGTTTGGGCCATCTTCAACAGGACCTAATGTGTTGGCTACTAAATATAGTAATGGATCATTGTAGACATTGTTGTTAGCTTGTCTTATCACAACAGTATCTGGGTTAATCGCAAACCCGCTTGTGTGTTTAATCCATCTTCCACATTTTGTGTGTTCAGCATAGTTATTAGCCAAGATCTCAGTTTTCTCCATAACAAGTGTTGTTGGTTGAGATGCAGGGGTTACTTTAATCTCACCAGTATGCGAATAGATATTCGCATCAAAATTAACTGGAGAGTTGTCTGAAACACTTAATCCTTGTTGAGTAATACCTGCGGTAACACCATCATGTACTACTTTGAATTGAACAAATCCTGTTTCTGCTTCAGAGTCTATCTGGCAAATATAAGTTAAAGCTTTAACTGCTCCGGGATCAAAAGTATCAATGACCTGGATATCGGTATTTGTAGCAATGTAGGTGATTTCTTCCGGCATTTACTTGACTTCCACCCATCTTTGATATATACTAAATAATAGCTCTCCCCTTATTTATATGGATGTTTTGAATGAATAGATTGCATGTAGTTTTCGTTGATCCAATGGGTCTTGAGTATGATGGTGATACGCTTAGTAATAAAGGTCTAGGTGGTTCTGAAGCTGCAGTAGTTTCTATGGCCAGAGAATTAGCCAAGCTTGATTTCCAAGTAACGGTATATAATAACTGTTACAAAGAAGGCAAATATGGTGATGTTCAATATATGAAGATTGACCAAGGTCCACCATTAACAAACGCTGACGTTGTTATATCTGTTCGTTCACCAAAAATCTTTTATAAGAGTAATGATCCTAAATCTGCAGCATTCGCAGAATTTACACAAAGAGCTAAACTCAAAGTCATATGGATGCATGATACATTCACGATTGACGACAATTCACTAGAACCGCTGGTGATGAATGGTCTAATTGATGAAATCTGGACTCTATCTGACTTCCACACCAACTATATCGCAAATTGCGATCATGGTAATCGTCGCAACTTCGAGATGCTAAAAAGTAAGATCTGGCAGACTCGTAACGGTATCAATCTGTATGAAAACAAAGAGCCTATCCTCAGAGACGCCAACCATTTCGTATTCAACTCTTCATTCACGAAAGGTATGCGCGTTCTATTAGAGAAGGTTTGGCCACTACTAAGCTCACGCATCCAAGATGCTAGACTTACTGTTATTGGAGGATTCTATGACTTTCCAGATGGTAAGCTTGACAAACAGGGTGAAGACGTAGCATTCTGGCGCGACCGCTACAAGAATGATAAGAACGTAACATTCACCGGCATTGTTAAGCCGCAAGTTGTTTCTGACATCCTTAAATCTGCATCATTCATGCTTTACCCAACAGAGTTCCCGGAGACATTCGGTATCTCAACTCTAGAAGCATTGGCTTACAGAACACCAGTTATTACATCTAGATTTGGAGCTCTTGAAGAGACAGCTATTGATCTTGCATGCTACAAGCTACCATATTCAGTTACACCAAATGTGTATAACACTAAGATTGATGAAGACTGGCAAGTAAAACAGTTCGTAGATTTAGCTTACTTTGCATGGAAGAACTCATATCTCTACATGCAAAAACAGAACTACTGTGATATCGTAAGAGATATATGCACCTGGGATACTGTTGCTCTTCAATGGAAACAACACATATACCAAAGAACAGGTCGGTTCCTTGATATCGAGTCATATAGACATGTTCGTTCTATCACCGCAAAGGTAAATAAGGTTTTCGGTAGACGCTTCCACAATCCAGAAGATTATGTTGAACCAGCTTATCATCCAGAAAAGAAAATCAACATCGTAACAACTGTGCGCAATGGTAGAAAGTATATCTCTGATTGTATTCGTTCAGTTGCCGCGCAAGATTACACAAATTATATTATGTACATCGCGGATGATGGATCAGAAGATAATACGGTCAAAGAAATTTATGATACTCTTAATGATCTTGGTTGGATGGATAAGAAGAATATCCAAATATATCACATAAACGAAAAAGGTTCTCGCGATGGTGCAGTAGCTAATCAATTACGTATCTTTGAACACATCAAAACAATGAGATACGCAGGAGAGATAAACACAGGAGATGAAATCGTGATGATTCTTGATGGTGATGATAAACTATCAAACGATCCAAACATCTTCCGTCGTATCAATGAGATGTATTACGCCAGCAGTATTAGATTTACATATGGCAGCTGCTGGTCAATGGCAGATAACATTCCTCTTATTGCTCAAGATTACCCACAAGAAGTAATGGTGAATAAGACTTATCGTCAACATAAGTTTCCCTGGAATATTCCATACACTCATCTAAGAACATTCAGTTCTGATCTACTCTATGGTATGCGCGAACACCAATTTCTCGCAGAAGATGGAACATATATGAAAGCTGGTGGTGATGCAGCAATGTTCTATGAAATGATTGAACGCTGCGAACCAGAAGAGATTATGGCTGTCAAAGATATCCTAGTAGATTACAATGATCTTAACCCTCTAAATGATTATAAGGTAAACTCTGATGAACAAACACGAAACGCTCAGAAAGCATTGGAGCAACCAGTAATGCCAAAAAAGCTTTTGATCGCGATCCCGACAGCAAGATATATTGAACCTGAAACATTCAGGACTATCTATAACCAAGTTACACCGGGCGGAGTAACTGTGGATTTCCAATACTTCTACGGATACAATGTAGACCAGGTAAGAAATCTAATTGCAGATTACGCAATTCGAAACAATTATGATTACCTTATGTGTGTAGATCACGACATTGTATTTGATGCAGCAACAGTTGCAAAGCTCGTGGCGCATGACAAAGATATCGTCGGAGGTATCTATCGCCAAAGAAAAGAACAACAAATCTTAGAAGTCTTCGATCAAAATTACCGTTCATACTATAATACTAATTCGTTTCCAAAAACAGGATTGTTCGAGGTAGGAGCTATTGGTTTTGGATGCGCGTTAATCAAAGTGGATGTTCTTCGCAAAATAGGATACCCCCAGTTTGATTACCATAGAGCAATCACAGCTGAGGGTTCACTAAGTGAGGATGTTGATTTCTGTATGAAAGCTCGTAATAAGGGATACCAAGTCTGGATTGATCCAGAAATACGATGTGATCACTACGGTCAAATGGTTTATAAAGTTCAGTAAATATCTAAGTTACAAATATAACTCGAATTTTGGCTTGCTTCACATCAAGGAGCGAGCCATTTTTTTTGACTTTTTTTATAGTGATTCTTTGAATTCTAAGAGTAGACATTACGCAGGCCAATCTATAGATGGTTCTACCTTGACTGTGCCACTGCAAATTCTAGATTTTGTATTAGATATTAATACATCACAAGCCCAAACATAATTCTGTGGTGTGATGTTTGCTGTTGCCGCATGAGTCATACTAATTGTAATTATTCCATCTGATGCAGATATAGATGTATCAATTGTAATCTTTGTATTTGCTAGTGAACTCCACTCTTTTTTTAGAAAAGCTGTAGCAGTGTAACCCGTTAAATCTATTGCAAGCCCATCAATATCGACAATCTCAATCTCGGTTAAGAAATTGGTTCCCTGAGATACTACAAGATTTGCCTTTATAGACATGTTACCTACACAAAATTAGGGGTTGCTTCTAAAGAAAACGTAGCTAATGTGACTAATGATGGTGCGTGGCGAATTTCTACAGTAGCAGTACCATACCCAGATGTATCAATGTCTGTTCTAAAGTCGAAGCCTCTTGATGTTGATAAAGCTAACCAGCTACCATAAGTAGATCCTAACCAACTACCACCGCTTTCAGTTCCTTTAGTAGCACGAATTTCTAGATCTGCAATATCAGGTGCACCTGATATATCCCAAGCACCATTTGAATCTGCATCACCTTCTGTTGTAAAAATGTCATAATTTCCGTTATTAAAAAAGCTATACTCAACAACACCACGTCTATTAGGAAACGAATACTGGCAAACAACTGGAAAACTTTGATCAGCGATGCCAGAATAAAACCGTCTCCAAACACCACCAGTTGTTCTATAGAAAGCACTACCTGCTGTTGTGCTTAACGGATTCCACACAGAACCGTTTGATGCATATAAATTAGTCGCGGCTGCTGACCAATCACCACTTCTGTAACCCTTAGTTTCATATATGAACTGTGCGGCCATTAGGTTGCATAAATCCAGATGCTACCTGCAGGCTGTGTTCCTGGGTTTCCAGTTTGAACGAAAATAAGAGCACCAGAAGGTCCAGTAGGTCCTGTCGCACCAATTGATCCTGTAAACCCTGTACCAGTGGCGCCAATTGATCCTGTAAACCCTGTACCAGTGGCGCCAATAGATCCAGTAAATCCGGTAGCACCAATTGAACCATTAAATCCAGTAGCACCGATAGATCCAGTAAATCCTGTTGCACCGATAGATCCGTTAAATCCTGTCGCGCCGATAGATCCGTTAAATCCAACGTCACCTGTAGCAGAATAAGACAAGTTTATCGCTAAAGCATCAGCTGGTAGTGCTCCAGAAACATACTCAACTGGTATTTTGTAATATCCAGAAGCAACAGTTACCGCACCAGTTACTCTAAAGACACAAGCAACAGTAGAAGATGTCAGATTACCTATAAAGGTAATCAACCCCTTTTTAGTATTAGTTGAATCGTCAAAAGTATCATATAAGCCTGTTCTTGAAACAGAGTTTACATCTACGTTATCAATAAAAATGTTTGTAACAGAAGCGATTGCAGCATTGTTAAATCTTACTACACCAGTACCAGGATCAGCATCAGTTACAGTTGTACTAAACGTGTATCTGATACCGGACTTATCTCCAACAGAACCCGTAAATCCTGTTGCCCCTGTAGCTCCAATCGATCCGTTGAATCCTGTTGGACCCGTAAATCCTGTTGGACCTGTAGCTCCAATTGATCCAGTGTAGCCAATTGGTCCTTGGGCACCAATAGATCCAGTAAATCCTGTTGGACCCGTAAATCCTGTTGGACCTGTGGCGCCAATTGATCCATTAAATCCTGTTGGGCCCGTTGGACCTGTTGGACCATTAGGACCTGTGGCACCAATTGATCCATTAAATCCAGTTGGACCAGTTGGACCTGTTGGACCATTAGGACCCGTACCGCCTGTAGCTCCAGTTGATCCATTAAATCCTGTTGGACCTGTTGGTCCCGTAAATCCAGTTGGACCTGTAGCTCCAATCGATCCGGTAAATCCAGTTGGTCCTGTAGCACCAATCGATCCGTTAAATCCTGTTGGGCCCGTTGGACCTGTTGGACCATTAGGGCCTGTGGCACCAATTGATCCATTAAATCCTGTTGATCCATTAAATCCAGTAACACCAATAGATCCGGTGTAACCAATTGGACCCTGCGCGCCGACAGATCCGGTATAACCAATTGTTGAAGCTGGTCCTGGTGCTCCGACAGATCCAGTAAATCCTATACCTGTAGCCCCGGTAGATCCATTAAATCCTGTTGGACCTTGGGGTCCTTGAGCACCAATAGACCCGTTGAATCCTGTAGCGCCGATAGATCCATTAAATCCTGTGGCACCAATTGATCCATTAAATCCGGTAGCGCCGAGCGAGCCAGTAAATCCAATGTCACCCTTTGAACCGGTATATCCAACTGGCCCGTTTTCCCAAACAATAGCGCCACTAACCGATCTTAAGAATTTACCATCATTACCAGCTTGTGCTGGAAGAATATTATTAGCTGCCGTAGCTTGGGTAGCTGCTCCTGTTCCTCCACGATTAAGTGCAAGTGTTCCATCTGAGACTGATGATACGTTTACATACACACCAGTTGTGTTTGAAAAAAGACCATTAGAAATTGGAACAGAAAACGCTGGGTTACCAGCTGCACCAGTACCATTCGTAATAACTACTGTGTTAGAACCGGTCAATGTGCGCGCAGCACCGCTGGCTAATCCAATAGCTGCAACAAATCCTGCTGTTGTAATAGCGAAAACAGTGTCAGCGTTGTTAGCTCTAAGATTTGGGACTGTCGTGCTGTTAGCAACAAACAATGTGGTAAGGTGTGCTGCGGATACACGAGCGTTGACACCACCAAGAACCATGGTGTCGTTTGCAGTTGGGACAATAGAACCGTTTACAGTTACTGTACCTGTTACAGCGACGTTGGCATCAAATGTAGCTGGCGTCTCGAACTCAGCGTTCGCGCCATTTACATGGAGTCCTTTGTCAATTTTAAATCTTTGGTCAGCCATACGTTACCTTACTTGATTAAATGCCCGACGATCTTCGCTGAAGAACTCGCCTGAGTTTGAATAATAAGAAGTTCAACGTTTGCATTATTTATGTTAGCTTCGAATACACCGAGTAATGGTGAAGAGTTACCGCTCGGTGGTGAGCTAACTGTACCGTAAACAGTCAGATAAGCGTTAGATGTGTTGTGAGCAAGAACGATCTCGGAGATCTGAGTGTTTGTCCCATTTTTGATTTGAACACTAAGTTTACCCGAAGAGTAAGTCGCCTTTGGGAAACTGAAGATCAACTGGTTGTGAGTTACGTTAGAACCAATGTTTGTGTTTGAAGCAACATCCAGAACATATTCGGTTTTGATCGTTATGGTGTTGTTAACCGATGTCGCGCCAGTCACCGTCAATGTATTTGCAAGAGACACAGTGTTATTAGCAGCGATTGGACCGAGGAAGGTCGCGTTGCTCGAGACATTCATGGTTCCTGAAGTTGAGATCCCATCTTCTCTAATAGAAGAAGTGCTAGCACCCGCTTGCACCAGTAGTTCTTGCGATGTCATAACAGCGTTTAATGTAGAGTTTCCAACAGTTACCGAACTGCTGCTAAGAACTACATTCGCTCCAACGTATTTGTGAGTCTGGTTTGCACCAGTAATACCGGCTACAAAGCCAATAGGAGTCATTGAAGCGTTTACCGCACCATTCGCAACATTTATTTCTGTTGGAGTGATATTTGACTTGACGGTCGTATTAGATTGAGATATAATAGAACTGTTACTGATGACGGTATTGGATGTTCCGTTACCAGCTCTGAGACCATAAAGATCAATTGTTGAGATAACTGTAGAATTACCAACCTTTACAACTGGAACGTTTGCACCAGTAGATGCTCCTACATAAACCTCAAGGTTTGCAACAACTGGAAGAGCGTTTACTGTAGATACGTTACCACCACGAAGCCCATCTGTAGCAACAAGTGTGTTAGCACCAAAAGTTCCCCATAGTTGTGAAATACGAGAAACTGTTGAGTTGCCCGTATTAGCACCGGATACATTTGCGGTAATTGCAGATAATGACATCAGATGTGAAATCTGGTTGTGGCGATTTAGCCATCCCTCGAAGGTATCCGCGAGGATATTTACATTTGATACTGCCTCAGACATCTATCGTTCCTTTTGTGAGCCTTGAAACGAGCTCTCTTAATTCTTTAACTTCATTCTCGAGAGCGTCAAGACGCATCATCGTCTCTTTAGCTTGTTTCGCTTCTGCACGTTTTTTCTTTATCTCAAGTAATTCTTTCGCGTTTGTATTTATTAAAGCGCCAGTATCTTTTGCTCTAACGAAAGTCTCCATTAAGCACTCACCCCGATCGCTTGAATTTGTTCAACGCGAGGATTCTTGTTTGAAGAATCTGTAAGCATAACGATCTTAATTTGCATTGTATTGAAGTTATCAAATTCAGTTTTAGAAGATGTATAGTAACGAGCCACATTATCATTAGCCAGATTGTTGAATGTGATATTCTTGTATTTCAATTTATCGATACCAACACCGACAGCTGGTTGACCTAATCCATTAACGATATCTGTATTACGGATTGTGCGGTTTACTGTGATAGTAGTTGAGTTAGAAGATAGAACTGAATAAACTTCATGATTCGTCTCAGCAAAGTCAGGTTTATAGATACGGATTAGATCATTCTCTTGTAGAACTGATTCTAATGATGATGGCGTTCTAATAATGTTGTTTCCGTACTCTGCAAGATTGCTTTCTCCATGAGTAGACATAATCTCAGGATACTGTGGCAGACTGTATGTATACTCAACAAGATCTGTTAGATCATTCTCAGAAGAGTACTTAGAATTATTCTGCGAAATAACCAATGGCGTCCACGCCTTAATATCATATGGATCAACATCCGCAGAGTTGTGGAGCTTAGCATATACGCGAATTTCAGTTCCAGACGGACGATAAGCCGCTAGAAAGACTTTTAAATCTTCAGCGTACACTCCGGGAGCGAATGACACTTTCTTCGAGATATACTTTGACTGAGAAAGACCATTACGATCAATTTCAGTATCATAATCTGCGATAGAATAAAAGTAACTGCTGTTTGCAGATGATACGTAATTCCGAGTTTCTTTGTATGTGTTGTTTACTTCATGTTTCTTGATAATTAGATCAAGATCATCGCAGTCGATGAATGGTGCGGTAAATGCGTTACCTGTGCCGGTAACTGAGAGGTCGATTTTCGCCACAACTGATTTCTTTTCCGTTCCATAGAGAGAGGAACCCTCAACTTCTTGAGAACGAGACAGCACATATGAAACCTGGCCAACTCTGTTAATATTATTTAGACTGAAACCAGTGTAGGATGATTGTAGCGTGTTTGCTTCGGTTGCAATCTTGTAGCTGAGCTCAAACGAACCAGCAACCGGACCATTGAGTGTAAATTTTGGAACAAAACTGTCTACAGAGTAGCGATCAAGCGAAACAACGTTGGCTGTTGTAGAAGAACGAGCTCCGACTATAGTATCACCCGCTGCAAACTTAAATGTGCCGTTTGCAGCGTTAGAATCAACTAGGAAAAGAGTTTTTGATGGTGCAGAATATTTAAACACCTTACCAACGACTGGTGTTTTGTATTTTCCTGCTCCAGAAAAGTTCATTGGACGATCAAGATACATTTCTGTGTTGCTGGTAATTGATTTTACGATAGCTTCGCCATTTGCAGAAGCATTGTCAATGATAATTGTTTGACCTTCGTACATTGTTTCGAAAACAGTACCAACACCTGTTACAAGTGTGTTTGTACTCGAAATTGTGATGTTTCCACTAGCATTAGATGTCTGTTTATATACTAATTCGCCTGGAATAAAACCACCAACGACCGTGTTGATCGTAAAAAACTCATAATCTTTATTCACAACATATACAGATGTGTTTGCACCGGTAAATCTAGCGACTTTGATCTCATATTTAAGATCACGATCAACATAACGAAGAGCATCTGATCCTGGTGACACCGATTTAAAGAGCGAACCGTCTGTTGTGCTCTGAGAACCAGTTGACGCGACCTGTGTTGTTCCTGTTTCACGAACTAGAGCGTCTCCGCGAACGTTTTCCCACAAAATAAAACCGCTGTCTTGAAATCTAATTACAATACCATAGGGTGTGTTTGATTTTAATAGAACCGGGTTACGGAAAGAGAATGTCGTAGATGCTGTGGCGTTCGTAGAGCAGGCAATTTGGTCCCACTCAACCCATGTTGTTGAATCTTTTAATTTCTTATCAGGGTTTGGAACGTTATTATCAATTTCACACAACCACATCGATACCTGTGGCTTTGCTGCCCCAGATGTGTTGCTATCAGCGTTAGGTTTAGATTTAAAATACAGATTAATAGAAGTCACCATCATCTCAGGTGATCTATTAACCGCTTCGAAATCGGCAAAAAATGTTTGGATGTAATTATAGAGAGTCATATGTTTCTCTTATCTTAATTCATATTATTTATTAGACGAGTCGAGTACCATATTTGCCTCGAGTTTGGACCACTTCTCTAGCAGTTTCTACCACATCGACTGTAACAGCTTTTGTTGGAGCTGCGAGCCATGGTGTTACTGTAATAACACCAGTGGCGAGAGAACTACCATCAAAACTTTCAATCTCAAAGGATTTATTTCCTGGTGTAGATCCACTACGTAGTTGATCTTCTGCGAATGATGTTTGAATTGTTGACCAATCAACCTGTAGATCGTTATAGAAATCAAACGTTAGCGAACCATTTTCATCAGTTTTTAGTCCAGTCACGTTGTCTGTTGTTGTACGGATTTGAACACATTTATCTGTTGATGGAATACCGTCATACATGAACGTATGCACAGTATTTGGTTTTAGACCAATAACAGAGATTCGATGTCTGTTACCATTTGTGTACCAGTAAGATTGATTGCCGTTGTTAATCAGCTGGGCGTCACTAATTCCTGGCGCTTCGCCTTGCGACAGCCAGATTTGATAGTTGCTCGGGTCATTAATGTTCGAGCCGCCGATAGTAATGTTACGTGGAACGATATCAACAACTTCGCCAGCGTAGACATAAGTGTCAGGGCTACTTGTTGAGATAGTACGGCTTGATATTGAGTCAGTTGGATAGTAAATTTTAAATTCATAATTACCGAATGGGCCAGCAGATACGTTTTTTCTACCCTTAAAGATGCGGATCTTATAGTATATACCATTTGCTGGATCATGCGTGAAGAGTAATTTTTGGTGTTCACGGAACCAGTAAATAGATGTTCCTGGAACAATAGTTGAATCACGGAATGTAACATTTGGTTTGTAATAACCATAATTACTCATAATGTTTTTGATACCTTTAGTGTTGATATCTGCTGTTGAAATACCAAATGCAGCATTAGAATTTGTTTTTTCAACCCAAGGACCATTTGCTGATTCAGATTGATACACGGCAATTGCATTTAGACGTGCACGATGGTTCATGTAAATTTCTACTGGACCAGTTGTAGCGGACATTGTAAATGTCCAGTCTTCGAACACTTGTCCATTCATGTTCCAAGCAGCAGATTTGTTTACCTTGTTCTCAGAAGTAATCTGCTGGGTAACAGTAATAATAGTAACATCTGTGTTACTCTGACTTGGTGGCTGCGGTGGTGGTACTACTGGTGTATTGTTAGGAGTAGGTGGGTTTGGAATAACTGTTACTAGGTCATCAACAATTTCAATCAGAGGTCCGTTTGTTGAATCAAGCTGCCTGAATGCTGTAAACTCTTCGTAGTCAAGAGTCGCCATAGACTCACCACCACCAGGTGATGTTTCGTGACGGAATTCGAGAATCGTTTCGGCGATGTGAGTTGTAAGCTGATCGTCTTCAATTGTAGCATAGAACTCTGGGTCGAGTGTCTCAGAGAAGTTATAATTCGTAAACGGATCAACGAAAAATCCTACTTTGAAGCGATCAACACCACCATCGAGACTTGATGGAATAAATCGTGCCTTCGCAACAGTTTCTGCTAGTGTATACGAAACATAATACTCTAAAGCAGAGATACGGTGCGAGATTGCCGCGATGTCTTCCATACGGTAGTTACGTACCTGTAGAATTTCGCGTTGGGTCTCGTCAATAGGTGTTCCTACGGTATACTCAAAGATACGTTCGGAACCTTTACCGTTGTATACTTGCGTATCAGCCAGAGTAATAATTGCTGGTGACATCGACTTTGGTAATGATGGGTACGGCGGCACTTCAAGTAATTGAAGAGTGATCGAGTCGTTTGGTGGGGGTGGCGGCTCGGTCTTACCGTCGTACCCTCGGATCACATCGATCGTTCCATCGCGTCCAACGATCACACGATCAGTGCGCCCTTGGTAGTAGGAGACGTTAGCTACTAGATCCGAATCGGATACTGGAAACTTCTTATCAGCTGCTGTAAATTTAGAAACAGGCACTGTTGGGTTCAGGACAGAAGTGTTAGAAGCCTCTGAGATTAGAGGGATAGTGTTAGCAACAGATGGTCGGAAATCAAACTGGTCGCGTAGATCATAATATTCACCGTTGATACCCCAGACTTCTGGAATTTCCAGTGTGTTAATAGAAGTATTACCCATTGTCGCAATAGTTTGACCGTCAGTCACGTTGTATGAATTTTTAGATTTCACACCATCACCTGATGTGAACACATCAAACATTACAAGAAGCACATCGTTATTCGACAGTGCAGCAAGTTTAGGTTTACGTACCAGATATGAAATATCTAGATAGTCTTCATTTTGTCTGTGGTCGATGTAGAACTCATTTGTAATATCAGTGGCACCGTTTGTTCCATTAGCGAAATACGTAGGACTTCCGATAAGGCTGTGATTTCCGCCACCAGAGACTGATGTAAGTGGGATTGCGGATCCATTACGCGAAGAAGCGAGTTTAAATCCTGTTGTGTTTGCATCAACGGCAAAGTAGGTTGTGTTGTTTGCGAGTCCGACAATTACTGCTCCTGTCGTGTTTGAGTACAGGAGCGAGTCGCCGTTTGCGAACTTGTTCCCTGACACAGTTATAAAATCGTCAGTGTTAGACACTGCTGTCTCAGAGTTGACAGAAAGTGTTAGAGAAGCACCGTTAGCTTGTAGTACTTGACGCATGCGAAATACATCTGAAGTTCCAAGTGGCCATGGGCCTAGAACACCTGCAGAGTTGTTTGATGTTTTAATACGAGCAAAGATACCACGCTTGATTGTTTTGGCACTAGCTGCGCTGTTATTTTCTTTAATATTGTAAGCAATTGCTAGATCCATAGTAGATGCTGAGCCTGCTGTGTTAGCGATGTTATTACCGATAGCAATAGTAATAGAACCGTTACTCTCAACTACTACTGAACGACCATCGCGGGTAAGTGCAATAGGAACGTTGTTTGGATAGTAGAGATATGATGTGTTTGCGATTGTAAGAGGAGCATTCGCGGTAAGTGTCATAAACGTATCATTGGCTACTTGCAGAACACGAGCAACGGCATTAGCTGTTGAGTTTGCAACTTTGATGTAGTCACCAGCACGATAAGCTGTTAAGAACACTGTAGCTGTTCCAACTACGTTTGCATGAGTTGATGTGAATGAGACTGAACCAGCAGCATTTGACAGAGCTTGATAGTTATTCTTTGGGATAACCATAAACTCTTTACGTTCTGTAGTCGTTAGTGTTCCAGAGTATGGGAATGATTGTGAACCACCTGGCACAAGTGTAGCAAATCCAGTTGTGTTTGCACTTTCACCTGTATCAAAAGTACGATATGTGTATGTGATGCTGTTAGCAGATGCTGTAGCTTTGTGGTTCTTTACTAACAGACCATTAAAGCCTGGGCCGGTGTCACGAAGAATCGTGTTGTTTGATTCAAGAACAGTATCTGCGACACCGACAATAGTGTTGTTGTAATATACTGAACGAACATCAACTAGGTTTTTACCTGCGCTCATCTGGATATCGAAGAGATACAAATTATATTCGCCAGTGTTATCACCCGTCAGCATTCCACGCATGCGAGCTGTACCAATCACATTACCGCTTGGAGCAGTAATCGCGTTTGAGCCGTTACTTACAGATGCGATGTATCCTTTAGCTGTATCATAGAATGTAACAGTATCACCGTAATTAAAACGGAAAATACCACCGAGATTTTGAATTCTGATATATGATCCGTATGCTACGCGCGAGGTAGCTGCCGGAATGTTTACGGTATTAGAACCTTTGTTTACATTCTTAACAAAGTTACCAGTTGTCTCAACGCGATAACCTTTAATGTATGCAAGCCCAGGATCTACAACGATTTGGAACGTACTTGCAGTATTAGCTAATACGCTGTCATCCTTTGGGAGTACGAGGAATTGATTGATGACGTAGTTACCTGATTGTTCATAAGAACGTTTCGCCATCTCATCGCCAATTGTATTATACACAGTCTGTGTACGTTGACGGAATGGTGATCCATCACTGAACTCTATAATTGGTAAGAAATCAGAATTAGCTGCAGCATCTATAGGGTCAAGAACGACCAGAGTAGGATTAAGTTGAAGGCGATCGGCGCCAGGAGCAGCATAATTATAGCTGCCAGTTGCGTTGTCAAGAAGCGTCTCATCCACATCTGATGTTACGATAGCCTCTTCAGTTGTGAACCCAACAGCAGCATCGAAGTCTGTGTTAGAGTATTTGTTTACGATAATTGTTTGTTCAAGGACTCTTGAGAAGAATCCTTTTTGATACACAACGCCTGGAGCGATCTTAACGCCATATCCTGTTCCGATAGGAAGTCTTGCGCTTTCTGCGACTGTTACAGTTGTGCGATAGTTAAGCGCAGAAACATCAAGCTGGTTTATTTGGCCTGTTGTAATTGCGCTGTTTGAGACAATAGACACAGTAACATGTGGTGCTATATAATAACCCGTACCATAACTGGTTACCGCGATAGAAGTAATTTTACCGAGTGAGTCGGTTACCAGAGAACCTCCAGCACCATACCCAACAATACCAGCAACGTTAGCGGTGTTGGCTGTTGTCGCGTTACGAATTGTGTCTCCGGCGTTAAATGTCCAAAGAACAGAATTGGCAAGTTTAAGGTCAGCAGCGAGCGGCTTGACTCTTAGAATTAGTGCTGTTGAGTTAGCTGTTGAATTTGTTGAAACGATGGTAAGGTTAGCTACGTTGTTCTGAATAACATGCCCAACATCCCAAGCTCCGCCTGGGAAAGTTGAACCGCCAGTTGAGTTTTGAATAGCCAGCGCTGAAACAACAACAACAGAGTCAGAGTTAGAAACCCCACTTGAACCGTCATTAATGTCATATGAGAAAATTGGATATGATTTGTCGTAAACAGTTAAAACCTGATTAGCAGAGAATACAGATGTGTTACCATTAACGCCAGAATTGGTGTATTTCACATATATCGTATTGAGATCTGGAGACTGTGATTCGAATCCATCAACTGATGTGACGATAAGAGCTTCAAGACCACCAGTATTGTTAGCGATGTCAATAGCACTCTTAACATACAGACCACGGTAGCTGGATACGTTTACGGGCGTTCCATCTACTTCAGCGTCTTTCAGCTTGACGTATGGAAACACCGAGAAGTAAGTAAGGCCGCATCCCTCGATGATTGTTCCGCGACGGAAGATGTTGTCGCCGAACTTTTCGATCTGGTTTTGCAGCATCGATTGATACTGGTTAAGCTCGCGAGCCTGTACGGCAACACCGGGCTTGAATAGAATTTGCTGATATCCCTTCGACGGATCGAAGTCGTTGAAATATGGAGCTTGATTTAGATCAGTCTGTAGAGGCATCTGTTAAAATTCCAATATAATTTTGACGATCTCAGATTTGTTTCCAGCGCGAGAGATAGGGTCTAGATTTTCATAATACAATACTTCTCCGCTGTCTTTTACGAAGTCACCTGGATATTTAGCTGAAAGACGAGAAAGGGTTGCTCCTGAAGAGTCACCTAAAATTGGTCTAAAGTTACTTGGGTCGATAGCAAACAATCCTCTTTCTCCTGAGATGTATAGAACGTCATCATCAGATCCACCGCCAATATCAGCGTGGTGTAAGAATCCTTGTGGATCAGTGTAACTGATCAATCCTGTTTGGATAATCAACTCGTCATTTGCAAAATTTACCCCAGCTTCAAAGTTACCAAGTAGACGTGTTAGCTGCAGTGATGTATTAAATCCATTAGGATCTTTATCGTTTAGTTCTAGTGCATTGAATGTTGCATTTGAACTTCTAATCTGTGATGTAGCGCCAGATGTTAATCCAATAATCTTAGCTTCTTCTTCGAAGATACCTGATACATTGCTGAGCGTAACTTGACCGACAGAAACTGCAGTAACAGTGCCACTTGCTGCAAGCAGAAGTGCACTTACCGTTGATGATGTGCTTGTGAATGGAGCGTTGCTTGACGCCTGGATAACCGAATCACTTGTGACTGTTGTAACGTTACTGATCCAGTTTCTTGTATCAGATTGAACAAGAACATAATCTCCAACATCAAACGCATCTTCGAATAGAGTTTCAAGTGGGTTTGCTAATGAGGCAGTGAACACGCCATTCGAACCACCAGCACCTGCCGCGACTGTTACAGTTGGAACTTCAGTGTAGTTTGTACCTTGGTTGGTTACAGTAATAGAAGTGATGGTTCCGCTACCGTTGTTCGCGAAGGTAGCTGTAGCAGTCACACCCGCTGGCGGTGCGGCAATAACCATCTCGTTGTTGGTAGTAGAGTTGTATCCAATACCACCATTGGCAATTAGAATCGTTGATGAGATCTTACCGGCATCTGTTTTGGTTATGGTGTTAGCAGCGGTAGAGATAGAGACGTTACCTGCTAGACGGAGATTCTTAAACTGTGATACAGTTTCGCCAACAGAGAAACTTCCTGTTGTTACGTTTGCATCATAGAACACGTCAAGATTTGTAAAGAGAGGGTTTTTGATGATACCAACCTGACGGAAATCGTTTTCTGTTGGGATCATCCCACCTTCTGTGTTTGCAAACTTAGTATAAACACAAACACGATTAGCGAACAATTCATTCCATGGATCTGATCCATGTCCACCCGCTGGTGGGATAATTACCTCAAGGTTTGCAGCAATAAAGTTTGGTGATTCTGCAATTACCGTTGGTACCGAAATAAGAACGCTAGATGCTGTTGTTGGAACCTCAGAAGATGATACACCGGCATATGTAGAACCAGAACGATATCCCGCACCTGGCTCTAGAATCTCAATACCGATAATTGTATTACTTGCATCAGGATCAACAACAGCCATGGCTTCTGCAGATAATGTTTCATTTCCATCACCAAACACAAATACATATGGGAGAATTTCGTAGGTGTCTCCTACCTGTGGAGCTGTGGTAAATGGTTGGTCAAGTGTAAATTTCTTTTGAGAAGAAGTTCCATCGTAATCAACGATTCTGCGAAATTTATTAACAACACCAACTCCACCACTGGTCATTCTAAGAACACCACCACGATAAAAGTCATCTACCGTTGATGCTGTTTCAGGTGCACCATATGTTGTATCAGAACCAGAAACCTTGATGTCTCCAGTGCGGAAAATACCATTGGCGATGTAATTGTTATATCCTGCACCGCCATCTACAATACGGATAACATCAATTTCTCCAGGAATTGCTTCCGAAATTACTGTTGTATTTGCAGTGACTGGAGCGTAACTTGTTGTAGCAAATTTGTCCCACTGGTTTTGTGTGATAGTAAACATATATTTCCATACGTAATCATCGCCCGTAATAAATGGTTGAAGATCCGCATTAGATCCCATGCGAGAAGGAGCTACGATTGATGCATTAGCTTGTGCATTATAGAGGCATTTAAAAACGTTGTATTCTGAAACATCATCAGTAATAACATAGAACTCTTTGGATGCAAGATCACCATCTAAATGCGTGTACATATCATATACGGTATTTGATGTCCACATATACTTTGGGATCATATGCATTAGATCTGTGTTCGCAACTCTCTTTGCGAAAATCATGTTGTTGTATACATCTAGAACTGTTTGATCTACTGAGTCTGAAGGATCAGTAAGCTGGTCATCGCCCAGAGCATATGGTGTGTGTTTCGCTACGTAAACGAAGAGTTCATCATTAGCACTAACAAATTGCTTTGCGTTGTGTACGTTGAATTTCTTCGTTACCAGTTTCTTAGTTACTGACATATTTTATTACCCAATTAAGTCTCCACCAATGGCGCGAAGCGCCCCGATCTCTGCGATCTATTTAGGTGTTACTTCTCACGATGTGCGAATCATCAGACATGGCAGACTCGAAGACAATTTCAACTCCGGCAGCTTTGACTTCTGGTGTATGAAAAGCCTCAACAAGCTTTTGGACAAATTCGACATCCATTTTCATTTTCCAGGTACGATCCACGGAATCAAACTCGCCAAGATTCATGACAATAACTCTACGGACATCGCCGGTTCTTACCTTAATTTTCAATGTATCAGACATGCTATATACTTTCTTTTCTGGGTGCTAACAAATAAATTTATATTATAATTACCAGGCTTTATTTTTAGCGATCAGGTTTTTCCCAGGCATCGCAACTCCAATATTTTGCTTTCCATTTTGGCCCTGCGTTATCGCAATTATGTCTAGCTCTAAATGATTTTCTTCTTCCGGGAATATGCTTTTTAATGGTCATATTCTTATCACCAAAGTTAACTTTAACAACCTTTCCATTCGGGCCTATGACATATACTTTAGACTTCTTATTCTTTACATCACCCGCAGATGGTTTGTTGAGGGTAACAGTATTTCCCTGGTACTCAGCTTCAGCCAAACGCTGTTCTTTTACGCAAGAATTATTTGAACATGGCTTGGTACCAGGAACACGCTTGTACCCTTTCCAGCATGTGCATTTCTTTTCATTGATATGATATTTGATTCTTTCTAGAAGTGTCATACCTTAAACCTTCAATCTGCAGTTTCTACTTTACCAGCTAGGCGATTCTTGCGAAATAGATCTGCAGTCCAACCAACCTGACTTCTCAGCTTAGCAACATTTACTTGCTTGCCTTTGTGTGTGACAACTCCGGTCCAACCTTTAATTGATTGTCCAGGGCCATTAATACCAACCTTTCTTAGTAATGCGCGATTGTTTTTGTGGATTTTTTCCTTGGCCTTATACCATTCTTGTCTTGTTATTTCTTGAGAGTTCTTATCTTCTTCTGTGGCTTCAGCATGGAGACTCTTAATACTAGAACGGATACTAGGATGCGTTTTCTTTATTTTTTTGATTCTAGCAATAGCATCCTCGCGTCTTGTAAAGATTTTTCCATCATCATCATGGTCGGGCGCCACAATTTGAAAATTCGCTCCCGCTCTTTCTGAGACATATGATTCTACAGCAGGAGTAAGTTCTTTGGCCTTTCCAGTGTGCCAAGCAGCATCTTTACGATGGCCATCCGCTATAGCTTGCCAAATAGCGATATTCATATGGTGTGCTTTTATTGATGTGGAATCAGACACACCTGGAAACTCTTTAGATTGCTTTGCAGCGGAATTAAATCTATAATTTAATGTGGCAATGCGACCATCTAGTTGATCAGCGGCTTTAGTGTGTTGTTGAGCAAACCAGGTATGCTTCTCGGCTTCAGTTTGTTCTTGAACAGGCTGCTGTTCGCGAATAGCTTCTTTGATGATAGTAAGCTTGCTTTTTTTAAATGATTCCCCAAGTTCCTTAGGCATTTCGCGCTTTGGAGTTTTATTACCCTTAGTCTTAGCATCAAAGTGTGATGCGGCAAGAAAGTCTTGACCTCCTTTGCTTCTTGCAAATAAACGAACGGCACTCTTTACTTGCGTAAGGGCATTTCTAGCTCTTACACCCTCTGCTTTTTCTTTAGTTAGATCATTTCCATCTTTATCGAAGTCATTTTCGTATTTCAGACCTCTTTCGAGCGTTCGTCCAATAGGAGTCCAGCGTTTTGCCCCATAGCTAGTAAATGTCGGCTTTCCATCAGACATGTGGTGATATGTAATTTGTCTTGGATATCCACCTTCCGTTGTGTAGTGCGTCACTGTACCAATATGCTCACCACTATTAGAATGCACATGGAACGTATGCGTATAGCCATCACCATAATGCTCTTCGCCTGGCTCGGGTGTGCCGTTATCGTGGTGCTTGACACTATCTAGAGTAATCTTTACCATCTTAATATCTCTCCGGAAGGTTTTGTGTATTTATCGAACAGCTTTAATTTTGGCTGCTAGTTCGTCGGCATGCGCCTGAACTCTGTTTGCTATGTCTTTATTTACATCACTCATGAACTGGGAATGCTCCGCATCATCAACTCTTGTTGCAGTAGCTAGACAATCTTTATGGAAAGCGGAGATGCTTCTATAGTTTTGTGCCTTTGTATTAAGACCATCAAGATCTGATTTCATCTGCCTAACAATCGCCCGACGACCTTGAGATACAGATTCTCTTAGATGCTTCTCCGCTATAATTTGCTTTAAAGATTTTCTCACAATATTATTCCTCTTAAAGATCTGACTCTTTACCACCGGCGTCGATGAAGGCAGCTCTGTGTTTCGCAACTTCTTGTTTAGCCAATTTAAGTTTTTTGCTGTGTTCTGCAGTTTGTTCCGCAGATGCTGGGCGATGGCGTCGCCAAGTTTCAGTACTTGCAAGGTGATCTTCAACCCTTTTTACGGCAGCTGCGTGATCTCTTTTAATCTTACCAAGATTAGACTCCGCTCGATGATCTCGATGATCTCGCGACTTGTCAAACTCTTGTCTAGGTGTGCTCTTAGGCATCTTAGATTCAAATTCACCATAAAGGCTGGCATGTGGTTTATGTGTATATCTGCGACCAGCATTCATAATTTTTGTGTGTTCCTTAGCATGTTCCTGTGCTTCACCGTGAGCTTGGTTGGCCATGGCTAGGTGGGTGGATCTATCTCTATCTGGAGTCATCAGATCTGTAGCCTTCGCCAGCGCCCTGTTACGGCGAACCATCGCTTCTTCGAAACCCTTTTTATGATCATTAAGTTTTTTTTGTCTGGCCATCCCAGCAACATCTTTTTCAGAACGAAAGTGGTGTAAGACCCCGTTACCCTTCTTATCCCCCATCTCAGACAATTCGGTTTGCTGAGAGATTAATTTTGCGGCAGATTCTGCAAGTGATTTCTTTGGTGTCTCAGTTGATTCAATATTGAAATTATCTCTCTTTCTGGCGGGCTTTCCGAGGTAGCTAGTTAAAGCTGCTATGCCATGCTCATGAGCATGATCGGCATTGTTACCATTATAATTACGATCCATATCAAATTGATCTGATCGTGTTATTGCGTGGGTAATATCAGTTCCCTTGGCAGCGGCACCCGTTGCTCCCTTTGGGGCAAATTTGACCTTGAATTCGTTGTCGTAACCAAACCCATCATTCACAGAAACATTACCGATATGCCTTCCTTTATGATCATGTGCGGTAAAATGATATGTGACGGAATCGGTGATACCACCATTAGAGGTAGCGTGACCGGCACCATTTTCATCTTCAACATTCTTAGGGTGGGCGGACATATCTCTTGGTCTTAATGTGAATGACATAACTGCAGTTCCTCTTATCTAGCGTTTCGTGTATATTTATGTTTTCCCAATATCTTTGTCACTCTTCACAATTACGGGGGGGAGGTGTTTTCAAAACGGACGATTTTTTGCAGCCCGCAATTTTTTTTCGCAAAAATTTTTTGAGACGATTCCAATGCAAACATAGCAGGGTGCAGCTCGCAACTATTGCTCATTATGAAATGGGGTAGTCGGGTCCTACCCCGCTAAAGGGGCGACGCAGGGGGACCCGAAAATCAACCGGGCCGCCTCGGTTTTTTAGAGACACCAAGACGCGTGGCACAGTGTCGTGTGTCACTCTTGGACCACAGTGGAGTCAACAAGCGTCACCACCACGGCATCCTCTTCCACGACTCGTGCGGAGCCAAAGAACTTGGTCCCTGCCGTGTGCATCACCTTCTTAAACATGTCACTATACCGATCAACTGAGAGCTTACTAAAGATCTCATAAGAGTATTCCTGATAGTAATCGCCATCGTGTAAGCATACAGAGTCACTAAGAAAGCCTTTAGAGCTCTTATAATAACCAGCACCCTTACCAACACCACCTAATATAACCTTGGCACTGGCTGCTCTTAAACCATCAACGCTGGTGAACTGTATTATCTCACTGTTGTCATATCCGAAGCCACTATCAATGATCTTTAAACCCGTGACCTGTCCTTCAGCAGCAATGACATTGGCTTCAACATTGGCGTTTAAACCAACAGGCAGTGATAGTGTGTCTATATCGATGCTGTTTAAGACTGCTGTAGCACCGGTGACTTCACCCGTTATAGTGGTGTTAGACGCCCAGTTGTTCTCAAACTGAATCCTTTTAACCACAATGACTGAAGTGTTAGAAGACTTCACGATGCCCTCTGATGTCTGTGTTATAGTGCTCAGTGTGCTTGTTGCTACATTGGCGGTTAAGTAAGAGTTGGTGTTCGAGCTAAGTGTGCCTGGTGCAGCGAATGTGCCATTGCTGACGCTTTTAACAACGATGGACCCATTACCAACACTCTGAATTACACCATATGCACCACTATTGGAGTATACACCCTCATTAATGAGCCAGCCTGGGATTGATGTGAAGAAGTGGTCATTCGCACTACCTCCAGCAGTCAAATCAATGTTTGCACCACCGAATGTTGTTGCTACCTTGAATCCAACGCTATTTGCCTGTACCACATAGTACATAGTGTTGTTTGCCAGTCCAGTGATCACTGCAGAGCCGACATATGTGTTATTGTAGATCACCTGCTCACCATTGCTGAATGAGTTGCGATATACCGAGAACTTATGTCCATTGCTAGCTGGAAGTGTGCTTGTCAGAGCATGGCCAGTCTCATTGGCGCCCAGTGTCAGTGACAGTACCGATCCGGATAGTGTTGATGACAAGCGGAGACCGGTGCTATTTGCTTCTACAGCATAGTATGTGTTGTTGTTGGATATGCCTGGTACAGCGGTATTCCCTGCTGCTACAACATATCTCAGTGGTACACCATTCGCATATGGGTTGGATGCTATGCTGATGAAGTTGTTGACGATATTGTTTGGATTGAATGTGTTGCTGGTGATCGTCAATGCCACATTCACTGTGAATGCAGATGAATTGGCTGCTGTCACTGTGACAAAGGTATTGTTCGCGATAATCCCAGTATTCCCAGTCTCTGCATAGTATCTCAGAGTATCTCCAACAAGGAGTTCATTGGCGACCTCAAGAGAGCTTGTGAATGGATTCACCACCTGTCCAGCGGTGAATGTGTATATGTTGCTCTGTGCGTATATGAAGTCGGTAGCAGCAATCACATCATATGTCGGAGTGACATTGGCGCTTCTGCTCACATACACGGTATTGCTCGTGCCATAGTTGACAGTGAGCGTATATGTCGTCAGGTTTGCCGCTACCTGGTTGATCTTCTCTCCCACAAGGAATGATGAGCTCGAGTTGGATACATTGAAGACATAGTCCCGTCTCTGGAAGCCAGCGATCTCTGGTTGCTCCACCAGAACATATGGGTCCACATTGTAGCCAGAACCAGGGTCAACACCAGCTAATGAGTCGATTGTGCCCACTTCGAATCGATCAAAGGATAGACAGTCAAAGATAATGTCTGCATGGTTGCCCTGTGGGTTCTTGGGGAATCCATAGCTGGATGCTCTGATTGGGAGGTACATATATGGTATATCTTGCAGAAAGAAGCTAGAGGCGGTGATTCCCAGTACATCGGTGATGTTTGAGTTGACAGCGGAATTGCCCACTACCAGTAGATTGCCATTGGCACCACCGGTATTTCCGAATGTCCCATAGATATCAGTCACACGTACAATACCAGTAGCTGTGCCAGTAACTGTTCCATATGCGGTAAATGTCGTGTTTGTGACCTGCGAGACGAAATCACCAGTTTGGAATGATGTGCTCGACCCGACGAATATTCTCTTTCTCGCAAAGTTTGCTCTCGCATCACCATTCGCGGAGATGATATCGGTGCCCAGATACAGGACTTCTGTCTCTCCAATGGTACCAACATCGAATTGTGCACCGGTGCCCTCGGATAGTGAGGATACAGTGAACATGGTATTGGTATATGCCGTTCTCCAGATAGCATTGGCCGACTCCACGAAGTCACCACCTGTTGTTGGTGCAGTGATGACAGAGACGCTGGCCTTGGCGGTATTACCGACTGTGTAGATGGGTACATACAGCTGGAACTGCCCCTTCATGGGAACATACTCGATAGTTCCAGCATTGGACGACACGGACGAGTGAAGGGCTAACCCACTGGAAACGACATTTGCAGATGCATCATATTGGAACAAATATTGCGAGTTTGCAATGCCATCGTTGTTTGCACTAATAAAATCAAGGCTGTAAGCCCGTTTGTTGATGTTATAGAGACCTATTGTGGTGTCGACCTTCGAGATGATTGCATTGACGCTGTTATTCTCACTTACAATTAGTGGTGTTCCATTGCTAAAGTTTCCGGTCGCTGCACTAATCACAAGCACTCCATTGGAGACGCTTGACACCGTTCCATACCCATGTACAATGCTAGATTGTATCTGGAATACATTCATTCCGACGGTAAATTCACCATTTGTGTTGGCTACAGATAGCTGATACACGCTTGGCACACCCATGATGTCAGCATAGGTGCTGCTGTCTACAATAGTCGTTGCATTAAGGCTTGTTGTGTTCCCATTAACATACAGTGTGCCTTCGGTAAATGGTCCCTTGTTGACGCTGATCGTCATCGTACCAGTGGCATTACCAGAAACCTGATCAATCTCAATCACCTGACCATTAGCAATAAGATTGGCACCATCATATCGTCCAACGATATCACCAAGTGCTATCTGAGGACCAGTTGTGAAGTCAACGGAGATGGTTGGCTGAATGGCCATATCGAATAGTGTGATCTGATTAGCACCAACTGTGCCGACAACACCATTAGCTGTTGCTACTTTCTCTGAAACAATAGATGTAGCATTGGTTGTGTATCCCCAGCCACCATCATTCAGAATGAAATCGATAATACCAGAGGCTTCGCCGATTGATGTGACACGTGCTTGTCCACCAATACCACGATCACTATGTAGGAAGTTTACGGTATCACCAATAGCAAAGTCACGTCCATTGTCCTGAATGATTACACTTTCAATAGAACCGATGATTGTTGCTGTCTGCCCTGGTGTGTATACTGAGCGACCACTTGATTGAACACCAATGACTTCACCACGTGTGAATGTACCCACTTGATTGCTGATATAGAGCAGATTGACATATCCATAACCAGCACGGCGACGGATATAACGCTCTACGAATGCTGTTGCGCCACTGGCTGAGCCAATGATCTGTCTACCAACGTAATTGAGATTGAACTTGTTGTATGTTACTTCGAGATATTTTGGAAGCTCCCACACACCATCAGATAGCTTGAAGATACGCTCACCTGGGTATTGTACCTCTGCTGCGGTACCAAACACCAGCTTGAAGAACAGGTCAATAGAACGCTCAGTTCCTTTTGAACGATACAGGTCTAATGAGTGCTTGACCAACAGTTTCTTGTTGGTTGCGGTATCAAACTGAATGTTCTTGAGATATTTCTCTTTGAAGTAAAGAATGAACTCATCAAGTGTGGTATCGATATCGCGATACTCAAGCAGATGACGAGCCTTATATGCCACATTGTCTGGTTGCTCAAGCCACTCGTAATATGCTTTTACGAAGCTGATAAATTGTGGTCCTTCGTCTTGATAGAATGCTGGGAACTGCTTCTCTACATACTGACTGATTGTTTTTTCTATAGACATAATTGTTTCTCTGAACACTTATCGAAATGCCACTTGAATATACCAGGTGCCTTACCTTGTTTATTACAGTGTGGGCATGTTCTTAATTTTTGTGATGGGTGTGTGCCTTCAGCCAATCTTTTCTTGGATAACGCTGGACCCAGCATATTATGAGTGCCAGCCTCAACTCTTTTCTTGTTGTTTTTCTTTTGAAAATCATCTACAAAAAAAGGATGTGTACCTTCTGCAATTCTTTTGTATGCTCGTTGTTTTGCTGCTTCTTTATCTTGGAATGGGTGTGTACCTTCAGCAACACGTTTTTTAGCTAACTCTGAGACAGTTTCAGGGGGACGAGACATTCTCATTGCAATTGCTTGACAAGCAGCAGTATCACCTTGAGCAAAATGTATGTCGTAGTGTTCTTGAAGTGTTACAGCTACTAGATTAGATATGTCACAATTACCATGGTCACCATCGCGATGATGGATATCATATCCTTTTGGGATAGGTCCATAATGTTTTTGGTATATCCATCTGTAATTTACAGCCATTATGATCTATTCCAAACCTTTTTGATTGTGTCCTTCATGCCATCTTCTGGCCAAGGCTTAGTACCAACAACATCACCTAGTCTGCGGATATGCTCATCAAACTCACCATCACTCATCTTATGTGATGGATTTGGATGTCCATAATTGAATGGATTACCATGTTGCGCTCTTACTTTATTCAACTCATTTCTAGCCATCCACAACAGAGCTTTCTGGTGTTTTGGTCTGTCCCATCTAACAAGTCCACCCATTTTACCTTTAGGATGCGAAGTCTGCATATCTGGTGTATTTGGGTTTAAACGACGAATACTATTTCCGATGGCATGATGAAGAGCCTTAAGATGCTCTGGATGATCATGTAATCTTTCAGTATACCCATTTCTTTCTGGTGTTCTTGTGTTGTTATCAATCAGATGACCAATAGCTTTGTGTGATTTCATCAACAGCAACTTGGTGTCAAATGGAAGATCAACCTTAGACTCTGCCAATACTTCGCGAATTTTATTTAACAGTGTCATCTTATTCCCTTACCTGCTCAATTGTGATTGCTACGTCTGATTCAAGGATATTTAGGATGACATTTTTATTTGATTGGATGTCTTTAGTGTTAGTACGTGCATACACCTTGAAGTATGTACCATCAAAACCACTGATGTTGAAGTTGGATACTGTTACAACGCCTGTCGCATAATTAACAGAACCAACAACAGCCATCTCTCTGTGTGTCGCTCCTGATGCTGTGACAATGCGCAGCAGACCATTACCATTATCCTCAAGAACACAACGAATACCATTGTATACAAATGGGCTGCTGCTAATAGCATGCTGGTCACCTGATGGGTGTTCAGAAGCAATTACTGGTAGATCATCAGAAACTGGTGTCTTGAAGTCAATTAGAAGTTTTTGGTTCACATTCAGTGACGGTGAGAGATACTTAGCCAGCTGTACCTCTGTCTCGTTTGAGATGATGTTTGGATCAGCATCATCAATTGCTTTGATGAATTTAGAGTAACGGAAAATACGAGCGAAATTGTTTAGGCTTGTATCAGCATAGTTGAGGATTGCCGACAACACAAGTGTACGCATATCCTCAGGGTTTAAACTGGTACGGTTGACGTTGTATTTGATTGCTGATATGACACGCATATATGTGTAATCAGGACTAATGAAGATTGGATCCATTGATACAGTGCTGCGTGAACGAAGGAAGTTCACATACTGCTGCTCTTTGATTTTTGGGAGACCATCAACATCATTCAGGTCAATAGAGATAAAGATACGACCATACTGTGGTGGTGTTGCATCCTCACCACCAAACGCTGATACAGCGTTGATTTCTGGATAGTTGAGACGCAGAAGATTCTCATAATCCTCTGCAGTAACTGCTCGCTCTTGTGTTGTGAATGCGCGAGGAGCATTGAATTTAATGCTCTCTATTGACTCATACACCTCACCACCTGTTGCTGATGATGCTGTGCTGATAACCACATTAGCTTCACCATCAATTGATTCCGCAACACGGAATGTGCGAGCACCATTAGGCAATTGACCATTAGAGATGCGATACTCAATAACAACAGCACTATCATTTTTTGGTTTGCGACCAATAATACCATCACCAAATAACACCTCATAGCGGTCATTTGTGCCTGGTTGTATAAAGTATACCGGGGCTGTCTCGTCGATATCAAATAACGTTGTTGCTCTTGTGTAATCAATTGTATTAGCACCATTGTCTTCAATGACCACAACCTTAATTGACTCTAGATCAACCTGTTTGTTGCTGATAAAATATCTTTGTGATGCGCGATCTGATGAGACATAAGAATCGGTGATGTAATCACCTTCATAGACTCTAATACTTCCGGTGAATGTGCTGTTTGCTGATGTTAATACATGATTCTGATTAGTTGTAAATAGGAATGTGTTAGCACCAACACGTGTAACAAATCCAGTTCCTTTGGGAACTGTGATGTTTTTCTTTTCTGCATTAGTGCTGTTAATGCGAATGTCTAGAGTAGCTTCCGCTGATTTGAAAGAGCGTGGAAGATAATTTAACTCTTTGGCATGACTAATAACAGAGTCACGCAATTGTGCTGAATCTAAGAACATCTCATTACCGATCATGTTCATATAGAATGCATTTTGATATGTGTTGAATGCAAGAACGTCTAGAAACACCGACATATTCGATGCTTCAAAATCATAATCGGCGAACTGTGACTGTGAACGAAGAAATGTCTTGAGAGATTCTTTGTACGAATCAAAATCAAGTGATGTTAGTGCAATGCTTGAATTTGCGGTTGCCATTATCGTATTCTATCCAACTTGACATTAAGAGACTGGGTCTCAGGATTATTTATTATTCTAAAATAAAGATCAATTGTGTAAGATTCTTCATCATTGTTCAACTTGACAACAACATCTTCAAGAATAGCCCTCTTCTCAAAGTGTTCAACTGCTTCTTTAATGGCTGTTCTAAGATTACGTTGCGTCATTTCAGACACTGGTTCAAACAGATATTTCTTGATATCTGATCCAAAATCCGGTTGAAAAAAGCGCTCGCCTTTGTTCGTGAATAATAGATTACGTAATGCACGTTTGACTGACTCTGAATCAACACGCCGGATGACATCACCTGTATTAGGATGCGCATTAAAATTTGTAAGAAAATCTGAGTATACAGCATCACGAGTTGGTGGTGATGCTCTGCGATCTGCTCTAGATACCATGTTATCCTACTGTTGCTACTGGGCGACCATTAAGTGTCATAGCTCCAACCACCTTTACTGTTGAAGAGGTAATTGATACCGCATTACCAACTATGCTCACATCGCCATTAAATACAGTGTTACCAGACATATTTATAGTGTCTGCTTCAAGTGTAATAGTTTTTCCTTTAATGGTGATGTTTTCTTCTGCGGTAATGGTGATGTTTTTATCAGCTGTGATGTCAGCATCAGCATCCGATTTCAGAAGCATACCAATAATAGCACGGAGCTTAACTTGATTAGAAACAGCGGCAAATGCCTCTGCTCCTTTCACCATAACTGTGCCATTAGGAAGAAACTCTACATAAGATCCATTTTTATGTTTAACAAGAATTCTTTCGGCTTGCTGTGTATCATCAAGCTCAATGATATGATTGATTGTTTCTGGTGTTTCTTTAGCTGCTGTTGTAATGATTTTGTTATCGTTGTAGTTTGGTCTGCGAGCACCTTCAACACCAAGTTCTTTCTCAAAATCATTGTAATTACGTGGTATAGCATCACCACTAGCCAGTTTGGTGATGCTGTGACCATTTTCTTTATTTTGATTAAGAGTTCCAACAATCATTGGAATGTTGCGATACTTACCATCCAGGAAATAACCAACTACAGTAGAACCAACTACCAGCCAGTTTGGTGTTGTTCCGATACCCATTTCAGCTGCTGATGTAGTTGGCATCATGATTAGTGCCCACAACAGTTCTGAATCAGCAATAACGTTTTCTCCTTGGTCTCCCAAAATACGAATTTTTACTTTGCCATAATTTACACCATCGCCTTTAATGTCAACGACATTAGCAATAAAACCAACAAACCGATCAATGATCATTACTCAAGCATCCCTGTTCTAATCAGTTCACAAGACTGTTCGTATGATTGGTTGGATGGTGTTATCATATGTCTCAACTTTGATATGAGATAGATACCACCACCAATTTTGTTTGTCTTTTTTGTTGTTGTTCCATCAATAATAGGAAGATTCAGCGTAACAGGAGTACCAACAGTTAATCTAGAATCTCCATGAATCTGCATTCTCACTATGTTAGCGGCCATCTTAGACATAAAAGCCCGCACATAAATTTCTTTTCTTATTCTTTCAAGATCATCTGTACTTGTGATTGGTGCGACTATCATATTGGCTGGATCGTCACCCTTCTTCATAATATCGTCTATAGTAACACGCTTGTATGTTATTGATTCTGGGTTGATGTCAAACTCGGAACTGTTTTTGTTGTCTTCATATTTGAACTCATAATGTTTTCCTGTTCCAACATCATACGCATATATTTTACCAGACACACCACCTTGACCAATAGTTTCCATTAATCCCTGTGATTTGGTGCGTTCGAAACTTAAGATTTGGCGCCAAGAAGAGTTCTCAACATTTATGTGTTGAATTGAATCGAGATAGAAATTGCGATCTCCATCTTTCACTTGAGGATTTTTTCTAGCATCAGAAAGTAGCATCTCTAGTGATTTGAAATTATAGCCATGCTTGTTCTCAAAGAATAAAAATGATGATGATATTTTGTTTCTTGAAACAGCACGTCGTTTAATCTTATCAATAGCCTGAAACGGTCTAAGGTTGGCGCAATTGATTGTATCAAGAGAACCAGTCTTATCTGATGCGAACGGTTTCTTTGTTTTGATTTTGTCTGTTAAAATTTGCTGGATCATCTTTTCAGGAGCCATCTTATTAAAGATCTCACCAGTAGTAATAGCGAGACCACGCGGTATTTCCTGGCTATAAAGACGAACAAGATATGTTTGATTTTTATCACCCATACTTGGTGTAGCACCAGCTGCTCCATCCACGATGAAGACCATAGTAGTTGGCTCAACATTCTCGTTTGATGTGTATGTTATTGTTACTGTAGACCCAGCCCAACTAATACGGTCAATTAATCCAGCACCGTCAATGATAGACATAGTCGCTTGAATATACGGATCGTATATTGATTCAAAAATGTGCATCTCAACAACAAACGGTGTGAGATCTGTTTTATCACCAAAATGTTCAAGTTCGAATTTTCTTATACCAATCTCACCTGAATCCATTATCCTCTCATCAGATTCGTTATCTGATCCTCCGCGACACTTCGAAGTGAAGATCGTAATAACAGTATATTACGTCTAGATTCGTTTAATTCTTCCTCAAAATCATATGCTGTCATGCTTGTCCAGTAACTAGCCTCTTCATCGGTAATGTTATCGACGACGAATGGATTATTAACAGCTGATACTACATAGGTAGATGATGTGTTGTATCTTTTTACAGTGTTTGTTGTTGAGACAAAGGTGCCTGTTATGTGTTGTACGGTGATTTTGTTATCATCCCCATTTACATCAACAATCTCACCTTTAGCAACAATTTCTCCAGAGACATACTGAACAATAACAGAACCAACAAAAAGATATCTGACTGAATCAAGCGTCAATATACGCAATTTATTGGTGGATTTTATCCAATCTTGTTGGTGTCTTCTGTATGAAACCACTTGGTTGTGCACGTTTGTTCTAGCGGTGTAAAATTTCTTAACAACTTGTGATGCATTTGCGTACTGAGTAACAGTAATCTCTTCTTCTGTGTTATTCGCCCAGTTGTTTATGTAGAACAGGATTTTCTCGCGAGCAAACTGGATAGATCCATATTTTTTTGTGATGTGTTTTCTAAAATTTTCTTCAGATTTTAAAACGTCATTATATGGGTCTACGACACCGTTGCTTAGATGCACCAACCAATCGTTATTAGGATTACCATAGTATCTATCAGAGATGACATCTGTTCTCGGAGAACCATCATCTGAAATTTTTAATTGCATAAAATTTGATGGGTTGTTTTTTGTGTTTTCATCAAACGCGAACCTAGCCATAATGTTGCGTACCGGAGTGCCGTTGTAATTTACAACTGGAAAACGTGAAAATAACATTACGGTTTATCCCAGGTTATGAGACCATCGGCCCCAGTATTTAATACGAACGTTTCATCTGTCATTGCTGTACCCATTGTTGTGGTTGCACCATCAACTGAGTAAGTAGTAAACACTTGATCGTTAAGCTTTTCAACAATTCTAACTGTATTACCACTGTCTCCCATCGTTATTTCATACCAACCACCTTGGGTGCTCTTAACCAAAATTTGTTGAGGATTGTTGGGATTGTTGATTCTAGTTGTTACGGGAACATCAGTTAGACTGCTGTTATCAATGTTTTCGTTTTGGGCTGATGTGTTGCCAATTGTGCCGCCATCGTCGATGTAAGATTTTAAATTTTCACCAAGAACTTTAACCTGTTCATCTGCTTTTAAATCGTTGCCGTCTATTCCTGTGGCAACGCCCACGCTTACTGATAATTCTCTTGCTAAATCTTCTGCTTTTTTCTCACCACCCTTTCTTCCGAAATTATCTCCTGTGTAGTATTCAATTTCGAGAAAGGAAATCTCAAGAGAAACAAATGCGGGGCTTCTCTTATCATCACTAAAAAATGCAATAGCATCGGGTGCATAATTCAATGCCACTTGATTGATAACACAATGTTTGTATGTAAACATACTCCCATCGTAATGTTTATCATTAGCGCCAGCTGCTCCACTGAATTTAGAATCATCGCCCCAAGGATAAAGTGTAATGGCGCACATCATAGGATAATCCAAGATGTTGAAATTCGCATTGCCAGCCGAATCTCTAATAAATGATGGCAATGCAGCACCACGCAGCCTTTTAGCGATTTGTCTAATTTTTTCGCTTTCTTCCTCGTTGTTTGGAGCAAACAACCACTGCATTCTATGTGTGCGTAATGTAGGAGCCTCAAACATAACGGAAAGGTGTGGGTTTAAAGAAGCACCAAAGCTTTGTGAAAGTAATCCCATGACATTACCGCTGTGTTCAGTCAGTCTTTTAATTAAAAGTCGCCCACCATATGCTGCTGCTGTTGCAGTATCAAACGTGTTATCAGCTGGATTCTGCCCACCATTAGCAACAACTCCAAAAAAACCTAATTCGGCTTTATCGTTGTATTGCACATTGTGTCTATCAACCAACTCCCTTGGTAGAGGAAGAGCCAACTGCCACTCAGTAAGAGCAGTCGCTGGGACATTTGGGGCGGGTCGTTTGTATTTTTTAAAATCGAACTGTACATAAAATTCGTTTAGGTCCGTTGGGAAAAACAGTATATCATCACTTTGTTGAAAACTGGAATCCATAGATGCCAAATTTTCGCTAGTGTCCGCAATAACACCACGCAAATTCTCAATGTCTGATTTGCTTGATAAGTTAATCTCTCGACCAATGGCACCGAAAATCTCACCAGCGATCCCAGCTAATACTTGCTCGCCTAAATTACCTAGGACGTTTTTATTAGAACCATCACCAAGCCCAACACGTTGTAGTGCTGCTGATAAACTACCAACAACAGAATTTTCAACACTATCAACCAATCTACTTCCGCTTTCTTTAACAAGCTTCTCGATTGGGTTTGTAATGTTTTTGAATAGGTTTTCGTTTACGGACATCGAACATCTCTATGTTAGAAACAACGGACTATTTATACGCATAAAAATGATAAATACACTATTGAATCGTGAAAGGTATACCGACAGTGGCGTACAAAGGTAAATTCCAACCCAAAAATCCATCCAAATACAAAGGTGATCCAACTAACATAATTTATCGCAGTGGTTGGGAACTTAAACTTATGATGTATCTAGACACACAACCAAACATCATAAAATGGAGTTCTGAAGAAATAATCATTCCATACATATCACCAATAGACAATCGCAAACATCGATATTTTCCTGATTTTTATGTTATGAAACGCACCCCAGGTGGTGCTATTGAAGAGGTGCTTATTGAGGTGAAACCAGAAGCTCAGATGGTTGAGCCTAAACCACGTACCACTAAGGGTGGTCGGCCTTCTAAACAATACATCAAAGAAGTATATACATGGGGCATCAACAGCGCCAAATGGGCTGCAGCTGAACGATATTGTGCCGAAAGGGGATGGATGTTTGTAAAGATGGGCGCCAAAGACCTAGGCATCAAGTTCTAATTCTCATATAAATAAAGAGTAAATGAGGAACAAACATGGTCGCAACACTTTTTGATAGCATTATTAAAAAGGGTATGAGAGCTGGACAAGCTCCTGCCAAGACACAATCTGCTCGTGAGTGGTATAGAAACACCGCAAAAAAGATAAGCAATCTAAACGAACGTAGTTTTCTAGAAGGCGACAAAACACGTTTGACGACACAGCCGATTCTGGGTAGTATGTATATGTTTTTTTATGATCCGAAAACTGCTGAGGATCTCCCGTACTATGATACGTTCCCGTTGGTGTTTCCTTTTGAAAAAGCTGAAGGTGGGTTTCTTGGATTGAATATGCATTATCTTCCACCACAGCTTAGAGCTAAACTGATGGATGGATTATATGAATATGCCAACAACGAGAAATACAACGAAACAACTCAACTTGCCATGAACTACCAATTGCTAAAAACGGCTGCGAAACTGAAATTCTTTAGTCCTTGTGTTAAAAGATATCTATCAAGTCACGTACGTTCAAAATTTATGTACATAGCACCAAAAGAATGGGATATCGCTCTGTTTCTTCCAACTGAACGCTTCAAAAAGGAATCAAAACAGGTTGTTTGGTTCGACAGCAAAAAGAAAGTAAGAAAATAAGATGGCTTATACTCCAAGTATCATCAACGCTGATATTGGCAAGATTGCCTTGCAAGCAGCCGAAGAGAGCGAAGTCATTGTGACAGCGCCCAGTAAGCCAAAAGGTAGATTTGATATTTCTGAATTTAGATCAGAGATTAAACTAAACGGTGTGCTCCAAAACAACAGATTTGTCATGATAATGTCGATGCCGAAGAACGTGAAAAAGCTTGACCCGTATATAGAAAATACTAGAAGAAATACTGTTGATAACGACAACTTCATTACACTTAGATGCGATGCTGTCACAATACCAGGTGTCAATTTCTTCACAAACGATAACATTAGACGTTACGGATTCGGTCAAATCGAGAAACGACCATATCTTCCAACATTCAACCCAATCACATTGAGTTTTATTGTTGATAAAAACGCCAGAGTTCTCAATTTTTTTAATGATTGGGCAAACAGCATTGTATATCACGACACAGATTTTGGCGTGTCAAGTCCTTCGCTAGACTACTCTACTAAACCATACCTGTTGAGATACAGCGATGATTTTATGTCAAAGATAATTAGAGTTTGGGTTTATGATCATTCTAACGCCATGTCATTCGGAATAAAACTGTATGACTGTTTCCCATTAACAACATCTGATATTGATCTTGATTGGGGATCACAAAATCAAATTATCAATATGAAAGTGGTAATGCAATTTTCTCACATGTCAATGCAATTTGTCAATCATGCTGAAGGTGATCCTTCTTCACCAAAAGGTTCGTCAGAAGTATATGATGATTCGATAAACCAAAACAAAAGACCAAGTTTAATAAACAGTATTCTGGATCAAACAGGAAAACTGGTACAAGGCGAAATATACAGCGGCGCTGAGCGTTACATCAACAAGACATTTGACAAGATATTCAAGTAAGGACACAATATGAAACTTCCTAAAATTGAACACCCAACCAGCGAGATAGCTGTTCCGACGACAGGAAAAATTATCAACTTCAGGCCGTTTCTGGTTAAAGAAGAAAAGATTCTTCTAATGGCTAGAGAAACTAAGAGTAAAAAAGAAGCTCTAAAATCTATCAAACAGGTTGTGAACAACTGCGCTATAGATGTGATCGATGTCGATAGTTTACAGATCGTTGACATCGAGTATATCTTTCTTCAGCTGCGCGCCATCTCTGTAAACAATATTATTGAATTGGCATACAGAGATAATGAGGATGGTAAAGAGTACAAGTTCAGTGTAAACATTGAAGACATCAAAATCGTTAAACCAAAAAAGAAAGTTAGCAACAAAATTAAAATAAACGACAAAACCACTATGGTTATGAGACACTGTGATGGTGATACGATTGATAAGATTGGAGAGTTTAAGAACGAGTCAGATATGCTGATGTTCTACATCAAAAACTGTCTAACTGAGGTTGTTATAGAAGAGACAGTTTATCCTGCTGCTGAAATTGAAGAAGCAAGTCTTGATGAGTTCATTGATAGTATGTCATCCAAAACGCTGGAAAAGATTAAGGATTTCTTTGCGAATACGCCTAAACTTGAGCATGTCATTGAATATACAAACTCAAAAGGAAGTGAGCGACGCATCGTTCTCGATACGTTAGAAGATTTTTTTACGCTGGTCTAAGTCATACGAGTTTAGTGAATTACTACAAACTGATATTCGGATTAGTAACCCACCACAAATATTCGGTTATTGATCTTGAAAACATGTATCCGTTCGAACGCGATTTATATGTGGATATGCTACTAGAATTCTTAGAAGACAAAAAAAAGGCTTTAGAAAATAAATGAATAACAGTAGAACACCATTAGAATTTCTTCGTGAGGATAATCCACCTTCACCGATGGTGTCGAGAGTAGCTGGTGCAACTACGGCACCAAGTGGAACACTATTTTCACCAATAAAAATTAACAGAGGAAAAGATGCTACGCAAAAAAGTGCAGCAACTATAATCAATCCATCTAAAAAACCTATATTAGAAGACGCGTCTGCTAAAGAAAAATCTGAGTGTTGTGAATCGTCAACTACTTTGTTAAAATCAATTGACAAATCTCTAAAGAATATGAACGCTTTTTATACTCAAGCATCAAAAGATATGCGCGAAGAAGATGCAGAGAAAACAGAAAAACCACCAGGAACTGGTGGTTTCATGGAGAAAGCAAAGGACACTGGTTCAGATTTACTTGAGGTAGCTATAGCATCACTAGGGATGTTGTTTGGGTCAAACATTAAATCCATGGTTGACGCATTAAATGATTTTGGAATTAATCTTGGTAAAGATATTGAGAACATCGGAAAGGGTATTGATAAATTTGGTGCTGATGTTGTTGATTACATGCATCTTTCAGAAGAAGAAAAAAAGAAGGGTGAGAAACCTTGGTATGAAAATATTGAGGGTGACATTTTAAAGGGTATCTTTGGCAACGGTGGAGCCTTTTTAAGTGATGCTAACAAAGTTAATGCACCAACAACTTATAGTGAATCACCAATATGGTCAGATTCAGGTGCTCTACTAGATGATAATGGAAGACCATATCTTGATCCTGCTCTTAAAGAAGCGTTGATGCCGCTTATTGATTTAATACACAAAGCCGAATCGAGCAATACTGAAACTGGTTACGACTCAATAAACATTGATACAGGAAAAACCTTTAAAGATAAAGATGGCAAAACTCAACAAATTTTTAAACCTGGTCAAATGGATTTGTCTGGAATGACAATAGACGAGATTTTAGAAAAACAGAAAAATAAAGAATTTTTGGCTGCTGGAAAATATCAGATTGAGCCTGTAACATTGGCTGAAATGAAGGATAAACTTAAATTAAGAGGTAATGAGAAATTTACTAATGATCTACAAGACGAAATAATGATACGAGGGCTCATCACCAAAAAACCTGATCTTGCAAATTATTTGTTCGCTGGTGCTGAAGCCGGAGATAAAAGAAAAGCCGCTGTTGGTACTTCTGAGATCTGGGCTGGTGTTGTAAACCCTGATAAGGGTCGTGGTAATTATGATGATGTTGCCAACAATAGAGCGTCAGTTGGTGCTCAAGAACTATACGCAGCTCTAGGTCTAGCTAAAGCCAACATGATCGCCCTGGGCGCGAAAAATAAAGATGTGGTAGCTAATACGAACAGAGAAATTCCTTCTGCTGGCACAGAAACAAAGGCAAACATGATTTCTGGGATAGCAAAAGAAGAAAAAGGTGGTGGAAGTAAGGAACTTCCTGTTGTACAAAATAACACAACAATTGTCCAGGGTGGTGTTGGTGCAAAGATGCCAAAATCAGAATATCTGATGGTTGTGCCGCCTGACGGTGAATCATCGTTAAGAGGAATGACACAATTTTTTTAATAAAAAAAGGGGAGCCGCGAAGCTCCCCTTTTCAATTTAGTATGCTTTATTCCAACATTCAACACAACAAGATCGTACTGAGTTGGTGTGTTTTCTTTTTGACCTAGACTCGCGATAGAAAGCGGTGATAGGTAAAAGACGTTTACACCTGGTACAGATTTTCTTGTTGACGGTAACAGTACCATCTAGTGTTGCTACAAGAAATTCTGAAATCAAACTCCGATGATGTACACCAGGACTTTGTCTCAAATTAAGCATCTTCATGTGACTAGTCTTCATCAACTTCATTGGCGAGCTTAGAGAAATACTCCAGGCCACCTTCTTCATCATCCTCATCATCTGATTCGTCATCCTCTTCAACCGGAGGCTTGGCTGCTTTCGCAGCTTTCTGCTTCGGAGCGGGTGCTTCTTTTTGTTTCTTTGGTTCAGCTGTCTTACGGCTCTCTGCCGCATCAACATCTTCATCCATACCACCCTTGGCAGTCTTCAGACCAAGGACTTTCTCTAGGCGCTTTTTGAGTTCATCATAACCCTTGAAGTGTTTAGGATCAATGAGCTCTTGTAGTGGGTGCTCAGATTTCCAGATGGCTTCAAGTTCTTTGTCATCATCAAGCAGCGGACCAGCATCATCAAATTCAGACTTGTCATAGTTGCGATAGCCATCAACCTGACGGATCTTGATCTTGAAGTTAGCACCTGTCCAGAGGTCGAACGGGTTCATAGCTTCTTCACCCTCTGCTTCCAGCGGGTTCATCACATCATTGAGCTTGTCAAAGATTTTCTTACCGTACTTGTAGAGGAACACCTTGCCTTCGTTCTCTGGCTTAGCAGAGTCCTTCACAACATAGATGTTGGAAGTGTAGGACAGGCGACGCTTTTGAGTGCGGGCTTGCTTACGTTGTGGAGAATTGTCATCGGTCGACTGGTTCCAGAGTTCGGAGTTGAACTCAGAAACAGGGTCTTCCTTACCGATTGTCGTTAGAGAGTTTTCGATGTACCAACCACCTGGGCCTTGAAAGCCATGGTCCCACATGCGGACGAAAGGAAGATCCTCATCGCCGGGTGCTGGGAGGAAACGAACGATCGCGAACCCGTTACCGGCTTTATCAACCGTTGGGGACCAGAAACGTTCTTCGCCTTCTTTTTTGGATTTGCCTTGGTTTTGATCAGCGAGTTCTTTTCTCAGCTTATCAAAATTGTTTGCGCTCTTCTTCATTGTTTTAAAGTCAACCATAGTCGTATTCCTTTGTGTTTCGATGTATGTTGTATATTACGATGTATGTCTTACGAACACGTATTTCGACTCATTATCCCAGAACGGCTGTATGCTCGTCGTTCTGGCTTCGAAACGTGGTAGAAAGTCATTAATGATCCAATTATCATTATCCATACCGAAGATTGTATCGGAATAGGTAACGATCCAGTCCTTCGTGTCACCCAGTTTCTGCATCACTGCGGCACGATCCGCAATTGGCATTTCAGTTAATGACCATGTAGCAATACAGAGGTCTGCAGGCCCAAGATCATTCACATCATGTACATATTTAGTGTTCTTGTGTCCACGCTTTTCATGGAACCACTGTTGAATGTTAGTTAGTTCCTTGAAGTCGTAGATTACATATTCGCCTTCGAAGCCAAGCTGACGGCATACATCAGCCATTTCGCCGGCACCAGCACCAATCTCTACGATGCGCTTCAGGCTCTTGAGATATTGAGTAACTTGTGTGAAGCTTTCGTGAGCGGGTCTTCCTTGAGCAAAATACTTCAGATGCCCATAATGGAAGATGCGGTTCATGGTCATCAGACTATCATCAAACACACGATAGTGGGCGTTGAAATCTTCAATGGTCATACCAACCAGAGGTTCGGTAATAGCATCACGAACCTTTTCATTTGAGTTGGCATCACCAAGAGCCAGAGCGATATACTCAGATGGTTTGTTCCTAGACATAATTGGCACCATGAATGTGGATGCCCATGCCTTGTAGCGTTCGAGTGGAAGTGTATTGAAATCATGGTCAAACACTTGACGCATCTCTGACCAGAAGTTCTCATCATTCAAACGTTTGGCTCGAGTCATTCGCTGAGATGCGGTCGACTCATGATTAAAGTCAGGCCAGATAGGTGACGGCATCGTTAGCCTCGTATCAACCTGTGGCATGTATGGTGCTGCTTGGTATGTAAACATTTCTTCAGACATTATAAGAACTTCTCCTTGAGGATTGCGAGATACTTACCCCTAGTATACTCTAGAAAGGGACGATACTTCAAGCATTTTCTGTAAATAGTTGGCCAAATGACCGAATCATTTATTTGCTTGTTCCAGTGTTTCATGAAGCCGAGGATGTCATCAAGGATGATCAGCGTCTCGATACAGATAAGCTTTCTCTTGAAGAGCTTAAGAGCATATGGGTGTTGTCCATCTTCAACAACGAAATTCTTATTGAAGTCCTCATCAAGCTTACCTAAGTCTGTCTTAAACACATAGGCCAGCGATTCTTTTCTCTTCAACCAATCAGTGTATGCTCGTTCAGCTTGTTCACCAAACAGATCACCACCCCAGGTGATGTCTCTGTCAATCAGATTGGCAACAATGTACATCTCAGGATCAGGTCGCTTCGCGAGCTTCTGAAAGAGGTACTTGTCTTTCTTTACTTCAAACTTGCTTGGATCAGAACGGACCTTGCCGCGATACTTCTGATAATCGTAACTGGAATTGAAGTGCTGTTTTAGTGCAAGAAACATAACATAAGCATCAAAGGCTTGCATCTTTACACAGGCAACCGTGCTGTCTTAGGCAACATGTTGAGGCTTTCAAACTCATTCTGAAGAGCGGATGTAAGCTTAGGATTTCTCTTAATCACTTCAGCTACCGTCTCGATCTCGAGTTTGCCACGTTCACAGTAATGAATGATTGCATCTCCATAGCTGATATGGTTCTCCCGAACAATTTGCTCGAGATCTTTATACAGCTGCTGGGGATCAATTGTCTTACCTAGTTTGTATTCTTGAGTCTTTGACACCATGGTTGATCTTCTTGTTTTGGGAACTCAGAAGCCGTGACGCCAGAACCATATCCGGCGCTCATGAACTTCTTGTTCTCTTTTGGCCCAACGTCAATGTTGGCGTTTTTAGTTGCGCGGCGAATAGCTCTGCGCTTAAGTTTTCTATCTGCTTTGGAACTCATGTTTTTGTTCCTTTATTTAAGGATAGTTCTACCAGTATACCATCCATTTGGGATAATGTCAACTCTTTTTATTTTTCTATTTTCTGTGCCATTAGTTATCCAAATAGAACCAAACTGGGAATTTCTTTCTCCTAATTGAGAAACTTTGTTAGCTTCTGAAATTTTATTTTTAGTTAAATCAGAATGATTTCTTCCCAACCAATGGCTACCGTTTTCTTCATAATATTTTTTGATACTATGGCTGATTTTTAGAGGATCAGCTAGTTTCGGTTTTACTAATTTGAATCCATAATTACCCGTTTTACGATGATTTTTTTTGTTATTTGGATGTTCTCTATTGACATATCCCCATCCACCTTGGCCACCAGGACAAATATTGTATGTGTCTCTGCGATCACAAAATTCTTCGGACACAAGTTCAGCTTCTTTAGCGTTCATCTCTTGTTCTGTTTTTAAAACAAAGAGTATCTCACGTTTGAAGTTTTGTAAACCATAGCGTTTAATGGCACGATTTAAGAAATGTCCTGAACCAATATATCCATCATCAAGAAAATCAGTTTGGTGTTTACCGATGTAAATTTTACCATTCTTGATGTTTGTTGTTTGATACACAATATAGTACACGGGAACTCCGAAAGCAGACTAATTACAGTCTATTTATACTTTCGGAGTTCCCAATGCTCCAGAGCTTGGGATCGAACCAAGGACAACTCGATTAACAGTCGAGGGCTCTACCGCTGAGCTACACTGGAAGAATAATGTTGGGACTTTTAAAGGATAGTCCCCATCCTTAGAAATTTACTGCTTGAGTGAGTAAACGAGCGAAACTGACTCTTGCTTCAGATCACCACGTTCGTTTTCATATTGAAGTCCGAAGTTACCGAAGGTGAATGGATACATGACCAGCATGGTGCTAGTGCGAACTGTACCGTTGGTGTCCTTTGTTCTGAGCGAATCTCCGATTTCGTATCCAACAGTTACCTTGGCTTTATCAATATTGAAAGAAGCTGTTGGTTCGATTGAAATGCCAGCGAAGTCTTTACCAACACCGACTGTTTGGGTGAGGTTAAGGCGACCGGAAAGTTTGACTAGGCCGAGGTCTACAAACTCACGCTGAAAACCAACCTTCACGAGATGGCTGTTTGATTCACGTAGACGGCCTTCGACGATTGCTTCGACATCATTACCAACGTCCCAAGCCCATTCGCCATTAACGTAGGTCGTGTCTGTTTGTCCGTTTGTAGTACCAACAGAAACCGTTTGTGCGGCTGCAGCTGGCGCGAGGAGAACTGCTGCGGCTGCAGCTAGTACTAGAAGTTTCATATGTTTACTCTCTATGTTGTTAAAGAAGAAGTGCGGGACTTTTCTGTTTCGAGGCAAGTCCCCAGCCCAATAAACTACGCCGCTAGGCGTTGTTCAAATGCAACTTCATTATCGTTTGCATTTAGTGTTTTTGTTCGTTTAACGGAGAACATCCGGATAGCCTCAGAACCTATTTACAAACAGTCGAACCTGTGTCGCCCCCATCAAAAACACACACTTATTAGGCCTCGGGACTCAAACCCGCTTGGTTTAAAAGATGTGCTTCACCATAAGTATGTGCTTTTGGTGGAGGCGTCGGGCACTGCCCCCGAGTGTTGCTTGGTTTAATTTTCCTCAGTTCACTATCATTAAGACTATTTATGCATTCGTACTTTTGTTTTTGGAGCAATTGTTTTTCTAATCATCGCGATGTTTTCAAGATGTTCAAAATCTTCTGGCTTATGATCACATTGTTCAGATCCGCGACATGCACCATTTGGTCTGTTTGGATCTTTTTTGTGTTTAATAACAGAACCCTTATCATGATCTATAGAAACATGTTGAACTTCACCGTTTGGATGTTGAACTTTGTAGTGTGTGAAGGCTGAATCAGATTGATAATTAAAATCGTCTTCTGGATCATGCCACTCGCTGGAACCTGTGTAAGTAATTTTCAGCAACCGACTTGGATCGCCAAGAGACTCTTTGATAAGATCAAGAATTCTACCCACGAACAAGCTCCTATTGAATTGATAATACTCTTATTTAGCTTACAAGTCAAGCCTTTTTCGAAAGGCATTTACCACAACCAACGTCTTTTTGTCTAAGACGTTTCTTTAACTCAGCTTCTGACTTGTGGTCATTAGTGCTGATTCTTCTGCAACTGCAAACGATCATCCTGGATAATACTTACTGACAAGAGCATTTACTTGGTCTAGATGAAAATCAGCCATTTTTCTATTATGTTCTCGCCTAATATCATCATGTCTAATTCTAGGAACAGCAGCAGCGTGAATTTTTAACCTTTTCAGATGAAAGCTATATTCTTGTCTGTCTTTAAGAGACATAATATCCTTTAAGGATTCGTCTAGCATCTTTTACTCCTGAAGAAGTTGCTTAGTATCATTACCTTCTTTGATGATCTTGATGTCAGAGTCAGCGCTCTTGATCTTATTCACCAATGCGAAAACATCACCGAAATTCTTGTAACCCTCACCGGAACTACCGACGTTGTTGCCATTCTCAGCGATCAAGCGATAACGCCATTCGTTACCAGCATCGATGTATAGTTCGTATGTGTACTTAGACATGTTATCCTCATTTAATTTTAGTGAAGTCTGGGACTTTCTCGTATCTCGTAGACTTGCCGTCTTTGTATGCTACAAGACGATCTTTCCTATTTATACCTGTTTTTCTGAGTGATACATGTATCCAGCCAGAGTTGACACCCTCCATCGGGTTGTAGAACTCAAGGATCAACTGGTCATAGTTGAGATGCTTTGCGATCCAGTCAGCGACTAGTCTATTAGACAGACCTTCGATCTCAAAGTCTACAGCTTCACCGAAGGCATGTTGGCTGTTCATGGCACCACCAACGGCACGATTAAGAGCAGGCGAGCGATACCCAGAATTGATCTTCAGCGCACGCTTGAAGTTGTCTCTGACTGGTTGAATAACATTTTGCACAACATGACGCAGATTAGCAACGTGCTCTGCGTTTGGTGTGTTGTCGATTTTGCGGGCTGCAGCTGTTGGTGAGTATGTGAACTCATCAAGGTAATAATTCTTAGAGATTAATTCTCTCTTTGACATAACAGAACTCCGTGTATGAATGTTCGAGGACCTAAGTCCTCGATCCACTCATATTTATCTGTTACTCGTCATAGTGCAGAGCCTGCATCTTTTTCAGCTTGCGCCGATAGGCTGCTAGTGGCATAGTGATCCAGTTTGGCGGAAACCACCAAGCACCCTTGAAGGTGACATTTGTTTCTTCAACCCAAAACTCAGATTCGTTTCTTTGAACCATAAGAACACCGTCCCTACTGAAGTACATATTATCCATCCTATTCGTAAGCGTGAAAAACAAGCTGATCACCATGCATCATGAAGGTGCCAAGGTAACGTCCATTGTAATCAGGAATTTGGTGGCCGGTTCCATAAATGCGGAACTCGCGTTTCTCTAGCGGAGCAAAGGTATCAACTTCCGCCCAGAAACAAGGTTTACCATGTTGAACCGAAGCGAAAAGAACCTTAGCCTCTTTTGGCATTTTGATAACAACAACATCTTGAATGGGCACTTCGAATTTCCATATAGTTCTCATCAGATGTTCTCCGCGTATCGTTGAAAGATTGCATCAACCTTTTTGAAAAACTCAATTGTCTCTACATCCGTCAGTTGAAAAATATTCTTACGAAAGTATTCCATTTTATGGAGCTTTCCGTCAAAGACGATTTCTGCTAGCTCATCAACGAGTGCTTGTCTTTCAATCATACCATCAATTCCATATTGAGGAAAGCAGACCGACAACCAAACAGAAAGCAAGCAGAGTACCCCAAGCCCACACCCAAGTAGCAAACACAATTGCCAAGAAAGGTGTGAAAAACAAAAAGGATAAAACGATTGCAATCGGCCAAACCACAACTAGAATTGTGGCCACAAGCTTTATTACAATATCTCTAAATTCCATAATATGAATCCCGAAAAGGTTTGGGGGAGACCGAAGCCTCCCCCAGAGTAGAAGAACTAGACAGCAGCCGGAGCTTTGACTTTGCGGACGGTGATGTCCTTGTCGAGAGCAGCCATCTCCATGGCGGTCTGGAGAGCCTTGACCTTCAGGTTACGGCCCCAACCGAACCAAGCCGAGTTCATGCGGTTGTCTTCGTTACGGCCGATGACGTGGTCAACCATGAAGGTTGAAGCGTTAAACGCCTGCCACCAGGAACCCTTCGCGAAGTTCGCACCGGGCTGCTGCTCGAGGATGTCGTAGGCGATACGAGCATTCCGCGAGTTCTTGTCTTCGCCAGTTTTCTTGTTTTCCTTGGCGCCGAACACACGACCGAAGTATTCAGTCACAGACTCGTCGGTGAAGCGTTTCGAGCCGAGGAACGCTGCAGCTTCCTTGTAGGTCTGAAGCTTGTCTTTCGCAACGCCCATCATCTCTTTGACGGAATCACCATCGAACTTGACACGGTGAGAGACGGACACGCGGTTCTTAGAGCCGAGGCTCAGAGACAGCGACAGCGTATTCCAGCACACGACCCGAACTGGGGTGAACTGGATGTCGATCGTCTTACCATACATGTGGGGATTGGAGAAGAGCAGGTTGGCGTCAACTCGGTCGCCTTTGAAGAGTTCGAAGGACTCTTTCACTTTGGCCATCGCGAACACGCGTTTGCCGTTCATAATCGAGCCGGCAGTTTCCATCGTCATATCACCGTTGCCGATGAAGTCGTTGAAAAACTCGAACGCTTCGGCGTTCTGGCAGGGGTTCCAGTCATCGCCCACGACGTCGAGCAGACGGTTATCCGACTTACGGATCAGGGCGGACTTACCGACCGCGATACGCTTCTTACCGACCGTAGCATACGCCGGAACCTTTTCGACTTCCCAGTCGAGACCGGCAGCTTCCATCATTTGTTGCGGAGTCAGATCGGCGGGGACTTGTTTACCGAGGCCATGCCAAGGTGTCTCGCCGGTCCAGGCCATCTGGGCAACGCCATCGACCATTTCAATCATATGCGACATTATCAATTTCCTGTTTCACGTGGGCAGGTTTTTCTGACCCAACAAATAAGAGTATACTCTAATACAGCATAAAAGGCAATCAAAACGTGAAAAAAAGTATTAAAAAGTGTTAATCTCCTAAGTCGTTGAATTTCCTAGTAAATCTACAAAAAGCTGATCAATTTGCTCCTTTTGGAACGCGGTAATGGTGGCGGTATACACCAAAATGTCTTGATCAATCGGACTCCAGTTAATTGATCTCCATGTGTCACGAACTATTTCCACGTTGATGATGGCTTCATCAAGCATCTTGTGGATCGCGATAAGTTCTTCCTCATTAATTACCATCAGATTTTCAACTTCCACTTAAAGATAAGACCACCAGACTTCATTCCGATTGGAAAGTCGTCGATGAATTTTAGGATGACGCTGGTTTCCACATTATCATCAGAAGAGTAGTTGTTCAGTCGGAAATTGTACTCGAACGTTTTTATCTCTTCCAAGTCTCTTTCAGGAATTAGCGGACCAATGATTTCACTTCTGAAACTAAAGAAAGAATCTGTTATTTCAGATTGCGATAGAACTAAGTCGTCCATTGAGAACTTCCTTCGCGATTTCAATGTCGTCTGGTTGAACCCCTACCGACCACAGTGTTCTAACAAATGGTTGGCCAGTAAGCATATCAGAATCATCATCAAGGATGACATATTTCTCGATGCCGGGAGTTGTGTCTAGGTACTCTTGAATTTCGTATCCGCGAGCCTTACCCTTTAGTTCGGGTGTCTTATCGAAGACTTCCGCGAACAAACCCTTCTTCTTGAACATAGCCTCGATTTGAAACACATCATGAAGCTTACGCCATGTGGATGTGATTACGATCTTTAGGTCTTCTTCTTCACAGAGTTTGTTAACGAGAGCGCAAGCTGCCGGATCTAGCTCAGCTACTGAGCGCCAAAAAATGCTTGATTCAGAATGGATTTGTTTTACGTTTTTCTCGTACCACTCATGAGAGTTAAGTACGCCGTCAATGTCAAGGAATAGGATGTTCATATTTTCCTCATGATAAAGTGGTCGCGGGGTTTCACACCGTCTCCTAGTCATACTAGGGCTTTAAGTCTCGTTCCACCGGCTGACAGGAGCATTCCGGACTCCCCCGTCGTCAATACTGGAACTACCGAACCCATCTTATCCCTGTACACAGGATCTCACAAGGTTATTACTAAGCTACCGCGATACTGGAACTGCCTCGTGGGATTGAACCACGGACCACCGGTTCCACAAACCAGCGCTCTACCACTGAGCTAAGACAGCAAATTATTTATTTAAAAGGTTGACGAGTCGGGCGATTAACTAAACCGTTCTTAGTTAATACTCTCACATTTCTTTCAGGTGCCTTTGGACGAGAAGATGGGGTCAAACCGTTAGCCACCAAAGCTTTTTTGATATGAAACATAGTTCTGGTGTGGTGGCGTACATCTTCCGGGGCTTTTCTAACGGTGGCCTTATCGCGAAGTAATCTGTGGACCTCTAAACTGTGTTGAAGTTGACCAGGATGTATCCGACTGACAGTATCCTTTATCTCGTTGTCAATTTTCTGTTTAGCTGCACGAACGCCAGCACGACTTTCGTTTTCCTTGTGGCTTCTTTCGGCATCAGCTATTTCTTCACTGTCATCATATGGAATTTCAACATGTTTGTCCACAATATCACTTGCAATAGAAGGAACGTTTGGACCGCTGTAATAGCCTGGATGATTACCAAATTTCCAATGCAAATGGTCTTTCATGAAATCAGAAATACCATCCTTAATACTACCGTTACTAGCTATTGCAGCAACACGAGCAGCGGAAGGTGACATTCCGTGATCAACGATGTTTCTTCGTTCATCATTTCTTCTCATCGAGGAAATAGAGCCCTCAATATCATCTGAAGCACCGTGAAGAGCACTGTGAAATTCAGGATCGCTTTTAACGTATTTCAAGACTTTGGCGTATACGTTTTTGTTGTGCTCGGGGCGAATATCACCACGGTCGGCAAGCGATTCTGTAACGTGTTCTCTAAGCGACTTCATTGGTTGTTCCTCTTTGACTGCGGAATATTTAGTCAATACAGAAATTGGTGGTGCCCACTATCCGAATCGAACGGATGACATCTGCGTTACAAAGGCAGTGCTCTACCAACTGAGCTAAGTGGGCTTATTCTTATTTATGTCTGCGATAATGTCGATTGCTTGGTAAAGTTTGTTGGTTAGTTGCAAATCGTCACGATACGTTTTTCGCTGCGAGTAGAGCTCCTGCAGCTTGTTGAGGAGAATAATTTCCTCTTCATTACAAGAAGAAATGGCGCGAGTAAGCCTCTCCATTATGTCTTTAAGTTGTTCTTTTACAAATTTGGTCATATTAGGCTTCCACTCTGCGGATTAAGATAGATAGTGGTCCGATATCCCACTCGTTTCGTGGGCGATCATTTTCATCAATGCGATTATGGAACGCCCAAACCCAAAGACTAGGTTCCCAGAACCACTTAACGCTTATGCGCCTGGTGTATTTCATATGTTATATGGTCCCTGAGCAACGGTGTAATAATCCGGAGCAGCTGTCTCAACGTTCTGCGCGTTGTACTCTTTGATGAATTGAACAGCTTCTTCAAGAGTGGTGAAATATACCCGCTCAAAAATCTTTGAACCCCAACCCCGCTCATACTCGGCAAGGTCTACTCGGGCAACACAGTTTGGCGTAACTTGTGGCATCAGTCAAATTTCCTAATTAGATGCTGAACTTGTGTATCGGAATAATCACCACAATTACTCCAACGACGGAAGGCGAAACAATCTACTTCTTGAGCGTCACACATAGTGGCGCGAGGACACGTATCACAGGGATTCTCCCTCTTGGTTGGTACAGTCTCAAAGACTTCCGGCTTGGCTCTCTCGCCGCCGTTATCAACGGTGAAGGTATCACGAAGCATGGGTCAGTCCTCAAGGACGCGGGTCTCAAAGTCAACGTAGTCGAAGTTCCAATTGAAGGTCAGACTACGCTTCACTGGGTCTTTATACTCATCGACATTCTTGATCGCTTTGGCTAGAGCTTCTTGAAGCCCCGACCAGGTCCGGTGAACGCCAAGTATCACTCGGCGGGCAGGAACCGTTCCCCAAAGTGGGTCGTCATAAGCATCTTTAACACCATAGAGCACGTGGCAGCTTTGCATGGGGTTTCTCCTAATCCACCATCAGTATACGCCTGATCGGGGTCAAAAGCAAGCAGCAAAAGATTAAATGCATGTAATTCAGAGATTACGGTAATACTGTTTAACTCTAGCAGCTATTTGCTTAGTATAGTCACCGGGATTCTTAACGAACACTTGTGGTTCACTAAGATCTTCAACGCAAATGACAACTACTATCTTCTTTATTAAAATACCAGTCATTTCCCAATACATATAAGCATACATTGAAGACTGGAGAATGTAGTCTAGAATCCATTCTTCTTTCTTGATCTTGGTAGAAGTCTTATAGTCCACGATCGCCAGTTCGCCGTCCCAGATCGTCACCAGATCGGTTGACCCGGCGACCTTAAGCTTCCTACTGTAGAGCGCTGCCTCTACTGCATGGATCGCTCCAGCCCACTTATCAAGAGCCTTCTTGATCTGAAGGAAGCAGGCGGCATTAGAAGGAGCTTCATCTTTGATGTTAAATGGAACGTTGGTGACATATCGTTCACACATAAAGTGAAGAGCGGTACCACGGCTTCTTGCTTGTTCAGAAATCTTGTTGGCTTGTTTCTCACCAACGTTTTTCTTCCACTCATCAAGGTAGGTTTTATCAGCGGTCTTATCGAGCACCGTTGTGACGGATGGGAATTTCTCCGCACCCGTCACAACATAATGTCGTTTACCATCAATTGTTTCTGTCTCAAGTCTAGGAAACTTCACCAACTGACTGTTGTCAAATTGTTTAACTAACATTGCGGTTGGATAATTCCTCTATCCTCAAGATTCTCACGGGCGATAATATATTCTTTCACAAAATTACTACGCACGATATCATCTCGATTGAATTGGATGTGACGAAAGGATTTCATCTCATCGATGACTTTAGAGTAATCATTAAACCCCGAGTTCTGACGATTATTCTTCAAGTCGTTTTGTCTAATATCACCACACATAATAACGCGAGAGTTCTTACCGACACGTGTGGTAATAGTATGCAACTCTTCGCTTGTCATATTCTGAATCTCATCAACAACGAAGATGGTGTTTTTAAGATTCATGCCGCGAATGTATGAGGTTGATGTAAACTTTACTAGACCCTTACTCTTCAGTGCCGAGTAGGCGTGTTCAACTTCTGACATATCTTGAAAGATAGAGAAGTATGGCATCTCATACACTTCGGACTTCTCTTGAATGCTTCCCTTCAAGAATCCCTGATCACGTGATGGGACTGTTGAACGCACGATAGTCACATCGTCATACACATCAGGCTTACTGAAAACTGTAGAGAGCGCAAGATAACAAGCGACAAAAGATTTACCTGTGCCGGCTGTTCCGGTCAAGAGAAGGTTCTTTCCCTTATTCCATGCTTCAAACGAAATGGCTTGGTTTGCTGTTAAAGGTTCAACGGTTTTTACTTTAAAGACCTTGTCCTTCAGAACAGTTCCTATATCAAGATCACCATGCTCTATTTGTCTTTTTTCGCGGCGGGTTAATCTTTGTTTCATATAAACTCTCTACTTGTTACGCTGACGGTTCCTGTGTTTTTTCATCACTTCTTCAGTCTTCAATTGCTTGATAGACTTTTTCATATATCGGTCAGCTAGCGGGGATTGGGGGTGGTGTTCTGCAATGTTCTGCAAAACGTCATTGAACCCACCGTCGGGCTTTGCGCGGTCCCCGCCTCGGTGAGAACTAATCATTGGCGCGCCATGAACACGTTGTTCTAGATTAGGATGGGCCGCCAGATAAGCGTCACGCTCAGAGATCGTCATAAACTCGATGAACTCTTTGCCTGTATTTTTGTTATAGAATTTGTAAGTCGGAATTTGAACACCTATTTCGTTACATGATTTTCTGTGAAGACTACTTGTGGAAAAATCTCGCGAAGCTTCACAAACTCGCTAATGTTACTTGGGGAATCGTCCCAAAACTCAACTTCATTGATAAATTTGCATTTCTTTAAGATACCCTCAAGAATTCTTCTCTTAGCTTCGCTACCCGGAAGAACGGTAACTGAACGAGCTCTTATTATGTGAGAACGATCAGTATTCATATTTAGTCCGTGGTTGGCAAAATGGTTGAGAAAATTATCCAAACCTACAGGATCCATGTTATCACGAGCCGTCAAAGCCAAGAAGAACACTTCTTTTTTCTTACCATACTCTTTCAGAGCAATCACAAGATTTTTGGTGATTGGTTTGGCGTATTTACTGAATATCTTAGGATCTCTAAATGCTCCGAAGCTGTTTTTTTGATCCAACGCAGCGTTATTAACATCAAGAATTCTCTTTAGATGATCTTCATCAGCAAACTGCTCTGTCGTTACCGACAAATATTTTCCGTTCTTACCCCTTATTCTATTTTTTGTTTTCTTATCAACCAGATAAATTTTAAGGTGTTTTGATGGTGTCTTGAACAATGTGTCATCAATATCCCAAACGGATAATTTCGGTTTTCTCTCTTTTTTTATTTTCGATATGACATTTGATAACGTTTCAGGAGTTGTGTGGTCACGTTTCATAACCTATCTCTCAGTCGTAAAGCTCATCATCAAGCTCACGGAGCTGATCGATGTTCTTCGTTTTTAGAGCGGCATTAATTCGCTTGTTGGAAACCTTCCGACGATGCTCGTCGCGATCGGTCCTCCAGTCATCTTGATCTTCATCATATTTTTCGAATTTAGACCGCGTATGTTTTGACTTACTCATCTCTCTCTCTACTACTTGACCAGACCAGGAAAGGCTCTGTTCACAACCTTCTTATTAATCGTTTTCCAAACTTTACCGTTTCTAATACGCTCAAGAAACTCAGCGTCTTCAGGCAGAACTGTTTCAAGAAGCTGGCGCCACATTGATACACGCTTCTCGATTGTCATGGCCGGAGCGTTGCTATTCTCAACAAAGAGATACAGAGTGCGGGCACGTGAATAAAGCATACCATGGAGATCAAGATATTCTTTGTTTGGCTTGTAGGGGATTTCCCCTTCAGGGAGAAGCCACCGTACACGCGAATCAAGCGCATACTGAAGAAGAACTCGAAGAGGAGCGACGTCGTTCTTGCGTAGAAAGTCTACACGTTCTTGATCGTCTTCGAATTTAGCAGCCTCTGTGATAATTTCAGAGATAGCTCGTTTCATTGGCATTTTAGTTTTTCCTTGTATCAGAAGTCACCGATGACCTCCATTAGATGTTTGAGTTTATGTGTCATGAAATAGTTGAACATTTTCTTGCGGCCTTTACCAGCCTCATTTTCATATTCAGACAAGATATTTTCCTGAATGTTTTTCGGGACACAGTCTAGATCGATCAACTGTTTATTCCGATGCCAGCGCTGTAGCATCTGCTCATTACAAAACTCTTCGGGTTTCTGTTTAACCCAGACATCAAGTTTCTTCTGCGTTACCGGCTTGGCGCGCTCTCGAAGAACCAATGAGTTGTCAGCCATAAGAATAGAAGGAACACCATCACCTTTGTCACCCTTGATGATATGTTCGGCTTTGAATAGGTCGGGGTTGTTATGGGTGATTTTCTTTTTGCGTACTGGGTCATATTGCTCAACGGCCATGTATGTATGAAGCTGAATGAAGTCTTTGTCACCGGAAAGGATTAGGATGCGCGCACCCTCTGGTCCGTAGGTGTGGACAAGTGTCGCGATGATATCGTCAGCCTCCGCACCATCAACTTCGATAACACGATAAGGAAAGCTTTCCTTGAGCTCAGCACGGATCTTCGCCAGATAGGTGAAGATCGCTGTCCAATCCATCGTGGTAGTCTCTTCACGAGCCTGCCTACGATTTGCTTTGTAGTAGGGGAATTGCTCTCGGCGCCAGCTGCCTCGGCTATCACAGGCGATCACAAGCTCACCATACTTTTCACAGTAGCGTGATGTGTAGGAGCGGATCGAGTTGAGGATCATGTGCCGAAGCAAACTCTCATCAAGCTCAGCGGACTTCTGATTACTCATCTGCATCATCAGATTAGAAATCATCACTTGTTGTAGGTCGACGATAATCACTTAATCACCTTTAGAATTACGATGTTCTCGTTGATTCGGCCATTCGGCTTCCGAGCTTTAGTCTTCATCTCACCCATGAATTTCCTCAGACCAATCTTACCAGTTGAGAGAAGCTTCGCGACCTGTTCTTCAGGCTTACGAAGCGTCTTGTACTCAGATTCTTCTTGATCGAAACCAATAAGAGTTGTCCCTTTGACACTAATACCAGCTGGTCCGGCAGCATTATAAACGGCCAGCTGCTTATATTTAGTGTTGTAGACCCACAGCTGCTGCGCACCAATCATCTCGATTGGGTTAACGGAAACGATCTTCAGAGGCTTGAATTCTTTCTGGTACTTGAGACGCTTGATGACATCAACGGCCAGCTTCTCTTTCTTCTTGCGAGGCTTCCGCTCTTTCGACACCTTACGGTTAGAGCCGTAGCGCTCGATATCAGAAAACCATTCGTTGAAGAACTTCTTCAGACGTGCGCGATCAGACCCATAGGCTTCCGTCACCTGTGCGTCACGCTCATTGAGCTCATCAAGTTTTGGTTGGTAATAAGCAGCGATCATATTAGTGATCTGCGAAGAGACTTCGTTCTTCTGAAGGAAGTCATACATCGAGAACTTCTCTTTGTTGACAAAGAAATTGTCAAGAGCGTCTTCAAGGTCAGCGATAAGCTGCTCACCCTTCTCTTTGATGCGTTCCTGGATGTTGGGTGGTTTCTTCTTCGCCTTGACAGCGTCAGGGTCCTTGAGACCGGCACCCTTCTGAATGGCTGTTTGAATGCGTTCTTTGAAGCGAACTACCGTGTCTTTAGGAAGCTTCGTGCCATTCAGAGCGATCTTAGACAGCCAGTAAACGACCGAAGGAATGGCGTTAAAGTTGACACGCCTGACTGCCTGAATTTCGGCTTTCGTATAACCTTCACGACCCATAAAGTCGAGAAGCCACACTTTACCCTTCTCAGGGTCTTGAGTGTAGTTGTACCAAGTTAGAGTTGGGTGGAGTTGTTGGTCAGTAATTTTACCAGTAAAGATCGGCTCTGCACCGTAGAAGGCATCGGTTTGTGTTCCGGAAGCTCTACGTGCGCGTTTCTTTTTGATGCCGCGAGGCATAGGTGGTCTCCTTTATCTGAGCCTTCAGTATACTACGTCCGGCCACAGAAAGCAAGCAAAAAATGTTCTTTATTTCAGAGAGTTTAGTAGTGATTGCCATTTATAGATAACATTAGTCCAAGAGTAACGAGTATCCGCGAAAGACTTGATGTATTTCAATAATGGTGTCATATCATTCTGGCGAATATTCTCAATAGCATAAGCGAGCGTATGAGCGAACACTTGTGCATGTTCATTAGGATTCTGATTACCATCATACATTACCGTTAACCCACCGGAAGTCTCTGGCAAAGCTGCTAGATTAGGATGGACACACAAGCAACCGGCAGACATAGCTTCTGCGAGCGCAATACAAAATGTTTCCTGCCAGATAGATGGATAAGCAAAGATATGTGCTTTCTCAAGAGCTCCTCTTACAACACTGTTTGGTTGGAATCCGTGATAGTTGATTCCGGGGTGTTGACGGCAGCGTTCAAAAAGTTCTTCGTAAGGTTGGTCACGTTCTGGCCAACCATAGATGTTGAAGCTTGAGAAAACATCAAGCTCGATCTGACCATCAAACTGTTTGTACAGATGTTCAAAGACCGGAACCAGAATCTCAAGTCCACGATGCGGTGTACTTGTGTAGATAAGACGAATCTTATCGGTAGGTTTCAACATCATACCGAGCGGCTCAATGCCATTGGCGATTACTGTAGACTTGTCATCCCAAGGAACACCAAGCTGGTTACGATAGGATTCGTACTGCCAGTTAGAACAGAACACCAGTTTAGAGAAACGATTGCGACTTAGATCAGACTTAAGATGTTGAACTTCAGGATCACCGGCAAGGTCGTGTAGGTGGAGAATTCTCTTGTGTCTCTTCTTCAGTTCACGCACTCGACTTGTGATCAACTGCACACCTTCAAATTCTTCCGGACTAATCCTCTCAAGAATCCCACGTGTTACGAGTTCAGTACCACCGTTCGCGTTTTTGTTGACTTCATTCAGTTCCACTACTACATATCCTCGTCTGTCAAAACGTTACTTTCGCGAAATTGCTGAAGCTCAACACCCAAAGCGTTCATAACGTCTTTTGGTGAGGCGGCAGCATTAGTGTAAAAGAATTCTACACCAGTGTCCGTGAGAAGATAATCGCATTTTCCTGTAGGATCTGCAATCGCCAGACCCATCATCTCAAACAGTTCCGCGAAAAGCTTATTTGTAAAGAACTGAGGAATTGGGAAATCTTGTGCTTCGATCATGTCTCAACTCGCAGGGCTGGTTCAAAACTAATGACAGAATCGACTCTGAAGCTACGCCATTTCTGGAGCTCTAGATCAAAGCAAGGAACGACTTCCTCGTTTACCTTGCGGCTTTTGGTAGCGTCATCAGGTGCAATTTCTTCAGCAGGAATAAGTGAGTGATGAAGAGTCGCCGGCATTCGACGAGTGGAACCATCTACCTTAGTAAAGACCACTGTACATGGTCCTTTAAGTAATTGGTTGACGAAATTCTCACGTGGTGTTTCTTTTTTCATATTAATAACTCTCTTTTAGTTGTTCAAAACCACCGATATAATCATCATTACAGGTGATTGCGGGGAATGTTTTAGCTGTAGGAAATTTCTTCACGAACTCTTCTATGTTGTAGTCTAGATCAAGTGTCTTAACTTCAAAGTCTGCTTTCCGCATAAGCAAAAAGCTCTTAGCTTCTTGACAGAAGCGGCAATTGTTCTTAGACCAGATAACGTACTTACGCATCGATTTCCCTGTCAATAAAAATGTAAAGGTATGGTGTCTTTCTCTTGAAAGGTATTTTCACACAGTAATAATTCAACTGGTGTAGTTGATCAACTACTGTGTGAAAACTTTTACCATTTTTCCAAGAAGCTTTGTGGCAGTAGAAAAAAGTTTTTGGCCAAGAAAACAATTGATTCTTCATACTCAAGTCTACTGCTTTTATGCAGCTTTGTCAAGCTGTTTCTTCACTGCTTTAATCTTTGTACGTTTACCACCGGTGATTGTTTTAAGACCATGTTCGCGATCAATGAACTTGTACTCAACTTTCGTTGGTTCAAATTCACTGAGAGCGTCGAAGACGTCTTTAATATCAAGAGTGGAACAAGTGTATACATCAAATTGCATTAGTCCGGGATCACATTCGTCCCAGACGTGCATCGCGATGTGACTTGTTTCGATGATTGTGACTGCTGTGAGTCCTTGATTACCAACCATAGGAGAATACACGCTGTATGGGCCCATAAGAATTTTCATCCCAATGGTATCTACAAGACGAGCCATCCAGTCCTTAATTGCGGCTGGATCCTTTGGTGGGTTGTTTAATTCTGCCCTAACAATGAGGTGCTTGTGTTCGAGTACTTTTCCCAATTCACGTAATTTCCTTCTAAGATTGTTAATAGAATAGTGTAGTATAGTGTATGCACGACAGTTGTCAAGCCTTTTTAGAAATAGATGCTCTGTGGAATTTGCCTGAGATCCACGAATTATAATACCGTGGAGTTCCATCAGGTAGTTTTTCTTCTAGAACATTATATTGAAATTGTAACTTGGCTTCTTGGTAGTTGGTTTCGCCGCGAGTCTGGCAAAATCTAAGAATAGTTCTTTTAAAACATTTCGGACCATAGTGTTCTAAATCAGCCAGCAAATCTTTGGATGAACCATAATAATCTTTCCAATCAGATTCCTTCCGAAGTTTTTTACGTTTACCTTTTACGACCTTGTATCCGGCTTTAGTGAAATACTTTCGACCGATATAAGCTTTTCCGTTTGTGCATTCTATAAGATAGACAAACCCAAAAACGTTTTCTGGAACTTCCTCAACATCTTTACCTTCATAAATCCACATGATATTTATCTACCTAATTTGAAACGAAACTTCTTTCCGTTGGTTTCCATTGAAGCGTGTTTAGCAGGTGGATAAAAATCTGGAAAGACCTTACTCATTACTTTATTTGCGTGTCGTATAAAACTACCCTCGTCGTATTTCGTAACAGCAGCTGGGCCAGTTGGAGAACCTTTAACATCTCTTCGTCTTGTGTGGATTTCAAAAGTTTTATCTTTTGGATTGTGGTGAATTTTAACGAATGGTTTACTGTCTGCTGTCGCTAAATCTGATGACAACGCAGTAGCGTGTTCAATATCACTTTTGTGGACAGTTGTTGTGGTGATTCTTGAACCCTTTGGGAATCCTCGGACCCTAGTAGCTTCACTGAATTCTTTAAACGTTTTCATCATTGATCCACTACCCAATTACCTGGTTTATCAGCGTACATACAAGAGATCCATTCAAATCCCCATCCATAACCACCAGCGTTTTTACGTCTTTGTGGACGACTAACATTGTTGTCCATAATATACCAATATCCGTCTTGTTCGTTGAACACCTTAGTTGCTAGATGATATTCTTTGTTGTTTGGGCTTGCATCATCAACGATGGCGCAGAAACAAAGAGCAACATGCTTTTTGTTTATACCACGATCGATCAGCATCTCTGCCATTGTAAGAGCAAAGCCATCGCAATCATCTTTGAAATTTCCTGGGCCTGCAGCAATTTCATTTTTCCAAGATTTCCAATATTCATTTTTACCAAAAACCTTTTCATCTGATTCGTAGATTAGCCGTAGTCTAACGATCTTAAACACTTCATCGATGATTGCTAGTGACATTAAAATCTCCTATCAGCAAAGGGGGGATGTTGGTGTGTCACGACAGAACTGGCTATATCCACCTGGCGCTGGCGATGGCTCAGTTGAGCGACCATCTTCAATTGTTGAAATTGGTGGTGTAACGACAGGCACTGATGAACAAGCTGCAGTCATCAGTGCCAATGCGATTAGTAAAATTCTCATTTCGTTTGTCCTTTTAATTTCTGCGACATCTTAAAAAGAGCCAGCCGATTGCCAGAATCTGTTTCATAATCTGGATGATTTCTATCTAATGCATTCTTTATTTGTTCAGGAGTAGTTCCTGGTCTAAGTTTGTGTTCAGGACCTTCGGCGTAGAATCTTCCACGATCTACCTTGTAGATAACAGAACCACGTGGTTTCCCAGACATTTTCTGTGCTTCTTTTTCAGCCGCATCCATAAATGCTGGATGATGTTCACCATAGCTGTTGTTCTTGTGGAAAATAGTATGTCCCTGAGTGTTTTGATATGGAACACGAAACTCGCGATATTTGTCAATACCATTCTTACGACCATACATCACAACACCGCCGTATCTAACATGACCATGCAGGATTCTTAGAGTGTCTTTTTCTTCTTCATCATCCATATGATACACATCTGTATGCGATGGATGTGTCATACAAGATCCATCAAGTTGTCCACCCTCAGATCTGGATTCTGATCCATAAGCCCAAGAATGCCCAGTTGGGTGTTCTGGCGCCGATTCAGGGTTAGACATGCCAGCGACGTGAGCTCCACGTTGAACGACTAATTCGTGGTGTTCATCAGAATGCTGGATAACTGGATTGTATTTGTGACTCGATAGGTCACGATTTCTTGATGGGTCAGAATTAAAGCGATCGCGGATACCTGAATCCTTGATCATCTTTCCGAGTTTAGTGCGATTTTGTGGCTTTTTAGGGTCTGCAGGCGTCAATCCCTCATGGTAGTCAAAATGTGAGATTTCTCTTCCAAGGTGCTGCTCAACCTCTTGATGCACTGGGCTTTTTTTAGACCCTGGATCAGTAATTGTGAGTTTCTTCTCGTCTGAGCCTTTTCCGAAGTAACGATCAGTCTGTTTTAGGACTTCTGGCTTTCTTCTTGATGCAACATTGTGCGCAAGCTTTGCCTGCCACTGCGTCAGACCTTCACGAATAAACTGTTTGAATGTATACATGACAGATTCCCGAATTACCCATTATTTATTTAAATGTGTGAACGCCCAGCTGTTACACTGGGCGTCACCTGTTAGTGGTTGTTTACTCGTTTAGGTAGGCGAAGTATTTGCCACTGGTTCAGAAACTACTGGTTCGATTACAACATCAAAATCAGGAATTACTGGCGAGGCTGGCGTTTCAAGAACCGGATCAACAACTGGTGCGACTGGGTCTACTGGCGCAGGTTCTGGTGTTGGTTCAACAACAGGAATGTCAACGACCGGAGTTTCTACAACAGGATCAGGAGTTACAACCACTGGGGCTGGCTCTTCAACTGGTGTAGGAACTGGCTCTTCAACAGGAACTGGTGCTGGATCAACTACAGGCTCAGAAACTGGCTCTGGTGTTGGTTCAACAGGAACTGGAGTAGGTTCTACTACTGGTTCAGGCGCTGGTTCCACAATTACAACTGGTTCAGGCGCTGGTTCAACAACAGGCTCAGAGACAGGAACTGGTTCCACAACAACCACTACTGGTTCTTCAACAGGAACTGGAGTAGGTTCTACTACTGGTTCTGGTGTTGGTTCAACGACCACAACTGGATCTGGGAATGGTGTTGGTTCAGGAACTGGCGTTGGGGCTGGTGCGAGAGCAGCATCAAGTTGCTTGAGTAGTCCTTCAATAGTAGAGTTTAGAGTTGCAACTGTACCTTCAAGTTCTTTTACTTTTGTTTCATCAACAACTGTAACTTCTTTTACAACTTCAACTGTTGGACCTGGGACTTCTACAACACGTTCAGGACCTGGTACTTCAACCGTAACTTCTCTTACTACTTCTACTGTTGGTCCAGGAACCTCGACAATACGTTCGGGTCCAGGAACCTCAACTGTAACTTCTTTTACGACTTCAACTGTTGGACCTGGGACTTCTACGATTCTTTCTGGTCCGAGAACCTCAACAATACGCTCAGGTCCTAAGACTTCTACGATTCTTTCTGGTCCAGGAACCTCAACAATACGCTCAGGTCCTAAGACTTCTACGATTCTTTCTGGTCCAGGAACCTCAACAGTTACTTCTCTTACGACTTCAACTGTTGGACCTGGGACTTCTACAGTGACTTCGCGAACGACTTCAACTGTTGGTCCAGGAACCTCAACGTTAACTACACGCTCAGGTCCTGGTACCTCAACAATGCGCTCAGGGCCAAGAACCTCAACGATACGTTCAGGTCCTGGCACTGGCACTTCAACAAGTTTTTCGACTTCGCGAACGACTTCTACAGGGACATCAACACGTACTTCTTTGATAACTTCAACGATCACTGGTGGTTGAGCTTCAAGTCTACCTGTCATATATTTGATGACATTTTCAGACTCAAGAGCTTTTGCACCAAGAGCAGCAAGATCATCTTGAGCGTCTTTGATATCTTTAGTAATACGCTCTTTATCTGCTTGATATGACGATTCGTTTTCTTTCAGTTTTTGCTGAAGATTCTTAATACGCTTTTCAAGTCTTTCTCGTTCTCCGGCAATGCCATCAACGATTCCCTGTACGTCTTCTAAAAGTCTCATCTCTACTTCCTCTTATTGTTTGTCGGCTGGAAGCTCAAGAATAAGCTCAGATTCTGCCGATGGCACCAATACTTCATCAGTATTTAGTGGTGCTTCTTCAACGATTGATTCGAAGACAGGAGCATCTTGTAATGCAGGAGCGTCAACAAGAACTTCTTCAACAGGTGTGTCGAAAATTGGTTCTGGGAACGGGATCACTGGATCAACAATTGGCTCTGTTACTTCAGGAGCTTCGATAACCACTGTGTCATCTTCGACCATAGGTTGTTCGACGATGATATCTGGACTAACTGGGGCTGGTAGGTTAACCTCAGGTGTTGGTTCAACAACAGGTAGTTCAACAACAGGTAGTTCAACTACTGGTTCTGGTGTTGGTTCAACAGGTGTTTCGATTACAACTGGTTCTTCGATGATAACAACTTCATCAACAACTGGTGTTGGAACTGGTTCAACTACCACAACTTCGTCAATGACTGGTGGTGGAAGAAAAATGATTTCTGGGAACCAGACTGGTGCTGTTTCAATCACTGGTTCTGGTGTTGGTTCTACTACAACAACTGTTTCTTCAACAGGAACTGGAGCAGGTTCAACTACAAGAACTGGTTCTTCGACTGGGACTGGTGCAGGTTCTACTACAACAACTTCATCAACAACTGGTTCTTCAACAGGAACTGGTGCAGTTTCTTCAACAACAGGTAGTGGTTCTGGTGTTGGTTCAACTGGTGTTTCAATTACGACTGGTTCCTCAACAACAATAACAGGAGTTTCTTCAACTACTGGTTCTGGTGTTGGTTCAACTACTACAACTGGTTCTTCGATTACTACAACTGGTTCTTCGACTGGGACTGGTGCAGGTTCAACTACAACAACTGGTTCTTCGATTACTACAACTGGTTCTTCAACAGGAACTGGAGTAGGTTCAACTACAACAACTGGTTCTTCAACCGGTGTTGGTTCAACTGGTGGTAGATCAGGTTCAACAACCACAACAGGTGGCATGAGGAATGCGATCGCAGCAGAAGCTTGAGCTGCTTTACCAACAAGACGTGACTTCTTAGCATTAAGAACAGCTAATTCGCCATCAAATTCAGCTTTGATATCTGCAAACTCGGCTTCAGTGTCAGCAATTTCTGCGCTGAAATAACCAACGTCAGAATTTGTTTCATTTAGAATTTCTTGAAGTTGTTCAACTAACGACTTTGAAAGTTGAAATGATGGTTCAGCTACAGCCGATGCTGCAACTGGTGCGGAAAGGTGTTCAGATTCGCGTTCATCACGCTTATCGTCATTCTTCCATCCGCCACGACGGCCGAAATCCTTTTCGTTGCCCACGTGAAATTCTCCTTTTTTGTGTTTTTCTCTTCAGATATTTTCATACACATATTTAGCTCGTATAGAATTTTACACTTAACGATCAGTGCCAGGTGATGACCACCTGGCACTATTAAGTATCTTAGAATAAGGATCGCCGTCTTTAGTCGTGAGAAGAATTTTTATTTTTGTTTCACTTAGATCAAAATAATCAATGTTACCAGGTTTTGAGATGTCTTCTAAAGCTAGACGATAGGTTCTCTTAATAAGATTATGAGAAATCTGTCTTACTTTGTATACAGGTCCAGTTATCTCAGGCTCTGAAGTTGTATTGTTCCAGAAATCATATTCTGGTTCTTTCAGAATGTTAATAAAATCGCCTAACTCTAGCTCTAAAGACATATCCGACTCCTAGATAGAAGTTACCTCGCAGCCGCCAGCTGAGCAAGCAAGCTCTTGACTTCCTGTAGTTTGATCTTCTTTTTCGAAGTCGCGCAGTTTATCCCAGTCGATTGATTTAGGCGAATTTTCAACCCACTTTTCATAGGTTTCCTTGTCAATGTCTTGATAAGGAGCCTGTTGATAAGTGTGATCATCACGAGGCAGGAAGGCTACTCCGGTGATCTCATCAAAGTGTTTGTAAACGAAAGCGGCCATATCCACCCATTCATCTTCACCAACGTTAATCGTTACAGAAGGTTTATGTTCACACCACTCGCGCTGAACTGTTAGCCAAGTTTCAAGGTGTTCTAGAGCGGTGATGTCATGACGTGTAACAGCACCCTTTGGTGACTTCTGGGGGAAGCTGAAGACAGTAGTTTTGTTTGGCATCATTACATCTGGCTCGTTTGGAACACCTTGAGCCTTAAGGAATGTCGTCATTGCATCGAAGTTATCACCGCGAATAGTGCGGAGATAGTATTCCGAGTGACGTGGGTGAATGCCTGATGCCGAATCAACAAGCTGTGATACGGTTCCAGATGGTTTCACACAGGTGATAGCAACTGACTGATTGATGCCGAGTTTCTTGGCCCACTCAGCATTTACTTTGACGGAGAGCTCTCTAAGTTCATTCATCCACCCAATAGCTTTTGGGTTGTCGAAAATACCTGTCATAGAAACGCCGAGAAGTCTTTCCTCTTCGCAGTTGTCTTTCCAGATCTTACGGAGATATTTGAAGTCGGTGAAGGTTGACTGGATCGTTCCGAGGATCACAGCCAGTTCTACCTTCTGCTTCAGTGTTTCGAGAGTATCTTCAGCACGAACTACGACTTCGGTAAGGTTGCAGAATTGATACGGCCGAAGGATGATCTCTGAACACGGATTAGTGCCAAAATGAACTCCATCGATTTCTCTACGTCCGCATCGAAGGGCTTGGTTATTTGATGCTTGACGGTTGAAGATCCCACGTTCGCCAGACTTAGACTCATATAGCGACTTCCATTCGTCAAGGAATTGCCCGACCGTTGGTTTCTCATTATACACCGCTGAGTTATTAGCAAGAGCACGGTGAGGATGGGTTGTCCACCACTGACCGTTCTTGCAGGTTGCCATCTCACGATCATTAAGATCCGAGAGGGAGATAAGTGCTGAGCGGCGAACGCCACCAGCAACGATTACTTCTGCTGTCTTACAGCAAATGTCGTGAACTTCAAGAGGACGAAGGCGACGTCCGCCAGCGTTACGGAAGATATCAACACAGTATTCGAAGAGACGCTTAAGTGGTTCCGGACCTGAGGCACGACCACCGAATGTCTTTAGACGTTCACCTTCAGCGCGAACTTTTGAGTAGTCAAGATTTGGGATTTGACCAGAATACAAAAGAGCCAGGAGCTCTTTGAAAGCTCTAGCCCAGCCAGACTTGGAATCGCCGATGATGATGGTGGTATTGGTTTTCTCAAAGTGTTCAGCAATAATTGGCAGCTTGTCTGTGTACATGCGTTCAACAGAGAAGCCGACGCCTGTACCACACATCAGGATGTACATTAGCTCATCGAATGAACGGACGTTATCAATTGGAAGATAAGAGCAATTATAAGCGGCAACGTTGCAACGTTCCATTGCTGGGCCAGCAGTCATTAGTGCGCGCATTGAAGGCATAACTTCAAGGTTCACAATGGCGTTGAATATTTCGTCTTTGAGTTTAGTTGTAAGCTTATCTGGTAAAACAAAACTACAGTAACGTCTAACCGTCTCATCCCAAGTCTCGCGTCTATTCTCTTCCTCAAGCCATCGTGCGTATCTGGACACGGCAATGACGCGTTGGTAATCTTTCATTTTTGATAATCCTACAGGGGGTTGGGTATTATTTATGTGGTGTATTGTTCTTATGGTCCCTGTTAACGATACTTAATTTTGTTAAGTGACGACAGAGAAAAACTCCCACGATCTAGGATTCTCATATTGATTGGGTAGGTGTAGAGATAGTTGTTTGATACAACAAAGTCTCCTTCAAGTGGTTCAGTCGTTTCAATGTTGTATGCTGTTTCGAAATACGTAATCATGGTTTCTCCTATACGGCCATTGGGGCTTTTATGCTGGGGTGTGGATTATAGTTTACTAGAAAAAATTCATCTGGATGCATCGTGTGCCATGCTTGCAGAGTATCACCAAATTCTGGAATAATTACCTTTGGTTCATCGCGGCTCAAACGTGTCAACTGCTCACCCACTTGTTCAACGTGGTTTTCGTAGATGTGAACGTCACCAAGCGACATAATCAGTCGGCCTGGCTTCAGACCAGTTACAGCTGCGATAATGTAAGTCAGAAGAGCATAGGAAGCGATGTTGAATGGAAGGCCGAGGAACGTATCCACAGAGCGCTGGAACATCATGCACTCAAGGTAGCCGTCATTGGTGACGTTGAATTGAGCAAGAATGTGGCATGGTGGTAGACACATTAAATCAAGCTCACCAGGGTTCCAGGCGGTAATGATATGACGCCGACCATAAGGATCTTTCTTTAGACCTTGGATAAGATTATCAATTTGATCAATCGAATGAAACTCGCCATCACGGTGGTATTGCCAGTCGCGCCACTGAACACCATAGATGCGTCCGGCATCACCAACGTAACCTTGTTTGTTACGACTTACCCAGTATTCAGCTTCAACGTTGTCAGTCCAGATCGTACGATGCGTCGCGAAACTATCTTCAAGACTCTGTTCATCAGTGAAAACAAACTCACCTGGCTTGGCATGAACAAGACAAGCTAGTGAACGTTCATCTTG
>Ga0181356_1000005_pt1 | contig 90965 bp, 99 predicted proteins | sample Fa13VDMM110SN_FD_130104 | JGI IMG/M metagenome (GOLD analysis project Ga0181356, IMG submission 130104) | Freshwater viral communities from Lake Michigan, USA - Fa13.VD.MM110.S.N | ecosystem: Environmental > Aquatic > Freshwater > Lake | place: USA: Michigan | collected 2013-09-24 | reverse complement strand
TGTGTGAGCCGAGCGACCACACTCCGCAGGGCATGGAGCGTATGTGGGGCAAGAAGTGCAAGCGGTTCAAGAAGGGCTGCGGCGGATGTGAGGCGTGGCGACTGTACGAGCAGACGGGACGAGTCCCCGCTGCCAACGATATGCCTTGACCAAGCGCGAGATGCGCGAAGCCGTTTGAAAAACTCAGTCACCCACCACAGCCGCTCCTCACGGGGCGGCTTTTTTCATAGATACTTTCGGAGGTTCGTCATGCTTGACAGTGAAAAAATCCTCGGCATTGACTTGGTTCGCATTGACGGCGAACACGGCATCTACGGGATATACGAATCCGTGAACGGCGGGGAAGAGTGGCGCAAACTTGCAGAGTCTAAAAAGATTTACGAATTGCTACAGTTTGCAAAAACCAAGTTTTCAGACGCAACACCAATGGTGTTGCCACAGCAGATTCAAAACATTTTGACATACGAAATCATGGAAGAGGCGGCAGAGATGAAGCGGAAGGCAGCAGAAGAAAAAGCAAACCGAAATTGGTTTACACGGCTTCTACATTTCTTTAAACGCAGGAGATAGCCATGAAGAAAACCGAGAAGGAACTCCACGAGGATCTGCTCAACGCAGCAGCACTAGCCGTCCACTCGTATGAGGAATACCTTCTTGATCAGGTGGGGTGGCGGGAATTGGCTCAAGTCATGGACGGGCTACGCAAAAGCGTGACAGCCGTAGACAAGCACAAACTTTCAAAGTAATCTGTTTTCCTGAAGTATTGACTTTTATATTCGGGTGAATTTTCCACTCGTATAAGTATCTGTGTCCAGTGTGAAGATGAGATGTATTAAGAATACACCAGTACACAACTGTATACCACAGGGACACCCCAAATCAAATAACAGAATACCGATGGGAGGGATTGCATTCCCTCTCTGTCATGCTATACTAAGTACCGTAAAGGAGTCAGGCATGACCGCGTATCGGCTACACATTGACATACCTCTGCCTTTGAGTGAAGCAGATGCCCTCACCGTTTCCGAGATGGTGGTGGCAACACTTCAGTCCCCTCAACTCTTTCAGGAACTCCAGAGCCGTGGAGTCTCCTCAATCAACTACCGTTTGGGACATGACGATGATCGGCAACGGAGCAACTATTTTGTGAAGACTCCGAGTGGTCATGTCACCAATCAAAAGAACCGAATCACCGTTACGGAGTAAACCCATGAAGATTCAGATTGAAAAGACCACCAAGAAGAGCAAGACCGCAAAGAAGACTGCACCCGCGCTGTGCTACACCCGTGATGACATTGAAACCATTCTTGTCACCGTGATGCTGTGCGCCATTTCCGTTGCGTCCGTGCTGCTCACGCTCACGCTGTTCATCTCTGTTCTCAAGAACTAAACCACTGGGCGGTGGGCGGACGGCTTCGCAGACCTGCTTATACCAGGTTCATTCAGGATCGACACCTGAACCGCCTATTTACAAAACTACCATGCACTACAACAACACCAATTTCGACAGTGAATTCAACGGCAGCAACCCCACGCAAAACGATCAGATGGCTTTCATTGATTACGAAGGCGATGGACTGTGGATGTTTGGAATTGCCACCCCCAATTACGAAATTCAGGATTTCGCTGTTTCAGAAATCATTGATCGGGACGGTGACCTAAATAAGTTGGTGAAGAGAGCAGTGATGGATTGGGGTGTTGACCCGTATGAACTGTGGGTTTCCCCATGTGGACGCGAAGTTGCGCTGCTTGCTCTCAACGGCAAGAAGATTGGAGACTAAACCATGAGTACACCCAAGAAGACCACAAGCATTACGCTTGACATGAACATCGGGGACGCTGCGTTCCTGAAGATTGCCAAGGCGGCTCACGCCAACAACCGCACCTTTAACGATCAGATTAATCGCATCGTGCAGGACGCGGTAGCCAACCTTGACCGTCCTGCGGTCGCTGTCCCCGCAAGTCTCAACATTCGCAAGGCATCAGAGATTGAGCCTTACGAGCCAAAGCCGTTTGGCTTTTCTGCCAAGCCGCAAGCGTAAAGGAGAACGCGGCTTGACTCACGATATCGGCGGTACAGGAGGTGTGCGATGCGTGAACGAGATGCTGAAGAACTGCAAGCCCTTCGTGAACTGGCGAAAGCCTTTGATGACCTATGCGGAGACTTGCCGCGACTTGAAAAGTACAGACGAGACAAGAGCGGTCGTATTGGATACACCCCTCTCACCCTCGCTCTATTCCGATCCGCGTACCGATCCCTGAACGATTGGAAGCGATTGGTACGAAAAGAGAAAGACCCACAGTAATGGAAGGCAAGCATGGCGCAGGAAAAGGTGACTCTTATCGGGCGGTTGACCGCGTGGCTTGGGAGGCTGGTTGGGAGGCTGCTTTCGGCAAAGCCAACACTGGACGAAAAGCCACCAAGCGGAAGCCGCGCACTGGGAAGACTCAGCGACCGCGAAATCCATAAGCAGATGCTCTTACGCATCATGCGTGACCTGAGCGAGGAGTACTACGCTTCAGGTTGGATGAGCGGCTTGGAGCATTACCTGTGGAATCTTGCCTTGCGGCAGAACACCGTGGAGGGACAGATGCTCCTGCGGTGTGCGGAGATCAGCGGTGGGTGGTGGATATGGGACGAGAAGGCAGGTGGTCATGTGTTTGTTCCGCTTGCAGCATGGAAGACGGCGTACCGCGAAGACGAAATGCTAGAGCCAGCATAAATACTCTTGGCATTGTTGATCGTGGACGAAAACGCATACAGCACGGGGGTTCAACTCCCCCCGACTCCATTACTCAGATGCGCGAATGCGGAGTGACTGCATCACCCGCCTCTTCCCGCAGTCAAGCCCTCCGTTTGCAGCGGGGGCAAAACATAAGGGGTCGATTTGGAATCGACTGGTGCGGAGTACTGAAGCAGGAGATGCCCGAGGCGTGTGGTGGATCCTCGTTAAAAAAACTGCTGCAACAATAATTGCCAACAGACTGGCAATGGCGGCTTGAAGCCGTGGGGACTAGCCCTCCCGCATCTGAACGGGCTGAAAGAGGAGCCGCAAGGCTCCTTTTTCCATTTATACATACTACACGGAGGAACACAGATGGACATTTATCACAACTCAAAACTAATCGCTAATTCCACCACTCTTGGGCAGGCAGGAGACAAGAAGGTGAAGGGCATTCTTGTTTCCAATACTGGTGCCAGCGCAACCGCCACCCTCCACCTGTACGGCATTACGGGAGTCACCTATGTGGCGCAGATCGGTGTTGCTGGCAATCAGTCGCAGATCCTCCCCCTCAAGATTGCGGGTGCGTCCACTTCCGCCGCCACGATGACCATCCACGCCCTGTATTGATATGGATAGTTACTCTCAACTCAAAAAGTTGGTCTTGACTCCTTTTTTTTCAGAAGAGCCTGTCACTGTTTCTTTAATGGCAAAAGGGATTATGATAAGTAATCCCACGGCATCGGAACTAAGCGTGGTGGCTACTGTAAAAACACCAGGCGGCGGAACCACAACAGTCACGCTTGATATTCTTGGAAACACTACTAGAATAGTGAAACTGAAAATTTCCGAATTGAATGCTGGAATAATATCAGCCCAACTCAACATATTTGAATTGTACTGAACTGCTCTGTTGGGCTTGACCCATCCGCCGCACACGCTATACTGTGTGCATGGCAAAGCGAATCCTAGACCCCATTGATCTTGAAGCCGAGCGGCAAGGCGCAGCAGTAGCCCGAGGACGGCAGCAGCAGTGCAAGCCGTTCGGTTTCAACAAGCGTACCCACAAGGAGCGCAAGGCGCGGCTAGACGGCGAGTTCCGTCAGCAGTGCCGTGTAGTGAAGAGCAGCATTTTCGTCATGGAGACAAGGTAATGCCCCGCACCTGCGACACCTGTAATGCAGTGATTCCCCCTGCGCGTCTTGAGGCTCTGCCCCACACCACCACTTGCGTGGCGTGTTCGCGTGTCACCACATTCGTTGGGTTCATGGACTGGTCGCACAAGACCGCCCCTGAACTGGTCATGGTTGACAGTGCTGATTCAGAGAACCTGCGCCGCGCACGGCGCATTAGTCAACGATCACGATAAGCGGGTTTCGTATAGAGGCTATTACGCGGGTTTTCCAAACCCGTCACGGGAGTTCAATTCTCCCAACCCGCATTAGGAGAAACGCACATGAGCAAGCGAGAACTAAAGACCGACATGGATTTCTTCATCACCATCAATCCACACTATCCTGACGAACCTGCCCTGCACATCAAGGGTGTGGACACGGCGGAACAGGTGAATACATACAGTATTGACGAGGTGGAAGACCTGATTGACCGCCTCCATCTAGTGCTTGGTGAAATGCTGCACAAGCAGAAGATCATGGAGTTGTCCAAGACTCCCACACTATGGGACGGCATTGACTGACACATCGCCTTGGTAATTCAGTTGGTAGAATAACGAACTTTTAATTCGTAAGTCGCGGGTTCAACTCCCGCCCAAGGCACAATACAAAGGAAACACAAATGGCAAAGAAGAAGATCACAAAGAAGCCTGTCAGCAAACGCACAACTCGCGCCACCCTTGACGAACGCAACAAGCGTCTTGGCAAGACCGATGCGCCCAAGACGCGCAAGCCCCGCGCACAGAAGCCCAAGGTTGTAGTGACCACCGAACCCGCTATCAACACTGTTTGGCGCGAAGGAACCGCCGAAGAGTTCCTTGGTGACACACAGACCACTCCTCCTGCGGAAGAGATTCGTCCGTACACCCATTCGTATATTTTCTCACCCCCCGTGGAATATACTAAAGTGAACAAGAATTTCATTGATTCCGCTTGGGAATGGATTAATTTCAAGTTGGATGATGCGAAGGTGTATTGGAAGAAGCACGACCCAATTACAGTAATTACTGATTTTGCATTTACACATCCGCTGATTTTTGGAATTGGGTTCAGTACCGCTGTACTGATCGTGGTGTTGGCATTCGGTATCGCCGCTCGTATTTTTGGATGGTGATCCAAAACAAATAATAGAAAACCGCTCGTAGGGGTTGACATACCCCACAGACCTGTTACAATCTACTCATCGAAACGCGGAACGATGTTTGAGCCGACATCCGAAGCGTAAACTTTCAGAGGCTCGTATTGGAGATTTCGTTATGAAGACTGCTAAGATTTCTAACCGTCGTCGCGTCCTGAACTTCCTCGCTTCTGGCAAGACCCTCACGGCTAGCCAGGCTGCCAGCAAGTTCGGCGTGAAGAACTTCCGCGCCATGATCAGCGACATTCGTTCGCAGGTTGAGGCGTTCGGCAACTGGGAGGTCACGCAGACCGTTCGCAACGGCGAGACTGCCTACGGCATGGAAGACACCCATGATGGTGATCGTACCTACGGCTTCCGTCAGGACGGTTCGCGCTACCTGATCAACGCCTAATCGTTGATCCATCTGATGCCCTTGGGGTGGCTGCGACCGATTGGCGTAGCCACCCCTTTGGGTTTACACTCTAACAAAAGGAAAATGATGAACAACAAGAATTCTATTTTCGTTTCGTATGCCCTGCTCGTTCTCGTTGGTTTTGGTGGTACGGCTCTGCTTGGCTTTACGGGCAAGAGCGGTGACCTGAACGCCGTGGTTGCGTTCCTTGGCTTCTACAGTTTCCTCTGCACCACGGGCGCGTTCTATGTGCTTGGCAAGCAGAAGGCAACGGTTGAAGCCATTGCCGAGCGCATCAACGAGGTGAACGACACCCACTACAACAACGCCGAGAGCATTCATCGGCGCGTTGATGACGCACTCTCTGCTCTTGAGCGTGACACGCAGAAGCAGATGGATTCGGTGTGGGTCAACCTTGATCGCATTGAGTCTGATCTTGAGGACTGCCGCGCTTGCACTCCGTGCAAGAAGTGAACCCCTTTGCGGCTTGTGGGTGAAATATCCCCCAAGCCGTTTTTGCTATGAACGCCAAACAGATTCAGCGTCTGCTCCGAATTGCATATCCCCTGTGCTTGGACATTCCCCGTCCAAAAAAGCACATCTCCATTGTGCTGCACAAGGGACGCATTGAATCCATTGGTACAAACATCATTAAGACCCATCCGATGGCAGTGCAGCACGGTTACCTGTTCGGGGAAATGCACTCTGAACTTGATGCATTTTTGAAACTTGGAGATCGGAAGCGAGGCTTGACCCTGTTCAACATCCGCTTCAACCGATTCGGGCAGATGCGTATGTCCCGCCCGTGTCCCCGCTGTATGCCGTGGTGCGTGGGCTGCTTTAACGAGATTTGGTACACCACGGACGAGGGCGTAATGCTGCACGGGGAAGGACTAACTCCTATAAATAGTAGGAGTATCAAGGAGATTCTAAATGAAAAAGTTCACCCAATATCTTGATTCGCGCGGACTACAGGAGGCTCTGTCACACAAGGAAACCACCGAGGTTTCACTTGTTGAAGCCAAACTGTCCCGCGTGTTCCAATATGTGGAAGACGACAAAAAGGACTTTGGCATTTTGAGCGCGTTCCGTGGCTCCAACTCCGAAAAAGACAACAAGGCGCGTCACGAAGAACTGAAGAAGGCTATTCGTCAGATGGGCTACGGATTCATTGAACTCCGTGGCGGCTACAAGGGTGATGAAGGCTATGTGGAGGAATTGAGTCTGCTCATTCCAAACATCACGAAGAAGGGCATTGTTGATTTGGGGCGGCAGTTCCAACAGCACTCCGTGATGTATAAGAACGATCAGGATTTCTACTACATTGGCACGAACGAGGAGGCTGGCGTGGGCAAGGTTCTCATGCGCTTCAAGAAGGGCGAGGGTCAGGACAATCTTGAACTTGCGAAGCACAAGGTTGTGGACTTTTTCTCGCAACTGAAGAAGGGCGCACACTCTGAAAAGAAGTTCGTGTTCAATGTGAAGCCTGATACGGCAAAGCAGACCGCACAGGGCAAGGAAGCGGAAGCCAAGGTTGCCCAACGCCACCGTCCAGGCGACATATGGAAGACATCAAGCGGGCTGTGGGGCGGCATGGACAATCAGGGCAACTACGAGTACTTTGACGATGAGCAATCCGCCAAGAAGTTCTCAAAGAAACACCGCAAGGGATATCGCATCCAAGAGCGCGAAGAGTGGAATTTCGCAAAGGCTGCGTACCTACGGCGAGGCGAAGATCCCAAGTGGATTACAATCTACGAGGATTCCTCTGAAGAAAACGACTAAATAAGTCGGAGGAGTAAATGAAGAAACCCACCAAGTCAGCATTGAAAAAATCACTGCTGCGGAACGCTGTGCAAAATATACGGCGTGAAATAGTGGATCGCACCAAGGGTCAAAAGAAATAATCGTGTAGCACCGTGGGGGATTGACCCTCCCACTCATTCTGATACAATCATGTGTGAAAGGAGTTCGTAATGAACTTTAGCACTCTCGTTTCGGCAGTCGTGATTTCCCTCTCGCTCTCGTCCGCTGCATCGGCGCAGTGGAGCAGCGGCGGCTTTAGTGTCGGCGTTGGTGGTTCCTATGGCAAGTACAAGGTTAGTGAGACTGGTCCTAACGGACAGACTTACAATCGAACCGTTACTAACAACAACCTTAATTGGGGCGTTGGCTTGGGTGGCTCGTCCACCAATTATCCCGCTTACGGCGGTTACGGCATGGGCGGCTATGGTGGTGGTTGGGGTTACGGTGGCGGCTATGGCTACGGCGGTGGATATGGCTACGGTGGCGCGGTGGTGATGCCGTACTACGGCGGGGGCTGCGCTCCTGTCGTGGTTCCGTACTCGCCGTTCACCCGCTGCTATGCGACTCCAATCTACGCTCCGCAGTATCCGATGGCTCCCGCCGCGTGTCTGCCACAGGCTCCGATTTGCTGGTAAGGAATACAATGAACACTCATACTTGTTAACTATTTTGGTAATGCCCATCCCTCCTGCTACCACAGATCATGGTCGCCTGACGAGCATTGGAACAGCAGGAAAAGCCAAGAAATACTCCGTTAAGTCCAGAAGCACATACGCATACACCCAATGACACTAGTTGGGTTGGCAGGAGAGGAATGCTTGGAGAGTAGAGACTATGTTGGGGTTCTCTACAACGGTGGCTTCAGAGTACCGTGGCACAACGCACTCATCTGAAAATGGTTCGGCGGCTCCATTCAAAAGCCGCCGCTTTTTTTGGTCCTGTCGTCTAGTTGGCTAGGATACCGCCCTTTCACGGCGAGAACACGGGTTCAAATCCCGTCAGGATCACTGTTAAAAACCTGTTCAAGCACAGCACAAATGAACATAGGGTATGGAAACACTGGCATTTACTCTTTACGGAATCGGAGCAGTAGCCGTTATATCAGCGGCTACGCTAAAACTGTACGCACACGCATATGCTTGTGGTTATGAAAACGGCAAGCACTATGGATTTTCTGATGGGTTGAATCACGCTAGGCTGAAAACTGTAAAGCCGCATAATTCATCTCGCAAGCAGATGGCTGCTGTCTGATTAAACCAATAGCAAATCAGCAGTCAAGATTGGTCTGTTCATCGCCAATAGTAGGTCGGTGTTTAGACCAATTCTATTTTCCGAAACAGTTGTTTCGTTAAGATATACACGAACCCGATTCTGCTTCAGAGTTTCATCGGAAGTAAACTTCACGGTGAATGAGTGGGCGTTAGACGCAGCAGTTCCTGCTCGGTAATTAACTAGTAGAGTTTGATCTGCAAACAATTCTGCAACAGCAGTTTTTGTTTGTGTGTTTGGTGATGTGATCTCTAGAATATTTGTTCCTGTAGGAATAATTGAAGTGCTGCTGAATTCTGCTGTGGTGTAGTACTCAGTAATTGCACCAAGAGAAATTCCTGTAACCACAAGCGGTGACCCTGTGTCTGTAGTAGTACGACCAGTCAATGTGCAGGTTACTGTTCCCAATACAACTCCCTGTTCGGTATCAGGAGAGAAGAACGAGAAGATTGTGCCTACACTTGTGGCAGCACCAAACGAATTCCATTGCTGTACAGCAGCCGCCCTATCGTCTGCAAGAGAAATTGTGGTTGAAGCACCAACAGAAACCAATACACGAATGCCTTCAGTTTGTATTGAGTTTGTGTCTCCGCCAGCAAGAAACTTACAGTTCTGTAGAGTGCCACCACCAATCGGTGTGTTCTCGCTTTCCCATGAATAAAATTCAGTGATACTTGAGGAGTTTTCTTCTCCTCGAATCAGTATTGCCAGTAGAGAAGATCCTCTAGAATCCCAAATATTTAAGAATGGGGTGAGATCGAATTTCACGGTGGATCCACTCCACGATCCCACAGGTATTATTTCAGATGCCGCTAGTTCTGCGTCACCGCCTTCGGTAGTCCATCCTGTTGTAGCGGCTTCGGATGGCTTGTACCAAGACACAGACGAGTCTATAGTTGTGTCTAGAGGCAGCAGAACGGCTTCTAGAAGCCCTCCTGTGGTTCCTGTGGATCGCGTCAGCGTGAGAGTAGCATTACCGATTGTGTACGGACTACCTGCGGTGTAGCCTTCTAAAGTACCCACAGCAGCAGAAAAATATTGTCGTGGATTCAGCAGTATTACTGCTCTGAATTTTTCTGTTTTTGTTCCACCAACCTTCAATATATTTCTAGCACTATACAGTAAGTTGCCGTTGTCCCCACCCGAATACAATTCTGGTGCAAAGTAGCCATTGGTTATATCAAAATTTGTTGCAGCCATTTGATATATTTATCCTGTTTTAATAACCATATCCACCGTAGGATGGTGGCGTATAAATGGGCGCGGGTGGAGTTGGAGTTGGTGCTGGTGGTGTGTAGATGGGTGCGGGTGGAGTTGGAGTTGGTGGCGTGTAAATGGGCGCGGGTGGAGCGAACAATGGAGTTGGTTCTGGTGGTGTGTAAATGGGCGCGGGTGGAGTCGGAGTTGGTTCTGGTGGTGTGTAGATGGGTGCGGGTACATCTATTATATTAATAATACCTCCCATACTAGAATGAACTTGACAATTGTAATAAAGAGTGGAAGGTGCATCATATGGAACTGTAAATGTTATTGTTCCATTAGCAATTCCATTATTAGTTACACCACTACTGTATGCGTTTTCAGTACCTGTTGACCTTACAGTTTTAATCCAAAATGGATGTCCTAATGCGTTTATATTAAATGTATAAGTTTCTCCTTCCATTAGCGTCAAAGTTGGATTGGGATTTGAATCTTGATTTATTCTATAGTTTCCTTTACCACGAACTTCCGTGATATCACTTAAATCTATAAATTTAGAACTTACTGGTTCAAATGCCTTGACAGGGTTGAGTGATATTTTATTGGTGATGTATGTGTCGCTGTTTCCGTCTGCTCCATATATCGTTACCCTCACGGTGGGTGTTACATCGTGAGTTAACCGCGAACTAGAGTAATTATTGCGATAACTAGAGTGAAGCATAATGCTCCTATTACGAAGCGTAGAACGAGAAGGTGATTCCTGTTCCTGTGTTGTGTGGAGCAAAACTTAATGAGTACGGTGGATAGAACACTTTAATCTTATTGATGTTGTCTACTTCGAGGAATAGTTCATCTCCGTGATACAGTACATACGATGCGGTTCCTGCGGTGGATCCGTACATGATAGCATCGGCTTCTGATATTACACACATGAATTCGTTCTGAGATGCGTTGGCTCCTGTGGCAATGCGTGAAACCTTTAGACGAACTCCTGTGCTGCAAGTGTATCCTGCGGCAGAGTTGTATTCGGTTAGGTTCTTTGGCGCATATCCTGCAACATTTGTACGAGCCATGAACGACGGCTGTGTTGCGTAAGAATCAATTGCCACACTAACCGAACCGCTTGATACAGTATTTGCAAGAGTCTGCAACTGTGTGTTTACAGCATTCTTGACCAGTGAATAAATTGAGAGTGAATCAGTAAAGTCTAAAGCACCAACACTAACTGTTGGATCGTAGAGAGCCTTCTTTGCAGCAATCAAGAAGTCTGTGTTGGTCTTGACTTGAGCAATGGTGGCATTCACTGTGGATGTTGGTGTGTCAAGATTAGCCAACTCAATTGGCATAAATCCACCCGAATATCCCTTGACGATTACTGGTCCGTTGGCAGTGTCTCCTGCAACCCACACGCCGTATTGAGCCTGATTGGATCCCTGAACAGGCAGCGATGCGCTGTATGCTGCTGTTACGCCCACGATGGACGAGAATGTGGCACTTGCGCTCACCGTGAAGGTGATGCCGCTGTTTACGAGACTCACATTGATTGCTGCTCCACACCATCCTGCGCCAGTGGTTGCTCCCACTTGTGCAAGTGATCCGTTAGGCAATAGACCCGTTACATAAGTCGGAACAGTCTTGAGTGGAGAGGCAGCGTTGTCCAATGCTCCCTGACCGACCACCGTGACAGAATCGGTTGAGGACGACAGGTCGCGGATGTCTAAGTTTGTTGCAGCAACAGTGACTCCACTCGTTATCGTAGAGATGTTTACATTCAGGGCGTTGCCCGTGGTGTGAATTGGTACGGTGTTTGCACCCGCACTCTCAAATCCAAACAGACCAACGGACACAGAGGAAGCCGTTCCGCCACCGAACACCACGATGCTGTCGCTGTTGGCTGTGAGTCCGCGAATATTCACGGTTCCGAAAGTGACACCGACAGCCGTTGCACCGCTTACACCAAACACTCCAAGATTAGAGAACGAGGACACGGTGACAGGCAGGGAACCGCTGGTGGTGATTCCTACAGGGAACCCGCCGCTCAAGCCCTGAACAGCCACATAGTCTATGGAAGCAGTCAATCCAAGAGTGGAGCCAATCATACCGCCGTACAGGTTTCGGATATCAAGATCGGTGCTTGCAACCGCCAGAGTGCCAACGGTAATGCCTACTGCCTGACCGCCAGAAACACCCACCACAGTGAGAGATGTGCCTGTGATGCCGACAATCGTGGCGGCAAGGCTGTAGTAGCCAGATGAAGCCAAATATTCGTAACGAGTCCACGAACCGCACAAGCCAACTGGAAGCGGTGTGCTGTTGCTGACATAGTTTGCGGTATTGTCTGCACCGTAGGCAACCTTCATCAACTGAAAGTGAGCAGTTTCACCACCAGTGGGCTTGACAAAATCGCTGGCTATGGTATAAGTAGTGCCACTGGTAACAATCTGAAAGTTGTCGCTGGTTGCTCCCATTTGATTCTCCGCTGTGCAGGGTCTTGGGCTGATCCGTTTCTAAATAGAGTACTACCTATGTATATTTCCGAAAGTAAGGCTGACATGGACATCAACAATCTACGATTCCCCCGTGAAGTAGAGAATCATGTAAAGAAGTACGAAGTTTCGTATATTGACGCTGTGCTGGCAGTGTGCGAACGCTACGGCATAGAGCCACAGGTGGCTGCAAAGTTTCTCAGCAAGCCCATCATTGAAAAAATCAAGGCTGAAGGGCAGGAACTTAATCTGCTCCCGAAGAAAACGCGACTTCCTGTTTGACACGCAGCAGACTTCTGCTATACTGTCTACATAGTCGTGACTGAACTGTTTGTCACACACATTTTATACACCGTACATACCGTACACAACAAGGAGACACGCAATGGGATTCAAAGACCTTAAGACCGCTTCCAAGAACTCGTATCAGACTCTCGCATCCGAAATGGACAAGATGGCGAAGAAGTCCGAGTCTTACAAGGATGACCGCTTTTGGAAGGCGGAAACAGACAAGACAGGCAATGGCTACGCGGAGATTCGCTTCCTGCCCGCACCCGATGGCGAGGATCTGCCGTGGGCGCGTGTGTGGAGCCACGGTTTCCGTGGACCAGGTGGTTGGTACATTGAGAACTCGCTCACCACGATTGGGCTGAAGGATCCCGTGTCCGAGATGAACAACCTCCTGTGGGAGAGCGGTTCCGACAAGGACAAGGCGATTGCCCGTGATCGCAAGCGGCGGCTGTCGTACATTAGCAATGTGCTTGTAGTCAGTGACCCCAAGCACCCCGAGAACGAGGGCAAGGTGTTCCTGTTCAAGTACGGCAAGAAGATTTTTGAGAAGATTCAGGGTGCGATGAACCCCGAGTTCCAAGACGAGAAGCCGATGAACCCCTTTGACTTTTGGGGTGGAGCAAACTTCAAGTTGAAGATCCGTCAGGTGGATGGCTACGCAAACTTTGACAAGAGCGAGTTTGCTGCTCCGTCAGCCCTGCTTGGTGGTGATGACTCTGCGCTTGAGAAGATGTGGAAGACGCAGCACTCCCTGAAGGAGTTCACCGATCCGAAGAACTTCAAGTCCTATGACGAACTGAAGGCTCGTCTTGAACAGGTGCTTGGTGGCAACATCCGCGCAACTGCATCGGACGCGGTTGCGAAGGGTGGCGCGGAGAAGGCTGCGTTTGATGACGAGGACGCTGCTCCTGTGCGTAAGCCATCCACTCCTCCACCCGCAAAGAAGCCCGCTCCCGTGAAGGAAGCCGTCAAGACCGATGACGATGACACGGAAGACGCTCTGTCATACTTTGAGAAGTTGGCAAGCGAAGACTAAATCCCCTTCGGTTTCGCAGAGAGAGGCGCACGAAAGTGCGCCTTTTTCTTTTACATTTGAACCGTTCTGAACTGCATGGTCTTCAGCGTGGGTTCGTTGTTGCGAATCTTCAGGTCATCGTTGAAGTTGTTTGTGATATTGCTCACGCGAGTGTTAACTGCGGAGTTGTTCACCGTGGGTGCTGCGGTCGCTGTCCCCGCCGCTGCCTCTGCCTTTGCAGCACCGAGTGCGCTTTGCTCTGCGGAATACTGCGACACCATCTTGCCTACCGTGGTGTTGGGTGATGCGGGAGCGGTGATCTTTGCAGCCTCTTCTGCTGCCTTGGTGTCTCCCACCGAGATAAGTGAACCAACACCAGGAATGGATTCAACCAAGTCATATATTCCCTTTGGTCCAATCGCTTCGGCAATGGAGTTTGCGACAAGTTCTCCAAGATATGCGCCGCCGATGCTTCCTGCAATCGTGCCTAGTGGTCCGAGCGCGGTGCCGAGCGCACCTCCACCGATTCCACCAAGTGCGGATCCAAGAGTTCCGACAAGGGTTTTTCCGATCTGTTCCTTTTTCTGATCAGCAGACAGATTCGGATCATTCTTTATTGATCCGATGTCAAACGCACCCATAGCGGCGGTGATGAGCGCACCCAAGCCAGGCAGACCCACAATAGCCTTTCCGATCTTTCCTGCGCTGGACTTGATTCCGCTAGACAAGGATTTTACGGGATTAAGGCTTCCAACAATATCCTTGGCTTTGCCGAACATATTACCGAAGAATCCACCTGCCTTTGATGCTGCACTGCCAACGGCTTTGCCTACACCCGTGTTTGCAATCGCGGATCCTGCTTTTGCAGCAAACCCTCCGACTGCCTTCACACCCGAAGAGATGAGTCTTCCTGTTCCACGCACGGCAGAACCAGCAAGCCGCGCTGCGCCTCCTGCCATTGACATTACGCGCTTGCCCACAGATGATCCGAGCATGGTGGAAATGGTGCTTCCCAAGAAGTCCTTTACGGTTCCGAGAATGGACGACAGTATTCCGCCCTTCTTCTCTCCGTCTTTTCCACCTATAGCCTTCTTGACTATTCCTGCACCCTTGCCCTCAAGTTCTGCCTCACGAGCCTTCAGTTCCGAAGAATCGCTTTCTGGCGAGAACCTGCTCTCCAGCATCGTGCGGATCTTGGTGATTTCTTTGTATATTCCTGCGAGCGTGGCTGTGGTGTTTTTTCCTCCACCCATGCCAATACCAGGAATGTTTGAGGCTGCGGTGCCACCAAGATCAGCGAATCCGTCCCGTTTTCCTTTTCCGCGCATGAGATCGCGGCTGTACCGTTGCAGTTCCTCTTCAGATTCTCTCCGTTGACGGAGGAATCCACCGACAACGCCTCCCACCACAGGAATCCGTGAAGCGATTCTTTCGGGAAGAGTTTTTCTGAACTCCTCTGCTTTTTCTTTCAAGAATCCTCGGAAGGAAGCCTTGCGCTTTAGTTCGTCCTGTATGGGTGAAATCACGGAATCAAGTTTGGCGGACAGTACTGCCTGATCGCCCTTGGCTTTCTTGGCAAGTTCACGGATCACTTTTATTTTTGCAAGGATCTTCTGCGCTTCCTTGCTGTCTGCTGTTGCCACATCACCTGCCAGCCTCTGTGCTTCAAGGACGAGAGCAAGTGCGCCTTTGTCCACATCTCCCTGCGGAAGACCTATTGGCTCGGCTATGGCGGCTTCTAATTGTGGGGGTTCTGGTGTAGCCTCTGATGCGGGAGTCACTGCCTGTGGGCGAAACTGTGGCTTCAGCGTACCAAAGCGACCGCCGATCCGCTCTTGGCGGGTAGACATCATTCTTCGGTATTCTGTATCGGTGACCTTTTTAGCCATTTCTCCCCCGTAGGCTCATCTTGAATAGGTCACAGTTGTCGTTTTCCGCTGACTTGCTCTCGTTCTTTTTTCAGATGAGCAATCAGCATTTGTATGTATACCTCTCGTTCCCAAGGCATCATCCCCTCTACTTCGGCAAGGGAGTATCCGTGGTGCTGCATGAGGTTGAAGTTTAGTTGGTAGAATGCCCCCAAGTCATTGTGACAGAGGGCTATTGAAAAAAATCAGACACGCTCTTCAGTTCCGCTTTCGCGGGTGTCTTGCAGTGCGGACAGGTGTACTTGAACTCGTAGTGCAGTTCGGGTACAGATTGCAAGTAGTCCATGATCTTGGCAAACTGATCAGGCAGCATATTGTCCACGAAGTTTGACAGTTCCTGCGGATTGATGTCTTTTGTTTCGTGAACCTGATCATTCAGTACCACGGACTCAATGCACTTCTTTGCGAGATCAAAAGCAATCTCCACCTCGTTTTCATCGTGATTGATGTCGTGTATGGACGGATACTGCAGCACAAGTGACAGATTGTCGGTGATCACCACCGTGCCGTCCACTGCTGGCTTTTCTCGTTGCTTGATGGTGACTTCATCAAGGCGGATCTTGATTGAGGTGTCCTTGCCGCACTTTGCACACACCACTTGCGGCTTTACCTCTTCGCCCACTGACTTTGATCGTATTTGCAGAAAGGCGTACTCTGCGTCAGCCACGCACAGTCTGCGGGTGTCTGTGGAGTTGTTCGTGCAGGCTAGGATCACATTCCGCATGGCATCGTTTATCTGATTCACGCTTTTTGATTGCAGCGCAACCAGCAGAACCTTTTCTTCCTTTACCACGAAAGGTCGGAACTTCGTGGTGATGCCAGATACGGGAAGCGTCATCGTGTACTGCGGCAGAGCCGCATTCGTCAGATTCAGTGTGTTCATATTCATCCTTTAGTCAACAGAGTCAAATGTATTTAGTCTTCAGCGGGGGGTGTTCATTATGGACTGTATTTTTTGAGGATCGTAGAATCCATTCACGGTTCCATCGTAACCCATCCGATTGATCTGTCCGCCGTTCGTTGTCAGGAACTGCTGTGGAGCGGGTGGTCCGACAAACTCCTCTGCTACCACCGCAGCAGGACGAGCCAATCCAATGTATTCGGGTGTATATTTTCTGAAAGCAAGAGTGATATCCTGCTTCAGGAAATCGTTGTCCTTGTCGTATGCCACTTGCAGATCACCGATAGCCTTTGGATACACTTCTTCCACATAGAAGCGGTGAGCGGGGTCATCTGCTCTCGTCATCACGGCTATTTCCAAGTTCGTCACATAGTCATCGTAATATCCGAACTTGTAGTTGGAGCGGCTGCACACAAGATCCATCCAGTCCTCAAAGAACTTGCGCTCACGCAGATCGGCAGACAGTATCACGGATAGGGTCATCTCTCCTGCGTAGATTGGTTCATACGGCATATTCCGCGCAGGACCGTAGAAGCGATACGGCGTGGTTGACAGCGAGCGACCAGGTATGGTAATAGAGTCGCACCGCACCATCAGATTCCTGATGAACTGAATGTTCGTGGTGCCGAAGCCTGCTGGCGTGTTAATCATCACCTCGTAGCGGTTGCTGAAAGCCAATCCGCTTTGAGTGATGCTGTTTATCAGTTCGTTGATGTTTGACGGAACGAATGCCATTTATCTGCCTCCTCGCAATACTTGGCTTCTGCTGTCTCGGTAAACCGTTACTGGTTTTGCCCCGCTGAATCGTGAAGTGTTGGATGCCACCATATCTTCCCACAGATTGAACGGAACCACTGCGGGTCGCCGTCTCATGCCTTTCCACAGATAGCGTCTGTAGCACGGCTTGAAGTACTTGAACTGTCTTCGCGCATTCAAACGGTCGTAGTCTACACGCAGACGAGTTCGCCACTCTTCGTTTGCTTTTATTGTCGGTAGACCTCGCATCACCGAGTCAAACAAGAACTTTCTAAAATCTGGTGCGATGAAGTGCAGATTCACTCCCTCAAATCCCCCTCTGTACACATCCGTTATCAACACCAAAGGGAATGTATCGTAATATGTATTTCGTGAAACAAAAGAATCGCTGACTGGTTTGTATTTGAAGAAAACCATCTGCCCGTCAAACAAGCGGTTCGGTATGGACAGTTGACCGCTGTTTTGCAGCATCTTTACAAACTGAATGTATGTCTGATCCGTGGCACCAAGCACAGAGGTGGTTTCTTCTAGTAGTGCCTGCAAGTCAGCCTTCATCTCGTCTTCTGTCATTGGGGTTTCCTGAAGAGGTCGTCTTCGGTCAATATTTTGAACTCCCACCCTTTGGCTTCTGATACCCGTCTAGCCGCGTCCCATTTAGCCTTGTTGGTGATCCATGTCTGCACTTCCGTGATGTAGCCTCTGGTAATTCGCTTGCGCTTCTCGGGTTCGCGGCACTGCTTCTTGGGCTTGATCTCCACCAACCATGTCTTGATGCCTTCGGCGGTGCGTATCTCCACCAAGAAATCAACAAAATACCTATGGGGCTTCTTGTCTAGCGGATTCATGTATGGAATCACCACTTCTTCGGATGCCCATCGCAGCACATTTGCACTGCTGTCGCAGAACTTCATAAACTTCCTCTCCCACATACTACGGTAGACGATCTTCGTGGGATCGCCAATGTATTTGGAAGGGTTGTCTGGCTGAAATTTGCCTTTGTATGCCATACATAAATATGTAGCCGATTTTCAAAAGGAACTGCCCATGTCAGCCATACCACAATCCCTTTTTGATCCTGCTTTCAATTCAAGTGGAAAGCCGTTCATTTCCACCAATCGGTACGGCAACGGGCGGTACAGTCAGCAGGTGTACAACGATCAGATCGGTGATGAGGTTCTGCGACAACTAGAGGGAACTCCGAAAGTGACCCGAGGCTCCCGCATTCGCCCATCGGTTCTACGGTATCCCATAGACCTCGGAAGCGCACAAGTTCCCCATGTCATGCAGTTCAAGGTTTTCTGGCGGTGGGAAGCCAAGGACTTGCGGCAGGGATTGGAAAATGCCAAGGCGGAATCCCAAAAGAACATTCAGAATTTGCAAACGCTGTCTGGACTCATAGATGGTGGTGATATCACGCCAGAGTCGCTGTATCGTTCCCCGCTCAGCAACGAGAACATTGCTGCTCTTGAGAGCATGGTGCTTGATCCCAACACCCTGAAGATCGTGGATCCGAACGGAACAGACAGCATTGCGACCCTGTTGCAGACGAATCCTGGTAAAGCCAGGCAGATACTAGAGCAGACGATTATTTCAGAGCAGACCCGACTGTCTAGCATTGAATCGGAACTGAACAATGGCACAGGCAAGGTAGGCATGGATGAACAGGAGCGGCTGCTTGTACAGAATCGTCTGAATGAAAACATTGAGCGAACAGGCGTGGGTGAGTCCGCAGTGAAGGGCGCGGGAGCAGGAGCGGTCACGGGCGGATTGCTCGGTTTTCTTCTTGGTGGAGGAAAAGGTGCCGCAATCGGAGCGGCTGCGGGTGGAGCAGCAGGAGCAGGACTGGCTGCTGGCGGCGTTGCACTTGCGAAGAACTTTGCAACGGAAGCGGTATACGATCAGATGGTTTCGGTATATCTCCCGTTCTGCACGAAGGTAAACAACGAAGATTCTTTTGTCTATGAGGACAGCAATCAGGCAGCAGCAGGCGCAGTGTTTGATGCGCTTGGTGGCGATGTGTCCACTGTGGCAGGACAGGCTGTCGGGGTAGGCGCACAGTTGATCGGGGACAAATTTGCGCCAGGTGCTGTTCAGGCAGCGCGAGGCACGGTCATCAATCCGCGTCTTGAAAAACTGTTTAGGCAGAAAGACTTCAGAAACTTCTCTTTCTCTTGGGAGTTCTATCCGCGCAACAGGACTGAAGTGGATGCCATACGGGACATCATTGAAACATTCCGTTACCATGCCCATCCTGCGATGAGCGATCAGCAGGGAACGGCGGAAGAGAACAAAGTTCAGATCATACTGCGTACTCCTGGCGAGTTTGAAATTAGGTTCTTGTCGTCCAATCCTGATCCCAATTCCGCAGGCTTCGTAGAAAACGAATACCTACCAAAGATCGGCAGATGTTCTCTCGTCAGCATAGCGATTGACTATACACCAAACTCCATATTCAGCACATTCGCAGACAACTCACCCACCGCAGTCACGATGACTCTCAACTTCAGCGAGTTGGGTCTGCTCACCCGCGAAACGGTAGATAAGGGCTTCTAATGGCTTACTTCTCAAAGTTTCCAATATTGCAGTATCCTGTTCGGGACGGCAATCAATTCAGGTTTGCGTTCGTGGCAAACTTGCTGCGCCGCGTTGGATTGAGTCAAGAACTCAAAGGCACGGACGGCGCATTCATTGAATATAACATCAAGGACGGAGAGCGTCCCGAACACATTGCGGAGCGGGTATACGGTGATCCGTCATTTCACTGGTTAGTGATGATGACGAATGACATTGTGGATCCGTATCACGGTTGGTACAAGTCGGGAAGCGCGATGGAGCAGTATGTGCAGACAAAATATGGCAACAAGTCCGTGTTCATCGGCACTACGGCTGATGGATATTTCTACCGTCAGTACATCGGCACGGGTTCCTCGCTTTCGCAAGGCTCCATTTCTTCGGATGTGATTGACTACACCCCTACGCTTTGCCGACTTACTGTTCGCGGTGGCGAGTTTCAGGAAGGAACCGCCACTATCAGGGTGAGCGGCGCAACCGCCTACGAAGTTCAGATATTCCGCGTTGATCCGTCCATCACCGCCGTGCATCATTTTGAGTTTCAGCACAGCAGCGGTATCTGTGCTGCAAACGATGAGTTCACGGTAGACCCCTTGAGTCAGCAGAACTCAAGTTTTTCGCGGGTTGGGGGCGTGATCGGCTTCACAGCAGACGAGTATCCACAGACAACGCAAGGCATAATATATCAGTCCACCGCAGGAATCGTTGATTTCTGGGAAACTTATATTGGTAGGTACATGGGCGTGTCGGGTGCCAAAGTTGAAACCTTTGCCATCAGCAACTTGAAGTATGAAAACACGATGAACGATCAGAAGAGAACCATCAAGATACTGCATCCTCGCTACAAGAGAGAAGCACTTGCTCAACTAGAGGCACTGTTGAGGGTATAAAATGGCAGACCACGGCAATGACATCCTATCAGCAGGAAACTATGTCCTTGACAGAATGTCCATGCATTCTCTTGTCAGCGGCAAGCAGTTGGACTTGCGAAACCTGTTCAAGAGGATAGAGATTTACGAAGACCTGTTCTCTCCTTACACCACCGCAAAGGTGTATGTGGAAGATGCCCACAACTTTCCCGAGAGGTTTCCGATCACGGGACAGGAAAAGATAGAGATAGCCTTCAAGACGGATGTGAATGCCTTGCCTATGGTGGAACTCGTGTTTCGCCTGTACAAGTTGGATGGACACAAGATTTCCGAAAATGGCAAGTCGCAGGAGTATGTGCTGCATCTCATCAGTGAAGGCGGATACATGAACTTTTCCCAATACTGCGGTTACGCGGTGAACGGAACGGTTTCGGGAATGGTGGGAACAGTTTTCCGCAAGCACTTCCCTGAAACGGTATGGAAGGATCGTCTTGAAATCCAGCCCACGAAGGACAACTACTCGCTGGTGCTGTCTGGTGCATACACGCCGTTCAAGGCTGTGAGTTGGCTCACTTCTCGCGCTCTTACCACGACAGGCAAAGAGTACAGTCCGTTCATGTTCTATGAAACCCTTGACGGTCACCGCTTCAAGAGCCTGTCTTCCATCATTGAAGCAGGATCTAAAAATCCCATCACATACCTGTACACCATCGGCAACATCGGAACCGCAGAAGGCACAAAGCAGGAACTCGGGTTCAGCAGCGTTCTGCCCAATCGGTATCACAAGATTCAGAAACTAGAGGAACTATCACGATTTGATGCGGCTGAAAACATCATAACAGGTCTGGTTGCTTCTCGTATGCAGGTTCACGATCTGGTAAGAAAAGAAGATCGTCATATGCAGTTCTACGAGGGAGATGTTTTTGATTCCATGAAGAAGTTGGGCGATGTGCAGAGAATCCGAAAAGGTGATGCACCACTAGAAAATGCATTGAAGACTGGTGGAGCGTATTTCTATATGCCGTCTACTCCGTACACCGTACACACAAAGGGAAATCAGATCATTGACAATTTCCAAACCGAGTCGGTGTTCTTGAAGCGCAAGTATCACATGAATGCGTTCCTCACGCAGAAACTGGTGATGCAGGTTTTTGGAGACAGTCGCCGCCGCATTGGTGATGTGGTTCGCATTCGGGTTCCCAAGCCGCAGTCGGATGTCACGGCGATTCAGGATCGGGATGACAAGAACCTGAGCGGCGAGTACTTGGTGACAAGCATCAAGCACACTCTCGGTACGGCGTATTCTTGCAAGATGGAACTGTCTAGAAACGGCATGGGGGTGTAATGTCAGGATTCCTAGGAAAAGACGGATTCGTGTGGTGGCACGGCGTTGTAGAGGATGTGGGCGATCCCTTGTATCTTGGGCGATGCCGCGTCCGTGTTTACGGATTCCATGTCCGCGACAAGACTGAACTGCCGACCGAATGCCTGCCGTGGGCATATCCCATGCAGCCCATCACCAGTGCTGCTCTTTCAGGAATAGGGCAGTCTCCCACGGGACTGCTTGTGGGTTCCCATGTGTTCGGATTTTTCCGAGACGGCGAGGACGCACAGGATCCCGTGATCATCGGATCTTTCGGCGGTGTTCCACTGAAGGAAGCCGATGTAACGAAAGGCTTTGCGGATGGAAGCGGTCGGTATCCCGCAAAGCAGAACGATGTGGACGACGAGAAGTTTCCTCTTGGTGTGTCCGTGATCGGAGAACAGGACACGAACCGCCTTGCGCGAAACAGCGACAAGGAGCAGATGAAGTCCACTGTCGCGGCGTACAAGACTTCAACGGTACAGAAGGACATCCAAAGCACGCCAGACATCAAGGGCGCATTCAAGTGGAGCGAGCCGTCCACTCCGTATGCAGCAGAATATCCGAAGAATCATGTTCGCTACACCGAGAGCGGACATATTGAGGAGTGGGACGACACGCCAGGCGCGGAGCGGATACACCATTTTCACAAGTCAGGATCATTCACCGAAATCGGAAATGGATGGGAAACAAGTCCAGACGGGACTCGCGTACAGCGGATCGTGGGCGATGATTACGAAATCGTACACGGCAACAAGAAGATCCACATATCAGGCAGCGAAGGCTTGAACCTTGTCGTTGACGGTGCCATAAATCTCACCATCAACGGTGGCGGCAACATACAGATAAACGGAAATACGAACATACTGGCAAGCAACGATGTGAATCTTCAGATTGAGGGTGCGCTGAAGGCATCAGGCAAGCAGATGGAGTTCTATGCTGACGGAGACATTGGATTCTCGGGACGCTCCATATCTTTCATCACCGACAGCAATGTCATGGTGTTGCAGCAAGGCAAACGCATTGAAGTAAACTCTGGCAAGCCAGCGGTCACTCCGACACGGGTTGATGTAAAGGGAGGCGGCTCTTGAACTACAGAGGAAGACACCGAAAGTATGTGGAAGGCTCGTCCAACTACGAGGTCTATGTGTACGGCGATGTCGTGGAGCGAAACGGTGTTTCGTATGTGTGTAATGTCACCGAGACATCGGGATACATTCCCGAAGATGCGGGTTCTGGCTTTGTAGTATTGGGTGATCGTCTTGGAACCACAGTGATTGAAGGCGGAACATATTAAGGAGTTGTAATGCCAGGCAATGGAGTTTCTAGAGCATATCTTGACACGGCGGGCGGCACGATTCAGGTCGGCAACCCAGATTTTTTCTTGGATGGCTTGCCTGTAGCCGTTCAGGGAAATCCCGTTCAGAGTCACGGCAAAAACGAACACAGCAATGCAGTGATGCTAAACGGCACTCCGAGTTTCCTGATTAACGGTATTCCTGTATGCACATCTGCAAGCCAAGCCAGTTGCGGACACCAAGCCACTGGTTCGTCCACATTCACGGTCGGAACATCAAGCAGAGGAACGGAAAGCAGAAATCCTGGTGTTGCTCCACAGTTTTCTTATACTCCTCCCGAGACTCCGCGACCGATATGGGTCGGAACATGGCACGCTCCCGTTTCTGGACGGACACGAAGTCTTGCAGCAGAACTATTAACCGATGCAGATTTTACCACATATGAATATGTGAAGCCATTGATATGGCTCACTGCTCCGAACTCATCATCATCTTACATTGATGATCCTGCTCAACAGTATCAGACGAAGATTGGCACATCAACTCCCTACAGGAACAGGATGAATGCCATAGTGAATGGCTTGAACAAACTGCCCGAAGGAATGCGAGGATTGGCTCCGTGGTACTATTGGAACGGATATCTGTACTACGAAAATCCCACAAAAAAACGCTCGGATATTGATACTTTTTTGGCAAACAACCCAACAGAGTCTCCTGGCGACTACAACACACATCCTTCGGATTATCGTGATGGCACGAACGGCATATTCTTGTTCAACCGCAAATCAGACAGCATTCGTGGTTCTGGCTGGACACTTGCATCTATATGGGGAGCAACGGCAGTCAATCAGGTGTATCAGGATTGGAAAGTCATGTGTTCTCTGTTGAAGACTCGTGGAGCAAACATAGACTATCTTGTTTTTGACAGCGAAGGGTTTCCTGGAAATGGATTCACGGATTATCCTGTGGGTCAACGACAAGCAGCATTTCAGACAATGGAGAGCAGTCCTCTTGCACAGCAGGAGTGGTATGGAGCAAGACCGCTGCTCACCGTTCTTAAGCAGGACGGAAAATACCCAACAAACAGTGCAGCACAGGTTGCAGCAGATCGGCATCCGCAAAGATCACCCAGTTACATTTACTGGAACGGTGGATTGGGTTCCATACGAAACGCAAGCATGACCTATTGTTTCTATGAAACAGCAAAAGCACTCTATCCTGAAATAGGGTTGAGCAATTACGAATCATTCAAGGTCAACGACAAAGACTGGGGATATGAACCGAATGGGCATCCCGTGTTTCAAGAAAATGCAGTCGGTGACGGATCTGCCCCATATTTGTATGCATCTTGGAACAACGATACTGCTTGGGTAATTGATCCATACGATGATACCCGCATAATAAGAAACGATACAAACACTCAAACGAGTATTCTGCCCAAATTCACGAACAGCATATGGAATTGCTTTTTGCTTGATGTTCAGTTGGTGCGTTCCATAAAACGAGCAGATTCCGATTCCAAACTTCGTCCCTGGATTCGTCCGCGTGGGTGGGCAGGAGATGCTGGATTTAAGGTAGGCATCACTGCTGGACAACCTACTTCTCCGCAAAGCGGCGAAAGATTTTACTATGAAGTGGTTCGTCATGCCTGTGTAAGCGGAGTAGAGCATTTTTATTGGTGGAATACTCCAAATAGTGATCCTGCAACTGATCCGTCTTATTTGCAGAGAGACTGCGAAGAGATGAATGAGATATTGACCGAAGCCAATGACTTGCTTGGCGGCTTCTCGCCAGAAGTGGTTACGAAAAGTCGCATTTCCTTCAAGACGGATTATGTGGTAAGCGGCACGAAAGCAGCAGGCGGCGACAATGCTGGCAAGTATGTTTGGAGAATAACCCCAAAGCCTGGTCTGACGCTCATAAGCGAAACAGGAAGACCGCTCACAGTTGATTCCGATGGTGGCGCGTGGCTCGTTACATCGTCTGTCATCATACCTAAATATTCTGTTCAATAAAGGAGAGCGTATGGCAGACTGCCCGTGCAAGCAAACCCTGACTGATGGCGAAAAGGGAATTCTCAATTTCGGATTGACGAACGAGATGTTGCGTAATCCGAACGCAGCGGCTATTGGGTTGTATCGTCAGTTGGGTGGGGCAAACGGCGCACGGATAGAATCGCTCATACAGGCTGCACAGGTGGGGGGTTCCACTAATGCGCTTACCACCGCACTTCCCGAACTCAATCGGGTAAAAGGTGCAATTAATGTGCTTGACAACCGCGTTGATGCTTTTGAGAACGAGTGCAAGCGTTTCACGGATCCCAATCAGTTGATCAACATCATCAGTTCGTTGAGCCTGTTTGCGGAAATGCAGTGCGCTCTAGGAATAGAAGGTCTGGACATCGGCGTTGGTCTGAATGTCGTGAATCAGAACGGTCAGTTGTCCATCAACTACGCGGTCGCGGCAAATGTGGATCTTGAAAAAATACTGAATCAGTTTTCCGACAACAATCTTGGAACCGCAACCGCCGATACCGTGAGGCAGTTGCAGGAAGGACTTGGCAAGGCGGTGGGCGCACTGGATGCTGTCAACGGCGAAATCGCGGGTCTGATGAATGCAGCAGAAGCCCTACAGAACCAGGCAGCAGACTTTATTCAAAAATATACGAGCATCAACGCGCTCGCCAATCTTATAAATGAGGCAATCACCGATCCGTGCTTCAAGTTGGGCAGCACGCTGAACGGCAGTCTTGTGAGTTCAGATTTCCTTAATGCAGTTCGGGGAGGATACTCGCCTGGATTTGGAGGCTACCGATGAAAGATGCTGCTGATTTTTTGAGTTCTTTCAGGGACTTTGCCCTTGCATTCGGAGAACTGCTCGGGGTGCTACTTGCTGGCATAGGAATTGGTGCATGGGGAATCCTGCGTAAAAAGAAAACCATGTGGAGTCCGCAGAAGGAGCGGCGGTTCGTGGAAGCCCACACCCAAATACACGAAATGCTGACTGAACTGCGGGTCACGGTTCGCGCCTGCCGTTGCTTGATCTTTCAGTTCCACAACGGTGGTTCATTCGCGGATGGAACCTCCATCAAGCGGTTTTCGGTGACCCATGAGTCCTGCGCCACCCCCGCGCAGAGCATGATTCTTGAATCGCAGGATGTGCTGCTCACGCGATACATGGATATCGTTCCCATCATGGAAGAACGGGCAGGGAAAATAATACAGGTTGACACCCTACAGCCCTCCGCATTTCGTTCTGGACTTGAGATAAATAGCGTAGAATACTTCAGTGTCGTACCGCTGAAGTGCATGGACGGACTTACTCCGATGGGATTCCTGTGCTGCCACTGGTGTTCGGCGGATTCGCTGGATGGGATTGAGAAGGAAGGCATCACGCAGCAGTCGTTGGAGCAGTTGATAGAAGACAGCACACAGAACATAAACGCACACCTGTCATACAATCAGGGAAATAAGTAATGGCACTACGGATAACGAGCAACAGCACCAAGCCAGTATTCTCTGACATAGACCCGAACTTTACGCGCAGTCCAAAGACAAACGACTTGCTCACAGTTCGGGACGATGGTGCTGTCCGTTTGGCACTGAAGTGCCTGCTGTCAACATCTTTCGGAGAGCGGCTGTTTCAGCCCACCATCGGCGGATCACTTCGTCCGCTCTTGTTTGAACCCATTGATGCCATCACCACGATGGAAATACGCGACCGCATCTTGCAAACTATCAACCGCCATGAGCCACGAGTCGGAAATGTGCTGGTTGATGTGATTGCCAATCCTGATCAGAACTACTACACCGTCAATGTTGAATATTCCGTGATAGGCGTTGGAAAAACCGACAGGGTATCTGTCGTACTAGAAAGGCTGCGCTGATGGCTAACACGAACAGTTTCAACATTGTGGGTCTTGACTTTGATGACGCAAAATCGTCATTGAAGGCGTTCTTGCAGTCGCAGGAAACGCTGAAAGACTACAACTTTGACGGGTCGGTGCTGTCTACGGTGCTTGATGTGCTGGCGTACAACACCCACTATCAGGCGTTCTACGCAAACATGGTGGCAAACGAGATGTTCCTTGACAGCGCGGCTCTTCGTCCATCCGTTGTCTCTCATGCAAAGACTCTTGGATATGTTCCGACATCGCGCCGATCAGCAAAAGCCGTGCTTGGCATCTCTGCCGCTGGCGCATCGGAAAGCACCTATCTTGCGCGTGGATCCGAGTTCGTGGGAACGGATCTTGCAGGAACACAGTACCGATTCGTGCTGCTTGACACCGTTTACGCAAACTCCGAAACGCAGCAGTTTGAGGATGTAGAGGTCTACGAGGGAACCCTGCGCCGCATGAGTTATGTGTATGACCCAACGAAGAAGCCGTCTTCCGTGCTGCTCATACCGAACGACAAGATTGACACTAGCACCATCAAGGTGCGCGTGAAGGCTTCGGCAAACGACAACACAGGCATAGAGGACACATGGACATATTCGGAATCGTATATTGACCTGACACCCACTTCAAAGGTGTTCTTCCTTCAGGAGAAGGAGTCGGGGATGTATGAACTGTTCTTTGGTGACGATTTCCTCGGTCAGCAGCCAGATGCAGGAAACATCGTGATCGTGGAGTATCTTGAAACAAACGGTGATGAAGGCAACGGCATTGAATCGTTCACATCCAATATTGCTGGTCTTGGAAACATCGGCGTGGTCAGCGCATCCTCTGGCGGTGCATTGGAAGAGAGTGTTTCTAAGATCAAATTCCTTGCTCCTCGCTTCTACCAATCGCAGAATCGTGCGGTAACAGAGGATGATTATACCTCTGCGGTGATCAAGGACTATCCTGCTGCCGATTCCGTGTATGTGTATGGGGGTGAAACGGTAACGCCTCCACAGTACGGCAAGGTGTTTGTTGCCGTGAAGCCGCGCACGGGAACCGCACTCACCACGGAAGAGAAGCGCAGTCTTGCAAAAACGCTGAAGGAAAACCGCTCGGTGGTCACGGTCACTCCCGAAATCGTGGATCCCGACTACATTGACTTGGTAGTTGATTCGCTTGTCACATACGATCCCACCCGCACCTCGTTGGGAATCGGAACGCTGAAGGCTCTCATGGTGGCGTACATCTTCACATATTCTGCCACCACACTTGAGCGATTCGGTTCAAACTTCTACCTGTCCAAACTCACGGAAGGACTGAACCGCCTTGACTCGTCCATCTTGAGCAATGACACGAAGATCAAGATCCGCAAGACAGTGAACTTGAGCAAACTGGTGCTGTCAAAGGGATTCACCGTGGATTTCAGAAATCCGCTGTATCATCCCCACAGCGGTCACTCTACGATTGTGTCGTCTTCCACATTCTCCCATGTAGACACCGATGGGATCGTCATCAGCGATGTTTTCGTGAATGATGACGGCAATGGAATACTGAATCTCGTTGCAAAGAACAGCGGCGGCACGATCTACACCGTGTATCCGCGCATTGGAACCGTGGACTACGACAACGGAAAGATCGCATTCAACTCGGCGTTCGCTCCCGTAAGCACATCGGTGCTGTTCACGATCACCGTAGAGCCACGCAACGAGGACATCTTCGTGTTTGAGAACAAGATCGTGCGGATCAACAGAGGCTACTCTGATTCCGTGAAGTTGAGCGTTCAGTCGCAAACGAACCGCAAGCAGAACCTGAAAGCGTAATAGATGGATCCCAAGAACATAATCCTCAATACCGAAGCCGAGGCACTGGAAGACATACTGTCTCCGTTTATCGAAGAGCAGTTTCCGTCTTTCATTCGCACGGACTATCGGAAACTTGTCCTGTTCATCAAGGCATACTACGAGTGGCTTGATCAAAAGGACAACGCGGGATATGTGCTTGGCAAGTTGGACACGATCTACGATTCAGACCGCAGCCTTGACGAGTTCTACTCGCACTTCAAGAACACCTATCTGCTCACCTTCCCCGAAGTGCTTGCCACCAATCCAAGCGGAAACAAGCCGAACAAGAACACCCTTCTGAAGAAGATCCGTGACTTCTACGGAAACAAGGGAACGGAGAGCGCGTACAAGTTCCTGTTCCGCATACTGTACGACAGCGACCTTGAGATTTACTATCCAAAGGAAGACATCCTGAAGGTTTCGGACGGACAGTGGGTGGAACCAAAATCCGTCAAGACCACTTCTTCCAACGGATCGGCACTTTTCGGCGGCAACAACGGACAACTCAATCAGTATTCTGGAACGCAACTCGTTGCCAGTGCTTTCATTGAGAGCGTTGTGCAGTACTCGTTCAACGGATTGCCTGTCACCGAGTTCTTCATTTCCGACATCAACGGCACCTTCCTGCCTGGTCAGGAAGTGTATATTGCGAACGGTGACGAGGAGTGGAAGGAAGTTGCGTACTCCGTGCTTGGAGATTTCTTTGTTGAGAATGCTGGTGAGGGATACCGCATAGGAGACACCGCGACCGTCATTGATGCAAGCGGCGTGGGCTTCTCTGCAAAGATTGACCAAGTGAGTTTTGCGGGTGGTGTCAAGAAGATCGGCATTGCAAACTCGGGAATCAACTACTCTGGCGACCTTGTGCTGAACATCTTTAGCGAGAGCGGAGCGCAATCTGCTCGGGTGCTTGCGGTTCGCAGTGCTGTCACAAACTATCCTGGATACTTTGCAGGAAATCGCGGCAAGATTTCTTCTAACAAGAAGATACAGGACGGACATTACTACCAAGACTTCTCGTATGTGCTGAAGGGCGAAGTCTCGTTTGAGATATATTTTGACCTGCTGAAGAGCATCATTCACCCTGCTGGCATGAGGATGTTTGGATCGGTGCTGTTCAAGAGCGAGTTGAACAATGTTCTGACCTCTTCTGCCCAAGCCATATATTACGAAGTTCCCGTGATTGGGCGGTACACGCCGTACACCACTGGCACGACCATTGACCTGCGAAACAACGGCGTGACCGCAAGCGGTTACTGGTTGGGCGCAACAGGCGACCTGTATCCGCTTGGATACAACCCGTACATCGGCAGCACCACACAGGTTGGACCAAACGGCACCACCACCGCGCTCGGCACTGTGTTCGTGGGATCATCCTTGGGCTACACTTGGTGTTATGTTCCCGAAGGCGGCAGAACTTCACATAATCCCATCGGCGCACCGCTCGGCAGCACCGCTTCTTGGCGGCTTGGTCACGAACGCGGACCAGAACCCAACACTATTTCTGGTCTCGTCTTGTGGTTGAAGCCCGAGAACATCGGTGTGTGCGGTGCTGTGGCAAACGGTGCGAGTGCCGATGTGTGGCGAGACGCCTCCCCGTCAAGAAATGACGCGATGCCACCGACATGGGATCGGTGGAACGGTGTGGCGCACATCACACACACCGCAAACACCACTACTGTTTGGACGCGACAGGTATACGACAACACAAATCCTGTTACTAAAATAGCCTTTGTCTTTAATGGTTTGTGTGGAGGATTCACGCAGGGAAGGCTTTGTATGGTTGGACTGAATCCCGCTTCGGATGTAGCCAATGCATCGTATATTCCTGGAAATTGGGTGTATTCAAGAGGTCCATTTTCAACTCAACCTACTGCTCCGAGAAGAATTTTTTATATAAACTATGATGCAAGCGGAAACAACGATTCGGTTAGTGAAATTTCTCCCACACTAGATGGATACGACAATTCCGTGTTTGAGATAGAGTATGTTGAACCAAACCTGATTTGGAGAAAAGATGGTGTTGTAAAGCGCGAAAGGTTTGTTGGATATGGACAGACATTTTACATGGATTCCAGTTTTTATCTGGAGACAGCAGACGCAAGTAGAACAGGTCACTCTGTAACCATCACAGAACTTTCGTACAACGGAAATCCTGTAACCCCCACATTTAATGTATCTTCAGGTATAGATGTGAGAACTTATAGAGGAGTCACCGTTGACAAACTGCGTCCCACCCTGCAAACAGCAGGATTCGGTGGTGCAACAGGCATTTCGTTCAACGGTGGAATCGTGTTTGCTCCTGCTTCCGTGTACGCGGGTGCGACCCTCGGTGGCGTGGTTGGACTCGGATACACCACAGGCACTGGCAGCAGTGCTGCTGCAATGCTCACGGGACAGCACCTATACCTCAAGCGTCCACTGAAGATCACCAATGATGCAGACATTTTCGTGGTATACAAATCCACCCGTGACGGCTTGAGTTTTGGATATGGGCTGCTTGGATCACGCAACACGAACTGTGATCTTTCGGCTAATCCATCTGTGCGGTTTGACTCGGTGCTGTTCAGTAGGTCTTACAACGAACAGGACAGAACAGCCGCACAGCAGACGAGTGCGTACTACAGCATTCTTCCCAATGGCACGGTGATGTATCCTGGCGCATCTCTACCGCCAGCAGGAGTGTTTGGGTTCCGTCCATACGGCGATCAGACAGGAGTGCTTCAGAACACCATTGTGTACGATCCCCATGTGTCGGGAGCGTGCTTGGGCATCTGTGTCGGAGAAGCCGTTCGTGACTCTGAAAACAAGATTGATGTGTTCCTCAACGGCGATCAGGGACTGAACAAGTCGCGCTCTACTGGACGCAGGGTTGCTTCTGTGTCTCCTCCAAACACGGAAGACTATTTGATTTCCAAGAATCTGATATATTCGTTTGATGCGGGTAGGACTGCTTGTGTGAGTGAGTATCTTTCTGGATTTAGCGCAGACTTGCTGCGCGACCAGAGTTTTGTTCCTACTCCTATAAATGTGTTGAAGCCTGTAGATCCTGTGTCGTTGCGTGGAGATCCTAGCAGTGATCTGTCAGCGGTTCGTGTTACTCAGCAAGCGGGTACACCCGCTTTGGGAACGGATGAAGTTTATAAAATCACTTTGGCATCCAACGCAAACTTTTATATCGACAATAGAAACAATAATGTTGCTTGGCGGGACACTCGCACTGCAATTGCATGGACTTTTAGTGTTTGTGTTCGTAAAGTAGACGGAACCCCTCTTCCTTCTAACACAGGAGCGTACATATATGGTCTTGGCACAAACGATCTAGTCCAGGCGACAATTCAAGACATTGGTGACGGATGGTATCGAGTGAGCAGAACCAAGGTAGGTCCATCTACCGCTGGTTCTGATACTGTTGTAACTCTATGTGGTTTGAGTTTTTTCCCGTCATTGCCAGCAGGAACAGAACTGTATGTGGGCAGATTTCAACTCCTTCCTTACAATCAGGCAGACATTGACGGTCGCGCTTCTCGTACAACGAGCAGTTATCCTTCGTGGGCTACTCTCTACGGAAGCCCCATGAATAACTCTATACAGCGGTATTCTGATCCTTGGGGAAACATGGAGACTGTTTGGCGAGCAGAAAATCACTCTACAATAGACACGAATGCATCGTTCAATCCAAACGGTGGATTCATTAGTGGCGCAGTGCCAATCGTTGGAACAAAGAAATACCGATATTCGGTTTGGGTGAGTAGAAAAGTGCTTGGCACTGGAACTTTTTACTTTGGAGCAGCAAACGCATCTTATACCAGCAAGTTTAACGGTACAGCACAGACTAATGCATATTTCACTGCAAATAGTTCTGGATCCTCTGCGTTTACTGGGAAACAAGACACATGGATTCTTGTTGTTGGTCATGTGCATCCTTTTGGAACTGCTACAGGAGGAAACGATCCGTATAGTGGATTCTATGTAAGAAGCGGAAACGGACTCACCTACGATCCGCTTTCTGCTGGTGCGGGTGGTGTCTATAATGATTTGATATGGGGATCTGCTGCGACGAGTACATCCAGATTACGAGTACTGCACTACGGAGACACGGTTCCTGGTGCGGAAACTCTGTTCTTCCGTCCGCGAATTGATATTGTAGACGGAACCGAACCAAGCATTGAAGAGTTGCTTAACAACGGTGTTGGAACTGTTTACGACACTAGCCCATCTGGCGCAATCAGTTCTGTGTTGGGTCGTCCTGCCACAGGAACCAATTCGATTGTGTTTGATGGGAAAAGCACCATCATCACCACAAACTCCGATGTCATTCCGACGAACAGGGAGAAAATGACATGGGAAGCGTGGGTCAAGCCATCAACTCCAACAGATGGCGAACTTAGAATGTTTGCTGGTTCGGGAGGGCTTCCGTATTATGGCGCATACACACTTTCTAACGCATACTTTTGGAGCATGAGTATTGGTGGTGGTCAGAAGGCTGTTCAGTGGAATGCTCCATACAACATTACCTCCCGATGGACGCACTTGGTTTTCATTTCTGAGTATTCTGCCGCCACAAACACAACTCGTTTGCAGATGTATGCGAACGGTTCTCTGGTAAGGGAAGCAGCATTTGCTGGAGCAGAAGAGTATGATAAAAGAACTGTTTCGGTGGGTGATCGTCAGATAGGAACCCAAGGATTCTATATCCGAACTGGAATTGATTACAGATGGTTGGGAGATGTGTCAATGGTTCGTGTCTATTCTCGGGTGATGACACCCCAAGAAATTTTGCAGAACTTCAACAGCACACGCGCACGGTTCGGAGTGTAAGGGAGCAATCATATGCCAGACGGAGACTTGTTTCTTCCACAATTAGAAAATGGATTTGCCGCAGGTCCAAATCAATATAATGCTGCGGACATCATCATTGGTCGCATTGGTGCAAACATCAGTGCTGGTGCCACTGGTAGTGGTGTGGTTGGTTCACAGGCTTGGATCAATTCCGTTGTTGCAAACACTCCATCGTACTCGTTTGCTGGTGTGATTAACGAAATCATAGCCTTTGACCGCAAACTCACGGAAGTGGAGCGGCAGCAGGTGTATCAGTACCTGTCGCACAAGTACAACCTGTCGCAAACCCTGCCCGATTCGTTTGCCAAATCGCACAACAGTGCGTACACGGCAGGACTCACCTATTGGGATATTGAACACCACCCCAACACGCAGGGTCTGTCCACCATCCCTGCGGGCATCTGCTTTGGCGGAATCACCTTGCAGGAGTTCTTCACATTCCCTGACTCGCTGTACAAGTCTGCGGGAACCGTGCTTGCCGATGGAACGGTATTGGGTGGCGATACATATAGTAACATCGGATAAGGGGAATACAAATGGCGAGTTACCTGAAGGCATCCATAGAACGGTCATACGCGGAGAGTTTCCTTTCGGAACTTGAGCGCAACGAGAATCAGTACTTCTTTTTCGTTGCAAAGGGAACAACATGGGCAAACGAGAACAGCCCTTCTGCGTATTCCGACACCGTTGCCGCAGAATATCAGGTGATGAACGAGATCGTGGGCTACAAGAAACTGAATCCGCAGAACATACTGTTTGCCCTGCCCCGCTACGAGTGGACAAGCGGAACGGTGTACGATCAGTACGATGATGCGGTAGACCTGTTTGACGACACTGATCCCGCCATATTCTATGTGGTCACGGACGCAAACCATGTTTACAAGTGCCTCGGAAACAACGGTGGGAGCCAAAACGGATCAACCGTCAAGCCAAGCCAAGTCACCACAGAGCCGTTCACGCTTTCTGATGGCTACACATGGAAGTACCTTGCCACCATCAAGGAAGGCGACCTTCCATATGAACTCACGGATTACATTCCCATTGATGTTGCGTCCCTGAGCAGTGACAACGAAACGCAGAATCAGTACAACGCACAGATTGAGGCAATCAACGGAGAGATCACCCGCATTGATGTGGACAACACCGCCACGCCAGGTGAGTATCCGTATGCATTCAACTCGGTTATTGCTGGTGGCAATACTCCATATCCAATTGAAGTCGCCGCTTTTGAGGAAATCACCTCCACCACCAAGAGGGTGCGAGTCACGGATCCGACTTCTCGGGACAGAATCAACCTTCTCACGAACAGCACGCCAGCCAATCTTGTTGGCTATGTGATGCGCGTCAGCGCAAGCCAAGCCAATCCAGCAGAAATCAACAACTATGGTGTGATCACCGCAGTTACATCAAGCACGAACGAATATGTGTTTACGGTGGAAAATGATGCAGTTGATTTCGTCGTGACACCCACCACAACTACGCTCCGCGCGGCAGTGGACTTCTTGCCGTACATCAAGATCGTTGGTGACGGCAGCGGGGCGTTTGCGTTCCCCACGATGAACACGGACAAGCAGATCACCTCCGTTGACATACAGATCAACGGCAACGGCGGCAGAAACTACAGCAAGGTTCTGGTGGAAGTCACGAGCGAGGTTTCTGCGGGAACCGATCACCCCACCCTGACGGCTGTGCTGTCTCCGAAGGGCGGTCACGGCAGCAATATTCTGAAAGAACTGAATGTAAAGGACATCATCATTATTGTTGATATCGGTGAGGAAGACGCGGAAAAGTTCATCACGGGCGGCTCGTACCGTCAGTTCGGAATAATAAAGAACCCTCGTCTGCTCGGTGGCACCGCACTGCTTGCTGGACAGGATGAACCGTACTACCGCGACATCACGCTGTACCGCGAGGACGCTATCCCCGATGCCTCTCACTTTGACGGTTCGGCGGACAACTACATCATCGGAACTGACTCCTTTGCCCTTGCAAAGGTTGACAGCATCAAGTCCGCTCCCAGTTCGCAGACGAATCGCGTCACCCTAAAAACCCTGAACTCGTCTGGACGATTTGTGACTCGTCTTGACCGCATTCGTGATTACACGCTCACGGTGAATACCTCTCCCGATTTCTTTGTGGGAGAAACTGTGACGCAGACTGTTCCCGCAGGATCGCTCATAACCACACCGAGTGGAAGCGGCATCAGTTACGGATACGACATAAGCGTGTCTGCCACAGTGCTGAATCAGTCTTCTACTCAACTGGGTGTTCGCCTAATCACAGATGGAAATTTTGTAAACGGATACGATATTTACGGACAGTCCTCACAGGTTACTGGAGATGTGTCCGCTGTAGCCGCCACGAACGGCGAATATGTACTTGTAACAAAAACCAGTGGTGTAAAATCAGAAATAGTTGAAAACACAAACGAGGTTCAGCGACTCTATAAAGTCATTGAGACAGGTCAGTCGTATTTTGATCTGAACAATACTCCTGCATATAGCGGACTCCATATACTTGAACTCGCATCAAGTGTAAGTTCACAAACAGGATTCGTTGATATCACGACTTCTCCGCTCACGCAGAACTCGTTCTCCAACGGCGACACCGTGCATCAGGGTGTCACTGGCGAGTTTGGGCATTACGCAAGGGGAACCGTGTATCGGTGGGATTTTGTAAATGCTGCATACGGTGTTCTCTATCTCACGAATGTCACTGGACGGTTCCGCGATGTTGAGACTTATGGCATTACGGGAACTGCACTTGAAGCATATGTTGTCAGTAAGTACACCCTGCCAGAAATAGATCCAACATCAGGGGAAATACTATACATAAACAATGTCCGAGCAGTCACACGCGGAACAGGTCAAACCGAAGAGTTTAGGCTCCGTCTAGGATTCTAAGAGGAACACATGGCATACGATCCCAGCATTTTCAACATCAATCCATATTACGATGACTTTGACTCTGCAAAGGGGTTTTTGCGTGTGCTTTTCAAGCCTGGTTACGCGGTTCAGGCGCGTGAACTCACGCAGTTGCAGTCCATTCTACAAGATCAGTTGTCGCGGGCAGGCGATCACCTGTTCAAGGATGGCTCACGAATCGTTGGCGGTGGCATTACCGTCCGCAACTCATCCTACCTCATGGTGGGTGTTGGGGTGGGAACCCCCCTCTTCGGTGTCACGGACTTTGAGCCGCTTGTCGGAGCGATTCTGACCTCTACCAACACCACAGAGACAACAAAGGCTAAAGTTGTCGGATATCTTGCTCCCGATTCACAGACAGACGGAAATCTGATACTGATCGTAGACTTCTACTCAGGATCCGCGTTCTCTGCGTCCACGGTGAACCTGACAAACAGCCCGAACATTAGTTACACAGGCACAAACGCGCTTCCGTTGGCGACCGAGACATACGCTACGGGATCGTGCAAGGTTGTCAGTGTTTCCGATGGAATATTCTATATCAACGGTTTCTTTGTGAAGACCGCTTTGCAGCAGTTTACTCCGTATCAGATAAACACCGATGATCAGTATCGTGATCTAGAGTTTGCATCTGCTGGCGGCGAGCCGTTTGCGTTGCTGTCCAAGAAGATCGGATTCAGCGTCACGAACGACAATGTTACGGAGCAGGAAGACTCCTCTCTCCGCGATCCTGCAATCGGATCCTACAACTACAACGCACCAGGAGCCGACCGCTACAAGATCGTCTTGACTCTTGGACAGGCAGACCTGACGGAAACACCAAACGACTTCGTGGAACTACTGCGCTTTGAGAGCGGTCGCGTCACGAAGAAGGTGGAGCGCGTCACCTACGGGGAGATCGAGAACGCGCTTGCTCGCCGCACCTACGATGAATCGGGTTCTTACACGGTAAAACCTTTTGATGTGCAGGTAAAGGCAAACGACAACACGAACTACAAACTGAACATCGGCAGCGGAAAGGCTTATGTTTTTGGTAAGGAAGTGGAAAATGCGTATCCACAGGAAGTCACCCTTGCGAAGGCACGAACCACGCTCACGGAAACGGCGATCTCTTTCCCATATGCGGTAGGCAACTACATTGATGTCTCTGTTGGCGGATCCACTAATCTGGGTCTGACATTCGCGGACAATCTGGCACAGATTGCATCGGGTTCTGCTCTTGTCAGATTCTTGGATAATACTCGCGCACTAAAGGGAACAGCCCGTATTCACGGTGCGCTTCCTATCAGCACGAACACATATCGCGTGTTCCTGCACGGTATCAGCGGATCGGTGACTTCAGGACGAACAGGATTCATCTATCAGGATGTTGCTACGGGATACACTCTCGGTGCATTCTTCAACTCTGCCGCAAACACCAATCTTCCAACGCTAAAAGATACGGCAAACTCTTCGCTTGTGTATGAGATCAAGCCTGGTTATGCAATCGGAAACATCACCAGCCTAACGCTGCACGGAAAAATCGTGAGCGACGATCTCACGACAATAACTTATACTAGCGGAAACCCCGACACAGCCGTATATACGGTAAATCTTTCGTCCCATTTTAACACGCTTGGTTCAAGTGTTCCGTATCGTTTCAAGAACTATGGAACATCTACAACCACGCAGTCAGAGATAAATCAGATCGGAATCGTGAACAACAACGGACAGTGTGCTGTGCTTTCAAGCGGAACGCTGTCTGGCAACAACGGTCAGTTCACTTTGACTGTAACGAACTCTGCATCAAACGGATGGGCTGGATTTACTGCCGATGGGACTCGCGTCATCGTTCCCGCGATCTACTCTCCTGACTTGTCTCTCACTAGTCAATATCGCACAAAGACCAGCACTGCCACCACCGACACATTTGCAGCATTGGCAGACAAACGGACAGATACATCAGACACCGACACAACAAACCCGAAAGTATATTACGAGTTTGATCACTACGATGTGTATGCAGTCACATCAGTGATTGCAACAAACACTAGCAATAACACCACTACTGATGTCACCTCTGATTTTGAGTTGGATGATGGGCAGAAAGAGTCGTTCTACGGCTTGTCGCGGCTGTATCTGAAGTCCACCGCAGCAAGCAATTCTCGGTATTCCGCCTCCAATATCAATCTCGGGGTTTCGTATCTGCGATTCGTTCACGGGGGTCTTACTTCTGCTCCGTTCATCGGCGCACTGTCCTACGGAACGCTACCCTATGAAAAGATTCCGCTGTTCACGAATCCAAAGACAGGCAAGACGGTATCTCTGGCAAACTGCCTGGACTTCCGTCACAGCGGATCGACCGCAGGGGCTGTCCGCATCAAGCCATACGGCGGCAACGCGAACTTCACGGTGGATCAGAACACTTCCGTGAACTACACGCATTACCTGCCCCGCATTGACAAACTGTGCGTGAAGGCTGATCCCGATGACGGTTCTGCTCTGTTCTTCCTTGTACAGGGTACACCTGACCTTTCTCCTGTTGCTCCTCCTGACCCACAGGACGCACTGATCATTTCCACCATCACCGTTCCTGCGTATACTCACAACACCACTGATGTGGTGCTTGATCCCGTGGAAACGAAGCGGTTCACGATGGCAGACATCGGAAAACTTGAAAAGCGGGTGGATGATGTTGAGGTATTTGCCAAACTGTCCTTGTCGGAATCCGAGATTGAGTCGCGTTCGCTTCGCGCTCCCTCCGCTCCCACAGCAACAGAACCTCTGAAGACATCCATTTTCGTGGACGAGTTCTACGGTCACTCGGTCGGTGATGTCACGGATCCTCTGTACTCCTGCTCTATAGACTTTGAGCGTGGCGAGATGCGTCCGTTCTTTATTACGCAAGCAGTTCGTGTCACGAATTTCGCCTCCACAACCTCTGGCGTGGCTGTTTCCACCGATGGTGTGATGACGCTCAACTACGATACTGTTCCATATATTGAGAATCAGTTCTACACCAAGACGGTAAAGATCAATCCGTCCAACACGGTGAACTGGCTCGGATACATGAACCTGTCTTCAACCGTTGCTCCGTTCTTTGACACGGGATATCGTCCGCTCATCAAGACGAACTCCCTCATGGAGAACGACAACTGGCAGTCCGCCAATCCAAGCGACCTACGCGGATTCGGAACCCAATGGAATGATTGGGAAAGCATCTGGACGGGAATAGAGGAGATTGAGGAAGAGCAGGACGAGATTCAGAAGCGAGTGCTTGAACTGCCTCGCGTCACCAGCGATTCTGCCATCCCGTCAAGAAACTCTGGCAGCAACCGCATCGGTGCAAACCGCAAGGCTGACAGCGTTAATCAGAAGACAAGCAACTTCATCAAGACTCGTAAACTGAAGAATCGCATCAAGTATCGTGTTGGTTCGCGCATCGTGGATCGTAGTGTACTGCCGTTCATTCCGCAGGCTACGATCACGGGAACGGTTCACGGACTGAAGCCCAATGCCACTGGTCTTTCCGTGTATTTTGATGGAACCGTGGTGACCGCAGGCGTAAGCACCGATGCAAACGGCTCGGCATCGTTCGCGTTCGGCATCACTGCTGGCACATACACCATCGGAGAGAAGACGGTTCGCATCTCGGATTCAGCAGTCACTGAAAATGCTAGCATTGCTGCCGATGCGGTGTACTACTGCAACGGAGTTCTGCAACAGCGCGATAACGGGTGCATTTCGGTGCTGCCTGCTGAAGTACGGCGGCAGTCCGTGTCAAGTGAAGCGGTTTCAAAGGATCCGTTCAACCGTGACATAGATTCCGTTGAATCCACGCACTGGAGCGATCCGCTGTCGCAGACATTCTTTGTTGACAAGAAGGTGTATCCTGATGGCTTGATGCTGAAGACCGCATCTCTGTACTTTGCCACAAAGGACGATTCGCTGCCAGTCACGGTGCAGATTCGTCCCACCGTGAGCGGATATCCGTCACCATCTGTTGTGGTTCCGTTCAGCACGGTCACGAAGAATCCGTCTGAAGTCACTGCTGCTGCCACCTCTCCGCAGGAAACGGTGTTTGAGTTCAGCAGCCCCGTGTATCTTGAGCCAGGCGAATACGCGTTGTGCGTTCTCACGAACAGCGACAGTTACGAACTGTTTGCCGCTGATTCATCCTACAACACGAACGAGAACACCGATGCGGTGGGCGGTCGCGCAGGAAACAATCAGAGCGTTGGAACCCTTTTCGTACCACAGGGGATCGGAGCGGCGGTTGCGGACAACAGCACCGACCTGATGTTCTCGCTTGGTCGCTGCGATTTCTCGCAAACCACTACGGGATTCATTCAATATCTGAATCTGTCGTCCTGCAATGGCGCACAGGTTCTGAAGTTCTATGCTCCTGAAGTGATTCCAACCAGTTGCTCGGTGAGCCGCATCATCGGATCAAACTCGTTCATCAACAACGAGACGATCTATCCCACTGCAACGGTCACGGGTTCTCCCACCTTGCAGTACACCTTGAATCGCGGAAATCTCACGGCAGTTTCACCGATGGTGTATCTGTATGGTCTATACGGAGCCGCCATCACCATGTCCACGTTTGGACGATACATCTCTCGCGTGGTGGAACTCGGTGACGACATCCACTCCAAGGGACTGGCTGTGTTCGTGGACGAAAACACCCCCGCAGGAACATCTAGCAGGGTGTACTACCGTTACAGCGAGACAGGAGAGGACGACATCTTCTCCAAGCCGTGGCAGACCGTTGCTCGTCAGAATCCCACCTTTGCCAGTACATCGGAACTGGACTACCGTGAAGGATATTTCAAAGTCACCGCAGGAACCACCTTTGGATCGTATCAGGTTCGCGTGGATTCACGAAAGGACAGTGGATCTCTGGTTTCGTACTTTGGCTCACCGTCCGTGAAAAATATTCGTGTGGTGAGTTTCATCTGATCCATGCGCTACCGCCGCGACACCAAAACGGGTGCTGCCCTGCTCTGCGATGCGGAAGCAGTGCAGTCATACCTGTTAAAAAAGAGTCAACAAGAGCAGATAGACGCTCTGCACCAGCAGATAAATACTCTGCAACAGCAGATCACCGAACTGCAACAGAAATACCTCCAGGATAAACAAGGCAAGTAATAATGGCTACGAACACTGGACCAAACGATTCCACATACACCATACCTGAAGTTGCCCTTGGCGACAACTTCAATGTGTGGAAGGATATTACCAACACCGCCGTCTATAAACTGAACAAGGTTCGTGTTTACGAGGGCGCGTCTAGTAGCAGCATTGCCTACACAGGAACCACTGGCGGAACTTTCTCGGTTGCCCTGAATCCTACAATCAGCGATGGACTCACCTTCACAGGTGCAATCGTGTTTGGTGCTGGTGTCACATTCAACGGTAATGTCACATTCAATGCGTCCACATTCACGGTAAATGCCAACGCCGTCACTATTGATGACTACAACATTATTTTGGGTGATACGGCTCAAGCAAGCGATACCAATATCAATACAGCGGGTGGCGGTGGACTGCTTCTGAATCGCGGCAGCGGAAACACCGCAGAGTGGCTGTGGCAGTACAATCAGGTACACGGAATCACTGGATTCTGGCGGGCAAACACCAGCATCGGATTCAGCGGATCAACCAGCGGAATCTACCCTGCTGGCGGCGGGATACTGCCTGTTCACGGCAGCGGACTGCGGATTGACGGTGGAACCACCACTGACCACGGCTTGCAGATGCAGTTCTCTGGTAGCGGACAGACCACTGATCGTGCCATTGATTTTGCACGATATTCGCCAGCAGGCTCCACCGTTTTCGCGGAAGTTCTGAACGGCTCCACCTACGGTGCGTATCCGTTTATGAACATCCGCAGCGGTGCAAACCGCAAGCAGATACGGCAGACCGCACACGGGCTGTCTTTCGGGACTCCTGTCTATGTGAATGGAAGCGGCACATACTTGCCAGCAGAAGCCACTTCGGTTGATGTTGCGGAAGTTGTCGGATTGGTGTCCAAGCGTATTGATGCGGACAACTTTGAGTTGACCTTCAGCGGTGAAATATTCGGAAACTTCTCCAATGCCATACTTGGCGGTGTTTCCACACTGAATACGGGTGGAGTGTATTATCTGTCTTCTTCCGCAGGAAAACTGTCAACATCACCGTCTGCTTCTGTTGGAACCGTTCACAAGGCGGTAATGATCGCAACAGGATCAAGCAGCGCAGTAGTGGTTCCGTTTACTGGCGGTCTGCTTGGCGAAGACATTGTGCTTTCCACAGCCACCACAATGGCAAAGACCGTGACGCAGTTGAACAAGTTCCGCGTGGGTGACGCGCTGCGGTACAAGTACGGCGTGAATACAGGACTGTCATATGATTACACTGTTGGAGGCGGCGGTTCCACTGGAGCCACATACTCATACGGAATATATGTAAAGGCTCAGGCAAACAGCGAAGCGCAAGCCGAAGTGGTCGGAGTGGTGACCAGCACAAAAGAACTCGCAATCAGCGGATCTTCAAGCGGCATCAACTACGAGTTCACGATGGTGAGTGACGGGTATTTTGATGTGTCTGGCGTACTCACAGGAGTATGCGCTACGGTTGGTGGTGTTCAGGGGAACATGGTTGGCGGCGTACAGTACTTCCTGAACTCCGACTGTGCAGGCACCTCTCGCGCATTTGAATCCGATGTTCCGTCTCTGTCGGACTCCGTGCCGACCGTGATCGGACATGTCCGCAAGCCTCTGTTGAGCAGCACTACTCCATTCGGAGGACACATCATCTCCTATCGCGGAGATGTAAACAACTCTGGTCAGTCGTCTTTCACGGGCTACACTGGATCGTCCGCACAGTTCAACGATCTTCCAGTTGGCAGCATGATCATGGGTGTGACTGGATCTACCCTTGCTCCAAACAGGGGCGTGACGGTGTACTACCACAACACGGGTGGGTTGAGCGGAGAGTATGTGCTGTACCTCGGCGCAAGCACCGTTGGCATCACGCTCAACGGAACATGGAAGACCCGTGGTTTGGCTCTTGATAGAAACGCAACTGGAATAACTGCTTACCATCTCTGTCAGCGAATAATCTGAGGAAAAACAATGGGTTCATCACTACTACTACGGGGCGGATCGTCCACGCCAAAGAGCATAGAAGAGACTATTTCAGTAACCCACTCGTTTATTGACGGCGATGTTGTTCGCTTTGATCCTGCTGACAGCACATGGAAACTCGCACAGGCAAACACCGCAGAGAACTCCGAAGTGGTCGGCGTTGTGTCCAACGCACAGGCTGGATCATTCAAGATCACATATGCGGGATACATCAATCTTTCGCGTTATGCCGCAATCAGCAGCCCTGTGCTGTTTCTTGACTCATCGGTGGCGGGTGGACTCACGGGATCGCCGCCGAGCGCAATCGGAACGGTGGTAAAGCCTGTGTTGACCCGCTCCACGGGAACAAGCGGGTTCATCGTGATGAACTACCTTGGAACGCAGATCGGCGGATCGTCCACGGTTTCCATTGAAGAGATTCAGCCCGTGGGAACCATCATGCCGTATGCTGCGGAGGGAACGGTTCCCGATACTTGGCTAGAGTGCAACGGCGCATCTTACGGTGTCACCCAATACCCCGAACTGTACACCGCACTACTGAGTACCACTGGCGATGCCGCTCCGAAATACGGATATGTGGCTACACTGACGGGAACGAATGTCAACGCCGCTCTTGCGGCGGGAGATTACATCCAATACAAGGCTAGTGCTGTTGCATTTACTGGAAACGGCAGTCCTTTTGCGGGAACAGCCACAAACGCATCCTTGCTTGCGATTGTATTGAGTGTGACATCAACCTCTGCGGTGGTTCAGGTCATTCCCACATACTCAGGCACGAACAAAAACTTCACAATAAACAATACCGTGTTTGCAGGTGGTGGATTTGTCAGCACTAATGAAAATGGCACAGGAAACTACCGTGCCTATAGTAATTCAAGCGCATTCAAAGCAGTATCTCTAACCATTACCTCTACGGCTATCACTCACTTCAACACTCCCGATCTGCGTGGGCGGTTTCCGCTTGGGGTGAACACATCCGCACTGCCCTCAAGCGGTGATCTTGAAACTGATGCATCAAACAACTCGGCTATCTCTGGCATTTATACGCTGGGTTCGGAGGGCGGTCAGGAATTCATTGTTGCTAGTACTCAAGTTGCTGCGGGAGGTGGTCCATTTGTAACTTCGCGTACCGATAGTGGATTGCTTGCCAATATGCCGCCCTACACCGTGGTGCGGTACATCATCAAGGCAAGTCCGTACACCCGCGCTGCCATCATTGACGGTGTTGACATCCCATACGATCAGTTGCTCGTAGGTGATCTGCGCTCGGGTCTGCTGCGAAACGCTGGTGTGGGCGAAGACCTGATCTTCAAGACGAACACCAGCGTAGCCACCACTGGCACGGAGCGGATGCGCCTGACGAACGGCGGAAATCTGGGCATCGGAACCACGACACCCACTGCTGCGTTTGAGGTGATTGGTGGCGTGTCTGCATCGGGTGCAATCAGCGGGGGTGCAATCAGCGGTTCGCGCCTGTCGGTGTCTGGCGGAATCACTGCGGGAACAGACATTGTTTCCACTAGTGGAAACCTTCACTTGCTCAATTCGTCTTCGGCTGGTGTCGCCACAAAGTCTGGAACTCTGCACCTCGGAGTGAATACTGGCTTGGACAACGGTGCAATTGCCAACGACAAAATCGGTCTTACGGTGAAAACCGATAAACGGGTTGGCGTTAATGGCATATATGATCCGTCCACTTCGCTTTCTGTTTTGAGCGAAGGTGGGTCAAGCATATTGAGCGGCGGTGTCCGAGTATGGCGAAGTGCGAGCAGTGGTGTTGGAAACCGAAATACCGCGTACATGGCAATGGATGTGGACGGCAATGGAGGCGTGTTACAGGCATGGGGAGATGGTTTTAGAATCCAAACTGGTGCCACTGGATCAACTACTACCACTGCCGACCGCTTATTCATCAAAGGCAACGGCAATGTGGGTATTGGAACCACAGACCCAGGTGCGACACTGGATGTAAAGGGGACAATCAAGACAGATACGAGCATCACCGTTGGCACTGCTGTTCTTGCGGCTCCAAATGGATCGGCTCCCATGTTTGCAGCACGGGCATGGGCAACTGCAAACTGGAGCGGCTCGGCATTTACTATAGGAAACAAATCATCCAATGTTACATCGAGTGTAGGAGTAGACACTAATGCGAGAACAGTAACATTCAATTTTAGTCCACAACTACCAACATCAGATTATGTGGTTGTTGTTGGTGGAGGAAGAGACGCAGATGGACAAACTATACAGACTTCTGTTACTTCACGAACAGCAACTTCTTGCGTAATAGGCATAGAGGGTGGAAGTAATGGGAATGTACTCGTCGGTGGTTCAGGTAAGTTGGCGTATGTTTCAATAGTAGTGTTCTTCTGATGAAAATTTCCAAGCATTTTTCAATCATTTTACGATAAGCATAGAGATATATGCACACAAACACCGAATCCGCATTTGAGTGACACACGAAAGAAACCATAAATAAGTTCGGAGAACACACTAAATGCCGTATTCACACCTACCGTATCCAAGCAATCCCTCTCTGGAAGCCCTGAAGGTCATCGCCACCGACAGGGTGATCTGGGTTTCCACCACGGGAAACGATGCAACAGGTGACGGCTCCGAGTCTAATCCGTATCTCACGCTAGACAAGGCAATGACTGTTGCCCGCGAGTTCGTGATCACAGGAAAGGCTATACTGTACATCCGCCTGAAGCGGGGTGAGTATAACATCGTCAACAACATTGACCTGTACCACCCACAGGGCAGCAACATAATCATTGAAGGCGATCCAGCGGCGTTTCAGCAGCGCGTCATCTGGCAGGTTGAGGGGTATTCGTGGAATCTTGAGCAGTGGGCGGGCGGCGGACACACTGCCACCATCCGTGTTTGGGATGGCTTGACCACGAATGCAAACGGACACACCCTGCACGGATTCAGCGCAGATCAAACGGGTATGTACTTTGCGGTCACGAACGCAAACATTGCCAGCAGAAGCGGATACCGCAGCACTGCTCTAAGCAACAAGGGAGTTTACACCACACCAGCACTAAACGCGGGTGGATCGCATTCGTATATGCCGATGTTCAACGGCGACCGTTTCTTCAACCACGGATTTTCGTATGAAGACGCTCAGGGCATCATCGGAATCGGCAGAATCCATGCAGCCACTGCCAGCGGTCAGACATTGGCGGTTCAGTTCAACAACCTGAACTACGACTGCCGCTGCCCTGGCTGGACATGGGGGGCTGGTAGTGGTGGCTTGAACAACACCATCAGTTGGGCAGGCATTCCGTCCAACTATCCTGAGCCGCAGTACTCGCAGCCAAACGGTTACTACGGAGATCCCACTTGGACTGCGGATGTAACGAACGATAATACGACATATCCAAGTAATCCGTCTGGCGTATCGCCCAACACGAACGATCCGTATGTGTTGTCCTTGTATCCTGTTGTGTTGCGCGGAGATCACAAAAACAATCGGGGAACACTATTCCTAAAGAACGGAACCATTCGCGCAATCCGAAATCTGATGTTTGCACCAGATGGTGTTCCATACACTTCAGTAAACGGATACAATTATTCTGATGATGTTTCAACTCTTGGCTTGGGATTGACGCTCAACAGCACGCTGTCGCTTCAGTCAACCACCACGGTTCGTGACGGTTCGGGGGGAATTATTTCTGGAACAGGCTTGCAAATAGAGGATTCCACGGTAGGCATCCGCCATCTTGGTTTTCATGGAATCGGTCGTCCAATCATTGCAAAGAACTCTCAGATTCGGTCGTTCTACGAGAACACCATTGATCCCGTGAACAACGGGGCAGGTTCTAATAGTGTGTATTTTGCACACGCAAGCAGCGGAGCAACACTAGACAACGCTCCCATACTGTATATCAATCAGTGTGAAGTTGGAATCGTGGCATACAACACCACACTGGATTTCGTGGACTCGTCTGGCTATGGTCAGGAGTATCAGCAGAACTTCAGGATGGAAGGCATCTATATCTCCACGCGGCGAAATGGCTTGCGTATGTTCAACAGTTCTCTTGCTGCCACTTCCATGTTCGTGAACAGCATTTCCGAAACTCCTGTTTGCTCATTGGTTTTCTTGTATCCCCTTTTCCCAGGCGCGACCATTTCAGGTGGTGCAAGTGCAGACTTCAATGCATACACCAGTCCTTCCATTTATCCGTATCGCTATCCTGTGATGAAGGCGTTCATGGAACTTCCCGATGGTCAGGGTGCAAGGGAAATTGGTTATCTAAATTCGTATGTCCAGAGTTCGAGTGTTTCTGCGTCGGATATTTCTGGATTGACGGTTGGAGCAAGTCTTGTTGGACCAGATGCTCCAACTGTTGGATCAGATACTCCAACTGGATACAGATATCTTTACACTAGTATGCTGAAACTCGCTCCATTCGGACTGAGTTTCTGGAACAGAGATGACATCAGAAACGGCATCACGGCAGGAGTGGGAGGCACATTCTCCGTACGATTCTATAAGGACATGGCTCTCTCTGGTGTCTGCGCCCAGTACATCATTGGCAAGAACTCCATACTTATATCGGGTGCTAATGGATTCACTCGCGGATGGTCTGGCATGGGAACCGCAAACAGCATCGGTTCCTCCGCAGCAAACTGCATTATTCAATTCGGAAGTTACGGCGGACACTTTATTGAGAGTCAGGGAACATATGTCGCTTCTGCGATTTTTGCAACCGAAAATTCCACCATCAACATTCTGAAGAGTCTGTGGATCAACAACGGTGGTCACAATGCTGTTGACATTCGCAAGAACTCACGGCTGAATGTTGGTGACACTCACGCCATCTATACTGGACAGCATGACACATCTGCTTCGGGTGTGCTTGCGATTCCCAACGATACCAGATACATCAACGGAGCGTTGCTTGTGACTGGCTACGCGCAGTCTGCTGTTCGTATTGCGGAAAACAGCAGTGCAGTGATCGGAACCCTGTTCACGAAACACCCCATGCATAGTGATGGAATTGGTGCGCAAAACTATCCCAACGATACTGGAGCGGTCAGCAGTCCGTTGCAGAACTGCATCGGTGTATACGACAACTCGTCGGTCAAACTGGGGGCTGCTTTCTGCGTGGGACACATCGGAGGCAGTACCATACGGAACGGTGGGGACGGACTCTTTACTACCATTCGCGGAACGAAAATCGGAAACCGCGTATCAAACACGGACATTGCTCTCCGAGACACATTCATTCATGTAGATCGCGGAAGTCAGTTCATTCTGCGTTCTTGGAGAGTAGGCGGATATGGTCCTGGTGGATCTTTTATGATGGATGGCGGAACAGGAGCCACACTGGGTCTTGATTACAATACCACTAATCCAGAGGTCACGGTGTTCAATGTCGGAAGCGGATCTCATGCAGTGGTGGAAAATGTAAATGCCCTCGGCACGACAGCAGCACAGACAGTTACTGGCATCAGATTCTTCCAAGACCGCAGAAGCAGCCGAGATCGCAAGATTTTGACGCGAGATACGTTCTCTGCTCCTATGACAGGACTCGATAGAATTATATATGGAAGTCCTGCTAATTCTCGCATCTGGATGAACGAAACCAATCCCTCAACTTATGGATTTATCCAACAAGGAATAAATATCGGAACAGAAGGCTCAGGCGGATCTCAGTTCAGCCCCGCAGCCACGTCTCCCAATCTTGGATGCACTCTCCATGCCCATGTGGAGTTCGCGCGCGGCGGTTCCATAAGCACACGATAACGGAAAGTACACATGAATCGCAAACTCATAGTCACAAACGGCAGCGGTGAAGTGGTTCGCATAGAGAACAATTACGATTCGTCAAACTTTGTTCCTTCGTCCATCGGTGGCGGAACCCCTCTCATTGTTGACGCTTCAATAAATCCCCCCACCGTAGACATCACGGAAACCGTAATCAATACCGATGATAACGGATTTCCCACAGGAACTACCACTACGCTGACAACTCCCGTCAGCATCTCTCCCGCCACAGAGCAGATTCTCACTGGCAGCATCGTGGGACAGTTCAAGATCGGTGAGCAGATGGTGCAGTCGCAGTTCATTCCTGTTTTGGTGAATGGACTTGCGCTGTTTGGATCCACCGCCGCAGAGTATCTTCCCACCATCGGAAGCATTGGTGCATCTGGAGCCGATCTCGGCAATCGCGCCTTGCAGTTCAAGGGATCGTACCTTGACACCGACACAAAAGCAGCAGGTGTGCGGTTGCCGTCTTTCTCAACCACATCGTTCCCGTACTTCACCGCATCAGGATTTCTTTACTTTCAGACAGAACCAAGCAATAACTACGATCCAATCCTAGTCACGCGAAGTGCGGACGGCGTGAATGCCAGCACGAACGACTCGTTCCGCTTGGAATACGATACAAGCAGCAATCAGTTGCAGTTCCACTACTCCACCGCCAGTTACGCCAGTTCGGGTTATGAAAATATTCTGAATGTGAGTCCTGCGAACGGAGTGACGGCGAACCAGTGGCATCAGTTTGCTATTGCTTATTCCAATCAGGGTGGCTCTGCTGCAATCGTCTCGTATTGGAACGGAAACCGTCATGCACAGGCTACGGGTCTGTCGGGAAACATCAGAAACAGCACCGCCGCCTTCATGGTTGGCAGTGGCGTGTCTGGAGACAAGCCCTTGAAGGGCTGGCTTGAGCATCTGATGATCAGTGCTGGTGGAGTGAGTCTTGCGCTTCGTGAGTTCACGCACGGACTCACGGCTCCTGTTTCCATAAATCAGTTTGCTGGCGACTATACCGTATATGCCATGAGCATGAACGGACCGCTCGGCAGCAATCTTTTCCCTGTTATAAACGGAAACCGCGTTATTTCTACGCACACATGGACAGAGCGCACCAATCCGCGAATCGGTGCAGGAAACATCGTGCGTGAGGAGTTGGCTGTTGGTGGAACATCTGGAATGTTCGTTGGAGTCTGCGGCGGTCACACAGTTTCTGGTGGCAGTGCAGGATACCTGTTTGGCTACGACAGCGGGGCTTGCATGGTCATTACTGCGGTTCAGGATCTGAACGGAGTCACCGCAGCCAGACAGATCAAGCAGGCACTTTCGGATTTCTCCGTGCAGTACCTTCTTGGATCAACAACGATGAACGGAGTTTCAGGAGGCTCTGGAGATTTCCAAAGACTGCTGGCTGTTGGACAGGTGGGGTTCTGTGGTGACAGATTCTCGTTCTTGCCCATAGATTCTAATGTTGCTTCGCTGAAGACCATATACGACAACATCACCATAAACGGAAGCAGTGCAAGTTATTCCATAGCCGATTATAATGGAACGATCTACACATTCGCAAGTGGTGGTGTCAAGGCACTGTATCAGGATGTGGTGGAGTACCGAACCACCACACAGACGGTGTTTGGATCGGTAAAGACCGCAATATCCACGCAGACATCTTTGGAAAATGTTCGTAAGATAGGTGGTGTTTCTGCTGAAGGAACTGTTGCTAAGATTGCTTCAGCAATCGCTGACAATGGCTTCCTGCTATTGAGCGGAAAGGCAAAAGCCACAAAGAAAACCAACACTCCAGAACAGCAGAACAAGCCAAAAAATATCCCACAGGCGTATCTACCCCTTGATGATTGATGAGGAGTGAAATTAATGAGACTCGTACACTATGGAACAGATGGCGACATCACCGTAAACGATCACTCCTATCGTTTCTGTGATTTTTTCAAACTAGAGCCTCACTACGCAGCACCCTATGGGTTTCCAACGCGGGTGTACGAGCGGGGAGTACAGCACTTCATCACCAATGGACACACGATGGTGCATCTGCCCCTCATTGATCCTGAATGCGACCGCATATGCAACCGAGAGGGTGAACTGGCACGACTGGTTGTCATGCTTCGCGCAGAAGAGTAACTTGCGGGTCTTCTAAATACTCCAAAGGAGACACGATGGCGAAGCCTACCACACGACAAGAGTTCAAGGAATACTGCCTCCGCGCTCTCGGTGCGCCTGTCATAGAGATCAATGTGGATGACTCCCAAGTGGAAGACCGCATTGATCAGGCTATTCAGTACTTCAACGACTGGAACTCGCTTGGTATGCAGCGTCAGTACTGGAAGTATCAGATCACGCAGCAGGACATCAACAACCAGTACATTGACACGAACTCCCTTGATCCGAACGGACCGCAGATTGCAAACATCACGCGAGTGTTTCAGATCGGCTTCAACTTACAGATCAACAACATCTTCAATATTCGCTATCAGATGGCACTGACGGACTTCTACGGACTCCGCACAGGCAACATGAACATGAACTACTATGTGTCCACGATGCAGTACATTGAGATGTTGCAGCAACTGCTTGACCCCGAGAAGCAGATTCGCTTCAACAAGTACAAGAACAAGTTGCAGATAGACATGAACTGGACGGATTTTGCGCCTGGTCAGTTTGTTCTTGTTGAAGGATTTGCTATAGTTGATCCTGCGGAGTACAGCGAGGCGTGGAACGATCCCATGCTGAAGAAATACGCCACCGCCCTAATCAAGCAGCAGTGGGGTGCAAACCTGTCCAAGTTTGAAGGCATTCCCATGCCAGGCAACATCACATTCAACGGTCAGCGTCTGTATGAGGAAGCCACCACAGCAATACAGTCCATCGAAGAGGAAGTGCTGCTGAAGTACCAAGAACCACCTGACTTCATCACGGGATAACCATGACAGTCAATCCGTATTTTCGCAGGAACAAGAAAGGTGAGCAGTCGCTCATCGAATCACTCACGACCGAGGCGATCAAGATCCACGGTCACGAGATGGTGTACCTTCCACGCGAGAAGGTGACGGAAGACATGATTCTCGGAGAAGAGGTGTCTGAGTTCTTGGATGCGAATCGCATAGAGATGTACCTTGAGAATGCCGAAGGGTTTGAAGGCGATTCAGAAATGTCGCGGTTCGGTCTTGATGTAAAGGACACCGCAGTGTTCATCGTATCCCGAAAGCGGTTCATGGATGTGATGGGACACCATCCCGAAATACAGAAGAACGGTCGTCCGCGTGAAGGGGACATTATATTCTTTGACTACCCGTACTCCATGATGGAAATCAAGTTTGTGAAGCACGACAACCCGTTCTATCCAGGCGGTGATCGGTATTCGTTTAAACTTTCTTGTGAAGCCTTCAAGTACTCCAATGAGAAGATTGACACTGGCGAGTCCGAACTGGATGCGGTAATGAACATTGCATCGGATTATCTCGTTGGTATTACTCTTGGAAGTGGTTCTGGAACCTATACTCTCGGAGAAGAGGTGTACGCGGGAAGCGTAGTAGACAAACACGCCTATGGACGGGTCAATGACTATACTGTTCCCGTGGTTGGATCAAAGTCTGCGCGAGTGAATATGCAAGAGGGAACATTTGAGGTGGGCGACATTCTTGTCGGACTTGTCAGCGGTGCATCATACGCAATTGCTGGTATCTACGAAACTACGATTCGTGCAAACCACCAAGATCAGCAGGACAACGAGAGTCTTGAACTGGAACAGCGGCGCGACAACATCTTTGACTTTACTGAAAATGATCCGTTCTCGGAGGGTGAATACTGATGTTCACGAACTTCTACAACGGCTCCATTCGGCGCATGGTGGTTGCTTTCGGCTCCCTGTTCAATCAGATTTACATTGACAAGGCAGAGAGCAGCGGAACCAAAACGATGCTTGTACCCATTTCGTATGCTCCCAAAGAGAAGTACAAGGTGCGCCTCGCGGGTGATCCATCATTCACCAATCCCAATCAGATAGTCCTGCCGCGCATGGCTTTTGAGATCACTGGATATGTCTACGATTCTGCCCGCAAGCGCAACAGCCTGAACCGCCATGTGGTTCGTCCAAGCACCAACAATCCAAGCGGAGTGGACTACACATTCGCGGAAGTTCCGTACAACATTGACTTTGCTCTGTACATCTATGTGCGAAACATGGAAGATGGATTGCGTATCGTGGAGCAGATACTGCCGTTCTTTGCGCCAGAGTTCGTTGTCTCGGTGAACTTTGACGATATCAACCGCAAGGTGGATGTTCCCATCTATCTGAACTCGGTTTCATCGGAAGAGGACTACGAGGGCGACTTTGAGACACGCCGCTCCATTATCTTCACCCTGAACTTCACGATGAAGACCTACCTGTTCGGGGCAAAGAAAAACTACAAGGAGATTCGCGTGGTTCAGGCGGGTCTGTGGAATGCGGATGTGTTCGGAGACAGTTTTGTCGGGGGTGTCACCTATCTGCCTGGCAACACTACGGACACCCCAAACTATCTCAGCGTGATCACTGGCATCAGCGGTCCGAGCGGTGCAAGTTCCAACGCGAACATTTACGATCCGTATGCAAAGGTGTATCAGCCGCAGAGCGGTGGCGGTACAACATATGCAACTGGCATGGCTTCGGGAGGCGTAACCGTAGATTGGAATCTTTGAAAGGTAGACCATGAGTGGATTTGACAATATTGAAAAGGCACTTGGCGTGGAGCCAAGCAAGCCCCTCACTGGCGAGGGTATTCCTCAAAACGCAATCGTTGCAAAGGTTGACCCCGTTCCGCTCACGGACGAGCGACTTGAGAAAGACCTCAAGACCGACTATCAGTTGGTGCGCGACAACCTGAAGGAACTTGTTGACATGGGCAAGAACGCCCTTGACGGCGTGATTCAGGTGGCACAGGAAGGCGACTCGCCCCGTGCCTACGAGGTTGTGGCACAGATGATCAAGACCCTTTCCGAAACCAATCGGGAACTCATGGACTTGCACAACCGCGTGAAGACCATTCGCAAGGTGGATCAGAGCGTCACAAACAATAACAGCACCACGAATCAGTCCATCTATGTGGGTTCCACAAAGGAACTTCAGGACATCATCAACTCTGCTCGCTCTTCTACCAAGGCGTTTGACAATCGCCCCGATGTTCGTGATGTAATCCAAGGTGACAAGAACAATGAGTAAGAAAAGCACGAAGTATCTCGGAAACTCAAACCTCAAGGCAGCGGGAGTCAATGTAAACTTCTCGCCCGAGCAGATTGAAGAGTATGTGAAATGCTCCCAAGATCCGCTGTATTTCATCAAGAACTATGTGAAGATCGTGTCCCTTGACAAGGGCTTGGTGCCGTTTGAGCCGTATGACTATCAGGAGAACATGATCCGCACCATTCACGAAAACCGCTTCGTGATCGGCAAACTGCCCCGTCAGACAGGTAAATCCACCACGATCATCGCGTATCTGCTCCACTATGTGCTGTTTAATCAGAGCATGAGCGTGGCGATTCTTGCAAACAAGTTGACCACGGCACGCGAACTGCTTGGGCGTTTGCAGTTGGCATACGAGTACCTGCCCATGTGGTTGCAGCAGGGCGTGGTGGAGTGGAACAAGGGATCAATCGTACTAGAGAACGGCTCTAAGATTCTTGCATCAGCCACATCATCGTCTGCGGTGCGTGGTGGATCGTTCAACTACATCTTCCTTGACGAGTTTGCGTATGTGCCGCAGAATGTCGCAGAAGAGTTCTTCTCGTCTGTGTATCCCACAATTACAAGCGGTCAAAGCACAAAGGTCACGATCATCTCCACGCCCAAGGGCTTGAATATGTTCTACCGCTTTTGGGTGAACGCGAACAAGAAGCCTGGCGAAGAGGGCAAGAACGAGTATGTGCCGATGGAGGTGCATTGGAGCGATGTGCCTGGTCGTGACGACAAGTGGAAAGCACAGACCATTGCCAACACCAGCGAAGAGCAGTTCCGCACCGAGTTTGAGTGCGAGTTTCTTGGCTCCATGCACACCCTTGTGCATCCCGAAAAACTCAAGTGCATGGTGTACCGAACTCCTGAATACTGGAACGGTGAAGGGCTGCGGGTATATCAGAAGCCCATTCCCGATCACAAATACATCACCATCGTGGACACGGCGCGGGGACAGGGACTTGACTACCACGCCTATTCCGTGATTGATGTGTCTGCCATGCCGTATCGGGTGGTGGCAACATTTCGCAACAACGAAATGCCGCCCATGTTGTATCCCAATGCCATCTACCCCATCTTGCGGCAATACAACAATGCGTACTGCCTGATTGAAGTAAACGATATCGGTGGTCAAGTTGCAGACATCTTGCATGATGAACTTGAATACGACAATGTGATCTATGTGTCCATGCAGGGGCGCAAAGGACAGGTGGTGAACGGCGGCTTCGGCAGCAAGGGATCGTCCATGAAGGGGGTAAAGACCTCCACGGCGGTGAAGCGCATCGGCTGCTCTATTTTGAAAAATCTGGTTGAAGACACCAAACTCATCGTGGAGGACTTCAACACCGTGGACGAGTTCTGCTCGTTCGTGGCTAAAGGCGACTCCTTTGAGGCAGAAGACAACCACCACGATGACTTGGTGATGACTCTGGTGCTGTTTGGATGGCTCACTACGCAGGCATATTTCAAACAGATCACAGGCAGCGATATCAGAAAAGACCTGTACGAGGATCAAATGAAGGTATTGGAAGAGGAAATGACACCGTTTGGTTTTGTGGAGGACGGCAGTCCAAGCAACACATTCACGGATGGAAGCGGAACCTCTTGGCGGCTAGGAGCAGGGGAAAACCTAGATATGGGGTGGAGTTTCTGACCCACTTCGTGAACCCTTCAAAATAATACATACAAGCAGAAGCGCAGTCAAAGAATTGACTTCTTCACGAAGGAGAACTACAAATGGCATTTAGAGTAAGCCCTGGCGTAAGCATTAAAGAGGTTGACCTGACCACGATTGTCCCCGCAGTAGCCACCACACCTGGCGGTTTTGCGGGTTACTTCCACTGGGGACCAGTTGATGAGATCGTCACGGTCGCGCAGGAAACCGAACTTGCAAATATTTTCGGAAAGCCACAGAACGACAACTATGTGGACTTCTTTACTCCCGCAAACTTCCTGTCTTATGGAAACAACTGCCAAGTTGTGCGCGTGGTTGGTTCAGCGGCAAAGAACTCCCATGTCACGAAGAGCGGAACCACGGGAACGGGTATCGCTACTCTCCTGATCACGAACGAAACCAACTTTGGAGCCAGTGCGGGTCTTTCAGGTTCAACGCCAGCAGCAAACGGTGCAGTACTGTTTGCTTCCAAGTATCCTGGTGCGCTTGGCAACTCCCTGAAAGTTGTCATCACTAGCGGAACAGGCACGACAGGCGGGACTCTCGCCGCTGCTGCTTCGCTCGGAAACACCACTATTCGCATCACCAAGCCCGCTGGAACAACCTCTTCATTCAGCGTTGGCGATGAAATCACATTCTTTGATGGTACTAGCGTTACTGTCAGTGGTGTATCTGGACGCACTCCGTCAAGCGGAGATGTTTTCGGTGTAAGCGGTTCTGCCTCGGGAATCACGCTGACGCTTTCTGCCATGCTTACCAAGGATCAGGCTAGTGGAATGACCTACACACACAAGAGTGTGTATGCGAAGTATGTGGGGGCAAACTCATATACGACACCATTTGCTGCTGATGCTGGTGGATCTGGCGATCAGATCAATGTGCTTGTGTTTGATAAGGACGGCACATGGACTGGCACTGCAAACACTCTGCTTGAGAAGTTTGAAGGACTGTCTCGCGCAAGCACTGCTCGTAAGTTTGACGGGAGCAGCAACTACTACCGCACCGTCATCAACGATCAGTCTGAGTACATTTGGGCATTGCAGCAAGATGTTCAGGCTAACACAGCCTTCCTTGCCACAAAGACCGATTGGACACGGATTGGTGCTGCTTTGGCATTTGAAACATTCGTTGCTGACGATGTGACCGTTCTTGGCTTGACTGGAGCGGCTTCCGCCATTCCAAATGACTCCGAGCGTTGGTCGAGTGGATGGAGCAAGTTTGCAGATGCTGACGAGGTTGATGTGTCTCTGCTGCCAACAGGAAACGCCAGTTCAACACTGGAAACCCTGATCGTGCAGAATGTGTGCGAGAAGCGTCTGGACTGCATGGCATTCTGCTCACCCGCACAGACGGATGTAGAGAACAAGTTGCCGTATGAAGCCTTGAACTCGCTCAAGACTTTCCGCGACAGCACCCTTAACATCAACTCGTCCTATGCAGTCATCGACAGCGGTTGGAAGTATCAACTTGACACCTACAACAATGTCATTCGTATCCTTCCGTTGAACGCAGACATCGCAGGTCTGGTTGCTCGTACAGAGTTCACGAACGAGGCTTGGTTCTCGCCCGCAGGTTTCAACCGTGGTCAGATCAAGAATGTGGTCAAGTTGGCATACAACCCCTCGTCCGAGGCTCACCGTGACGAACTGTACACCCGTCAGGTGAACCCCGTGGTGTCGTTCCCAGGCGAAGGCACGATCCTGTTCGGTGACAAGACCGCACAGACGCGCCCAAGCGCATTTGACCGCATTAATGTCCGCCGTCTGTTCATCATCCTAGAGAAGGCGATTGCCACCGCTTCCAAGTTCTTCCTGTTTGAGCAGAACGATTCGTTCACTCGCGCACAGTTCAAGAACCTTGTTGTTCCGTTCCTCAAGACGGTTCAGCAGCGGCGTGGCATCACCGACTTCAAGGTGGTGTGCGATGAAACCAACAACACAGGTGAAGTAATCGACCGCAACGAGTTTGTGGCTGACATCTTCGTCAAGCCAACTCGCAGCATCAACTTCATCCAGTTGAACTTTGTCGCCACTAAAACTGGCGTAAACTTCAGCGAAGTCGGGGCTTGATAGCCTAAATAAGTCCAAGGAGTAATCCATGCCAGTAGATCCTACAAACAATATTTCGGGATTTGTAAACGCCTTCGCTGGCGGTGGTGTACGCACGAATCTGTTCCTAGTCACGGGAAACATCCCTGGCTACTCCAACAACCGTGCCATCTCGTTCCTGTGCAAGGCTGCACAGATTCCCGCGTCCTCGCTCGGCACCATTGAGGTTCCGTACCGTGGTCGCCGCATCAAGTTGCCTGGTGACCGTACCTTCCAAGACTGGTCGATCACGGTCATCTCCGATGCAAACATGAGCCTGCGGTCGGCATTTGAATATTGGAGTGCGATTTTCAACTCCCATGTCTCCAATGTCACTGCCCGCAACTTCATGCAGTTCATGCCCACATGGTCGGTGACCCAACTGTACCGCGATGGTGAAGCCATGCGTACATACAACTTCATCGGGTGCTTCCCGAGCGAAGTGGGTGCAATCGACCTGTCGTTCGAGAACAACGACAGCATTGCAGAGTTCCCCGTCACCCTCAACTACTCTTGGTGGGAGGCTGCTGCTGGTGCCGCAGTTCCTGCCACAGGAACAGGTCAGGAGAACATCCAATCCCTGCTGCAACAGGCTGGCATCAACATCGGTCAGGGCTTCTAAAGTCCCTTTTGACAGGATTCTTTATTCATGGCAATCAAACTATTTGGCTTCACGCTCTCAAAGGACGAAGGGACTTCTTCGGAGGAATCCAAGAAGTCTCTTTCCTTTGTACCGCCCGACTACGATGACGGCACGGTTCCCATTGAGGTGGGTGGATATTTCGGAGCGGTTGTTGACTTTGACGGCACGATCAAGTCCGACATAGAACTCATCCGTAAGTACCGCGACATGGCTCTCCACCCCGAGGTGGAGTCTGCCATTTCAGATATCTGCAACGAAGCCATCGTGTACGATGACACCTTTACCACGGTAAAGATTGACACCACGCATTTGAAGCAGTCCCACTCCATCAAGGACAAGATTGAGGCAGAGTTTGAGGAAGTGCTTGCCTTGCTTGACTTCTCGCGGCGCGGCTACGAGATTTTCCGCAAGTGGTATATTGACAGTCGCCTGTACTACCACATCATTGCGGATGACGGCAACAAGAAGAAGGGCATCAAGGAACTTCGTCCCATTGATCCCACAAAGATCCGCAAGGTTCGCCGCATCGTCAAGAAGCCGCTTGACAAAAACAACGCTGCTGGCGTTGGCATACAACTCGTCACATCGGTTGAAGAGTTCTATGTGTACAACGAGCAGCAGCCGAACTCGTCCACGCTGCAACTTGAGGGATTGAAGATTTATCCCGACTCCATCTGCTTTGTACACAGCGGACTGTTTGATGGATACCACAAGAAGATCATCGGCTATCTGCACAAGGCTATCAAGGCTCTGAACCAACTCCGCATGATTGAGGACGCAGTGGTGATCTATCGCATCACCCGCGCTCCCGAGCGGCGCGTGTTCTATGTGGATGTCGGAAACCTGCCGAAGCAGAAGGCAGAGGAATATGTGCGCGGCTTGATGCAGCGGTATCGCAACAAGTTGATGTACGATCCGAACACTGGCGAAGTGCAGGATTCGCGCAAGCACCTGTCCATGCTTGAGGATTTCTGGATGCCACGGCGCGAAGGCGGTCGCGGCACGGAGATTCAGACGCTTGAGGCAGGACAAAACCTGTCCGAGATGGACGATGTAAAGTACTTTCAGAAGAAACTGTTTCAGTCTCTCAATGTTCCGTCCTCGCGTCTTGAGGAAACCACGGGGTTCAACCTGGGCAAGGCTTCCGAGATTTCACGCGATGAGGTAAAGTTCTTTAAGTTCATTGAACGCCTCCGCATGAAGTTCGCAGAACTGTTTCTTGAACTGCTGCGCGTGCAGTTGGTGATGAAGGGCATCATTAAGGACAGCGAGTGGGACGAGATTGAAGACCGCATTGCGTTCAAGTTTGCGAAGGACTCGCACTTCTCCGAATTGAAGGAGAGCGAGATTCTGAAGGATCGCTTGCAGAGCGCACGGGACGCAGAGGATTTCGTGGGCAAGTACTACTCCCGCGAATGGGTACGCAAGAAGATCCTGCGTCAGACCGAGGACGATGTAGAGCAGATTGACAAGCAGATAGAGGCAGAGCAGGCTGCTGGTCTGATTGCGCCTCCTGGTCAGGACATGGGCATGGGTCAACCCATGCCAGGCGAGCCACAGCCTGCCCCTGCTCCTGCTTCCATGAACAGTGGTGGCGAACAGCCACAGGTAACGATAGGTGAAATCGTCCCTGCGGACGAAGAAGACATGAACGATTGAGAGGTACACCATGCTACAGTCATTTGAAGATTTCCGCGCAGCCGTGTCATCCGCCTTGAAGGACAAGGTGGCGCAGCGCATAGAAGCGGAAAAAGAGCATATTTCAAACCAACTGTTTCATGCAGTTGGCGCAGAAACCACCGAAGAATCCCAGTCAAACGAAACGGAAAACTAAATAATCGTGTCTGTAAAAGGAGAACACATGGATACCCACAAAAAGATTGCAAAGGCACTGGTCAACAAGAGTTTTGCCGAAGCCAAGGAATTGGTCTTCAAGTCGCTGTATGCCAAGGCTTCGCTTGCTATGGACGAGGCTCGCTTTGCTGTGGCTAACGCCGTGTTCAACGAAGCCAAGACCGCTCCTGACACTGGCGTTCCCGCTGGTGCAAGCGAGGACAAGTTCAAGGCTGCTCGCGCTACGATCAAGAAGGCTGGCTACAAGGCTAAACTCGGCAAGGGCGTTCCCGCTGGTGCGATGAAGGAAGAAGCCGAACTAGAAGAAGCCAAGAACAAGAAGATGAAGGAGTGGACTCCTCGCTTGGACAAACTGATGAACAACCGTGACGCTGTTCGCAGCAAGCCTATGAAAAAGGCTAAAGACTAATGAAACTCATCACCGAAACAGTTCAGGACATCAATATTCTGACCGAAACCAAAGACGGTCAGAAGCACTACTTCATTGAAGGCGTGTTCATGCAGGCTGAAGCGAAGAATCGCAACGGTCGCGTGTACCCTATGCCTGTCATGGAGAAGGAACTTGGTCGATATCAGAACGAATATGTAAAGACCAACCGCGCTATGGGCGAACTCGGTCACCCCGAGGGTCCAACCGTGAACCTTGAGCGCGTTTCCCACCTCATCAAGGACTTGCGCCTTGAGGGAAACGATGTATACGGCAAAGCCAAGATCCTTGATACGCCATACGGCAAGATTGTCCGCAACCTTATTGACGAGGGTGTCAAACTGGGCGTTTCGTCCCGTGGCATGGGCAGTCTGAAGGAGCAGGACGGGGTAAATGTCGTGCAGGAAGACTTCATGCTCGCTGCGGTGGATGTGGTCGCTGACCCGTCTGCTCCCAATGCATTTGTCAACGGCATCATGGAAGGACGGGAGTGGATTTGGGATGGTGGAGTCCTCAAGCCTGTAGAGGTTGAGAACTACAAGCGTATCATTGAAAAAACCTCTTCTCGCAATTTGGAAGAACAAGCCATGCGGCTGTTCAAGGACTTCATTTCAAAACTCTGACGAGTCTAAATACTCTCTAGAAGGAGATCAACAGTCATGGCTAACGAAAAGATCGAAGATGTCATCAAGAAGGTAATCCTGGGCGAAGGCTTCCTTGCGGAGAACGCCGAGGAGCAGGATATCCCCGAGGGCGAGGACACCTCCGATGAGGAAGCCATCGCTGAAGAGGAAGTCTACGAGGACGCAGAAGAAATCGTAGAGGAAGAAGAACTCGAAGAAGCCAAGGACGAAGAGTCCGAGGAAGAAGAGGAAGAGGAAGAAGAGGAGGACGAAGAAGAGTCCAAGGGCAAGAAGAAGATGCCTGCTTTCCTCAAGGGCAAGTTCGGCAAGAAGAAGGAGAAGGTTGAAGAAGCCGCCTCTGACTATGCCAGCACCAAGATCGCCCACGATGTGAACAAGAAGGGTCAGAAGATTGCCGAGCCAACTGGCGATGCCAGCGGCAAGAACAAGGGAACCATCAAGGCAAAGCCATCTGCTGCCAAGGCTGAAACCAAGATTCCTGAAGTCAAGCCCACCGTGAAGGAAGACATTGCTGTTCTTCTCAGCGGTCAGGAACTCTCTGAGGACTTCAAGACTTCTGCTGCCACGCTGTTTGAGGCTCATCTGAACGAGCGCGCTCGTCAGATCGAAGAAGAGGTTCAGGCGAAGTACGAGGATCTGCTTGAGCAGCACACCGTTGCCGTCACCGAAGAACTCGTTGAGCGCATTGACGAGTACCTGAACTATGTGGTTGAGGAGTGGATGCAGGAGAATCGCCTTGCCGTTGAGCAGGGACTCCGCACCGAGATCACCGAGAACTTCATTGGCAACCTCCGTTCGCTCTTTGCCGAGTCGTACATTGAGGTTCCCGAGGAGAAACTTGACCTCTTTGAGTCCACTGTTGAGCAGGCGGAAGCCCTTGACGACGAACTACAGAGCCAGGTTGAGAAGAACATTGAACTCTCTGAAGAGGTCGAGCAGTTGAAGTGCGAGATCGTGTTCCGCGAGATCGCAGAAGGTCTGACCGACACTGACAGCGAGAAACTTCGTCGTCTTGCCGAAGACCTTGAGTTCGATACTGTTGAGCAATTTGCCGAGAAGTTGGGTGTTCTCCGTGAGAACATCGAAACCATCGGCACTAGTGCCGAGGAAAGCACCGAAGAGGAGTCCCTTGAGGAGTCCTACGAGGAAGCCACCGAAGCGTCCCCGCTTGTCGAAGCATATGTGCGTTCGATGAGCAAAAGAGAAGAGTAATCTTCAAGTTAGTTTCTTTCAGTCTCTAGACTGTTACAAATAAGGAGTAGGAAATGGAAAACAAGTTTCTAACAGAGCAGGCTATCCGCAAGTGGAAGCCCGTTCTAGATCACAAGGACATGGCTCCGATCACGGATGCCCACAAGCGTGCTACGATGGCTACCCTTCTGGAGAACCAGGAGAAGGCTATCAAGGAGCAGATGCTCGTTGAAACCAACACTGTTGGTGGTGGTATGTCGCCTCTTGCTGGCAGCGAAAACGCCAACCTCAAGGGCTACGATCCCATCCTCATCCAACTTGTTCGTCGTGCCATGCCAAACCTCATGGCTTACGACATCTGCGGCGTTCAGGCTATGTCGGCTCCGACAGGTCTGATCTTCGCAATGCGTAGCAAGTACGATGCTCAGGGCGGTTCTGAGGCTTTCTACAACGAGCCATCGGCTGCTTACGCAGGTTCTACCGCTGCTCCGAACAACGGCAGCACCGCTGCTCCCGCAGGTGGTCCTGGTAAGGGAACCACCGCTGCGTTTGGTCCTGGCACTGGTGTTGATCCGTTCTTCGGCTACGCTGGTACTTCGACCAATCCCACCACAGACAGCGGCTTGACCGTTGGTTCTGGTGTTCAGACAACCGTTGGTGAGGGACAAGGTCCGAACCTGATGGCATTCAGCATTGAGCGCGTTGCTGTTCAGGCTGCAACTCGTATGCTTGGTGCAAACTACAGCATCGAACTTGCTCAAGACCTCAAGGCTGTTCACGGTCTTGATGCCGAGACAGAACTCGCCAACATTCTCAGCACTGAAATCCTTGCTGAAATCAACCGCGAAGTCGTTCGTACCGTCTACCGTTCTGCCAAACTCGGAGCGCAGCAGACCGATCTGTACTACAAGACGGTTGTTGGTGGTCTGAGCAGCGGTTCGGCTTACGGTGGCGTGTACGATCTCATTCAGGACTCGGATGGTCGTTGGAGCGCGGAAAAGTTCCGTGGTCTGATGTTCCAGATTGAGCGTGAGTGCAATCAGATCGCCAAGGATACCCGTCGCGGCAAGGGCAACTTCATCATCTGCTCGGCAGATGTTGCTTCTGCCCTCGCAATGGGTGGCTTCCTGAACATCAGCCCCGCGCTGAATGTCAGCCTTGATGTTGATGACACTGGCAACACCTTTGCTGGTACCCTCAACGGCAAGATCAAGGTCTACATCGACCCCTATGTCGATGTTACCAGTGGAACCGCTCCCAACTTCGTCTGCGTTGGATATAAGGGAAGCAGCCCGTATGACGCGGGTATCTTCTACTGCCCGTATGTCCCACTACAGATGATGCGTGCTGTTGACACCACGACCTTCCAGCCCAAGATGGCGTTCAAGACGCGCTACGGCATGGTTGCGAACCCCTTCGCTGAGGGTGCAACACAGGGTCTGGGTGCGCTCAGCGCACGCAAGAATGTCTACTACCGCATCTTCCGTGTGGACAACCTCCACGGCGTTGCATCGTAATAGACTGCACTAAACCTTACGATGGGGGAGGGGGAAACCCCTCCCCTTTTCGTTTCTACATACTGTTATGGCAAACACCTTCACATTCGCGGACATCCCCGAAGATATCAAGGATCGGTATCCTGAGCGCATCAACGCGATGCTGCCCACCTACTACAGGTTCAGCATATCGCGTCTGCCCAATACGATGTACTTCTGTCAGAGCGCGTCCCTGCCCACCATCACGATGAGTGAGGTGCAGATGCCCAACCCGTTCATGCCCATCAAGGCTCCGTCCAAGATGGACTTTGACGAGTTGAGCATTTCATTCATCGTGGACGAAGAAATGAAAAACTGGCTTGAGATATTCAACTGGATGCGCTCCTGCACGAATGTGGAGGACTACGAGGAGTTCCGTGGCACAAACACGCACACCTGTACGGCAAACCTTGTGATACTGAACAGCAAGAAGAATCCAAAAATAAATGTCACATTTGAGGGGCTGTTCCCACGAACGCTTGGTTCCATTGATTTCAGTTCCACAGTGATTGATCCTGAGCCATTTCAATGCACCGCCACATTCGCGTACAGAAACTACAATATTGAAACCATGTGATTCTTGGTTGACTGCCCTTCTCCGTGGTGTAGACTACGCTCACGGAGAAAAGTATGACCCTAGACGATATTCGCAAAGAACTACAGCGCGACATGGTGTTGGACGATGCGGCTCTTGACATTGAGTCGCTGAAGATTCCCCAACTCCACAGCAAGTACCTGAACTTCCTCATGGACGAGCGGTTGGCACTGCGGAAACTGGAAACAGACTACCGTGTGCTGCTCCGTGCCAAGTGGGAGTACTATACAGGCAAGATGTCGCAGGAAGAACTGACTGCGCGGGGATGGGAACCGTTTGCGCTGAAGATCCTACGGAACGATCTTGACCTGTACCTTGACTCTGATGCTGATCTGATCAAGTTGAAGCAGAAGTCCGACTTCCAAAAAGAGAAGATCGCCTTGCTTGAGGAAGTCGTGAAGGAACTGAACACGCGCCATTGGAAGATCCGCAATGCAATTGAGTGGAGGCGATTCACCAATGGGCAGTGATTTTCTACAGACAGACCCTGATAATTGGTGGATTGACAAAATGTATCTGCAAACGGCTTTCGCGGTTGCACGACACAGTGTGGATCCGCGAACTCAAGTTGGAGCGGTTCTTGTTGTTCCTTCTATGGGAGTATTGCTGTCTGCTTGGAATCATGTGCCACAACAATTACATTCGGTTGGCTATCCACGAACACCCGAAATGAAAAACTACTGCACAGAACACGCAGAACGAGCAGTAATATTCAAAGCATTGAAAAATGGACTGCGAACGGACGGACTCACCATGTATTGTACATGGGCTGCTTGTTCGGAATGCTCTCGCTGTATTATTGAGTTTGGGATAAAGCGAGTTGTTACTCTTTCTAGATTGGTTGATCGCACAGATGAACGGTGGAGTGATTCTATTCGCAATGGATTGGAAATGATGGAAGACGCAAGAATACAAGTTGTTGGATGGAATGGGACTCTCGGCACTAAATACAGTATACGATTTGGTGGATCCGAAATCACGGATGAGGATTTGAAGTAAATGTTTGACCTTGATGTGACCGAAGTTGATTCCGTGAATGTTCGTGTGAACTGCGACCGTGGTATCGCTCACGAACTGTCGGACTACTTCACCTTCAAGGTGCCTGGCTACAAGTTCATGCCTGCATACCGTTCGCGCCTGTGGAACGGTGACATCAAACTCTACAACATCCATAGCCAACTGATATACGCTGGCTTGGTGGACTACATCAAGAAGTTCGCGGACGAGCGACAGTACACCGTTACTTTCCCTGCGAAGAACGAGATCAACATCACTCCCGATGCTGTAAGAAAGTTTATGCAGGATTTCTTACAGGTTCATGTTGGTGGCAAGAAAGTGGACGCACACGAACACCAAGTGAATGCAGTACATCACGCCATGCAGCAGGAGCGGTGTTTGCTCTTGTCTCCCACAGGCAGCGGAAAGAGCCTCATCATCTATACCCTCCTGCGCTACTATTTGGACAAGATCCCATCGGACAAGAAGGTGTTGATCGTGGTTCCAACCGTGTCTCTTGTAGAGCAGATGCTGTCCGATTTCACAGACTACTCTTCCGCCAATGAGTGGAGCGTGAAGAGCAACTGCCACAAGATCATGTCGGGTGAAGCAAAGAACACCGACAAGCGGGTGGTAGTGTCCACTTGGCAGAGCATATACAAGCAGACCGACAAGTGGTTTCAGCAGTTCAGTGCCGTGATCGGTGATGAGGCTCACCTGTTCAAGTCCAAGTCGCTTACCTCCATCATGTCCAAACTCAAGACCTGTCCGTATCGGATAGGAACCACGGGAACCCTTGACGGTACAAACACCCACCGCTTGGTGCTTGAGGGGCTATTCGGTCGCGCCTACGAGGTGACGAAGACAAAAGCCCTGATGGAAAAACAGATATTGAGCGATTTGAAAATAGATTGCTTGCTGCTTTCGTATCCTGATCTAGACCGAGAATCCGTGAAACGCGCCAAGTATCAGGACGAAATCAAGTGGATCATTGGCTCACCTCGCCGCAACAAGTTCATTGCAAAAATGTGCGCGTCCCTCAAGGGCAACACCCTTGTGTTATTTCAGTTCGTTGAAGATCACGGAAAGGTGCTAAATAGTCTTGTGAGGGATTGCATTGGTGAGCATCGTAAGGTATTCTTCGTGCATGGTGGAACAGAAGCCGCCGACCGAGAGGAGATCCGTAAGATCGTGGAGAACGAATCCGATGCCGTCATTATTGCCTCATACGGCACATTCAGCACAGGCATCTCCATTCGCCGCCTCCACAACATCATATTCGCGTCACCGTCCAAGTCCCGCATCCGCGTACTACAGAGCATTGGGCGGCAGTTGCGCGTATCACAGGACAAGACCACGGCGCGTCTGTACGATCTTGGCGATGACTTGTCTTGGAAGACATGGAAGAACCACACACTTCGGCACATGAACGAAAGAATGCGTCTGTATGAAGCAGAAGGATTTGACCACAAACTCGTCAAGATACAGTTAGGAGAAGACCTATGAGAGCAAGAAAAAAGCAAGAACTCAAAGTCTTCAAACTGCGTAGCGGCGAGGAGATCATTGCAAAGGTCGCGGGAAAGACAAAGGACAAGATCCGTCTGCACCGCCCCATGCGGATACTGAACAATGTGCAGACAGATCCATACAGCGGAACCAAGCGTCATGTGATATTCTTCTCGGATTGGCTTGGCAGCACATCAGACATCACCGCCGACATTCCTCTGGACTTTGTTGTGGTGGAACTGCCTCCCGATCCTGACATGATATCTCTGTATGATCGGCAGACGGAGTTTGATGACCGTGGCGGTGCGCCACCGCAGCCAAAGCAAACCGAATCTCCGTTTGGTGAAATGAGCGAAGAAGAGGTTCAGAAACTTTCTGACAAGGTGGATCAGGAACTTGAAAGGATGCTCAAGCAGTTGGCTGAAGGCGGCTTGACGGGTGGGGAAAAGCCACCGTTTCCGCCATCGGCATTCCTGCCAGCCATTCCCGATTTCCCCCCTCCCCGCGCATCGGATGGTATCCTGTTCTCCGTAAGTATTCCAAATGAAGTGATGCAGAGTTGGGTTGAGAGTGGATTCATAGATTATCTCATGGACTCTGTTCAGGATTTCGTGAATACCGAGTTCATGGAAAACCTGATGAACGATGATGGGGACGAGGTTCCGAACAAGCCGAAGAAAGCCAAGAAGAAGAACAAGCGCGAGAAGATTTCAAAGGACGAGTGGACGGAACCCACCGATGACCTGAAGAAGAAGCCCAACTACGGCAACAACCACGAAGACTGGTCGCCCTATTTGAAAGATTATTTGGATAAGCCCGAGCCTCCGAAAAATGAGGAAGAGGGTTGACACAATACCGTTCGTGATGGATAATGACCCTGTGAAAGGATTGAGATGGCAAAGAAGAAGAGTGACCACTACATAGACAACCAACAGTTTTTTGAAGAGATGCGGGCGTGGAAGACGCTTGTGAATGCAGCAGACAAAGCAGGGGAACGGCACCCTCCCGTGACGCATTACATTGGTGAGTGCTTTATGAAGATTGCGGAGAACCTGTCCCGCAAGCCGAACTTCATCAACTATCCCTATCGTGACGAGATGATCTCGGACGGCATCGAAAACTGCCTGCTGTACGCATACAACTTTGATCCATCCAAGTCCAAGAACCCGTTCTCGTACTTCACGCAGATCATCTACTATGCTTTCCTTCGCCGCATTCAGAAGGAGAAGAAGCAGGCGTACATCAAACTGAAGAAGATTGAGATGAGCAATGTGGATTCGCAGATGAAGAAGTGGTTCCGCGAAAACTTCCTGAAGGTGGGCGACAACTTTGAAACCCTCCCCACATTCCTGACGGAGAATGACATACAGTCGTTTGAAAAGAAGACGGGGGACACGGAAGAAGCCCCAACGACCAAGCAGTCAAAGCCAAAGACTGCTGCGAAGAAGGCAAAGAAGCCTGCAAAGAAAGGCAAGAAGAAGTGAAGATCGCTATCGTGACTGATACGCACTTCGGTGCGCGTAATGATTCCCCTGTGTTCATGGAACACTTCATGCGGTTCTTTGACCGCGTGTTCTTTCCGCGTATCCAAGCGGAGGGAATCACCACCATCATTCACATGGGCGATTTCCTTGACCGCCGCAAGTTCGTGAACTTCCTCACGCTGAACGCCGTCCGCAACGGTTTCGTGAAGCGACTTGAGGAAAGTGGTGCGGTCATGCACTGCATTCTTGGCAATCACGACATATTCTTCAAGAACAAGAGCGAGGTGAACTCGCTTCAGGAACTGTTCTCCGACAAGTTTATCGTCCACGAAAAGCCTGTCACTCTTGACTTTGACGGACTGCCTATTGCGCTGCTGCCGTGGATCAACAAGGAGAACGAAGCGGAATGCCTGAAGTTCATCGCAGAAACTCCTGCCGACATTCTGTGCGGACATCTTGAACTGAACGGCTATCAGGTTCTGCGCGGAACTCCTTTTGACGGGGGAATGAGTCCCGAACCTTTCAAGCGATTTTCCGCTGTGTATACGGGACACTTCCATACTCGCCACTCCCGCGAGAACATCCACTACTTGGGATGTCCGTACCAAATCACCATGAACGACTACGGTGACAAGAAGGGATTCCACATTCTTGACACCGAAACCCGTGAGTTGGAGTTCGTGAAGAATCCGCATACGATCTTCACGCAGATCCGCTACGATGACACCGATGCCAGCGAGACTGTTCCTCTGTCGGTAGAGGAAGAGCGCACTCGCGGCAAGTTTGTGCGTATCATCGTGGAGCAGAAGACGAAGCCGTACCTGTTTGAGAAGTTCGTAGACTCAGTATATGCTTCCGCTCCTCACGGGGTCACGATCATTGAAGACCTTCAGCCTGACCAAAACGGGGATGGGGATAGCGACCTCGTTGACTTGGGTGAGGACACCATCACCATCATCAACAAGGAGATTGAAGCCCTTCAGAATATTTCTGATCCGAAGCGGCTAAAGACCCTTGTGCGTGACCTGTATGCGGAGTGCATTGCAAACGAGACTGCCAAGCCATGATTACATTCAATAAAATCCGTTGGAAGAACCTGTTGAGTACGGGAAACCTGTTCACGGAAGTGCAGTTGGACAAGCACTCCACCACACTCATCTGCGGCGAGAACGGTGCGGGCAAGACCACCATGTTGGATGCCCTCACCTTTGTGCTGTACGGCAAGCCGTTTCGAAACATCAATCTGCCGCAGATCGTGAACTCCATCAACGGCAAGGACTGCGTGGTGGAGATTGAGTTCACATCAAACGGCAGCAAGTACAAGGTTGTCCGTGGTCTTGCTCCGAAGGTGTTCACCATTGAGAAGGATGGCAAGACCGTTGAGCAGACGGCGAATGCAAAGGATTACCAAGCCATTCTTGAAGGACAAATCCTCAAGATGAACTACAAGACTTTCTGTCAGGTGGTTATTCTTGGCTCCACGAACTATGTGCCATTCATGCGTCTTCCTGCTGCGGATCGCCGCAACATCGTGGAGAACCTGTTGGACATTGATGTGTTCTCCAAGATGAACGAAGCCCTGAAGTCGCGGTTGCTGTCCACAAAGGAAGAACTGCGCTCTGTGGAGTCCACGATCAGCACGGTGAAGATGAAGATTGAACACAAGGCGGACATGGTCAAGAAGATTGAGGAGAAGTCCGACTCACAACTGGACTCGTACAAGAAGTCCGCTGCGGAGGAGCAGGAATCCCTGCAAACCCTGCTTGAGCGGAAGGCTGCTCTACAGACTGAGATTGCTGAACTTGCAGAGAGCGTGGCATCGGTGGACAAGCAGCGGGACTCCATCTCGCAGATGAGCGTATTGCGTAAGCAGATGCAGGGTGGTGTGAAGAAGGTGCAGGTCGAGAAGGCGTTCTACGAGCAGAACGAGGAGTGTCCTGTGTGCAAGCACGGATTGCCTACAGAGTTCCGTGAGGACATGATCGGTAAGAAGGAAGCCCGTGAAACGGAACTGGCACTTGCTCTACAGAAGATGGAGCGGATGCTTGAGGACGCGCGGACGAAACTTGACATTGCAAATGTGGTGGTGAAGCAGATAGACGACAAGCGGCAGGAGTCACACAAGACCGATTCCGCCATCAACTCGTCCAAGAAGTATCTGAAGCAGTTGCAGGAACTCGCAGAGAAGGTGCAGCGGGAGAAGGGTTCCATTCAGACCGAACGGGATGCCATCACCACGCTTCAAGCAGAAGAGGACGCAGCAGAAGGGCAGAAGAAAGAGTTTGTTGAGGACTTGCACACGATGGAGATTGCCACGGTGCTGCTGAAGGACAGCGGCATCAAGCGCAAGATCATTCGTAAATACATTCCTGCTCTCAATAAAATTATCAACAAGTATTTGATTTCAATGGATTTCTTCGCCCAGTTCACCCTGAACGAGGACTTTAATGAAATAATCAAGAGCCGCCACCGTGACGAATTTTCATATGAAAATTTCAGCGAGGGTGAAAAATTGAGGATTGATGTTTCTCTCTTGCTTGCGTGGCGGGACATTGCTAGAATGAAGAACAGTGCCAACACGAACCTGCTCATCCTTGACGAAGTATTTGATTCCTCTCTTGATGCCGTTGGCACAGAAGAGGTAATTAAGATTCTGCAAGGCATGGGCGGGAGTAGTAACATCTTTGTGATCTCTCACAAGTCTGACCAACTGCTAGATAAGTTCCAGAACATCTTGACCTATAAGAAGGTCAACAACTTCAGCAAACTATGCTAACCATGAGTCGGAAAATTTCAAACGAACGAGCGCGAAACATCCTGTCGGGTGGAGCAGAACCCCACTACGATCCTGCCACCACCGCAGAAGACTTGGATCTAGTGTTTGAAAAATCACTGTACTGGTACAGGCAGAATTACAAACTCCCGTCTGCCAAGGTGTGGGTGCGTGATTACTTGGAAGAAAGCGGACGCAGCGAAGACGCGGCACTCGTTACCCGTGCAGGAAAGGAACATTTCCGATTCGTGGCTCCGTACTGCCGCATGGCTATTCTTGGGTTCCCGTTCTCTGAAAAGCAGCAAGAACTCATTCAAAAGCACTTGACAGAACTGCTCCAAAGCGCGAGAGCCAATGCTCCTGTAGTGGAGCGTCCAAGCGTGGCGGATCGTGTGGCAGCAAAGGCTGATGCCACCCTGTGCCTGTTGGAGCCTGTGCTTGATGACGCTATGGCAGCGGTGCGTGGCGGCAAGCGCAAGGACAATTCCATTCTTGATTGGATCAAGAGCAGCGACTTGAATCGCCCCCTTGCACTCGCAGTGCGGGATCGGTTGGATTGTGTACTTCAGGAGTTTTGCCTTGCACACAGCGGCAAAGACCCCGATCTGAAGGAGGGGTATTCCCACTTCAGCCCGAAGGCTTTGAAGTATATGATTGAAATACTGCAAGCGGCAATTCAAAATTTGGATGACCGCATCGGGGTTCTCCGTGCATCCCGCAAGCCGCGCAAGACGAAGCCCAAGAGTGCAGAAAAGCAAATAAAGGGACTAAAGTTCCTCAGCCGAAGTGAGGCTTTTGGGGTTGACTCTGCGAAGCCACAGGCTATCATTGGGTCACAAGGACTGATCGTGTTCAACACCAAGAACAACAAAGCCACCGTCTTCATCGCAGTTGAGCCGAAGAGCGGACTGTCGGTGAAGGGTTCCACTTTGGTTGGTTTTGATTCCGCAAAGTCCTTTGAGAAGACTGTGCGGAAGCCTGACGAGTTCCTGAAGAACACGGACGGATGCCGCAAGACTTTTACCGCTGCGGTGCGTTACCTCAACGGCGTGAAGACAAAGCAGGGCGAACCCACGGGTCGCATCAACAAGCACTGCCTACTGCTACAGGTGAACTAATGATTCTCGTTGACAACACACAGGTATTGATGTCATCCATCTTTGCACAGCACAGAGATGTTGCTGCTATTGATGAAGACCTTGTTCGTCACATGGTGCTGAACACCTACAGGATGTACCGCAAGAAGTTCTTCCGCGAGTACGGAGAACTTGTGATCTGCGAGGATGGCGGTGCATCGTGGCGGCGGGATTTCTTCCCGCTCTACAAGGCAAAGCGAAGGGCAGACCGCAAGGAGAATCCCGAGCAGTGGGAGCGGTTCTATGACATCATCAACCGCATCCGCGCCGAAGTCGCGGAAATCTTTCCGTACAGGAATATGCTTGTGCAGGGATGCGAAGCGGACGATATTATTGCATTCCTCGCAAAGCGATACGCTCCGAGCGAGAAGGTTCTCATTCTGAGCGGAGACAAGGATTTTGGTCAGTTGCAGATCCATCAGAATGTCGTGCAGTACTCTCCCTTGCTGAAGAAGTTCGTGGAAGTTGATGCACCGCAGAAGTTCCTGCTTGAACACATTGTTCGCGGTGATTCGTCTGACGGAGTTCCAAATATTCTGTCAGATGATGACTGCTTCATGGCAGAGGACAAGCGGCAGAAGCCAGTCACGCAGAAGCGTATGGACGAAATCCTGAAGGAATACGCGGACACGGGCAAGGTGTCCGACAAGTACGCAGTTAATTGGAACAGAAACAGCACCCTGATCAATTTGCTGAATATTCCCGCCGAGTACGAATCAAAGATTGAATCGGAGTGGAATAAGCCGTTTACACCCTCTCGCGCCAAGATTCTGAACTACATGATAGAGAAGGGATTACGCAACCTGATTGAGGACATTGGAGATTTCTGATGCAAGACCGCATGGACTACGACAGCCGTGACCCCGCCGCGAAGAAGGCTCGTAAGAGCGTGGAGAGCAAGCACAAGAGCCGCCGCCGCCACGATGAGAAGGAACATCTGAAGCGTTTTATGGATGATTACAATGCAGGAAAGCGAGACTTTGATTATGACGAGTACGAAGACAATGACTAATACCATCACCATCTCAAAGCGAACTCTTGAAATCCTCAAGAACTTCGCATCCATCAACTCTGGCATCATCGTGAACGAGGGCAACACCCTGAACACTCTGTCGTCCACGAAGAACATTCTCGCGGAAGCCAAGGTTGGCGAGACTTTCACGAAGTCGTTTGCCATTTGGGACTTAAACAAGTTCCTTGGCACCGTGAGCCTGTTCAAGGATCCCGAGTTCATGTTTGAGGAGAACTACATCACGGTGAAGAGCGGCAAGTCCAGTGTGCGGTACTACTACTGCGACCCAAAGTTGGTGACTTCCACAAGCAAGAAGATCGCCATGCCGTCCCCCGTGGTGCAGTTTGATCTCACGGCAAAGGATTTCGCGGACATCATCAAGGCAGCGTCCGTGCTTCAGGTGGGACACCTGTGCGTCCGCTCGTCTGCTGACGGTTCCAAGATTGAACTTGCCGCCACGGACAAGGGCGATGTGACCTCCAACTTCTATTCGCTTGCGGTGGGAGACAACACTTCAGGAGCCACATTTGAGTTTATCTTTGATGTGGACAACCTGAAGATCCTGCCTGGCGACTATACCGTTGCCATTTCGGAGAAGGTTGTTTCGTCCTTCTCCAACAAGAATGAACCGCTGACCTATTGGATTGCTCTGAACGCTGACTCTACCTACGAGGCTTGATTCGTGACTACAACTGAAACCGTGAAGGGTCTTTGGGTTGAGAAGTACCGCCCACAGACCGTGGAAGACTGCATTTTGCCAACGGAAACGCATGAGAGTTTCATGCGGATGGTTGAACGGGGAGAACCACAGAACCTCCTGTTGTCGGGAGGACCAGGCTGTGGCAAGACCTCCGTGGCAAAGGCACTCTGCAATGATCTTGGTTGTGATACCATGATCATCAACTGTTCCGAAGACGGAAACATTGATACCCTTCGGACAAAGATTCGCAGTTTCGCTTCCACCGTGTCCTTGACCGATGGGGTCAAGAAGGTCGTGATCTTGGACGAGTTTGACTATTCAAACGCACAGTCCACTCAACCCGCCCTTCGCGGTTTCATTGAAGAGTTTGCGGACAACTGCCGCTTCATCCTGACTTGCAACTTCAAGAACAGGGTGATTGAGCCGCTGCACTCCCGATGCACCTGCATTGACTTCCGCATTCCGTCCAAGGAGAAGCCTGCTCTCGCGGTGAAGTTCCTGAAGCGGGCAGCGGAAATCCTTGAGGCAGAGGGAGTGCAGTACGATGAGAAGGTGGTAGCCCAACTCATTATGAAGTACTTCCCCGACTTCCGCCGTACTCTGAACGAGTTGCAGCGGTACGCAGCAGGAGGCAGGATTGATGTGGGTATCCTGAACAGCGTGGGTGATGTGGCTGTGAAGGAGTTGATCAAGCACATGAAGTCCAAGGATTTCGGTGCTGTCCGCAAGTGGGTGGTGGAGAACTTGGACAATGATCAGACCCGCATCTTCAGGGCTATCTACGACAGCCTGTACGAGACTGCGGAGCCTGGCTCCATTCCTCAAGCCATTCTTGTGCTTGGCGACTACCAGTACAAGGCAGCGTTTGCAGCCGACCATGAGATCAATCTGACGGCGTGTCTTGTGCAGTTGATGATGGAGGTGAAGTTCAAGTGAGCCACCAACTGACTGATTATTTGAATGCCATCAATGTGAACAAGGAACCGCTCTTGGACGAGAGCGAGTCGTACACGAAGCAGTCGTATCCTCCGTTCGTGGTGACCCGCTGCTTGTCGTATTTCCCCGACACGCTGTTCGCCGCGAACGAGATGAACATCCGCCCCCACTTGGATTCAAAAATGCACTTTGACTTCCTGCGGGGTGCGGTGCGTCCTCGCAAGCGATTCTCCAAGTGGCTTAAGCGCGAGGAGGATACCCGTGTAGCGGCTCTTGTGGAGTACTACGGCATCTCCACACGGAAGGCGCGGGAAGCCCTCTCCGTGCTGTCTGAAGAGGATGTGGAGGAGATACTTGCGGCGGTGGATAAGGGTGGAAAGCGGCGTTAATCTAAATAGTTCCGTGTCTGTTCAATATTTGGGAGTGAACGCAACATGGAACAAAACGAACGCTACATTGACCTTGAGACAACCGATCTGCTTGAGGTCACGCTACAGAAACCTGATGACTTCTTGAAAGTCCGTGAAACACTTACGCGCATTGGCGTATCGTCCCGAGCCGAAAAGAAGTTGTGGCAATCATGCCATATCCTCCATAAGAAGGGCAAGTACTATATTGTCCACTTCAAGGAGATGTTTGCGCTTGATGATCTACCAACCTCCATCAACACCGAAGACACGGGACGGCGTAACACCATCGCGTGTCTGCTTGAGGAGTGGGGACTGGTCAAGATCGTGGACAAGACAAAGATCACGGACAAGGTTCCGCTGAACAAAATAAAGATCCTGCCCTTCAAAGAGAAGGGCGAGTGGGAATTGTGTCCTAAATACCATATAGGGCGGTCAAAGAAGACCATGAAGCCCGAAGAGTGAACAACGGAGATTTATAATGAACCTAGTGATCAAGTTCCCTACCCGCAATCGCCCCGACAAGTTCAAGGCTGTGTTCACGCGCTATCTTACCTTCCTTAGCGGACGGCATGATGTGCGTTTCATCATCACGATGGACGAAGACGACCTCACCATGAACAACCCCGAGATGCAGCAGTGGCTAGCCACTCGCGCACAGAATGCACAGATTGAGTGCTTCTACGGGAACTCCAAGAGCAAGATTGAGGCTTGCAACGCGAACCTAGAGGGCGTGGACGGCGATGTGCTGCTGCTTGCGTCTGATGACATGATGCCCGTGCAGATGGGTTATGATGACATCATTGCGAAGTGCTATGAGCAGGCTTTTCCTGACTACGATGGTGCAATCAAGTTCTGGGATGGACTACGCCCAAAGGAAGACCCGCTGATGACCCTCACGGTCATGGGCTTCCCCCTGTACAAGCAGTTCGGGTACATCTACAATCCTGAATACAAGTCCCTGTACTGCGACAACGAGCAGACACAGGTTTGCGCTGCGCTGAACAAACTGCGCCGTTGCGATCTGTGCATCATTCAGCATCAGTGGACGAGTGAGCCGTTTGATACCCTCCACGCTCGTAACGAGAACGCGGAGATGTACGGTGTGGACGGTGAAACATTCAAGCGTAGAGCCGCAAACAAGTTTGATATGGAGAAGATGTTCAATGTCGCAAATGCTTGAACACTACTGGCAAGATCCTATTTTTGAAGAGGGATACTTCACATATCCCAATCTTTATTCATACATTGTTCGACAGTTTCCCACCAAATCCCACTTTGTTGAAGTCGGTTGTTGGAAAGGTCGATCTGCTGCTTACATGGCGGTGGAGATAAACAATTCGGGAAAAGTTATCAGGTTTGATTGTGTTGATACATGGAAGGGAAGTTTCACGGAAGAACCACATCAAAATGATCTGTCCGTGAAATCGGGAACCCTGTACGAAAAGTTCATGTCGAACACCGAACGAGTAAAGCATATTATAACTCCCATTCGAGGAGATTCGGTTTCTGTTGCGAGTCAATATGCAGATGATTCGCTTGATTTTGTGTTCATCGACGGCGATCACCGCTATGAGTGTGTGAAAGCAGATATTGAAGCGTGGTTGCCAAAGATGAAGTCGGGAAGCATATTGGCTGGTCACGATTACGGATGGTGCGAAGATGTCCGTAGAGCAGTCCATGAAGTTTTGGGAGAAGGCACCGATTCATATACAGATCGTTATGGAATATGTTACAAGTCATACGATGATCCTTGGGGCGAAGGCTGCTGGATCATAAAAATTGATTGAGGAAAATCATGCCAGTACCAGCAAGTGAAATCAAGTTTAGCATTCTTATTCTGTCCATTCCATCCCGCTTTGAATCATTGAAGGCGGCGGTTACGCACTTACAAGAACAAGCCGATGCCACGGGGCAGGGCAAATCCGTTGAGATTCTTGTGCTGCTTGACAACCGCTCCAAGAGCATTTCCGAGAAGCGCAATGACCTCCTGCAAATGGCACGGGGCAAGTACATTGCGTTCTTGGACGATGACGATGCCGTCAGCAAGGACTACATGAGCAAGATCCTGACTGCCATTGACGAGAACGATGTGGACTGCATATCGTTCAATCAGTGGTGCAGCATCAACGGCGAACCAATGGATGTGGAGTTCGGCATCGGAAATCCCCACGGGCAGTTGTGGCGGGACGAAGACGGCTTCCTTGGCGACATCAAGCGTCCTCCGTATCATATGTGCCTGTGGCGGCGGGAGATTGCACAGAGCGAGGCGTTTAATCCTGTGTACGGAGCCAACGGTCAGTCTTCTGAAGACATTGACTGGCTCATGCGTCTGTATCCCAAGATTCAGACAGAGCATCATATTGAGGATGCGCTGCACGGATACATCTACAGTTCGCAGACAACCACTTCTCTAGTGCCACAGGACGAACAGTGAAAATCCTTCTCAACTACGCAGACGGCAAGTTCTTGGAATCACAGTTCAAGAATAGCCAGAGTGGTCTTGCCGCAGGATTCAATGTGGTGTATCAAATGAGTCGTTCGGAGATTGACTCAGAATTTGCAGTACGCCATGATGGCATCTTGTCTCAAAAGAGGGGTGCTGGATATTGGTTGTGGAAATCTTATTTCATCAATAAAATACTACACAATATGGACGAGAACGATATCTTGTTTTATTCTGACTCTGGTTCTGTGTTTGTTCGCAGAGTTGAACCCATATTTCAAGCAGTGATTAATGATCCAAAGGGAATCATTGGATTTGCTCTTGCAGGTGGTCATCTAGAGAAGTATTACACCAAGCGTGATCTGTTTATTCATATGGGAATGAATACTACGGAATATACAGATACACCACAGCGAATGGCTAGTTTTATGTGCTTTCGTAAAACTCCTGAATCCATAGCGATAGCATTGGAATATTCTCATCTCATTAGTGATCCACATCTACTTACCGATACCCCAAACAAGGATGGATGGATTGAACCAGGATTTGTAGACCACAGACACGACCAATCCATATGGAGCCTATTGACAAAGAAGCACGGCATTACTACACTGCCTGATCCCACACAGTGGGGTGTTCAGCACGGCGAGAATACGGAAGAACACCAATACATTTTCCACACGCGAGATCCACGATGAATATTCAAAGTGCATTTTTTATCTATCAGCATATGGGATTGGGTGATCACTTAATATGCAATGGTCTGATTCGTAAATTGATTCGTCCCGATCAACAGTATTGGATGTTTGTTAAGCCGCACAACATTGGTTCTGTGGCTTATATGTATCGAGATATTTCAAACTTGGGTTTTATTAAATGTGATGACGCAAGTGCCATATCATTCATAAATCACAATCAAGTTGCTGACCGATTATATTTGATTGGTTTCAGGTGGGTTGATATGAGTAGAAGTTTTGAAGACAACTTTTATTTGCAACACAAAGTAAGCATCAATGAAAAGTGGAACTCCTTTAGATGTGATCGTGATGTTGAGTTGGAAAAGACCATATACGATCATTACAATATAAAAGAACCGTACATATTCGTTCACGATGATTATCGTTACAAATTGGATGAAACTAGATTTCCTAAAGGGATGCGTATCATTCGTCCCGAAATAGGACTAGTTGACAACATCTTTGCTTACGCCACAGTAATGGAGAGAGCAAATCAGATTCATTGCATGGAGAGTTGTTTTGGGTTCATGGCAGACAACATGGGACTCAATAAAGAACTGTTCATGCACAGATATTGTCGAAACCCGCCGCAGTTTGAAATACCACTATACCGAAATGTAAAGGAAATATTGACATGAAAGCAGCAGTACTAGAAAAGATCAATTCGCCTCTAGTGATCAAGGATGTGGACTTCACTCCTCTTAAAGTCGGTCAGGTTAAAGTTAAGGTTCTTGTCAGCGGTCTTTGCGGAGCGCAACTACAAGAGATTGCTGGATTAAAGGGCAACGAGAAGTTTGTTCCGCATCTTCTTGGACATGAGGGATGTGGTATTGTCGAAGAAGTTGGAGATGGTGTTACTCGCGTGAAGGTTGGCGATAAAGTAGTCATGCACTGGCGAGTTGGTTCTGGAATAGAGGCTCCTTTTCCATCGTATGTGATCGAAGGAAAGACCATTTCAAGCGGTAAAGTTACCACATTGAGCGAATACTCTATTGTTTCGGAAAATAGGCTTACTGTTGTTCCTGCTGATACGGATGAATATCTTTGTGCCTTGCTTGGCTGCGGACTGACCACTGCTCTTGGAACAATCAACAATGAGGTCGATCTCAAATTCGGTGAAAGCATTATGATTGTTGGATGCGGTGGAGTCGGCTTGAATCTGATTCAAGGAGCAAGGATGGCTAGTGCCTATCCTATCATTGGACTGGATATTTCAGAAGATAAGCAACAACTGGCGCTGACTGCTGGTGCTAGTGTTTTTGTGAACGCAAACCGAATGGCTGATGAAATGAAGGGACAAAAGGTTGATGTCATTATTGACACGACAGGAAACCCTGATACAATTGCTACAACGATGCAGTACCTATCCGACAGAGGAAGATATGTCTTGGTTGGTCAACCAAAGCCTGATCAGGCTGTTAGCATTCCAAATGCCAGCACATTATTTGGCGGAAATGGAAAGGTCATCAAGGCTACCCAAGGCGGAAAGACATCGCCTAATGAAGACATTGCGCGATATGTAAAATTGTATAAGGCAGGAATGCTGAACATCAGAAGCATCATCACGCATGAGTATACGCTTGACGAGATAAATACTGCTGTAGATGTTCTCCGTAGTGGCAAGGCTGGACGCATTATGATAAGGATGTGAACAATGGACAAGTTGATTGACGCATATCGCAAGATGTTTTTGATTCATTCTGCTGAAGAGCAGATGGCACAGCATTACATTGACAACAAAATCTTCAGCATAGTTCACCTGTATGTTGGTCAGGAGGCTATCGCTGTTGGGGTCGCAAGCAACCTCAAGCACGAAGACAAGATGATCGGTAATCACCGCTCACACGGTCACTACTTGGCAAAGGGTGGCAGTCTTCACGGAATGGTTGCTGAAATGCTTGGCAAGAAGACGGGTTGTTGTCATGGAAAAGGCGGATCAATGCACATGATTGATCGTTCTGTGAATTTCATTGGCAGCACTCCTATTCTAGGAAGCGCAATTGGTCTTGCAAGTGGAATGGCATTTGCTGAAAAGTTTCAGCATACAGATAACATTGTTGTCTGCTTTTTGGGAGATGGTGCTTCTGAAGAGGGAGTCGTTTACGAAAGCATCAATCTTGCAAGTCTGTTCAAACTTCCACTGCTTGTGGTTATTGAAGACAACAACTATTCGATCAATAGCGTAAAGCGCGATAGACGATCAGAAAAATATGATGTCCCGACTATAGTAAAGGGACTTGGTGCAAACTACTTCAAGGCTGACGGAAATGATTTTTTCAGCGTGTCCGAAAACTGTGCGGAAGCAATCAAGAGCATAAAGGAAACGAATATTCCTTCTATTCTTCATTGCAATGTATTTCGTCATCGTTCCCACAGTTCTCCGCTATATGATGATAAGGACAAGACTTCTTGGTATAGAGATCAGCATGATACTTATGAAAATCGGTTGAAGGCTTGTCCCCTAAAGAAGATGCGAGATCACCTGATTTCAAAAGGAATCGAAGCATCAGCATTGGATGAAATCGAACAGACGGTTCTACAGGAAATAAGAGATTCGATTGCTAAGTGCCAGATTGAATCAGACCCCGTGAAAGAGGATCTATACACCCATGTCTACGAATAATCGTGTCATTAGTTATGGAGATGCCATCAAAGAGGCAATTTCTCAATCAATTCAGCGTGATCCTCGTGTTTACATCATGGGTCTTGGAGCAAACTATGTCTCTGCTCCTGGACTAAAAAACATCTACCCTGATCGGGTGTTCGATACACCGAACTCCGAGTTTTCTACTACCCTTTCTTGTGTTGGAGCAGCAATCAATGGTCTTCGTCCGATCATACAGCATGATCGCGTTGAGTTTGGCTTGTTTGGTATTGATGCTATTGTCACTCAAGCAGCAAAGTGGAACTACAGTTTTGGTGGAGACAATCCTGTTCCTGTGGTGATTCGTCTTCTAGTTGGAAGGCAATGGGGAACTGGACCACAGCACTCCCAATCACTCTATTCCATGTTTGGAAATACCACTGGTCTGAAATGCGTAATCCCGTCAACTCCAGTTATGGCAAAGGGATTGATTGCTGCTGCCATAGAAGACAACAATCCAGTTGTTGTCTTGGAGCATCTGTGGGTGAAGAATATAAAGCAGGAGGTTTCAGAGGAGTATTACACGAAGCCTCTAGGAAAGAGTGTAGTTGCAAAAGAAGGAAGAGATGTGACAGTTGTCGCTTATGCAGACGGATTTATTGATTCGATGAAGGCAATTCGGATGATCGAAGACTCTGGCGTTAGCGTTGAGTTGATTGATCTAGTGAGCGTTAATCCCGTTGACTATCCAACAATCATAGAATCCGTCCGCAAGACAGGAAGACTTATCACAGTGGACACTTGCAATGACGCATTCAATATCGGGTCTGAAATTGTATCCCGCGTTTGTATTGATGCTTTCGCATCACTCAAATGCTCTCCTGTGAAGTTGGCTGCTCCGAATGTACCAGTTCCTACATCGCACCATCTTACAAAGCATTACTATCCGACCAAGGCTTCTATCGCTGATGCTATTTTGGAGATGGTTGGCAAGCAGCCGCTATCATATGAACTATCATTCGATGAACTGAACTTTGGTCCAAAGGATACGATTTGATAAACGAACCTGCAAAAATTCTAATAATTGGTGATAGTTGTCGTGATGTATTTGTTTATTGCGACTGCACTAGACTTTGCCCAGATGCTCCTGTTCCTGTTTTGAACATTGTTCAGCAAACAGAAAATCCTGGCATGGCAGCGAATGTGCAGAGAAATATTCTAAAGTACAAAAAGTGCGACTTGCACACCAACACTAAATGGTGGGATATCACCAAAACCCGATATGTTCATCAAAACACGAATCATATGTTCATGCGAGTGGATAGTCCTTCTACTATTTTAGAAATCAATCTGGACGATCTTCATTTGAACTATGATCTTGTCGTTGTATCGGACTACAACAAGGGGTTTCTTTCCGAAAGAGACATCACATACATTTGCGAACAGCATCCATGTGTGTTTTTGGACACGAAGAAAATTCTTGGTAGTTGGGCAAGTAATGCCATGTACATCAAGATAAACGATTACGAGTACAGAAATTCCAAGTCATTCATTACCCCCAATATACAATCGAAAATCATCCGTACTATGGGCGGGGATGGTTGTGAGTTCCAAGGTAAACGCTATCCTGTTAGCAAGGCTGAAGTAAAGGACACATCTGGTGCGGGAGACAGTTTCATGGCTGCTCTATGTGTTAAATTCTTGGACACGCAAGACATATACGAGTCGATCAAGTTTGCTAACTTTTGCGCCTCTGAAGTGGTTAAGCATCGGGGAGTGACTACAATATGAAGACTGCTGTGATCCCAACTAGAAACGACAACTATGGTTTATTTCTTGCTGAAAGATCAATTCAGTGCATAAACTCAATGACATCTGTGTTTGATGAGGTGATTCTTGTTGATTGGAACTCGCCTCACGATTTGCCTTTGTTTTCTCAAATAAAAGAGCATCTGATTCCAACAAAAAAGATCAGGAGCATAGTTGTTCCAAAGGTATTCGTGCAATCACATTTTCCCGATCCCAACATACAGCCATGCTGTGAAGTTCTTGCTCGGAATATTGGCATACGAAGAGCAAAGCACGATTGGATAGTGTCAACAAATATTGATGTAATCCCGTCGCAGTTTGATGAAGGAACATTAGATCCGTCTACTCTGTATGCTGTTGCAAAGTACAATGTTCCCGATCAGGTTCATCTTACGCAGTTGATCTGCCTGAAAGATGAACACAAGATACAAGTTCTAAAAGAGAACAAGCACAACATGGAAAGAATGAAACGCTGCTATGCGTATCGTGATTACTATGGAAATGATGTTCCGTGGGAACGGTTTTCGATATGCGTAGGAACTGGCGATTTTCAGGTCGGACACAGAAATGTGTGGAGTTCTATTCGTGGATTTGAAGAAAAAATGTTGTATCGGTGCTATAGTGATGGAAATGTCATGGTCAAGGCTGCAAATTTTGATGGTCTAAAAACTAGCGAGTTGGATATAGATGTCTTTCATCTGGATCACAAAAACAACCCTTATTTTTGGAAAAAAGATCAGTCTACTCATCGGAACAACATAGAAGATGCTTTTGTAAAATACAAAACAACACAAAACACTGAAGACTGGGGATTGAGCAGTGTAGAATTTGAAGAGGAAATATACTGATGCAACATCACATAGATCAAATACTGAAAACAACGGTAGATGGTGACTGGGATTCTGATCAGTTGTCTGCTGCTATATTTGGAATTGGCGTTACAACAAGAGGCAAAAACTTTTTGGAATTGGGAGTCAGGCACGGAAGATCAACTCTACCGCTACTCACAGCCGCTAATATCCTAAAGGGTCATCTCACATCTGTTGATATTGAAGACCCGTTATTCGTTTGTCCAGATGATCTCAAGGACTCTTGGACATTCGTCAAATCGGATGCCATTCAATTTCTAAATCAAAATACTTCTCGCTACGATCTAATTTTTATTGATGATTGGCATGACGGCATTCATGTAAGAAAAGAGATCGACCTTATAGAACCGTATTGCGACAAAAATACGGTAATACTTCTCCATGATCTCATGGCTAGAACCCATCCGAATTACAACACAGATGATGGATGCGGTGAGTTTGGAAACGGCGGACCATTTGCCGCAGTATACGGTCTTGATTCTGATGTTTGGGAATTCTCTACTCTTCCGTTTTGCAATGGACTCACTATATTGAGGAAGTACTAATGCGATATTTGATACTTGGTTCTTCTGGACAAATCGGTAGTCATCTGACAAAATTTCTGATTGATCGTGGACACATCGTTGACAGTTTTGATATAGTCCTGTCAGAAGATCACGACATCAGAAAATATCCAAATGATCTTTTGAAGGAAAAGATGGATGCGGCGGATTTTGTCTATTTTCTAGCGTTTGATGTTGGTGGAGCAAGATACTTGAAACGGTATCAAGATACCTATCAGTTCATAGACAACAATATCAAAATAATGAACACCGCGTTTCATTATCTGAACGAATCAAAAAAGCCTTTCGTATTCGCATCGTCACAGATGTCTAGCATGGAGTATTCTTCATATGGAACTCTGAAGAGACTCGGTGAACGCTATACAAGATCACTGAATGGTTTGGTTGCTAGATTCTGGAATGTGTATGGTATTGAAAACGACGAAGAGAAATCTCATGTCATAACTGACTTCATAAAGAAGGCTATCAATACTGGAACTATTGACATGATGACAGATGGAATGGAAGAGCGTCAGTTTCTATATGCGGATGACTGCTGCGAGTGCCTATATCAACTGTCTATGATTTACGATTCGATTGATAGATCGGAAGATTTTCATGTGTCTAGTTTTGAGTGGGTGAAAATACTGGACATTGCGAAGATCGTTCAATCCAACATACCGTGTGATGTAGTTCCATCCGTGGATGGCGATTGCGTTCAGCGAAACGCAAGAAATGATCCCAATACAAACATCTTGAACTACTGGAAACCAAAGACCAGTATTTCCGATGGAATAAAGTTCATGTGTGATTGCTACAGTTCAATTTTGAAAGATGATGCGATACTATGATTATCGTGACTGGAGCGCAGGGGTTTATTGGCAGCGTAATGGTTGGACATCTGAATCGAATGGGTCACGATGATGTCGTTGCTATTGATGATTTTGATGTGGATACACAGCGCGGATATGCTATTCGTGCAAACTATACCAACTTACAAAAGTGTAAGTTGCAGTCGATTCATCCGATATCATTGGATACAGAATCAATACTTCCATCAGGCAACATTCGTGGAGTGTTTCATTTTGGAGCAATATCTAATACTCTTGAACGAGATGTAAGCAAGATTGACTACTACAATATCAAATACACGCAAGCACTCGCAGAAGTCTGCAAACAAAGATCCATTCCGATGGTATTCAGTTCGTCTGCTGCGGTATACGGTCACGGAAATGGTCCAGTGAATGCGTATGCACAGTCAAAACTAGACAGCGAACGAGCCATCAGCGATGGAGCAGTGTGCCTCCGATTCTTCAATGTGTACGGTCCAAACGAGTACCACAAGGGCAGGATGTCTTCTGTGATCCTCAAGTGGTACAACGAACTGAAGCAGACAGGGAGAATCAAGATATTTGAGAACTCTGCGGACTACAGACGCGACTTCATCTATGTTGAAGATGTTTGCAAAGTTGCATACAATGCGTTTGAAAATCCCCGAGCAGGAGTGTATGATCTTGGCACAGGCACCGCAGAGAGTTTTGAAAGCGTTGCCGATTGTGTGATGCGGTCATTTGGAGGTGGTGAAAAGGAGTACATTCCCATGCCCGAAGACCTGCAATCACAGTATCAGCGGAACACGAAGGCAGACACAACGGCAATACGCTCTATGGGTTGGGCTGATGCCTTTACTAGCCTTGAGAGCGGAGTACAGAAGTACTTTGATTACTTGGTAAATCATTCTTATATGTGAAAGGACTGTATATGATGAACAGCAAGAAACTGCGATCCGAGATTGTGCCAAAGGGTTGGGGAAACGAAATCATCTTTGCCAATAATGAGAAGTACTGTGGGAAGTTGTTGAACTTCACGGCGGGCAAGAAGTTCAGTATGCACTATCATCTGCTGAAGGATGAGACATGGTATGTTGCACGCGGACGATTCAAACTCATTTGGATTGATCCTGCTACTGCAAAGCAGCATTGGGAACTTCTCGAAGTGGGTGATGTAATTCATAATCTACCAGGGTATCCGCACCAATTGGAAGCATTGGAAGACGCGACAATATTTGAAGTTTCTACGCAACACTTTGACAACGACAGTTACCGTGTTGCTCCAGGAGATAGTCAGGGATGAGATACGCATTTGATATTGACAACACCCTAGTACACACCGTGGGAAGCGACTACGAAAACTCAACACCCATACAGCACAGAATAGACAGGGTAAATCGTCTGTACGATGAGGGGCATATGATACTGCTCTTCACGGCAAGAGGTTCTGCTTCAGGCAGGGATCTTTACGAGTTTACAGTGAAGCAGATTCACGATTTTGGAATCAAGCACCACAAGATCATTATGGGAAAGCCCGATGTTGATCTATTCATTGACGACAAGGCTATATCGGTTGCGGAGTGGGATAAGAGAGAATGAAAGTATTTTATGGAAAGTACAACTCTGAATCGACAGGTGTAGTGTGGACGAATGGTTGCTATGATGTACTCCATATAGGTCATGTTCGTATGTTCGACCATTGCAAAAAAATAGCAGAGGAACGATCCTGTTCTTTCTTTGTGGGAATAGATTCTGATCGTAGGGTGAAGGAAATGAAGGGATCTAACAGACCCATAAATAGTGAAAACGACAGGGCTGAATTTTTACTGTCTATCAAGAGTGTTGATCGTGTCTACATATACGACAATACGGAAGAACTAGAAAACATAATTCGTATTCTGACACCTGATGTGATGGTGATAGGCGATGAATACAAGACCAAAACTGTGGTTGGATCGTCTTACTCAAAATCCATTGTTTTTTTCCCGAAGATAGTTGGTTATTCAACATCCAACATACTATCGAAGATTGATTAGTCATCGGAGATTATTATGAAAGCACTAGTAACAGGTTGAAAACTGGATTGCCGAGCATAAATAACCGTACAAGGAGATCGTGAACAATGTCTACAGTATGCCTCTCTATGATCGTCAAGAACGAAACCAAGATCCTGCATGAGTGCTTGGACTCGGTTCACCCCCACATTGACTACTGGGTAATCGTGGACACAGGTTCCACAGATGGAACTCAGGAGTACATCAAACAGTATTTTGCCGAGAAGGGAATTCCAGGCGAACTGATTGAGCGTCCGTGGATCAATTTTGGACACAACCGCACCGAGGCACTTGACCTCTGCACAGGCAAGGCAGACTATGCTTGGATGATTGATGCCGATGACCGCGTGGTCGGGGGATTCAAGTATCCTCGCGGCAAGAACCTCACTGCTGACGCTTACGCCATCAAGTGCGGACGCGATCAGTGCGTGTGGTGGCGCAACCAAATCTTCAAGACAGGCATAGGATGGAAGTATGTGGGCATACTCCACGAATACGCACACTGCGAAAAGCAGCCGCTCCACCAAGAGAAGATTGAGGGCGAGTACTACCTTGAGGCGCGTACCCTTGGTCAGGAGCGCAACGGCAATGTGACCCCCGTGGAGAAGTACTCCAAGGATGCCGACCTGCTCGTAGAGGCTCTGAAGACGGAGCCGAACAACTCACGCTACCAGTTCTATCTGGCACAGTCTTACTTTGACTCGCAGCAGTGGGATAAGGCGATTGATGCGTACTACAAGCGGGTGGAGATGGGCGGATGGGAAGAGGAGTGCTACTACTCGCTGTTCCGCATCGCGCTCTGCGAAATCTCAAAGGATTCTGCCTGGCCAGTGGTTCAGCAGAAGTTCCTTGATGCGTATGACTATCGCCCGTGCCGCGCCGAACCACTCCACGCCATCTCGCGGTTCCTCCGCATGAACGGTCGCCCCCGAGCCGCGTATCTGTTTGCAAAGGAAGCCGCACAGATTCCATACCCGCAGCAGGACATTCTGTTCATTGACACCAATGTGTACAAGTGGATGGCACTGGACGAACTGGCTGCCACCGCGTTCTATGTGCATGACTACAACACGGGTCTACAGGCTTGCGAGGTGCTACTGAAGCAGAACCGCCTCCCCGAGAGCGAGGTTGAGCGCAATCAGAAGAACCACGGGGCGTACCTTGAGAAGGTGCAGCAGATTGGGCGTATGCAACCGCAGCAGGTTCCTGTTCCGCAGACTGTTCCTACCATAAATAAGACAAGAACCTTCAAGCGGAGAAAGTAACGATGGCAAAGAACTCACCAAGCGGCAAGGGACGAGGCGGTTTTGCAAGCAGTGTGACCCGCCGCAATCGCAAGGCATCAGCACTACGGAAAAGCCAAAACCGCGCCCGTAACGCTGCCAACAAGGCAAAGGCACTCTAATGGCATCGGCGTACTACGACATCAACGCACAGCAGCATTCCACCCTGAACTTTCATGTGGAATATTTTGACGAGAACAACAACCCTGTTGACCTCACGGGGTACACTGCACGACTCCATGTACGCCCGAACAGCGAATCCTCCAAACTGTACCTCATGGTCACTACATCGGGAGTGACGAGCGGCGGTGTCACGGGTGAGTTCGGTGCCACGGCTGGCATCAGCGGCAGCGGCGGCATCTTCCTCAACAGGGGCGAAACAGGTGCAGTCTTCACTGGCGGCATTCTCATCACCGCCGATGCCACCACGATGGGCTATGTCCGCGTGGGATCGTGGAAATACTCGCTTGACATCAAGAAGGGTGTCACCACGGATGAACTCATGCAGGGACAGTTCGTGGTGGCTCCGAAGAACACCCGATGAAACTGAAGGTGAAGGAAACCTCGTACTCCGCGAAGCCCAAGCAGGACGAGGGCAAACTGCTTGTTCGTTACGACTCATTCAGCGTGAAGCCCAAGCACCGTGGAGTGAAGATTTACGAAGGTAAACTCACCACTGTGCTGAAGCACGACCGCCGCAGCGGTGTGCGGATTCAAAAAGTAAAGAACAACAAGATTCTGAATCAGTGGGATTGACTTCCCGCTGTCTTGTGATACAATCCCCTCAAAGGAGACTTCATCATGGACAAGCCAACACTTGGTTTCTATCTCATTCCTGACACAGACGCAGCGGTTCCCACATTCGCAACGGATGGCTCTGCGTGTTTTGACATCTGCGCTCGTTTCCACTACGACCGCGAGAATTCTGACACCGATTGGGACGCACACAAGCCCGTAGTCGCATACGGTCCGCAGAATGTGAAGATGGAAATCTTTCCCACTGCGGGTGTGCTTGACATCCCATCGGGGTGGCGGTTCCTTGTTCCCACGGGACTCATCTTGGATATTCCCGAAGGCTATTCCGTTCGCCTCCATGCCCGTAGTGGACTCGCGCTGAAGGAGGGCTTGGTGCTTGCGAACGCGGAGGGCGTGATTGACTCTGACTACACCGATGAACTGAAGGTCATGGTGACAGCCATGAGCAACTGCTTGGTGAGCATTCCCAACGGGTCGCGCATCTGCCAAGCGGAACTGGTGCGGAATCAGCCTGTGGAGTTCAGCAAGATCGACCACCCGCCACTGAAGAAGACGCAGCGCGAAGGCGGCTTCGGCAGCACGGGACAGTTTTCATGGGACGCTAACAAGGGAGCCTAATATGACACGCGATGAACTACTGAAGTTTCACGAAGAGATTACGAAGCAAGCCCGCGAACT